>Ga0272443_10000236_pt1 | contig 106155 bp, 86 predicted proteins | sample SSMAcet12_FD_193581 | JGI IMG/M metagenome (GOLD analysis project Ga0272443, IMG submission 193581) | Marine sediment archaeal communities from Little Sippewissett salt marsh, Falmouth, MA, United States - SSM-Acet-12 | ecosystem: Environmental > Aquatic > Marine > Wetlands > Sediment ... | reverse complement strand
CAACCCTCGGGCAAGTAAAGTGATCTGTTGTAATTACAACACGATCGAATAGCAGAGTGACTGTACTTACGCCTTTATAAAGATGTAAATATTTAAATGGGTTGACAGGTTTCTACATAGCAGGCGCGGAGACGCGGAGAAAGTGGGCTAAAGTGAGAGTTCAACTCCCGGGAAGCCCCCTTTAGTGAAGGGGGCGGCGCGGCGCGCCGGGGATTTCTCCTGGTGAGATGTTACATCACCACGTTCCTGTCTTCTCTGATATTTTTGGTTTTCATTCACAAGAATCCGGAAGGAATGTATAAAAAAACGGGTGCGCCCAAAGCGTCACCCGTTCCTCTTACTCTTCACGACTCACTTCTTATTCTTTACTGTTCACTCATCACTTCTCACTCTTCACGCAACTAAATAAATATCTGGGCCTGCACAATAACACCACGGTCGATTGTGTGACCCTGGTCTTCTATAGGATAGTTGTACTCGATCTTGATATTGGCGTTGTGGCCGTTGATGAAGTAGTTGAGACCGCCGGTAAGCATGGTGGTTTCAAGTTCGTCAGCGTCTTTGTCAGCCTTGGTCTTGTTGGTCCAGTACTTCACAACAGGCTGCAGCATGTTGTTCCACAGAAAACCTGCTTCAACGAAGTACATGGTGGACTCGTAGGTCTGTGTTACAGATTTATATGTATCAAGTGTACCTGTTGGATCAACAACATCTGGATTATCATCAAATTTAGGTGAATTCTCAAGCTGAGTGTAAGACCCGTGCAGGGTAAATGAGTTGCCGGTTCCTATAGGCAGGTCAACGGTAAGGTCAGCCGTCCATGCCATGTAATCGTCGGTCTTCTCAACATCTTTCGCGTACACGTCCTTCTGATAGTCAACACCACCACCGATGCTCAGCACTTTCTTCTTGCCCAGGTAGTTGTCGCTGTAGAAGAATGCTGATTCAGCGTCCATGAAGTTCAGCTGTACACGGCCAGTGTAGCGAAGGCCGTCGTTCTCATTGAGCTGAGTATCTTCCACTGGCGCAGGGATACTGTCATCTACAGTCACCCACTGACGATCTTCACCATTAAACGCACCTACGCGGTAGTCTATGATCCCACCGAAAAGAAGGCCCCGGGCTTCAACACCGGTGTCTCTCCATACGTTGCCGCCAACGGGAACTGTTTTTACGTTGTAGTCAACACCAAGCAGTGATACTGCAGATGCCCTGTTATGATGCTGAAAGGGCAGCAGAATGTGACCGGCTGCTATCTTCAGTTCATCCATGATAGCGTAATCAATATACGCGTCCTGTGTAAAAAGATAACTCTTGCTGTCACCTTCCTGGTTTGGAGCGTCTGTTTCCATGAAGAAGTTTACCTTCTCTGAAAGCTGTCCCTTTAAAATTACCCGTGATCGTCGAATCTTCGCGTCGTTTCCATAATAGTGTTTGTCTGCGTTATCTGTCTGCTGCTGGTAGGATCCCTGTGCCTGCAGCAGGTAATGCAATGCCACCCACTTGTTCTCACCGTAGGTGAGCTTGGCCACACCGTCTTCCTGTGCGATGGCAGGCATTACGAATGCCATGGCAAGAAGCAGCATAAGCATAATCTTAAAAAGTCTCATCTGTACAACCTCCTGAATAATGAATTAATTATAGTTACAGCATGGTATTTTCAGGGTCATTTCATTTCAACAATTTTTTATGGATGTGATATTTAATATAATGAGTCAGGAGTCCCCCCTGGGGGGATTTAGGCGGCTGATAGTCTGATTATATCACGGGTCACATGAATGTAACACGGAATTTTAATCAATCACCAGTTGAAAAGTCAGAGATGTGAATATGAAATAAACACAAAAAATGTCCTATAACACTTTTTCCGTCCAAAGCGACTTTTTTTTAATTTCCCGGGACATATGCCTATTTACATCCGGGGGGATATGTCGTATGTTGTACTATTGTTGTCCAGCTCTCTTTTGTATAAAAAAATAAACACAGAGTAGCGTAATGCCCGGCACATACTATAATTATTATTTTCTTAATTCGTTCCCCCTTCCGGTGATCGAATATGACGGTGTAACGGTATACAAACCGTTAAACCGCAACCGGTGCGTGGAATGCGAAAAGCATATTGGATGCGACATCAACAGGGTGGTGCCCGGCCTTGAGGTGGTTGACCGGGTGGACGTATTTCTTCTTAACACTGTCTACACCGCCGAGATGCTGCAGTCGCCGGGAATAGAGGCGCTGCGGATTGATTTACCGGTAACAGTGAATGATTCCTCGTTACTGCTGCTGAACTGCCACCCCGGCTCATTCTCATTACGTGAAGATTACATGCCCGGCCTGGTTGACGCCCCTCCCATTAAAAATGTCTGCCTTGTAGAAGATAACAGTTCAATCAGGGCAATGATCAAATCCATGCTGAATTATTTCAATCTCACCGTTTATGATTTTGGAAAACCTGAAGATGCCCTGGAACAGATGACCTCGGCGGGTATTCCCTGCGACCTGCTTATCACCGACTTCTCCATGCCGGGTATGGACGGGATGACCCTCATTGAAGAGGCCTGCGTGAACCAGTTACAAGTACCGGTGGTAATGATCAGTGGAAACCTGTCAGACGAGGTAGTACAGAGGCTGCACCACATTGACTGGCAGATGGTATCATTTATTCAAAAGCCCTTCACCCTGGACATATTGAAAAAAATCCTCACCCTTCTTGACATGACACGGCGATACTGGCCGGAATAACCACTCTCAAATAAGTGCCATGTAATAGGCAAACTTGATAAGGCCCACGTGACTGTTAATACCAAGCTTGTCCATAATATTTGACTTGTGATTGCGAACGGTTTTCTCGCTTATACCAAGCATCTGTGAGATATCTTTTGTCGAATATTCCCTGGCGATCAGTTTCAGCACCTCGCTTTCACGCTGGGTAAGTGCGCTGAAGCGTGAAACCTTTTTCCTGTTTTCGATCACAAGCTGGTCTAACAGTTCTTCAGGCATCTGCGGCGCGTAAAACCTGTCAGCCTGCATCACGTGATACACCGACGCCACCAGGTGTGATATGGCTATTGATTTTGAAAGAAATGCAGTGGCCCCTGCCGCGTAGGCAGATGCCACCAGTGATTCGTTGAAATATCCCGAAAGAATGATGATCTTCGTGTTACTGCAGCGCTTTCGTATTTCACGGGCCAGGTCGATACCGTTTTCATCTTTCAGCCGCACATCAACAATAACCACTTCGGGCTTCAACTTTTCAATTTCACTGCAGGCCTGGGCGGCCCCCGATGCTGATCCCACTACGTTCAGGTCGTCAATAATATTAAGGCATCGTGATATCGTGTCCCTGACAAGTGTTTCATCATCGATGACATAGATATTTATTTTTTCCTGCATGCATTATTCCGCTTATATATATTTTTTTCTACAAAAACAGGATGTAATAAGTTACTCTGAAATCATTATGTATGTGTTAATAATATCCTCACTGTCAATAGGCATTTGTCACGGTTTTTATACCTTATACCGAAAATCCTTAAAGAAAAGCAAAAAAAACCCGTCCGGACGACGGGTTTTTTTGCAAATTTGCGTTTTTTATCGTTCTACCGTTACTGCCGCCCCCTGGCCCCCGCCGATACACAGGGTGGCGATACCTTTTTTCGCGTCGCGTTTCTGCATTTCAAATAACAGTGTGGCCAGAATTCGTGCCCCCGACGCCCCGATGGGATGGCCGATGGCTATGGCGCCGCCATTCACGTTTACCTTTTCAACGTCCCAGCCAAGCTCCCTGTTTACCACAACCGCCTGCGAGGCAAAGGCCTCGTTGGCCTCGATGAGGTCGAGGTCAGATGCCTTCCAGCCTGCCTTCTCCAGGGCTTTCCTGCTCGACGGTATGGGTCCGGTGCCCATAATTGCCGGGTCAACCCCTGCCGACGCGTATGATACGATGCGGCACATGGGCTCGATACCAAGCTCTTTTGCCTTCTCGGCAGACATCACCACCGCGGCTGCGGCACCGTCGTTGATGCCCGAGGCGTTTCCGGCGGTCACTACCCCGTCTTTCTTGAAAGCCGGCTTCAGTTTTGCCATGGCCTCAATGGTTGCCCCAAACCGGGGATGCTCGTCGGTGTCGAATATTTTGGGATCACCCTTTCTCTGTGGTATTTCAACGGGTACGATCTCGTCTTTAAACCGTCCCGACTTAATAGCTGCTTCCGCTTTCTGCTGGCTTCCCACTGCGAACTGGTCAAGTTCTTCCCTGTTAAGATTCCATTTTTCAGCCACGTTCTCGGCGGTGATACCCATGTGGTACTGGTTGAAGGCGTCCCACAACCCGTCTTTTATCATCATGTCAACAAGGTTGGAGTCACCCATGCGGTATCCCCATCGTGCCTTCATCAACGCGTATGGGGCGGCGCTCATGTTTTCCATGCCCCCCGCTACGATTATGTCGGCATCTCCCGCCTTTATTATCTGTGCGGCAAGGCTCACCGATCGCAGGCCCGAGGCACATACCTTGTTCAAGGTCATGGCCGGCACTTCCTGCGGAATACCTGAATGAATAAGAACCTGCCGGGCGGTGTTCTGTCCCTGCGCCGCCTGGAGCACATGGCCAAGAATAACATTTTCCACCTGGTCGGGGGCCAACCCCGCTCTCTTTAAAGCCTCTTTAACTACTGTTACTCCCAGGTCGACGGCCGAAACGTCCTTTAACGCGCCGTTAAAGGTACCCACGGGAGTTCTTGCCATACTGGCGATTACCACGTCCCTCATATCATTCCTCTCATGTTTTAATAATATATATGTACCCCCGCCCCCGGTCAGAAAAACTGCCCGTACACAGGGGTGATGCAGCATGGTTGCAATAGAGTATAAAAGTACCCGTCTTTGTAAAGAAAAAAAGGGGGACTCCCTACTCATTATATTAAATGTCTGCACCTGAAAATTTCTTTTATATGTATTTTTTGTCCCCCGCCGGGGGATATAGGGGGCCTCATGGTATACGTTCTCATGACAAAGAGGAATGTTCCCTTCTTCATTATAAAATTGACATTGAAATTCACGCTATTGCCCGATATTTAATTCACACGTCACCATTGTTTTCTCTGCGCCCTTCGCGCCTTAACGGTGATCTTTTAAAAGATAAATACTACAGGGCCGCGTCCATTCCCTCATCATGCAGGTAGGCAAGCATGTTTGAGTGCTGGTCATCGAGGTTAACACTGTTGCGGTCTACAAGTTTTTCAACCCTGCGGGCAAGTTCTCCCCTGGGTATATGCAATGACCGCAGCACCTTATCGAATATTTCAATGGGCAGGTTTTCAAGTACTCGAAGCAGCATGAGTATATCATCATCCTGCTGTATGATATTTTTTAAACTCACCGAAGGTATTTTACCCAGTATAGACCGCACCGAATGCAGCATCCGCAGCTGCAGTTGACCCGAATCGTTCTGAACACCCGATGCCTCGGTCAGCACTTCAAATATTTCTCCCCGAAACACGTAATACCGTTCGGGATCAAGCACATGATCCATGTACAGAAGGGTGAAAAAGAGTATATAGCGGTTATCCGGGTTCATGGATTTCAGAAGCATTTGTTCGTCTTTCATGCCTGCGGCATGCTGTACCAGCATGTCAAAATCTTCGTCGCCAACCCCCAGCAGGTTTTTCCAATTGGAGAATTTTTTTCCACTGCGGCAAAGCCCCAGCAGGGCCACAATTTTAAGATCATGTTCTATCTCGTTTTTCACCACCTCGTAGAAGAAACGAACCAGTTCTTCGTTATCAAAAGCGAGCAGGCAGGCAAGTATTTCGAACCTTAAAGAGGGTTGTTCATAGAATTCTGATATGCAATAGGGCACCAGTATGGACATCTGCTTTTCACGTATGATACCCAGGTCTTCCACGGTTAAAAGGCGGGCGGTAATATTTCGGCAGTACATGTCATCGCCCTGGAAGATATCGATGTATGCTTCTGCCCGTTTATACAGGTTGTCTATAATATAGTCTTCAACGGAGTCGTTGCTGTAGGCTCCCAGCTCTTCCAGTTCGAATCGGACCTGGTCGGCCAGTTCAATAAAATGGCTTAATATACGCCCCGATGCCCCCCTGTTGCCGTTTGAATGTTCTTTGAACACCCGCAGCATATCCACTACCACTTCAAGGGCGCCAACACGTGAAGCGGCCTCGTTGAAACGCTCAATACAGGTACTGATCAGGTACATATTATCATCAAGAAGATCCGCTGCCAGCTTCTCGTTCATTTACACTTTACCTGTTCCCAATATCACCTTCTGTCTATTCCGTCACAACATTGGAAAAAAGTAACCCAATACTGTCGAGCATTTTTTTTAACATTCTATTGTTTTTCGGTACGGCAACCACAGGGGCACAGAGGTACAGAGAAAGGATTTAAAAAAATGTGAAAGGATGAAAAAGGGGGCGACGCAGCCCGTCGGGGATTTCGTTCAGCATAATCAATCACCAGGGATGTATTGAACAGAACAATTCTGTGTTTTGGAAATTAAAGTTTCTTTATTTCTTCAACGGAAAGACCGGTAATCTCGGATATTTCCTGTATAGACATATTTTTATTCAGAAGGGTTTTGGCCATCTGCATGGCTTTCTCCCGCATACCTTCACTCTTCCCTTTCTGCATACCTTTCTGAATGCCTTTCTGAATGCCTTTTTCCAGGCCCTTTTGCATGGCTTCTTTTCGGAGTTTTTCTCCATATTTTTCCAGTTTTGCCGCAAACATGGTCTTTACATCCTCCAGCTTCTTTACTTCACCATAAATATCATCATTCGTATCAAGAAATGTCATTCGCAACCAGTTCGAAAAAATTCTGATTTCTTCAGGGCGTTCATTTTGCAACATCCCTGCAACAAGGTCAATCTCTTTCTTCAGAGTCTCCGGCGACGCGTTTTCCACGTAAAACAACGCTGCTATCAGGTTCTTAACTTCAAATAGTGTTTCTTTGGATATCTCGTTTTCTGCTATCTTATAAAACCTGAAACCTGGTATATAATCACATGGAATATTTTGTTCAATTAATATACTTAAATCTTCCGGTGCCGTCCACTTTCTTTCACCATTATAGAGCAATAGTGGAAACACTGACGGCAGTTTTTTAAGTTTTTGTGATTTTACAAGGAACTGGTAAAACTCCGTAATATACCTGAGCATTCGAAGGGCCATAAACCTGTCAACGGTAGACTGGAATTCTATCAGAAGATAGATATATGTATCTTTCCCATTAATCTGAACCTTGTAAATGAGATCAGATTCTTTCTCCCTGAATTCATCCGTTACAAAGGATGTCTCCATCCGCTCAAGACTGTCAAAGTCAAGATTATGCACCCAGTTTTCGTGTACAAAGGATGTGAGTAACTGTTTTACTGCCACAGGATTGAGAAAGAAGTTCTTGTATCCCCTGTCATGTATATGCTTATTTTTCATGGACCACTTAACCTGTCACCAATGAGTTCTCACTGATGTATACGAATAAAATGGCCCCTGCAGAAAAAAAATGTCCTTTTTTTAAAATTTTTATTAAAAAATATAATTCATGAAGAACAATCATTACAATACCTTCCCTTTAACTTTTCTCTTTGTGCCCTTAGCGCCTTAGCGGTGATCCTTTTACATACCCCCCCTCTGTTTCTCTGTGCCTCTTTGGTTGCTGTTTTTAATAAAACAACTTGACAGATTCCATCTATTTTCCAATGGTTCACCCCATCATGAGTGAGACACAGCAAACAGGTGATATCCGGGGGCCGGTGATATCGGCAGAAAGATGCACCCGATGCGGGCGTTGTATTGACGTGTGCAGAAGACGGGTGCTGCAGATGACCGATGACGGGGTAGGGTTCACGGATAAAGAGTGCATGTTCTGCGCGCATTGTTATGCCGTGTGTCCTGCGGATGCCGTTTCTTTTGACGGTATACTCCATTCACCCGTGTTTTCTTCGTTCGCCTATCGTGAACGGCTGCTGCGTCCAGGTGAGCCCTCCGCCGAAGAACTGGTAAACCTGCTTCGGTCGCGGCGCAGCACCAGGCTGTATTCAGAGAACGATGTATCTGATGCCCTCATCACCGACTGCATCGAGGGGGCGGTAACAGCACCCTCCGGGAGCAACTGGCAGCTGTGGAATTTCACCGTGGTAAACGGACGGCAGAAAGCAGGCCAGCTTGCCCAGCTCATCGGCGGGTTTTACAGGCGTCTCAACCGCCTGGCAGCCAACCCCCTGCTGCGTTATCTCACCATTCCATTCATGGGCACAAAACTGCTCCGCTACTACCGTGACCATTACAGCGGTGTTGAATTCGCCCTGCAGGAAGCCGAAAAAGGGATAGACCTGCTGTTTCACGGCGCCCCCGCGGTGGTTATTATTCACGGGCCCGAAGAAGGCAGCACACCGGTTGAAGACGCCCAGTACGCGGCCCTCTCCCTTGTGCTGACCGCCCATACACTGGGGCTGGGCACATGCTTTATCGGGTATGCCACCGAAACACTGAACAGGGCCCCATCGGTAAAAGAATGGTGTAAAATTCCCCCAAACCACAGGGTACACGCGGTCATCGTGATGGGATACCCCGCCGTGAAATTTCTTCGACCCGCATTGCGAAAACAATACAGCGTACACATCATATAATTTCTAACGAGGAACCAATGAAAATCTATTATTTTATAATTATAGTATCCGCGTCTTTTATGGTCTTGTATCTTCTCACCCTGATGCACAGGCGTGAAACCCGGGAATGTGAAATAACCGATAACTGGGAGTCAGTTTGGAAAGACCGGCTGAGAACCGGAAAATAACCCCGCCGCGGCACAACTTCACTTTTTTTTAAAAAACTCGAACTTTTTTTTTCGGTCACCCCTTTTCCCTTCGTATAGAGATACGAGGGGGAAAAGTGTATGCGAATTATTACCACGTGTGTGCTCATACTGTGTCTTGCAGTAACTGCCCGAAACGGCATCTGCGCCCTGCGTATCTCTGAGGTTGTCTCTGAAGTTCCGGGAAACGACTGGGTTGAACTGCACCTGTACAGCACCGAAAAGGTGTCCATGGACATCGCCCCGCTGTATGTCACCATGTACTACGGCACCAACTATCCCCTTGCAACAGAACCCGTCACCCTCAATTCATGGGACAGCCCCCGCACCCCCTGGGACGACCGCTATGCCGTGGTCTATCTCACCGCCGGAGATATTCCCGATGAAACCGACCGGGCAGGCGACCTCAATGGAAACGGCATCAGGGAACTCTACTGCGATAATTACAGCAACAGCCTGTGGAACACCGACTGCGTGGTGGCCGTTGATACCGACGACGATCCCGCCAACGGGGGCATAGTTGATTTTCTCGCCTACAGCAACAGGGACGGCAGCCTCCACACAAGCATCAGGTCGTATGTCACCGGGGCCGCTCACTGCGGGGCATGGATCATAAATGGCGATGATTGCGAACAATCCATGACCCACATCGGCCAAAAAGGCCTTGCAGCATTTCAAAGCATAATCAGGGTGGGGACGGGGGACACCAATACCCACCAAGACTTTTCGGTAACACCTTTTCAAACACCCGGCATGCCCAACATGGCCGCACGAACCGGCAAGTCATCATCGGGCCTTTTCTCCATACAGAACAAAAAAATTTCCATGAAACCCCGCCGGGCCGGCCTTGACCGGGCACCCATACGTCTCCTGGTATACCGGCCCTGCTCAATACGATTCCGTGTATTTACCGCTACCGGAAGGCTCTTGCACCGTTCACCCCTTCTAGAAGACCTTATGCCGGGCATCCACACCCTCCTGTGGCAGCCCCGCCCCTCTTCGGTAAACACCGGCCTCTACATCGCCACAGTGGAAGCCTCAGACGGTGATGCAAGCCAGGTAGAGAAACTGTTCATCATCGCGGACTGCGGCAGGTGAGTTCAGTTGCCGCATTTCTATGCGCCTTTACCCTGGCCCTGGGTGCCTTCGAACACGGGGGATCAGAGGGGCCTCTCTATTTCCCCTCCCGCCAGGTAGCCCAGGACCCCACCCAGTACATGGTGCCGCTGGCTGCCGCCGCCCTGCCGGGAAGAAGGCTTTTTTACGCCCACTCATACTACACCCATCCCTACGGCATGGGCCAGGTAACTTCACGCTTCGTATCAGCCGGCTGCAGGTACAGCCGTGCAGGCGCACGGGCAGGCTGGCACCGCTTCGGCATTGACGGCTACAGCGAAGACACCTGCACCATCTCAGCCGGTGCGTCCCCACTGCCCTTTCTTTCCCTGGGCGGGGACATACGGCACTACATGCTGAAAATTGATACAGATGAGATCCACCGAACCCTCTCAACATGGGATACGAACCTTTCGGCGAAGCTGGTGCCCATACCCCAGGTGAGCATTATTTTTGAACAGCAGAACATACATGCCCTGGTGTCGGGCCAGCACGCCCATGCCATCTATCCCAGCCGTCACGGGGGCCTGTCGGTGCGCCTCTTCGAGGGCTTCAGCACCCATGTACACATCACCGAAGACTTCTTTGGACGGGCCGCCGCATTTTCAGTCCAGGGAGCGCTTTTGCCATCTCTCACCTGCAGCGCGGGATACGCCCCCCTACTTGAAAGCTACAGCGCCGGTTTCACCTTCAGCTGGCTGCACATGCAGGCCACCTATTCCTTCAGCCATCACACCTACCTTGGCAATACCCACGCCTTCGGGGTAACCATGTATACCGGTTCTTTCAGGTATACACCAATTCCTCCCGCACGAAAACCTGAAGATGACATGCACCCCCTGCCCCCCGTGGTGCTGGACATCCGGGAGTGCGGCGCCGAAGAGCTTGCAGCCCTCTCTGTCATCGATGATGTCTACTGCAGGCGTATCATACTGTATCGTGACACCATGGGGCCGGTTACCGAGAAGGCCCTCTACCAGGTGGGTCTCACGGGAAAAGATATATCCCGGCTTATGCCCCATCTCACCGGCCTGGCCCGCAGGAAAGGGCACACCCACACGCGAAAAATGAAATTTTGCCGCATATCCATGGCACAGAGAAGAACCCTTTTCCAGGATCTGCTAAAGAAGGGAGTCCCCGCCCATACCTCCCTGCGTATATCAGAGATGGTACAGGGTTCCTCCCCGAAAGACCTTCACCGGTATATATCCAGCCGGAAGGGCCTGTCACCCCGAATGAAAAAACACATAAGGGCGCTATGCCGTCACTACATGTCACGATAATTACGGCCCTGCTGATAATGGCGCTACCGGTCGTTGCAGGGGAAACCCCTGCATTCACGTTAAAAAGTGAATACAGGCACGACGCCCTTGATTACGGCAGCCGGTCATCGTGGTTTTTCAGGCAGAAAATGCTCTTTCAACAGGGCAGCACCATGGCGGGGGCGGGGGTGACCCGGCGGGACACGCCCGCTGTATACTCCATAACGGGATGCGCGGTTTTTTCACCAGAACAGCCCTTTTGGACTGTTACCACCGGCCACTTTTACGCGAATTTCGGCACCGGCCTTCTTATCGGAAAGGGAAACAGCTTCAACCCCGATCCTTTTTCATCCCGTCCGGTGACCCGGGGGGTACGGGTATTTACCCCCTGTTTCAGCGGCAATCCCCTCTACGCCTTTCGCGGCATGGGAGTATCACTGCGCTGCCCGGCACACAACGAGAAGGTAAGCATTAACACCTTCCACTCCGTTCAGGAACGCTATACCACATCCAGCATGCTTGAGGATAATGCAACCACCCAGTCACACAGTTCCCTGCTTTCACGCACCAGGCCTGATGGGAAATACACCCAGCCGGTAACCATCCGCACCACCGGTGCCTCACTCTCACTACGCCCCGGCAGCTGCATGCTGCTGCAGGGAAATTACTATACCGCCCGTATCACCCATGACAAAAACCGCCGCATGAGCTGGCAGCTTGAAGAAAATGATCACGGCTCTTCAGCCATCAGGCTTTTGCGCGGTGCAGGATACTACGCGTGCTACCATGACGGCATGGTGACCGCCTTCATCGAACAATGCTGGAGCTTCAACCGGGTTGTAGAGAATCACGTGCTTCGTCAGCAGCGATCATCGGGGCTGGTTACCGGCATGCGTTACCGGGGGTCTATGCTCAGCATGGGTGCCGTGTACAAGAAAACCGCCATATCGTATGCAGCCCCCCTGGGCAACGCCCTGGGATCACACAATCCCGAAGAGGTGTATACCCTTGAATGCGCCATAAAACCCCGCAGGTACCTTGAAACAGGAATAACACTGGATGACGAGAACAGCCTCTCCCCCTCCAGCTATTACGGTGAATTCCCCCACACCAGGCGCCAGTCATGGTTTTTCAGCATTGAAAGAAGTATATTCAGCGTGGATGCAACCCTTGCCCGCCGCAGTGCCTGTAAGAAAGGGATTGATGACACCAGCACCCGTGAAAAAATAAAACTCACCATTGATCCTCCCCACTCTCTTTCCCTGTCCACACGGATTCTTTTTCAGCAGAAATCAAGCACCGGCTACTCATACCTTGCAGGGGCCGACGCCGAATATGACAGGTGGATGAACTGCAGTATCAACGGGGGCCTGCTGTGGTTCTCCGCACCGGGTGCCAACCCTCTCTATGCCACCCTGCTGCAGCTGCCCGGCACATCCATACCCTTCATGTATTTAAAGGGCAGGGGACTCATGGGAGCCTGCCGCATAACCTTTTCCCGCGGCATAGTAAAAACCTGGCTGCGTGTGCTGTATCCACTCTACCAGGTTGAGAACACCGCCACCCCCCTCATGGAATTCGCCCTCACCGCTGAATTCTAAAAGTGGTGTGAAAGGATCACCGCGAAGGCGATAAGTGCGCAAAGGGCGCAAAGAAAAAAGTTAAATTGTTTTGCACTAAGTCCTCTCATAAGAAGCCCCCTTTACTTCAAAGGGGGCGACGCAGCGCGTCGGGGATTTCGTTCAGCATAATCAATTACTATGGATGCATGAAAATAAAGAGCTGTCCCACATTAAGAACAAGTGGCTGAAGCCCCTTGTTCTATATTTTCCATTACGATACCTTTTCCTTTTCTTCTTTCTTCGCCCTTCTCTGCGCTCTTAGCGCCTTTGCGGTAATCCACAAAGAGAAAAAATATTGTGGATTGACCTGCTGATGTTGATATACTGTCCTTCACATGGAACAAAAGCGCGTACAACAACTCAACACACTCTTGCGGCACTACAGTCCCCTCGTGGTGGCGGTATCAGGGGGGGTGGATTCAAGTTTTCTTGCCTTCATGGCCCATCAGGCCTGCGGGGACAGCATGCTGGCGGTGCACCTGGTATCCGAGTTTACCATCCCTGCAGAAACACGGTTTATTCATGAATTTACTGCCCGCTACGCTATTCCATTCCGTGAGCTGAGGGTAGAGGTGCTGCACATCCCCGCAATCATCGAGAATAATATTCAGCGCTGTTATCACTGTAAGAAGGCCATGTTTACCACCCTCAGTGCCGAAGCAGCACGCCTGGGGTTTCCCACGGTTGCCGACGGGTCCACCCCCGATGATGACAACGACTACCGTCCCGGGGCAAAAGCCCTTCGTGAACTGGGTATCGTGTCTCCCCTCAGGGAAGCGGGATTCACAAGAAATATGATCGAAGAATCACTGCGCACCATGAATATTCACATGCCGTCATTTAGTTCCAATTCATGCCTTGCCACCCGCGTCCCCTATAATACACCCATCACCGCAAAAAACCTGGGGGCCATACGTCATGCCGAAGACTTTCTTCAGCAAAAGGGATTTACCGGTGTGCGGGTACGAAATCATCATCCCCTGGCCCGCCTGGAACTGAACATTTCTGACGCGGCACGGCTGTTCTCCGATGACTCGTTGCGCAATGAGATCGTCCGTGAATTGAAAACGGCCGGATTCTCATATATCACCGTTGACGCCGAGGGATTTCAGTCGGGAAGTATGAACAGAACCATACAGGAGGAAAACAAGTAAATGAATGACCTGCTCATAGTATTTATCGTAAAAGACAATATCGGCATCCTGGAAGACAAGAAAGACCAGGTGCTTTCCATACATCACGACGCGGCACCCGTATTGCTCATCGATGACGGTTCAGCCGACGGGTCAGTTGAGATCATGGCAGAACTGGAACCTGCACACTGCATCATTCACGAAGAATCACTGGGATACGGAGCGGTGTTCATCAGTGCCCTGGCCTATGCCCGTGACAACAATTACAGCAGCATGATGGTCTTCCCCATCACCGCCCGTATAGACACTGATTTTATCGGGCAGATGTACAACAAGATGCTCACCACACCCATCGTTACCGGCAACAGGATGGAATCACATGAGGCCGCTGCGCATTTCAACGATTCACTTACCTATTACCGCAACCTTGCCGCACAGTTAAACGAGATAACCGGCTACATGGTAGAAGATCCATTCTCACCGGTGAAAGGTTTCGACCTTTCCGTAATTCAGAATTTCGAATTTCACGAGTTCGGCGAAGGATTCTTTATACAATTACTCATACAGGCCGCCCATCACGGCCTCACAATTTCAGAATTTCAATGCACCGTAGATGATATATCGGTAGCGAAAGAACTTGACATCCATCAAAATAATAATTTTTATTACAGGGAATTACTGATATCCGAGCAATACATGTACCCGGTAAACCGGCTGCACTGATCTACAAGCTGGATATCTTCAAATCAATACAGGGAGAATTATGCGAACAGGTTACCAGTTACAACAGTTTTATACCAGTACACAGCGTATATCATCAACTTTGAGGACCCTGCCCTTTTTACTGGTAACTGCGGTTATCCTGCTATTTCTCTGGGGATGCGGCAGCATGGACAGCAGCACCCGCAATCCACGGGCAACCCTGCTTTTCTGCGGCGACCTCATGCTTGACTGGGGAGTCATGGAATCATGCGACAACCATGGATACGAATATCCCCTTGACCACGTGTCCTCATTGCTGAAAGACTTTGACTTTCGTTTCTGTAACCTTGAATGCGTCATAAGCGATACAGCAACTCCCCGGCCCGGAAAAAAATACATATTCCGTGCAGCTCCCCGATACCTGGGGGTACTCACCGCTGCGGGCATAAGCGGGGTAACCATTGCCAACAATCATATCATGGATTACGGCGAAAAGGGGCTTGTGGATACCACTGTACACCTTGACGCGCATAATATACTGCGTACCGGCGCCGGAACAGATACCTCAAACGCCTATCGTCCCCTGGTCACCAATATCCGTGGAATCCGCCTGGCAGTGATGGGAATCTGCGATCTTCAATATGAAGATGGCTACGCGGGCAGCAAAACAGCCGGCATAGCCAGGGGCGATATCTCATCCATTGCACCTGTCCTCAAAAAATACAGGGACTGGAACGACATCATCGCCATATCAATTCACTGGGGTAACGAGTATTCCGACTTTCCCGAAAGAAGCCAGGTAACACTGGCCCATCAGCTCATCGATGCCGGAGCTGATATCATCATCGGCCATCACCCCCACGTATACCAGGGTGTTGAAATATACAAAAACAAACCAATTTTGTATTCACTGGGCAACTTTCTTTTCGGCTCTACAAACGAAGACGTTCGAAATAATATTGTGGCGGGATTTACCATAGAAAAAAACGCGGTAAAAAAAATGGCCATTTACTCCATACATGGCACCAATCATCAGAATAATCCCTTCAGGCCTGAGCAGCTCAAGGGGAAAAATGCTGAAGAAGTACTCACACACCTGGTGAATATCTCCATACCCCTGGGCAACACATTTCCAGGTGGGGCCAGGATGAAGGGGGATGCCATGGTGTACGAATTTAAGAATTCTCCTGAAGTGCAGCAATAACCGCCCCGGTGCTTTCTGCCATCGACCGGGCACAATATCCCCCCTCAAGAAGGGCAACCATTCTTCGCCGGGAATACTTACAGGCGATCTTTTTCAACATCATGGTGAAAGTGTAAAAAGAATCGGTGGTCAGGCGCAGTGAGGAAAGATCATCATCACAATGTGCGTCGAAACCTGAAGATATGAGTATAAATTCAGGCTTGAACTGTTCAAGTGCGGGTAGTATCTTTTCATCAAAGGCGTTCATGTAATGCCTGTTCCTGCTGGACGCCTCCATGGGTATATTTAACGTATATCCCGTGCCCAGGCCGGTGCCGGTCTCGATCTCATGACCGGTACCCGGAAAGAAGGGATACTGATGAAGGCTGATATAGAATACCGACGGGTCTTCTTCGAAAATCTGCTGGGTTCCGTTTCCGTGATGGGCATCCCAGTCTATTATGGCCACCCGTCCAATACCGTGTACCTTCTGAAGATACCTGGCAGCGATGGCAATATTATTTACAAGGCAAAAACCCGATGATGTATCTGATTCAGCATGATGACCCGGGGGTCGTATGGCGCAAAATCCATTTGCAATCTCACCGCTGACAACATAATCACACATCTCCAACACCCCGCCAACAGCGCGGCGTGCCACGTTAAATGACTGCTCACATACCATGGTATCGAAATTATCAATACAGTGAAATCCAGCGCCGCATTCGGCTTCTATGCTTTCCAGATATCTGGGTGAATGTACGTAGCATAATTGTTCAGTTGATGCCTCCCTGGATGACACGGTTAGAAGAGATCCTGCACCTGGTGAAGCAGACACGTGTGCATGCATCATCTCCAGTCGATGAGAGTTCTCCGGGTGCGAATCACCAGTATCATGGGCAAGAAAAAAAGGATCATACAAATACCCTGTACCCAACATAATAAACCCCCAAACAAAAGGATTATGTGCAATCCATATTCCGTGATATATTATATATGAATGCGTACAAGCATAATTTATATGATAGTACAATATAAATGTATTACCATATAATTTTAATTTTGCTGAATATTACTTGAACATTCCAAAATTACTCCATGGCGTGGATAAGGGGTGAATTAAATATCGGGTAAGATGCAATGAATTTCAATGTCAATTTTGAATTAAGAAGGGCACATTCCTCTTTGTCATGCGAACGTACACTAAGAGGCCCCCTATATCCCCCCACGGGGGAGAAAAAATACATATAAATGAAATATTCAGGTGTTGATATTTAATATAATGAGTCAGGAGTCCCCCTTGGGGGGATATAGGGGGCTGATAGACTGATTATATCATGGGTCACATGTATATACACGGAATTTAAATCACTCCCGTGGATAATGCGTTATAAACCGGGTAATTATTATTTGACAAAATAATCACGCACTGTTCTCTTTAGAATCTTAAAAATCATACAGGATCTCCCTAAATAAAAATATGAATAAACCACTTATCGTACAAAGCGACAATACCCTGCTTCTAGAGGTAGACAATGCCCAATATGAAGACGCCAGGGACGCCATTGCCCCATTTGCCGAACTTGAAAAAAGTCCTGAGCATATACATACCTACAGGATCACAGCACTCTCCCTGTGGAATGCCGCTTCATCAGGTCTTTCAGTAAAGGACGTGTTTGCCCACCTGGCAGATTACAGCAGGTATGAAATACCCCAGACTGTAAAGGCCACCATTGAAGAACAGATGCAGCGATACGGCATGCTGCAGCTGATAAAAAAAGACGATACCCTGATCCTGTATTCAAAAGATCCAATACTTCTCCGTGAGATTATTCATCAGAAAAGCATTCAAAGATACATTGTTGCCCACCTGGACGAACAGTCAGTGCAGGTTGACTCCAGCCTGCGTGGCCATATCAAGCAGTCGTTGATCAAACTGGGTTTTCCGGTAGAAGACCTCGCGGGATATGATGAGGGTGACCCCTGTCCCCTCTCTTTAAAGGATGTTCTTCCAAACGGCAAAGAGTTCACCATACGCGATTACCAGCAAAGCGCGGTAAAAGCATTTCATCGTGGAGGGGGTCCCGAAGGTGGTAACGGGGTTATCGTGCTCCCCTGCGGTGCCGGAAAAACCATCGTCGGTATAGGGGTTATGGATGTCCTTCAGACACAAACCCTCATACTGGTTACCAATACCGTGGCATTACGGCAGTGGAAAGAGGAGCTTCTCGATAAAACCACCCTTACCGAAGACCAGGTTGGAGAATACTCGGGATACATCAAGGAGATCAAACCCGTCACCATTGCAACCTACAGTATTCTCACCTACAGGAAGAAAAAAAACGAAAAATTCAAGCATTTCGAGGTATTCAGCTCCAATAACTGGGGGCTGATCATATATGACGAAGTACACCTGCTGCCGGCCCCCGTGTTCAGAATGACATCCGAGATCCAGTCAAAGAGAAGGCTGGGACTTACTGCCACCCTGATTCGCGAAGACGGCCTTGAAAAAGACGTGTTCAGCCTCATCGGGCCGAAGAAATTTGACATGCCCTGGAAAATCCTGGAAGAATCCAACTGGATCGCCCAGGCAGTATGCAGCGAGATACGGATACTACTGCCCGAAGAAGTCAGGTACAGGTATTCAACCGCCGGTGACAGGGACAAATTCCGCATAGCCTCTGAAAATTACAGGAAAATGGAGTACATACAGTATCTACTGGATTATCACAGCGGGGCACGAATTTTGATCATAGGCCAGTACATCGATCAGCTCAACATGCTGGCAAAACAATTCAATTACCCCCTTATAACCGGCAGCACCCCCGTATCCGAGCGTGAGACGCTGTACGGCCAGTTTCGTACCGGTGCGGTTGACGTTCTCATCGTTTCCAAGGTAGCCAACTTTTCAATTGACCTACCCGATGCCAACGTGGCCATACAGGTATCAGGAACTTTCGGCTCCCGCCAGGAAGAGGCCCAGCGGCTGGGAAGAATTCTTCGCCCCAAGCAGGGAGAGAACAAGGCATATTTCTATACATTGATAACATCAAATTCTGTGGAAGAACAGTTCGCCCATAACCGCCAGCTGTTTTTAACGGAACAGGGATATACATACATAATACTGAACGAGGAAATGTTCCATGATTATTTCAAGAATACCAGGGGTCCTTCCTGTTAAATATATAATTGCCCTGTTACTTGTACTGTGTTTCACCAGTTCTGTTGCCGATGAACAGGTCGCAATAGAAATCGCAAGCACACCCGAAAACATCCGTGTCACCCATATCACCAGGGCATCGGCCGGTACTTACTACCTTGCCACCTGCGCCCATGGTCTCTTCAAAAAAGAAGCGTCTGACAAAAGATGGAAAAATATTTCAAGTGCTGACTGGAACACCCGCTCCATATATAACAACAATGCCGGGTTGAGAAAAATATCTTCTTTCACCGTAAGCCACACCAACCCGGATATACTGGCCTGCGCCACCAAGCATACCCTGTACCGGTCATACGATGGGGGGACGTCATGGAAAAAGGTTTCCATGAGTGGCCTGCCCTCAAACGTGTATATCACCTCGCTGGCCCTGTCCGGAAAAACCCTTGTGGTTGGCACCTCTTTCAAGGGGGTATTCGTCCAGTCCGGCAATACCTTCAACTCCCGTTCAAGCGGCCTTCCCTTTAAGCCATATTCACGTTCATTGTCCTTTTTTGAAGAAATCGGCACCCTGTATGCCAGTGGTAATGAGCTTTTTGCCGGCACCTTCTTTACCGGCCATCTATATGTATCAAAAAACGGGGGACGTACATGGTCACAGGTAGATGTTCCGTGGAAGTACGCCGCCTATAACGGCATATATGATATTAACGCGTCTGCCGACGGCATACTTGTTGCCGCCAGGAATGGCCTCTATTTCTTCAACAGGGGCCGAAATACCTGGACACGGCTGCACGTCCCCGGTAGTCACTCTCAAACTGCCAAAGCCCCTTTTGGACAGTATGTACACCATAAACCCTCAACATTACGCGTGTTTCACAGCAACATTGTCAACAGTACCCACAATACAGGAGACAAGATCAATCACACCAGGGCATTATACGCCGGGCCGCCAACTTCTCAGAAGAGGATGACCAGAATAGTTCACACGTTAAAAAAGACCAACCTTAATGCCGTTGTTATCGACATAAAGGATGATGTTGGCAACATATATGCCCCGGTACATAATTCAGCGGTCACAGACACAAAAGCCCGAAGAAAAGGGCTGTCCATAGTTAAACTGAATGAGTATTTTCATAAAAACGGCATCTATACCATAGCAAGAATGGTCGTGTTCAAGGACAGAAATCTCTACAGGGCATATAATAATAAGTATTCCATCTGGAACAATAAAACCGGTACACCATGGAAGGGCATCAAGGGTGAATACTGGGTTGACCCCTATTCATCCTTCGTGCAGAAATACAATATCGATATAGCACAACAGGTTTCTCAAATGGGGTTTGACGAGATCCAGTTCGACTACATACGATTTCCCGTGGATGGCCCCACCCACCTGTGTACCTACCGTTTTCGCCCAGACGCTGCCATGTATAAATCAGAAATACTGATGGATTACCTTCAGAAAGCCGCATCAGCCATAGAGGCCCCAATCTCGGTTGACGTGTACGGGTTCAATGGGTGGTATCACTTCGGCAACTGGATAGGACAGGACGTAGAAGGCTTTTCCCACATCGTTGATACCATATGCCCCATGGTATACCCCTCTCATTTCGGAAACAGGTTTCTCATGAAGGGTGACCGGTCTGGAAGGCCATATCGTATCGTTTATGCCAGCGGAATCCGGGCATCAATGCTGTCAGGGAAGGCCCATATCAGGCCCTATATACAGGCATTCAAAATGATGTCACCCACCTGGGGCACAGAATATATTACCTCGCAGGTACAGGCAGCAATAGACAGCAAATGCGAAGGGTATACCTTCTGGCATGCCGCGGGCGAGTACTCCATAATCGAAAAAGCGTTGAAGCCTTAAAGAATCACCCCCCGGGTGCCGATAATCCTTTTATGAGGATATCAAGCGGATTATCTGAATTCACCATACCAGCACACCTTAAAGCCAGGCAGGTTGAAAAGATGTACGTGTGGCCGGTATACGGTGAAGGTAAAATAAACAAAATTCATGGCGTTACCCGCAGAATGTCCAATGACATTACCTACGCCAAGCCCACACCTGAAGACCACGTCAAGCTTCTTGGTCTGAGAGAAAGCCGCGAAGCACTCTACTCATCAAGCGGCAGTTTTAATTCCAAACTTACCACCCACGTCAAGCCCGGCTCATTCTTCGAGGCATTCGCGTAGCATCCAATGTATCCACCATCCGCACCGGCAGCAGTCCTGGTGTGACACCCTGTCAATGTGCCATAAAAAAATAACACTTGCTTCAACACGTGATCATTACATACACTATTACTATTAACCTGAAATATTATTCTACTGTCGGAGGTTTCTCATGAAAGCAAGACTATATACAGCATTTATTATTTCTATCCTGTTATTATTCACCCTGGCTTCCGGTGTGTCAGCACAGGAACTGACCGGCGACCTGGCAATTCTCAAGGCCGGCTACCAGAGAAACGTGTATGAATATGATATCGAGATGTCAGAACCCCTCGAATACAACGGTGTGGCCCTGCAGGCCGAATACAATCTCAACCTGGGAATGATATTGCTTGGATTTGGTGTTGAATGGTCACGACTGGTAAACAAGGATGACAGGAATACCGTATTTACATTTGCCACACCCTCCGCCTCGTTGAAGCTTCTAATGCCGGGGGGGCTGTATATTGGTGCAGGTGGGGCGGGTAAATACCTTCTTGATCAGAATATACCCGGTGGGGACGATTTTGAACGTGAGCTGGACTTCTGGGCACAGGGAATTGCCGGATTCTATTTTCCTTTAACTGAAATGGTAGTCATTAACGCCGAGGGGCGGTTTGGATGGAATGTCACGAAAAACCAGTTTTCAGAAAATATCGACGTACTCACCCAGTATGATATCACCCTCTATGCCGGGATAGGCATGAGGATGCGAACAACCGGCTTATAACCACCGCTCATTTCATCCTTCACAATTGCGTGTATACAATGGCATAAAAAAACACCCGTCCGTAACGGACGGGTGTTTTGGTTGATCGGGTATTCCCTCTAATTTGTTCGATAGTTTTTGTGTTAGCCACCCAGAAGCTGTAATACAGTTCGAGGTTGCTGATTTGCCTGAGCCAGCATTGCAGTACCACTCTGCACAAGAATCTGATTCTTGGTAAGGTCAACCATCTGTTCTGCCATGTCAGCGTCCCTGATCCGGCTTTCAGATGCCTGAATGTTTTCATAGGCGTTCATTAAGCCCTTGGCTGCGTAATCAAGCCTGTTATAGTAAGCCCCAAGGTCGGCTCGCTGTTTTGATACTTTGTGAAGAGCTTCATCGACGATTCCTATTGTCCTGTTGGCACCATCAGCGGTACTCAGGTTTGCAAGGAACTGACCGGTCTTTTCCATCAGGTTAAGACCAAGTGAGGTCATTGTTCCAATATACACTCTTTCCCTCTGATGCATGTTGGGTCCCATGTGAAACCACATGCTTGCCTTGGGATTGGTTCTTGAGAAATCGCCAAGCAACAGCTTGAACTTGTTAAATTCTGCCTGAGATGCGATCCTGTCCACTTCATCCACAAGGGCTGAAACTTCAACCTGGATAAGCTGCCTGTCTTCCTGGGTATAGATACCGTTTGAAGACTGTACAGCCAGCACTCGTATTCTCTGGAGAATTGACGCGGTCTGATCAAGATACCCTTCAGCGGTCTGTACAAATGACATACCGTCTTCAGTATTTCTCTCAGCCTGCCTGATACCCTGGATCTGGGTTCTCATTTTTTCTGATACCGCAAGACCTGACGCGTCGTCACCGGCCTTGTTAATACGCATACCAGAAGAAAGTTTCTCCATCGATTCGTTCACTTCCCAGTGTTTGAACTTAAGCACTCGATGAGTATTGATAGCACTCATGTTGTGATTTATAATCATAGTGCACACTCCTTTGTGATTTTTACACCTGATCTCCCTATCAGGCGTTGTAATACCAGGTTGCACGCATAATCAGGGAATACCCCTTATTATTCCTGCAACCATGCAACTCTTAACGAAAGAGTTATACCGTTGCAGAACATTCCCATAGTTTTCAAAGATCCTTTCGAAGTCGGATTTTTTGCTGTCAATGAAATAATCGGTGCCCGTTAACCAATAAATTAACCTCGTAATAACCGATTATAGCTGTTTATCAACGTTTATAGGTTAATATAAAAAAATATGAGCATGAATGCTCATATTTTCAATTTTATACCATATTTTCCCCTAATCTTTATTTCGGCAGTATAGAAATTCACTTGAGCATTATAAAATATTATCATACATTAATTACTGCTTTACAGTCTCAATATCCTTCTTTTTTATGTGTACATATAATATGTATACTATACTTATAGTGGCGTTATTCATCGCAGGAGACCATCATGCTTAAGAAATACATAAGCGGCCTTCGGGGACGTATACTCAGGTACATTTTACTATCTTCCCTGATACCTCTTCTTATTATTACAGCCGTGCTGTATATTTTCGCCAGGGAATCCATAATGGAAACCACGGGCCAGAATATGCGCAATACCGTCCAGCACATTGAAAGCATGTACGATATCCTCTACCGGGATGAGGGCAACATTGATACCGTCTCTTCCCTCGTTAAGAAAACAAGAATAGGGAAGCGGGGATACGTAACCGTTCTCACCTCATCGGGAAAGATAATCGCACATCCCGAAATGTTAGAACAGAATACCCTTTCTTTAGAAGATGCCCGAACAGGCAGAGAATTCATAAAGGAAATAATTGAAGAAAAAGAAGGTCATACATCATATTATTACGAGAATCCTGATGGATCCATTGTCCATAAAATAGCATATTTTTCTTATTTCAAGCCCAAAGACTACATTATCATGGCAACTGCCGAATACGATGATGTACTCCATACCATTAATGTTATTGTGAACATCATACTGATCATGCTTTTTGTTGCTTCATTATGCCTGATCTTTATCAGTAACCTGCTGGCCGCAAAGATATCCAGTCCTTTTCGAAAAATTATAGATACCGCGGTGAGTGTCAGCGATGGGGACCTCACCGTGTTTATACCACAGTCACATTACGTAAAATGCGCGCAGGAGAAAAACTGCGACAGGATAGATTGTCCCGCCCATGAAAGCAGAAACCTGGCATGCTGGCGTATAGAGGGCACCCTGTGCGACAATGGACAGATAATTCCTGACCAGGAAGCAAAACTTGAACATTGCAGGGAATGTTACGTGTACAAGAAGTCCATACGTAACGAGATCGACGAACTGATAGAAGCAATAAACAACATGATCGTAACATACCGGCACCTGCTGGAAAATGTTAAGGGCATGATAACCAACCTGAACAAGAGCTCCGAAGAGCTTACAAGGGTAAGCAGTGTAATGGAAACTGAATCCCAGCAGCAGGCTGCCTTCATAGAAGAAACCACGTCGGCACATGAAGAACTTTTGGCCAGTATCGAAAACGTGGCCGATTCTGCCGGCAATCAGTCCCAGAAGGTTTCTGAAACATCCACGGCCATGAACAGCCTGAGCACCAATATTCATGAAGTCGATAAAAACTCACAAAACGTCAGCGTGAAAGGACAGGCAACCGTAAACGGGGCCCGGGAAACTGAGCTCATGCTTAAAGATACAATTCAAAGCATAAACCAGCTTTCAGAAAGCTCTACCCGTATCGTTGATATAGTTGGAATAATAAATGATGTGTCAGACCAGATCAACCTCTTATCCCTGAATGCCGCCATCGAGGCAGCGAGGGCCGGTGATTTTGGCAAAGGGTTCGCGGTGGTGTCTGAAGAGATATCAAAGCTGGCCGAAGCAACCGCAAGCAGTACAAAAGAGATTGAGACGCTTATCAACAACAGCCGCAATGATATTACAAAAGGAGCAGAGCTTGTAAACCGTACAGCCGCTTCAATCACCCGGATGATAGGTGACATCGAAGAAGCTGCTGCCCTGCTTGGTTCTATCGCGTCGTCTACTACAGAGCAGTCAACACATGCCGAGCATGTAATGAAGCAGACCGAAGAAATTAATAAAATGTCAGAACAGATCGCACTGGCAACCGAAGAGCAGAAAGCCACAAGCAGTGAAATTCTTAACGCCATAACAAAGCTGAATACTTCTATACAGCAACTGGCCGAATTCTCAGAAAATATCGCCAATGTGGCATCATCAGTGGATGGGCACGCTCACAGGTTAACTGATATTATCAATGGGTACAATACATAATAAACAGATAAAGAGTACTTGCGGTGTAACCGGAATTGAAAAAACTGTTACTATTTATTGAAAATAGAATAAACTTGACAATAATAAGTCGATAATTAAACTACAGTGGAGTTATTTTTCTTTCATTTTCATTTTTTTGTAATACCACTGAACCAGGTTCGAAAGAAATAATCCCAACGCGGATTAATTATATTACAGTATTGGTATAAACAGTACCAATTAGCGGGAAATACGGTATACTATGGCATTAAATCCATTTAAAGATTCCAACCTGAATGATCTGCAGAAAGATATCAGGACATTTTTCGAAGACCATTTTGGCAATATCCGTGACAGAACCAGGGAGATATGGTCCCAGTTTCTCAAAAGGGGTAAAGAACGGATTACCATCATGTTTATCCCCCACTCGGAGAAACGAATCCTCAATTTCCATATATCTATTTTTGCCTTCAGTTCAGTTATCCTCGGAATAATTATTACCGTTACCGTGACATCTATAATGATTGTTAATCATTCCTCCACTATCAAGGAAGTCTCAAAACTGAAGATGCATGGATCAAACTCAAAAGTTCAGATCAAAAAATACAAGGAAGAGATTAACAGGCTATATAATCTTTTCCAAAAATTCAAACCTGAAATAACCTATCTCTATTCACTCACACCTGGCAATAATGTAGATACATTATGGGCAAAAGGGGGTGCATCAGCACCGGTTTCCGACAAATCCGATGATGATATTTCCACACCTCCCATTGAAGTGTTGAATATCGAAGAGATGGAACATGAATTAAAAACAACAAGGGAAGTGATCGCCCAGATAAAACGATTTCTAAATGCCAGAAAAAAAATAATTGAAAACACACCTTCTCTCTGGCCGGTAGAGGGTCATGTAATTTCACAGTACGGTGAAAGAACATCCCCGTATACATTCAGAAAGGAATTTCACCATGGAATCGATATCGCGTCATTTCCGGGAGCACCCATACGGGCCACAGCACCTGGCACGGTGGAATCCATTCACTGGGATCCCGACCTGGGACTCACCATATCCATAAAGCATAAATACGGCTTCCTCACCACGTATTCACACTGCCAGAGAATATCTGTTGAGAAAGGGCAAAAAATTTCGAAAAGCGAAGTCATTGGATACGTGGGAAGGACGGGAAAGGCAACACGTCACCTGTGCTATTACCAGGTTCGTATTGGTACTGAATACGTAGATCCACTACCTTATCTCAATAAGATTTCTCCTTAATACCGTACCCTTACCGGTTACAGTTCATCTTCGTTTCTTTTACTGGTGAGCAGTTCATCAGGAATATCTTCGATTTTTTCACCAACCTGCACGGCAAGGCGGCTTCCGATAAGTCCCGGACGGCATTTGTATTTCTTTCTTCCCCCTATACGGATTACCATCTCTGAATTGACCTTGGTATTGGGCAGTTTTACCACGTCTCCCGCCTGAAGGCTCATGATCTCGTTCATGGTCACTTCAACTTCACCAATTTCAGCGATGATGGGAAGATTTACTGTTTCAAGACGGCTCTGGATAATGGTCATATTCTCGTCAGTAGCACCTTTACGTATACTGGAATACCAGTATTGGGCTGAAAGCTTGGAAATAACCGGCTCAATGGTAATATACGGTATACAAAGGTTTGTCATACCTTCAACTTCACCAACCTTGGTCTCCAGTGTGATGAGAACCACCATGTCATTTGGTGGTACTATCTGGGCGAACTGCGGATTTGTTTCAATATTTCCAAGACGGGGACGCAGGTCGATTACATTTGACCACGCCTCACGCAGGTTACCAAGTATGCGGACAATGATACCTTCCATAACAGAAAGTTCAATGTCGGTTAGTTCTCGGCTTATCTTTGTTGATTCTCCCGTACCACCGAAAAGTTTATCAATAATGGTAAAGGTAATGGACGGATCGATCTCGAGTACCGCAGATCCTTTCAGGGGGTCCATGTTCACTACTGCCAGCGTCGTGGGATTTGGAATTGACCGAATGAACTCTTCGTAGGTAAGCTGATCAACCGACGCCACGTGCACACTTACCAGTGCACGCAACTGTGCTGACAGGGCGGTAGTGGTGAGACGTGCGAAGGTCTCATGCATCATCTGCAATGTGCGGATCTGGTCCTTGGAAAACTTGTCAGGACGCCTGAAATCATAGATCTTCACCTTGCGTTGCTCTTTGGCAGCACTGTAATCCGTAGTATCCACCTCGCCGGTGGATATGGCGGTCAATAGAGCATCTATTTCGTCCTGTGATAATATTTCTGTCATATGCTATTCCTTCATTACAGTGGCATCGAAATTAGTAATGAGCCAGAAATTACGATACTCCTCAAGTGTATACCTGTACTTGTATACGAAGGGATATCCTGCCCCCCATCTCTTCACCTTCACCTCAACGAAGGCCAGCCCCTTTTCACTTATAATATTTTCATTTAGTATAGAAAAGTCAACAAGATAATCTACCCTGTCCCGTTCTATAAAGGTATTAAAATCATCCAGTATTTTCAACCTTTCGGCTTCCGTTGCCTGGCTGTACAACCTGGCAAAACGTGAAAAGGCCTGTATATACTTATCAAGATCCACGTACTTTCTAAATAGATCCCATTTCTCATTTTTCTCGGCAGAAAGTGCCAGCAGTACCACCTCGGAAGGTGAAATTGTTCTTTTGACCTGCTTAACCCCTGATTCCTTTTTCACTGTCAATACCGGAATAATATCGATATTCAATACATTATCACTGGCTATGGCACGTTTAATACCGGCATCAGGAAAAAAATATCCACGCACACGATAGCTGTGCCCCGTTTCGATGATATACAGATCCCTTAGATTAACTACCTGTATGAATTTTTCAGAGGGTTTAATCGTGATCATCCTTTTTTCGGATTGTGCGATTACTTCGGTCATGTCCCTGTCCATACGCCTGTAATCCACCCTGGTTGATGCTTCCCGACCCTTATCTGTATACACCACCGGCTGAAAGGTTGTGTACCCTTCATCGTATATCACAAATGGCGCGTCCAGTTTAGAGGTATTATGCACAACAAGCCGCACTTCCACCGGCTCATCACTGTAAAAGGATGTCTTATTAACCCGAAGTGTCAACCGTAACTGATCATGTACATCAAAACTTTCCTGCGCGGGGAGATAACCCCCGTGTACAGAAGTTAGAATAATACCAACGATCAGCAGAAGACGTGTAATCATCTTCATGTATTTCATACCCGTATTATTATTACATATGATATTCACTCCCTTTATTATCGGAAACATATCTATACGCACTTACCAAAATATCTTGCCTGGCAGTGAATTTCTCATTATACGGGAGGGATCTTTTAGTTTACATTGCCTGTTTTCAGTAAAAAGTCCGTTTTTTTCCTGGAAGGTATCAGTAAACTGTGTATAGCAGAATCCCTGTATACCGCGAAATCGCGACAATATTTCGAGGTGGGTTTTAAAGAATGTCTCAAGGTCATCTACCCTGGTCTTGTACATGTCAAAACCAAAACCACCCATCTCGCTTATCAAAAGGGGTGCCTCCTGGTCTCCATATCCCTTCAGGCAGGGTGTCTGCACATTTTCACGCCCGAGAAGCATGCTGAAGAAATTCCCCCATAGGGGTGCCTCACGAACACCCTTTTCAAGCAGCCTGTAGAAATCTTCAACATCGTTAAAATCCGGAATGTAGTGATGAATATCCATTATATCGGTTTTTACGTGGTGAAACCCGCTGTTATCAATATACAGGTAACCGGGATATTGATGCCTCACACGGTCAAATAATTCTATCACGTTTTTTCTTGCCCTAGCTGATACGAATGCTGAATAGATTCCCCAGCTTTCATTAAACAAGACGGTTGTAATAATGGATGGATGCATGCTGTCCCTTCGCAGAACCTCGTGCAGCTGATGCTCCATTTTTCTCATGTTTTTCGTTGATGGATAGTAATAGCTGGGCATCTCCTCCCACACAAGAAATCCCATAATATCAGCCCAGTAAAAGAATCGCGGGTCTTCAATTTTTTGATGCATGCGGCAGCCGTTAAACCCGGCGTTTTTCATAAGGGTTATATCTTCATGGTACTGTTGATCATTCTCAGGCCTGTATAGCCCATCTGCATAATATCCCTGGTGAAGAAGAAGCCGTTGATACAGCTTCTTTCCATTGAGCTGAATGATGCCGTTTTCAACCTCAACCTGCCGATGACCGAAATACAGGTATAACCGGTCAACTTCCCTGTTAGCCCTTTTCAGCACCACCAGTACCGGGTGCAGGGCTGGCCAGCCGGGGGTCCACTGGTCAAAAAGCTTTGTCTGCATTTCTGTGCTGCACACCCCCCTGTTGAAGGGGTCAAAAGTGACGGCCTCCTTGAAAATCTTCATGGGGGTCTTCAATGCACCTTTTTTACCGTGAACCTGTGATGCGAAAACCTGCACCTCAAGGGAAAGATCATGAACAATCAAGTCCCCCGAGCCAGCCACCTCGGCATTGAAGGTAATGGTACGTTCCGGTCCCCTGGTAAAGATGACATCACTGATATAGTGCGATCCAGTCTTCTCCATCCATACCGGCTGCCAGATCCCGGTAATTCCCGTGTACCACACCATAAACGGTTTTTTAAGAAAGGTCTGTTTTCCCCGCACCTGCGAACCCGATGGAGAATCTTCTACCATTACCGCGAGCACATTGTGATCCTGCAACTGCCCGGCGGGAAAGCTGAATGGCGTGTATCCGCCCTCGTGCTGCCCCAGTTTTGTTCCATTAAGCCACACGGTTGCCCGGTAATCAACCGCGCCAAAATGCAGCAACCCCTTTTCAATATCGCCGGGCCTGTCAAAAGAAAGAAAATACCAGAATCTCTTTATCTTTGCAATCCCCCGTGGATCCAGGCCATGGGGAGCCAATATTTTCTGATTGATCTCTGATTCAAGAGGAAAAGGAACATGTACGGCAAATGGTGATGATGCCACTGGTAATTTCCCGTAATCCCTGTTAATAATGGATTGGGCAACATCCTTCATGTACCATTTTTTTCTTAAACCTTCACCCTTTTTATCAGGACAAAGCATCCATTCTCCACACAAGCTGTAAGAAGGATTTCGTACCCGGTCAGGACGGGGAAATTTCTCCCGTCCTGACGCCAGGTGGGTCGTTTGTAGATTAATCTTCTCAGGTTTCATCGCGTTGCGCTACCCCCGTGGATATACATCTTATACTGAATAAAAGTTGTGTTCTTTGCTGTCATACATTTTCGTAATAGGCAATTATTTTTTTCGCTGCCCTGATTCCGTCCACCGCCGAACTCACTATTCCTCCGGCATACCCTGCTCCCTCACCAACGGGCACAAGGCCGCTGCATGAAACCGACTGGTATGATTCATCCCTGGTAATACGAACAGGGGAGGACGTCCGTGTTTCCACACCCGCGCATATACCCTCGTTTGAATAATAGCCCTTCATCTTGCGCCCGAATTGAACAATCCCCTGGGCTATTTCGCCGTATATCCATTCAGGTAAAATTTCGGTCATATCTACCCCCGATACTGCGGGAGAATACGTTGCGGTAACATCACCCCGGCTTATTTTTCTATCAACAAAATCCGTCACCCTTTGCACCGGGGCGGCAAAGCCTCCGCCGGCCACCCCGAAGGCAGCCGATTCCAGTGCCCGCTGAAACTCCACCCCGCCAAGGGGAGTATTTCCAAAATCAGCAGGGTGCACCGTCACCACAACCGCCGCGTTGGAATAATTGCCATTTCGCTGTGAATAACTCATGCCGTTAATACAGAGCATATCCTGTTCAGAAGAGGAGTTAACGATTTCTCCTCCCGGGCACATGCAGAAGGTATACACCCCCCTCCCCGTTTTCGGATTTTTCCACGCGAGTCGGTATTCAGCCGCGGGAAGTCCCTTTTTTTCCCATGATTCACCATATTGAATGGCATTGATCAACTCTACGGGATGCTCCACCCGCAGCCCCGCCGCGAACCCCTTGGGTTGAAGGGAAACCCCCCTGCGAAAAAGGATGTCATACACCCCCCTCGCCGAATGTCCCGTTGCCAGCACGAGAAAAGGGCTACCCTGCATCTGTTCGTCATTAATACTGAAAGAAAACAACCGGTCATCACGAACCAAGATATCAGTCAGCATCCTTGAAAAATGAAACCTGCAGCCCCTTTTCTCCAGCAAACCCCGCAGGTTTTTCAGCACGGGAATGAGCTTATCCGTACCCACGTGGGGCCTGGCATCATATAATATGTTTCCAGGTGCCCCCAGTTCCACCATCTGTTCAAAAAACCATTGTGATTCAGCACTTGCCGATCTGCTGACCAGCTTTCCGTCAGAATACGTTCCTGCCCCCCCTTCACCAAACAGGATGTTGCTGTTCTCATCAAGAATCCCGTGTTGTTCCAGCTGCCCTATATCCCGCATTCTCTGCTCAACCGGTTTTCCCCGCTCGTACAGGTCTACCCCCACCCCTGATTCGCTTAGGGCAAGGGCACAGAACAGCCCCGCCGGTCCGGCGCCAACTATGGGTACCCTGGTATTTTTCTTCACCGTCCAAAAGGTTAAAGAAACGGGTTCATTGTAAACACTGCATTCATCATGGGCAAGAAGATGCTGTTTGTCCTCCTCCTCCACTGAAACAAGAACACGGTACCTGTGAACAATATTATTTTTTTTCCGGGCATCAAGAGATTTGCGCAATATTTTTTCAACCGCCATACCCTTACAGTTGTAAAGCACGATTAGCTTGTCCAGCAAAACCCTTTCCGGCTCATGTGGACGGAGTGTTACATTGTCAATAATTACACGTGTTTTCATAAATGAATATTCCCCCGGTACAGTCTTACACATGGTATCGTTCGCATAACCAAAAAAACAAACCGGCTGTTTAAAAAAATGAAAAATTGTGGACTTTTTATCCACAAATTCTACAGTATACTCATGTATATAATAGCGAAATTCAAGTAAGAGTCATGCAAAAAACAAAAAACCCGAAGATTCTTGAAAAACAGGAAAAAAAGAGAAACCATATTATATGGTCTGCATTTAATGCGATAGCAAAAATAGGCTATATAAACCTTACCGTTGAGGATATTGCCGCAGAAGCAGAAATATCAAAAGGGGGTTTCCATTATTACTTTGAAACCAAGGACGAGGTAATGATGGAAGTAATGAAAACCTTCGTTGATTTCTTCCTGGTATCCATGAACATTTCAATACCTGATCAGGGCAGGCCACTTGAAAGGATGAGGGGAATCATCACCTATACCATGAAGATGTCGCTGAATCACAAGGAGTACATACGGGTGATCATCGATTACTGGGCACAATTCAATTATAACACGGATCTTCGTAACATCTATCTTGAATACCAGGAAATCGTAATCGGGCACATACGGGGATTGATCGATTCCTGTATCCGGCAGCAACTGGTACGTGAAGATGTTGACCCCGCAATTGTGGCCGAGATTATCATCAGCGAACTTATCGGCTTTGCCCTGGGTGTTACCTGGCATGAAGGGGCCACTGAAAGCATTATGTCTGAAAGGATAAACCAGACGGTAGATCATCTTTTTATCATGTTCGCAAAATAGTATTGCGCTTTAATTATGTTTCCTTATTATAATAAAATTAAAATAGGCTATATATAATTCATGGAATAAAAATACAATGTCATCAAAAAACCAGGAAATAAACCTCGCCCAGATCAGCAGTATAAACAAGCGAATCAACTCCACTATGAGTTTAAACGGCCTGTTATCTGCCATACTTGACATAACCAAGACAATGATCAATTCAGAAGGGGCCTCCATTCTTTTAACTGATCCCGTGTCAGACGATCTCTATTTTTATGTTGTCCGGGGTGGAGGTGACGAGGAAATTATGGGTGAAACCGTACCCCAGGGAAAAGGCATTGCCGGTTCTGTTATGATTACAGGTGAACCCCTTATCGTAAATGATCCCCAGAATGACCAGCGATTTTATCGTGAAATTGACAACAAGTCGCGGTTTCAAACAAAAAATATACTCTGTGTTCCCATGAAAGTAATTGGTACTCTGATAGGTGTTTTAGAGGTAGTCAACGCTATCGACAGGGAAGGATTTGAAGAGTGGGACCAGCAACTGCTTTCATATATTGCTGACCAGGCTGCCATCGCCATTACCAACAGGCAGTTATATGATGACCTTTCAACCAGGCTGCGCGAACTGACCACTTTATACGAGATATCACAAACCCTTGCCCATGCCCAACCGGAAGATAATATTTTTTCTCAAATTATGGAGCCCCTGGCAAAGAACCTTGGGGTAAGCCGTGTATCAATAGCCCTCCACGATCCCGACCTGGAAGGATATACTATTGTTGCTTCAATGAATCTTCCTGAAAATATCAATATGAATATAACTGATTATTCGCAAGCACCGGTAATCCATCATGTCTGCACAACAGGCGACCCCCTGCTTGTATCTGATATAAAAAAAGAGACTTCTTTCAATCAATCCGTAAAAAACCGGGATTATAAAACCCCTTCATTTATGTCCCTGCCCCTTCGACACAAGAACAGGATTATCGGGGTACTTAATCTTTCTGACAAGATTGACAACAGGCATTTCACCGCCTTTGATTTCAGGGCTGCATCCACGATAGCCAACCATATCACCGAGGCCTATCAAAACACCATTTACTACCAGACAATGGAAGAACAGCGAAGGCTGGCCCAGGAGATTGATATCGCTTCCGAAATACAGAAAAGGATTCTTCCCGCCTTACCTTTAAAAATTCATTCTCACAGCCTGGCAGCCTTTAACAAGCCTGCCAAAGAAGTGGGTGGTGATTTCTATGATTATTTCCCTTTCGAAGGTGATAAATTCGGAATTCTCGTGGCTGATATTTCCGGCAAAGGCATTCCTGCCGCCCTTTTTATGGGTACTGCCCGTAACGTTATTCGGGCGGAATCCCGCATGAGCATTCAACCGGGCAACCTGATGGCACACTCAAACCGCTATATATGTGAAGATTCTGAATACGGCATGTTCGTCACCGCGTTTTACATGCTGGTTGATTCCCACAACAATCTCATCACCTATGGAAACGCGGGGCATAATGACCAGATACTGCTTCGTCCGGCCAAAATGGAAGTTGTCCGCCTTAATGCCGCCGGACCGGCAATGGGTATAAATCCGGATGCCTCGTTCGAAGAAAAGGCCATCTTTTTCAATAAAGGAGATATCGTACTTCTTTTTACCGATGGAGTGCTTGAATATCTTGGTGAAGGGGATATCGATGTTGGCGAAGCGAGACTTATCAGCATGGCTTTTGATGCTGTTGAACAGATGCCTTCAGGTTTTATCACAAGCATGGAGCAGTTTCTCAGCTCTCACCGCATCGACAAGGATGTGATGGATGATTTCACCATTGTGGCAATCAAGTTTTAAATATCGGTTATTTACCTGCCACCAAGGTACCTGTTCTGTATATACGTATCAACAATAAGCCTGGTATCCTTTTTTGTTATCATTAAGGGTGAACCATGTGTTACATCAATAATATCATTTTCTGTTGACATGGTGATTTTTTTCACCAACTCACCCAGAAAAGGCATGTGCCCCACCACGAGGATGTTGTCATCAATTTCACCAAGTTCTTTAACCAGCCTTGCGGGATCATCATTTGGATTCAGGTATTCTTCAACTTCTATCAGGGTACAACCGGTTCCCTTTCCCAGTATTTCTGCTGTTTCAGCTGCCCTGAGCTTGCCACTATGAATAATCCGTTGCGGGTACCACTTAATAACCGTTAAAAAATTTATGAGGTTTTGGATCTGCTTCCTGCCCTTTGTTGAAAGAGGCTTATCAGGATTTTCTTCTTTCGAGACATTTTCTCCATGCTGTACTATTATTGAAATCATACATCGTCCTCCTCATGTTAAGTATACATTGTAACGAATGACAGGACAACTACCCAATTCAAAAAAGTCTTTGCATTGGTAAATTGATCTACTATCATAGATATAATTATTTCAATCTTTCCGGATTGTTGTATAAAGATCACCACAACGGGTGAAGGATTTCACACATGTCAATTATTCAATCTATCAATAACAGGCTTCAAGGTAAATCCACATCTGGTTTTCCCAAAAAGAAGGTGCTCGTTCTTGAGGGTGGCGGCATGCGGGGTATTTTTTTAACAGGAGTACTTCAAGCATTTGCCGACAGGGGGTATTTCCCTTTCAAAAAAATATTAGGCTCATCGGCGGGGGCCCTGACGGGAACCGCCTATGCCGCACGGCAGATTTATATTGCCAGGGACGCGTTTTTTTCCGAGCTTCTCAGTGGCAATTTCATACAGTTTTCAAATATCCTGAGAGCTGAACAGCATATTCTCAACCTTGACTGGATGGTTGAAACCATTATCCAGGGACAGGATCCCCTTAACATCAGTTACCTGAAACGATCCATACCGGTAATAATCACCGCAACCCATTGCAGTGAACACAATCCACCTGAAACCATATACCTGAATTCAAAAAAGGATGACATTCTTGTATCATTAAAAGCCACCGCTGCTATTCCAGTATTATACAGGGGATTTGTGCATTACGGCGATTACAAGTTTCTTGATGGCGGGCTGCTTGATCCGGTTCCATATAAAAAGGCCCTTGAAATGGGATATAAAGAAGACGAGATACTGGTGGTCTTGACCAGAAAAAAGGGCTATAGAAAAAAAGAAGAATCTTTCTGGATTCGCTCTATATATGAATCATATTACCGTGATGAAAAGCATCGTTTTCTTGTGCAGGCAATGGAAAACCGTTTCATGATGTATAACAGGATTATCGACGAACTTGAACATGTGCATACCGGCATCGATATCATTTACCCCCCGGATAACTTCAATGTTGATCGACTCAGCAAAGACCCGAGGCGGATTATGGAAGGATTTGAGCAGGGTGTACACGCGGGTAGAAACTTTCTCTGGCAAACCAACGAGAATAACTAATACACTACTTGTCTGAAAGCAGGGTTCCACCCACCGCCCAGTCTTCCCTTTCCACCTCTTCAAATACAATATACGTAGAGGCGGGGCTCTTCCCGGCCACTTCCTGCAGTGCTTCTGTCACTTTCCTGGCCAGTTGCTGTTTCTGTTCTTTCGAGATATTCCCCGCAAGCTTGATGTTTACAAATGGCATGTGTCCTCATTCAAGACGTGGTTTCACACTGTCTTTATCAATTTTATTTTTTATGGAATCCATGTATTCCCGGTGTGAATCCATGATCTCACCATATGCTTTTTTATATGCTTCCCTGACAGCCTGTATGGCCTGGTAATTTTTTTGCTGTTGCTCCAATACCGTGTTGGACTCCTTTTTAATTTTCAGAAAGTTATCATATATTTCTTTTTTGTCCCTGTCAAAATTCTCCAGTACGTGTTCAATAGCACCCGTAGCCGCCTGGTTCATGAACATGTCGTCTTCCACAACCGACTCCGTAGAGATAACCTGTCTTATTTTTTCAAGGTCTTTTTCTTTATCGCCAGCGCCATCTTCAGGTAATGTATTCTTCATTTCAGATATTGATTCTGAATTGTTGTCCGCGCGCTCTTTCATTACATCAAGATGCTTCGTCAACCGTTCGGCACTTGCTGACGGATTCTCCGAAAAATCTTTATCTTTATTCTCTTTCCATTTGTCAATAGTACCATCATCTTTCGTCATTTCAGGTTTACCGGCCACTGGAATTTTTGCCTGGTCATTGTCCTTAACCCTTGACGTGCCATATTGATTCTGCAGTTCAACGGACCCTTCTATCATATGCACTTTCGAGTCCACACCATCACTCACGGCAATCTCGAATTCTGTACCCCTGATACCACATACCGTTGTGGGAGTATATATCTTTCTGTGTGACTCTTTTTTTAATTTGGAGAACCGGGCCTTTACGATGCCGGTCATAACTGAAAATGAATCCTGCTCTCCGCCATATACCGTTACTATTTTAATTTTGCTGCTTTCCTTAACTGTTACCACACTGCCGTCCTTAAAATTAAGTTCTGCCATGCCGCCTTTTGCTGTTTTCACTATATCATCTTTTTGAAGTTGTAATCCCATAGATGCCATATTGGTTGTCCCACCCCGTGTTACATACACATCACCTACGAGAAACCCCACCTGAAGTGCGTAACTGAATTGCGAAGTTGCCAGAATACTGACCATCACCACAAAACAGGCAAAAAGAACAGGTAATACTTTATTCACGACTTTCATAGAAACCTCCAGTAAAATGCCGGTGCGCCCATGTCATACATCAAGATTCGGTAGAATTATAGTGTACTCCCAGTATTGTCACATCATCCACAAACCTGTCCGGACCGCAATACTGCTGAATAACATCATACATGGTGGACACAAGGTCATGTATATTCAAATCGCAGTATTCCCTGATTTTATCAATAAACTGCTGCTGACCCATTACCCTGTCCCTCCTGTCCGGGCATTCAAATGCACCGTCTGTAAAAAACAGAATGGAATCACCCGTTTGAATCCGTACTTCCTTCTGAAAATACTCGGATGTTTCAAAAATACCCACAAAGGGACCTGTTGTTTCCAGTAACTGCATCTCCTCCCCTTCACGTATGTGTGCTGGTGACGGCAATCCCGCATTACAATACTGTATAGTACCTTTTTCCAAATCAAATAGTGCATAAAAAACTGTAGCGTAATTATAACTCATGGTCTTCTGTGAACCGATAAGAAAAAGATTCAACTGCATCATAAACTCCGCCGGAGATATTTCCGGGCACCCGATAGTGGATATTCCGGTTTTCACCATGGCAGAATATAACGCGGCGGGAACACCATGACCGGATACGTCTGCAAAGATCAGTGCGAAATGGTTTTTATCAAAAAAAAGAAAATCAAAAAAATCACCACTTATCTTCTCAACCGGTTGATACCTCAATTCAAATGTAAAATTATCCATGTCAGGAAATTCCACGGGAAACAGGCATTGCTGCAGGTTTCCAGCTATATCCAGTTCGTTTTCAATTTCAACATTTCTTCGCTGAATTTTCCTGTTGAGGTGTTCCAGTTCTCTATTCTTCGATTTAAGTTCGTTCATCAACTCAATATTTTCACGCAGAAGGTCGTGACGCTCAATAGCCTTTTGAACTGAAAGCAGAATCTGGTCATTTTTGAATGGTTTTAATATAAAGTCAAACGCACCGTTTTTCAGAGCTGATATTGCTATGTCAATATCATTATACGCGGTTATTACTATCACCGGAATGTTTGAATCGACCTGGTATACCTGCCGCAGAAAATCAATACCGTTCATTCCGGGAAGATTAACATCTGTTATAATGGCATCAGCCATTGATATATTTCCATTATTCAACGCGTCCTCGGCGTTAAAAAAAGTAAGTACTTCGTACTCTTCTTTCAGTATAAAGCTGAGTACTTCATTTACCATGTCATCATCATCAATGACAATTATGTTTCCTTTTTTTACATCCCCTGCCATTATAATTACTTACTCTTCTTAATATTGATATCCGACGGTTTTACATACAACCGAAGACCTTCCCAGAAAGAAGGATGTTTGTACCTTTTATCTTCGATAACAGCTGTTTTAGCAAGCGAAAATGCCCTGTCAACCGATACCCCCTTGTGAATATAACTGTATAACGTATTGGTAAATACTGCCACGTTCACATCTTGTACTGCCAAATCATCTATGATAATATTTCCGCAACCATTTATAACTGCGGCATCCACCAGTACAGTATCAAGATTTAACCCGGCAGATTCCAGTGATGAGATATATAAATATGGATTTCCACTAAAATATTCAGGTATTCTTCGGTCATCCATAATACATCCCCTGTGAACCGGGTTATATCGCAAGGATGAATAGAGATGAACTGCCTTACCCGGTGTAACTTCATCATTCTTATACTTCATACCAGATTCTTTAATGGCTACGTTTTGCAGACTGGTAGCTATACTGTTTTCAGGATTTCCCGCAAGGATAACTCTGTTGAAATTATTCTCCGATGGTATAAAGCTTGAGAGAATTGAACTGCTGTAATATACAAAATGGGTTTCCGCAAGCATGTTCCTTTCCCCCATAATTTCAAGAGGCACAGAAACCAGGTCATTATCAACCACGAACAATACCCTTTCTTTATTTTTAAAGTATCGTGTAAGCGGTGATAATATGGTCTGAAGCCGCGCGGAGAAACCGGTAACCGGTTCCAGTAAAGAAGCAGCATCCCTGTATTCTTCCAGCCATGATTCTATGCTGCCAAACCCCCCTTTTATTCTTCCTGGATTCACCGAACGCTGCCCTATTGCCCAGAAAAATATATCGTCATGATTTTTTACCATGTACATCACTACAGTATCCTCAGGTATAAAAGCCTGGTACTCCCGTATCGGAATCATACTCATGATTGATGAGTATGCCAGAGACGGATTTTTTCGTACTAGAGATACAAACTCCTTTCCATCAGAGTCTTTTGTTAAAATGTTAAACCGGTTGCTAATATCTTCACTCGAACTAACTCCGTGTATATCCAGTGACATTGCGGATCGCAATTCCAGTTGTTTAATAACCTCTGCGTAATACAACGCGTCAATATATTTGCCCCTGCTCATTCTGAAAGACATCATAACATTGAGACTGCTTTTGACTATATCCATCCTGAGTGGATATGATACCTGTTCCCTGTTGATATCAATCGAGTCAAGGGCTTCCCTGACAGTTTTTTCAATTCTTTCCAACTCATTATCTGATGTGCTTCCTTTCGCAACTATCTCCATAAAATCAATACGTACTTTTAATAACTTATAGATATATTCAAGTTCAGGAGAAATATAAGGTGATATCTTCTCCCATCTTTTTTTCGCGTCTTCAATGCGGTTACCATGTATTTCATTTTCCAGTTGCAGCAACTGCACATGGGGATAAATGGGAAATACTGGTGACATGTCATCCAGTATTTTTTTACATGTGGTATACGATTCTCCCAACTGTTTCTTTTTAGAAAGAATATCCGCTTTTTGGAAATGCGGATAATATACCAGTGAACGGGGTGATTGATCCTTTATGGCATTTTCCCAGAGATTCACATATCGCAACGCCTTCTCATATTCTTCCAGACGATTCATTGTTTGTGCCATTTTTCGTAAATAGAATAATCTATCAAACCATACTGCCCTGGATATTATTGATTCCAGGTTGAGAGAGGAAAGTATAAAGTCACTCCTTGCCGGGATGCCCCTGTCTTCATACACCTGATGCATCAATTCCAATACAAGAAGGTCGGTCAATTTCGGGGTACTTTCACGTGTCAGCAGAGTGCGGGCTTTTTCTTCCAGCTGTTCAATAGAAGCCCCGTTTCTAACTAAAGACAGCAACGTTTGTACCGATTGACTGCTGGTTTCTCCCTTAATTTTTTTTCCGAAGAAATACGCCCTGATATATTCTCTTGAGGTTGTTATATACGATGGTTTCCATTTTTCCATTATTGCAACAGCATTTTCTGTATTTCCATACGCCGAGAGGTATTGTGCAGCCAGTATGGCAAGCCTGTCACGATTCAGATAACTTTTTAAGTCCGTTTCATATATAGACAGGGCTGAATCGATGCCCCCACTCTGGATAATGCTGAGTATATACCTGTATACAAGCACATCTATACTGATTTCATCACCTGTATCCTTTTCTAATTGGGGTATTAACTGCCGGGCCTGCTGCACGTTACCTGAATAGAGCAGAATGTAAATCTTAAATGAAAAAATCCTGTTCTCAATTTCTGTATCTTTCGATTTTTTCAGGGCAATGTCAATTTCTTCAATTGCTTTTTCAAGTTTACCCTCATAAAGATATATCTCAGACAATTGAGAATGATATCTGGCATGAGAATCATCCTCCCCTGCTGAATATCCATACCACCTGTGCAGATGATTCCTTGCTGAATCATACTCACCCTTCTTCAATAACTGCTCATGCGTGCTCCATTCTCTTTCTTCCTGTTCCTTGACGTCCCGTTCAGTTCTTTCAATATCCTGCGTCTCAAAACCGGAGACAAGCATCCTTCCCGTGAATTGGTTGCTATCGCCGGGAACTTGTTTTCGTGTATCAGCAATATTACGGGCCAGCTGAATAATGTTTTCATCATCTGCATTAAGGGTAATATATATTTTCTGTACCTGCGCGTATAATGAAGATTCCATCATCAATAGAAGCTGCTCATAATTTATTGAATAGGTATTTTTTACAATAATGGGATATAGATAACGACGGGTAAAAAGATAACCCGGCGTGATATTAAAGCCTGAAGAATCAGAATCGATTATCAGGTTGTATCGTTCAAGCTCTGCCTTATCTGAATCAATGGAAGGAAGTTTAGTATACTCAAGAATAGCCTGTGTAAGCTGTTCGTTATCAGCAGTAATAAAGGTAATCGGATATCCTATAGTCTTCTGATACATGGGTACCCTGCCAAGTGAAGGTATAATATCAAAATTTCGCAACATACCGTTTAATTCATTGTTATCTCCACCTTTATACAGGTCTTCACTTGCGATTATCACTGGATCAGAATATTTTTTTAACTGTTTCTCAAGATACTCTTCCAGTGGCGATGAATAATACTCAAATTCAACAATACCATTCCTTATCTTCCAGCATCCTTTTTTGCCGTCATGATTATGAAACCTTAATACAGTTTTGTCATACCGTACCTTATGGACAGTATTCCCATCCTCAATTTTTATGTATGAAAGCAGCAATGGGCTGGAAGATTTCATACGTGAATACAAATTCTCCATCTCACTCTTTTTCTTCCCGATCGAGTCCCTGATCTGATTAATTTCTGTAGAATCCGGCGTCACACCCTTTTCCAGTTTGAATGAAAGTTCATTTTCCCGGCGAACAATCTCCTGCAGCAGGAAGCTGTATTGGCGGTACATCCTGTCATGTGCCGCATCATATAATTCTGGAGACTCACTGCCAATAAGTATGATCCTGTTAAAAGAAGTTTTTCTTTCCGCCACCTTGAACGCGGCTTGCCACTTTTTCCCCGCAAGCAAAAGACCGATATACCCGTTGTAAATTCCAATCACTTTTGACCGTTTACCTGTATATCTCAGCGGCATTTCCTCAACAACAAGAAGACTTCGTGTATAGTATTCTTCTGCTTTATTCCTGTAATTCTCAGGTGCAACCTCCGGGCCATGAATTGATAAAAATTCAGCGGTATGCCCATACACCTGCCATCGCAGATCATTATACCGGTATGACTCCGCCTTTTTCTCAGCAGAAAAATAATCCTCGTATGCCTCCTGGTAAAATCCCAGTCTACTGTAACACTGAGCCCTGTTTAACAAAAGCTTGATCTCCAGCCGTGTAGAAGCTGTGGGCGGCATATTGTCCAGGGCTTTTGATATATCCTCCATTGATTCAAGGTACTGGTTATATAATAACTGGTTAGACTTGTACACAGTGTAGGCGGCTTCCAGGGCTCCCTTTTTTTTCTCTATTTCCCTGTGAAGAAATAATTCGGCCCGATAATATTTCAGCATACCAAGAAGTATATCTATCCGGTAGTATTGCCGTCCTGTTTCTTTTTCCACCTCTTCTTTTAATTCCTGTTTTTCTTCCCGGGTTACTTCCCTGTTTCTCGCGGAGGCCTTTCTTTCCAGTTCTTCAAGTTTTGCCGAGTATAACGTTTCACGATATTCTTCCCTGTACTTGCGAATTTCATTCACAAGAGTATTCAGCTTCACATCCGGTTCTTTCATGTATTCCGGCTTGTTTTCCAGTATGTATGAATACATGTAGGCAAGATTCATTATAATCTCGTATCTACCCCCAATGCCTGTCATTTTGCTCCTGTCCGCCATATCCAATGCGTTTTCAAAATACTTCTCGGCCTTGCTGTAATTTTCCGTAAAGAAATAACAATAGCCGATATTATTCATAACCTTTATCGCGGACTCACGTGTCACCGAGTTATCTTCTTCTTCCAGGAGTTCCAGCTTCTTCTTCAAATGACCAATGGCACTGGCATATTTCCCCGAATTAAAATGGAGGTCTTCCTGCATTGATATATTGAGCAATTTCTTTGTATAGGTATCAAGTTCTGAAAATATCTTACTTTCACCAATCACTGCCACATCAGGCCCGAGATCGTAAAATTTTAGTGGCACAACACCAAAAAAGCGCCACATTAAACGATAACCCCTGGAATCAGGAGGGTATTTCTTCAATAACTTTTCCGCACTGGCCAGATAGGAAAGCGCCTCGGAAGTTTTACCCTGCTGTTTGCGGCAAAAGGCAATATTCTGGAGGTACCGTGCATCATCTATTGAAATATTGTTTTTTTCAGCAAAATTCATAATTCGCCGCAACCATGTAACAGCCCGGTCATAATTCTTTTGGGTTATATCGAATAAAGCAAAATAACGATAAATATTATATATTTCCCTGCTGTATCTTCTCGTATTACCCCCTGCCAGGTTTTTATATATTAATAACGAGGTTTGAAGCTCTTGCCGCGCGCTTTCAAGGTTTCCATCGTGCCAGTAGCAATACCCGAAATGATAATGATACATGGCTTCCTGTATGGGAGATTCGAAACGGGTTTTATATTCACTTGTTTTTTTAAAATGATACAGGGATCGCGGATAGTTGTTCAATAAGAAATAAACATTTGCCAGGTTAAGATGGAGATTCCCCTCCTGTTCCGGCTTGCTTTTTTCATCATTTGTTTTAATAGCCTTCTCGTATATGGAAATGTTCTGTTCCCATAAATATGCGGGGAAATACTCGTCAAACAGGTGAGTATACCTGCTGCCAAATTCAGTCTCTTCCCTGTTTCTGAGCATATCCACGTACTGGTAAATCCACCCTTTTAGTAAAAACGAGGGGATAAAGGTATCATCAATAAAGTTGGCCCATTCAACCTGGTTCATGGCATTTTTCAACAGGCGTAACTGTTCTGTTAAATGGTCTTTTCTTGTTTTTACAGGATCTGTTATGTTGAATTTTTTCTTGCCGGCGGCCACCGCTTTTTTTGTGTAAATATATCCAAGGCCATACAGGTATGCTTTTTTGAAATCCATGCGGGCAACGTTCAATGCCTGCTGCCTGTTACCAATGTATTCATCTATAAGGGTTTCAAGACTTTCATTCACATCTTCCCTGGATTCTACAAAGGTATCAATATAGAGTATATGGGAACGGGCACCGTACTCATTGTAAATGTCTTCAAATTTTTTTAAAAGGTGAAGACGGGTTAAAAGCGAAACATATTTTTCATACAGCTTTACCGCGTCCTTATATTTCCCCGCCAGCTCACTTCTTTGACCATACTCTTCATAATATTCAATTAATTTCTTTACAATACTGGTAATATTAGATTGTTGCCACAGAAGAATATAATTATTGGCTGCTTCAGAATAATGATATTCCATTTCACGATAATTCTTTTTTAATTCAGAGATAGAACCAAGAAGCACATGCGAGCGGTAAAAAACCTGGTCATTTTTTTTCACATTGGAAAGAGCATCAGAACAATACTTTTCTGCAGCTGATAGTTCACCATTATCATGATATATTTCCGCCAGGTAATACTGCAAAACCGGTTTCAGTGAACTTGTTGACTTGTGGGTTTCCAGCAATCGTTTTGTCAACTGCAGTTTTTCCTTCTTCCCGGAAAGATTCTCCAGCCTGTTGATAAGAAAAGTAATGGCATCATTTTTAAGGTATACATACCTGGATTCAACAACCTTTATTAACGGGTCAGGCAACTGCCCCCTCTCCAGCATTCGTGGTGTCTGAATGATTGCCATTGAGTAATAGACATGCATTAACCTGCTGTATGAATTGTGCTGTGTGATAATATTATTGTATATTTCAATTGCTTTTTTATTCTCCCCCGATTTTGAGTAATTCTGTCCAAGCTCTTCCATGACATAGGGGAGTATCATTTGCCTGTCTTCACGTTCAGCCAGTTCATTAATTATCCCTCGCAGATATTTTTCAGTATTCTGCTTCCTGAATTTTAATGTCAGGTACCGGTGAATTATACCGGGATAATCATTTGAACTTGTAGACATCTTTTCAATTTTTGATAGTACATTCTCCCTCTGCTGTTTTTTATTTTCCAATTGGTATTGTACAGCCATATCCTGAAGTGCGCTGGTAACGTATATTAAAGACCGGGTGTCTTTTTTGTTATTGTGGAAATCATATACCCTTGAAAGTGCTGCCATGTACCGTTCATGGTCATCGTATTCTTTCAGGTATTTACCGGCAAGATCATACTGGCTTCTGGCATTGTCTCTTCTCGGGATAACCCCTGTATCAGGAATCAGGTTTATATTCAGGTTATTTTTTTTCTGTACTGAATATACAAGCACCCCCTCGTCATAAGGTGACCATTGGGCATTAAATGAGGAATTTGAATACAGTGTCAGGGGATATTCATGACCGTTTTCAAGATTTTTGTAATACAGAACAGAGTTATCATCAAGGTTTACTGATCCATCCTCGTTTGTATCCCTGTCTATCTTTGTAAATACGATCTCGTTTGTAGTATTCATAAAGGAGGGGTATAATTCAATGGCCGTTGTATCGGTTAACTGGTTTTCTTCTCCTGTAACAGTATGAACCCTGTATATATCCCCCCTGTTTTCTTCTTTTCTATAGCTGATAAAAATTATATATTTCCCGTCCCTTGAAAACCGTGGATACATCCCCCCCTCACGGGTAATCTGGCGTTTTTCACTTCCGTCACTACGCATCATCCAAATGTTCTCAATCCCCCCCCTTGCAGAAGAATAGGCAATATACTTCCCGTCCCTTGACCAGCATGGAGAGGCATCCTTTACAAGCCGAACACCTCCGGATTCACCATCAAAAATTTTTGTAAGGTTTCGTTCAGGATTTCTGTCCATGGTTATATTGAAAAATGATGAAGAATCTTTCTGTACCAGTTCAGGAAGATCAACCTCCAGGAGAAATATATCCCCCTCCGGATCATCACGATAGGACACGAAAGCCAGCCGTTTTCCGGAAGGTGAAATGGCTGGAGAGGTGTCCCGTGAAGGGTGGGTGGTAAGTCTTACCGAGTGTATACCTGAGAGCTCACGAACATATATATCATAATTTCCCTGTTCCCTGTCTGAGGTAAAGAAAAAATATTTGCCACTTTCATCAAAATATCCATGCATTTCAAGGGCCTGTTCTATGGTAACCGGAACAGCCTTCCCCACGTTATACTTGTATTCCTTTTTCAATATCTGTGCGTAACTGAAGGGGACTCCTTCCTTCTGGTTTTCCGAACCACATGCCGTAAATACTGCAACCAGCACAATAATACAGAACACCCCCCGTAATCTATTCTCAGGTCGTCTCATTTTTTCTTAACCCAGCGCCCGTTTTCAAGCTGTATCCAGTCACCTTTTTGAGCCATTGCCCGCTGTTCCTCGGCGAAACGCCTGGCAAATTCCTGGATCAGCGCATCATCCCCTTCTTTGTTTGCCGCAGAAACGCTTCTTTTAAATATTGTGTTCCTGGCACTGTTTTCTTCTTTTAGCAAGACCATGAGCTGCTTTTTTAGTTCAGGGTTTTTTTCATAATATGAATTCTGGCTGTAATGCAAGAGTCCATCGTTACCCTCACCAACTGCCCCTTTATCCTTATACCCGCGAATTTTTTCCCGGTGAAACTCCCTGATCTTTAATGCCCTGAAAAGAACTTCATCACCGGTTACCATCACCTGCTGTGACCGTCCATGGGCAACACTCGTCTGTGCAGAAGACACGATCCACGCGTCTTTTTCCAGTTCCCTGTAATCCCCGATCACCTGTCTTTCAATCACCGTTCGTTCACCCGTAAGGTTAATGTCCGGTGGGGTAATCTCAATACAGCTTGGCATCCCCTTCATGCAATTCTGCGTTGATGAACACCCCGAATAAATCACAAGGGACGCGCACAAAATCAGAATAATATAATATACCCGGTGTGCCATGTTATTCCCCCTTCCTGACTTTACGCAGAAATTCCTGCACAGGCATCCTCTCGTATTTTACTTCCTCATCCTTTACGCTTATCGTGTATCCGAATAGATTGCGCTTAAAATGAACTGTCGTGTACATAAGACCGCTGTCCAGGTTGAAGTCAAAGCTCTCTACCCTTAATGAATTATCCACAGCTACCTGTCCTATGCCCAGCTTGGATTTTCCTTTTTCCTCGTTAAGACCTGTTAAAAGCTGCCTTGCGAACTTTTCTCCGATCTTGTATATATGCACTGACCCCTTCATATCAAGTTCCCTTGAAAAATCCATGCTCCTTCCCGACAGGTTTGCATTCATTGAAACTTCTGATCCCTTGCTTTGCTTTTGCGGGTTTGGTTCATCCAGCCTGGCTATGTCAATGTTTGAAATATCCATTATAAGCTGATATTCCATATTCCTTGCCTTAAGGTCAGCAAGATTGAATAATAAATTCTTGCCATATAAAGAACCATTCAGCACATAAGCCCGCAACGAATTGATCTCCATTACATTATCACGGAAGTGAATTCTTCCGGACATATCTTTTAAATATTCAAATTGAATATCACGTACAGGATGACGACTCTTAACAGACTTGATTCTGAAATTGTCTTTTTCCTGGAAGAAACGGTTATTTATGATGTCAGATTTTTTTACTACGAGGAGAGACTCACCGCTATAGCGTGGAGTGAACCGGTATTCAAAAGGAAAATCAAGGTATACTGATTCTACACTTGTTCTGCTCTCATCATCCTGCACATTCACCTCTTCAATCAGGATTTTACCGGAAGCCATGCCATTTTGAAGATCACCTTTTATCCTGGTATCAATTTCCACCAGCCCTGACATCTTCCAGTCATTGTAAACAGGTTTCATCCGTGGTGACTCCATGCGGACTTTCAATAATATATCTGAATCTGAAAAAGGTTCACTCTTTAATTCAAGCATCCCCTTACAGGACAACGAAAGATTTCGTGACTTGCTGGAGAGTATCACCTTTTCCATGTATATTTTCTTTTCTCTTGTGTTCTGTATAATCTTCCCTTCAAGAGACAGGTCTGTAACATCATAATCAGGTATCGATGATCTCATGGTAACATTGAGCCGGTTCTCGTTAACACCAGTGTAAAACCCGATACGTGATGATATATTGACCTTCTGCTTGAGCTTTACCGTCCGCAATGTTTTTTTCAAGTTACCTGTAAGGGTGGGTTCCAGTGAATCCCTGTCAAAAACAAGTGATTTTACATGTAATGAACCCTGTACCCGGGGGGATACCTTAACCCTGCCTGTTATTCCGGTTCGCAGGGAGTTGTTTCCTGATAAAGGATCATAATGACGAATGGAAAGTCCGTTAATCATTATTGTCTTCATGTTATCAACCAGCGAAATATCAGCGTTCACGTGCAGCCCGTTTGCCCCTGAACGGCTTCGCTCCATTGTATATATGAAACGGGGAAGGTCAAAGCTGGTATTGATCTTTATATCAGACCCTCTTCTAATGGCGGAAAATGGCATGTTCATACGTGTAAGCTGAACCCCGGTCTCTTCCTGTCTGAATTCCAAATCACGCCCTTTTAAAACCCCTTCCACATCCAGGGATGATGTTGTACCGGTAACAGAAAAGGGGTACAGGGACAGGGTACCCCTGAATATACTTTTTCTGTCACCGGTGACAGCCCGGTAATAGGGATACACATCATCAAGCCGTATATCACTTTCCCTCATATGTAGTGAAACATTTTGACGTGAGGTAACTCCCTTTACGTGTCCGGAAAGAGATACCCAGTTTCTTTTTTTCATTGAAACCGTAAAATTTCGCAAATTCAGAAAATCTTTACCCGGATCATACTGTATATCATAGGATACAAGAAAATTCATAGGCGCAAGATGAGAACGTTTAAACCGAACCGGTGCGCGATAGGTACCCGCCTTCAGCAGGCTTATAAATTTTTTTTTCTCACCCTGTGATTTATCAAACTGCAAACGCCATGTAAACAATAACGGTGGTTCAACTGTGGCATCATCAGAATAAAATGAAAGATCAAGTGTTTTCGCCGGATTTACTTCTACCTGCATGCGTTCAAGAAGTGAAAATGCTTCCAATGACATGGGTATTCTTTGAAAGGGGGGTATCCAGATTTTAGCCGATGCGGAAAAATTTTTTAAAGAACTATGATATGACGGCCCCCGCACATGTATCTCGAGATTCTCCATCATCATGTTCATTAAAAACTCGATGTGAATGGGAAATCGTATTTCATCAAGGGACTCTTCTGCGATTACAGGCTCTTCCTTTGCAGTCTGTGGTTTTATGAGTGTGGCAACATTCCAATGCCCGTCTCTCCATTGCACATACACTCTTGGCCGGTATATTCCTATTTCATGAAGATGGATATCACCGAGAAAAAGAGAGAAAAAATCGTACTTAACACGAATCATATCAATCCTGGCAAGAATGTCTCCATTAAAATCAGGACCGCTTTTTATTACTATATCATGAATTTCAAATCCGCTGTAAGGATTAACATTGGCCACGTGTAACTGTATTGTACCGGTGGATTTGGCAGCAAACTGGGTGGTAATGACCTGTTCCATTCTCTGTGGGGTTACATACAACCATACTGCAAGCAATGTGATTACCACCAGGAATGCCAGGGTAAGGGGAATCCAGATAACAACTGCTTTTAACAGTCTGGTTACAGTGGGTTTGAGGTCCATTCATCATTCCGTACGCAGAGATTGACAAATAATAGTACCTGAATAACCATTAATGCAAGTAGATTTTATCTGGCTCCTGTATAATGAAGTTGGAACAGCTTTCCATAAAATTATTGACATTCACAATTCACACCATTTAGAGTAATACATTATAATTATTTAACAATAATTAATCCTCGATAAATGGCGGTGCCGCGATGTCAACTGGAAATGACAGGTTCTCACATAAGTTCATTGATGACCAGAGTATTCTGGTAGGAGCCATCAAGGAAAGCAATCTTGACAAGGAGAATTCACAGGAGATACTCGACCTGGTACAGGATGATCTATCCAATTATCCCAATTACGAACACTATATCCTGGATGTTACCCAGGTAAAAAAGGTTTCAAATTCGGCACTTGGTGTTCTTCTCAAGGCAATGAACATCATAAAACATACCGGCAGTTACATGATCCTTGTAATGACTGAAGATCTGCTTCAGAAAATCATGATTGAGCAGCCCATCATGTTTGATTATTTCGCCGTTTTTCACTCGGTTGATGAAGCAAAAGAGTACATCAAGGCAAAAAGCTGAGTCACTCCATCAATATTCCTTGATAATTTTTCTGTCGATGATGTCCTGCATCCTTTCGGGGTGTTCCATGATCTCGTGAAGTTCTGCCTCATGCCTGAATCTAAGTACATTCAGCATAAATATTTCCAGCTTACTCAACGTGGTAGGTGGCAACTGGCTGCCATCTATCTCAACAGAAATAAGTGGATACCGCCTCTCCCTTGACCATGGTGCCAGCAATCCTTCAATTACCCTTCCAATAAGACAGGCAAATGGTGAAATATTTACTATACCGGAATACCCGTCAGCCATGGCAGACGCGGCAACCCCGCTTGAAACTGTTATTTCAGATTGCAGTTCAAGGTTAACAAAATGCTTTTGTGACATCCCCATGATAGCATTCATATCATGAGGTGTTTCAGGAACCAGTCCTGTTACTGACAATGCTTCCTTTACCATCCGCTCAACCCTGTGCTTGTACCATTGCTCAACATGCCACATCCCCAGTTCCCGAATCTCTTTCGAGAAAGGGCGCACATACCATGGCATGAGTGATAATTCTTTCTTCAGGTCATACCGCCTGGTGAAATCACAGTAGTATATCCATTCACCCACTCCAGATACCTTCCCCACGATACCTTTCCTGCTGAAATGTTGTATCAGTTCATCAACCGCAAAGTCATCTCTTCGCACATATATTTCTCCCACGATCAACACCCTCGGGCTTTCTTCCAGTGTACGTTTTAATGGTATCTTCTTTATTTCAGACGCTATGCGTTTCAATGCCGGCAGTATTTTTGTCACGTCTGTTTCAGCAATATCGATAAGCTCCTGCCACAACCCGTCATATACCTGCATTGCTTCAACAGGATTTTTCGCGCAGGCCCTCAGGGACGTTTCAATATCTTTCATGTAATCGCTGGTTATTACCCCCCACCAGGCGTGCCTTGAAAAGTTTGTCCCCAATTCGTTGTATGAATTATCCGAATCAAGGGTAATCACCACCACGTTATCAAGACGGAGATCCTTAAACAGGTTTTCATAAAACACGAAATACTGCCCTGTTCTGCAGGGACCCGTAGTGGTGGGTACAAACAGCAGGTATATATCATCCTTGCGGTACTTATCAGAGGCGAGGTATTGAAGAGCACTCCCCAGCACAAGGTGGGAGGGAAGACATTCCTTCCCTGAAACGAACTGGCGTGCCATCTGCAAAGTCTTGTTGTCGGGAACCGGCAGGGCTTCTGCGTTAATACCCGAAGACCGCAATGAAGCTGCCAGGAGCTCTACTCCCAGTCTTCCCATGTTGGACAGCAGCATCTTCACCCTGGGATTGTTACGTATGGGAATTTTCTCGCCGGTTACTGTGTTGGTAACATGGATATTCTCATTACCCGGATTGATGAACCGAAGCCCATTGTCATAACGCTCCTCTTCTTCACCGGTGAATTTAAGCCTGTATCCTTCAATAATATCCAGGAATGCTTCCACACGGGTATCGATACCCGCGTCAGCGGTATGCGAATCAAGTTCAAGGATAAGAAAGGGTTTTGTCCCCATTGTCCACTTGAGATAATGAAGAATAAAAGAATCAGGGGCACACGAGAAATTTGAAATAAATGTCACATATATATTATCTTCATTCTTCAGCAGCGTGGCTGTTTTCATGTCCTGCTGACCATAATACCAGTACATGTTACTGAATATATCCCTTCCCTCAAAGGGAAGGATGTCATAGGGAATGATACTGTACCCGTTACTGGTAAACTTTTTCGGTATACCCATGTTGGCGTCCCGTGTAAAGGCGTTATACGGTCTGCCAAGCAGGGCGATAACCGGCCGTGAGGCCCTGCGTGCCTCTTCCAGCGCCCGGGTGCCCATCTGGCGTGCCTGGCGGAAATACTCCTTCTGCTTGCCCAGTGCCAGGTCAAAGGCTGATGAAGCCTCGTTTTTACCAACCCCCAGGCTGACGGCCATATCAATAAATGACTTTCGTGCCTTCTCATCCCCGTATTTAAAGCTGATAACCGGTGATAATATCCTTTCAGTTGAAATTTCCGGGAAGGCCTTTTCAATATAATAGGGAAGACCCTGGGTTATGGGGCAGAAGGTTGCATGCACATCATCCTCGTAACTCTCCATATCCCTGAAATGGGGCACAAAAATATAATCATTCCCCCGGTCATATACGTTCTTCACTGCCCCATGGGCTATCTCGGCGGGAAAACAATAGGCGCTTTCTACCCGTGCCACACCTTCTTCTGCGACCTGGTCTGATAACGAATATGAAATTCCCAGCTGGTGAAAAAACCATGAATACAATGGCCAGAGTGAATATACAGAAAATGCAGCGGGTATGCCAACCGAGATGTCCCGTCGTTTTATAAAGTCATCCGGATCTGGAGCGCACTCTGTGAAAAGAAGATCATTACGCTGCTGAATGTAATCCTGTACCTCGTTTTCTTTTAACAGCTTTTTCTTCCGCATATTGGTATACTTATTACACCGGCCCCCGAACATGTAACTGCTGTCATTGACCCGAAGCACCTGAATAGGACAATAATTATCACATGCCCGGCATTTAAATTCCCTTTCATATACGATCTTGGTGGACAACATCTTTTCAATGGTAAAATGACTTTTCTCAATGAAACCCTCGTTATTCTTCTGCTGTGCAAGCAGCCCCACCCCGAAGCAGCCCATTAGCTCCGGGTCCGGCGGCACCACGATTGGTTTATTCAGCAGAAGCGCGAATGCCAGGGGAACAGCCTTGTTTTTTGCAACCCCTCCCTGGAGTACTATGTGATTACCGATTGTACGGTTACCAACCACCCTGTTCAGGTAATTGGATACAATAGAGGTAACCAGTCCCGCGGTTATGTCTTCACGTGAGGCCCCCTGCTGTATGGCCTTGCGAATATCCGAGTTGATAAATGCTGAACAGTGTTCTCCGAATTTCAATGGCTCATCTGCCTGCAGGGCTATATCACCAATTTCGTGTACGTCCCCGATGTTGAGGTCTCCACGAGCAGACTCTTCGAGAAATGACCCGGTACCGGCAGAGCACGCCTCGTTCATCGCGTAATCGATTGGAACCTTGTTTTTAAGGTACACGTACTTCGCGTCCTGTCCCCCGATCTCGAATATTGTATCCACGTCCTGGTTGTAATAGGTGGTTCCAACCGCGTGGGCAATAATCTCATTGTATACTGCTGAAGTCTCAAGAAAAACCCCCAGTATTTCACGGGAAGACCCCGTCGTGGCAGCCAGTGTTATTGATACCTCGTCCTCACCTGTATCATGCCGAACCTGCTGCCTTATTTCTTCAAGGCACTGTTTCAGGGCCTTGACCGGATCACCGTGGGTTCTTCCATAGAATGACGCGGCAACCTCATGTGTTTCAGTATCAATGAGACATGCCTTGGTTGTTGTCGATCCACCATCAACCCCGAGAATATATTCACGACCTTTTCTGACAGTGGACTTCCTGGAAGGAATAGCCTGTACCATACCTTCTGCTTTCTGCAGTGTATCAAACCGGCTGAACTTGACGGCATGGGGCAAAAGTATTTTTTCGATCGCCTGTATGTCCCCCCCTGCCCGCAGGGCAAGCAGGGCCGCACCGTATGCCTCGAAAAACGCGGCCTCTTCGGGTATAACGAATGTTATATCCGGTAATTTTTCACTGATAAACCGGTGAATATATGGATTGCGTGTTATCCCCCCCGCAAGCAGCACCCTCCCGCTGGAGATACGCGCCCTTTTCAGAAAATCAACCACTTTCACGGCCATAACATTGCTCAGCGATACTACAATATCACCCTTTGTTGCCTCACCTTTATTCAACCGGTGGGTACAATCACTTTTCATGAATACAGAACACCTGGTAGACAGCTTCATAACCCTGCATTCATCAGGCAGGGTTTGAATGTCCTCAAGGGTCATATCCATCCTTCCAAGCTGCTGTTTGAAAAATTCCCCGGTTCCCGCCGCGCATTTATTACCCGAAAAGCTTGTTATAATAGAATTTCTATCATCAATTGTATAAACAACAAGGTCCTCTCCTCCCATGGATACTACAGCATTACACTGGTCATCCATACTGGAGAGTGCTTCTTCAATACACACCGACTCTATAACACCCGGAAGATTTAAAAGCTGCCGCCCCTCGTTACCGGTAACAATTGCTTTTGTATGTGGAGGAATATCAGCATCATTGAACAGCCTTTTCAGGGTATTGGCTACATTCCCATCATGAGGTGCTGTCTTATGCCAGAGCAGGTTCTCACCATCATGCATCGCCAGTTTTACGCTGGTTGATCCAATATTAATTCCTAGACCATTCATATGTATTCCTCCGAAATAATCATATTATAACTTATCTGAACAGGTATATCAGCAAACCGGCAATAACGGGGTTCTTACTATATACATAATAAACTCATGACACGATACATGGTTGCAAATTATTTATTTTTTTGAATATTGACCAGTGTAGAATCACAATATATCAGCCTGGTTTTGTTAAAACCTGTACTAATAATATAGAATGACATCTATAAACTATTCAAGTACATTTTTATAGATATGTAAAAAGACCCGCCTGTTGGCGGGTCCATTCTCTTGCAGTTCGTAAAAAAATTTCAGGGTGTTACTTTCCGATTTTTTTCCTGATATTTTCTTTTAATCCGGCAATGAACTCATCAAATCCTTCACCGGTCTTCGCGCTGACATGATAGGTAGTAAGTTTTGGGTTGGCCCGCTGTACATTTCCCATCATCTCGTCCATGTCAAAATCAAGATGGGGAAGCAGGTCAGTTTTATTCACCAGCAGGGTCTGCGACGAATTGAACATAAGGGGATACTTCGCGGGCTTGTCTTCACCCTCTGTAACACTCAGCACAACCACCCGCTCATCATCACCAAGCTCGAATTCGGCAGGACACACCAGGTTGCCCACATTTTCTACGATTACCAGGTCAATGACATCAAGATCGAATGAATCAAGACACTTGTTGATCCATGAACTTTCAAGATGACAATCGCCACCAAAACGGCTTGTTTCTATCTGCATGATGGGGATATCAAACTTTGCCAGTTTCTCCGCATCCTTGGTAGTTTCGATGTCACCTTCAATGACTGCAATATTGTACTCGTCTTTCAGCGTATCAATTATACGTTCGGTAATAGTGGTCTTGCCCGAGCCCGGTGAACTCATCATGTCGATCATGTACACCTTTTTATCCTGAAGCAGCTTCTTATTGGCATCAGCCATCTGCTCATTCGACTCAAAAATATCCTTGAGAACCTGTATTTCCATGGTATAGTACCTCCTGTTTTTCTTGGCTAACCATACGACCACCCCTCCACAATGCAAATAATTTTTTTATTGGGGTATCATATTATTAGTATTTGTGTTATCTCTTTTCAAACGTCTATCCGGTACATATTTACCGCAAAGGCGCAGAGTACGCAAAGTGCGCAAAGAAGAAAAGGGTATAATCAAGAAGAACAAGGGGCTTAAGCCCCTTGTTCTCAATATCATCACTCTTATTTTCATCTCCGCGAACTCTGCGCCTTCGCGGTAAAACAAGAACTATTCTTAGCAGATCCTGAACTTGCCGATCTCCCTGTCCCCTTCCACTATGTGAACTGCACATGCAATACACGGGTCAAATGATCGAACAACCCGTGCTGCCTCGATAGGATTCGCGTTATCCGAGATCGGTGTGCCGATGAGTGCCTGTTCAACCGGCCCCTTCACACCACGGTCGTCCCTGGGTCCGCAAAACCAGGTTGTGGGCACAACGCACTGGTAATTATCGATTTTCGAATCTTTCACTTTTATCCAGTGACCAAGCGCTCCCCTGGGTGCTTCGGTAAGACCTTCACCCTCACCCGTTTCAGGGATCTCGTATGTTGACCGGGGTTTACCATCCACATCAAGCTGCTCGAGCCAGGTCTTTGCCTGCTGACAGATAAGTTTACATTCTATGGCACGTGAGGCATGTCTTCCAAGAGTGGAGAACACTGCAGGTAAATCAGCATCAAATACCTTGAGCAGGCCGTCAACTTCTTTCTTCACCCCTTCATTACCCGATAGGTATGCAACCGCAACACGGGCCAGGGGCCCAACTTCCATTGGCATATTCTCATACCGTGGTGCCTTCAGCCACGTGTAAGCTCCAGATTTTCCCGGATATGGATCGGTTGCCCCTTTATATGGATGCAGATTCGATCCTGATTTATACCGCGCGTACTTCACATGCTCCCTGATATTCTCAGAATTAAATTTCTGAAGTTTCTTCCCGTCATATAATCCCTGCTGAAGCATGAACTCTGTCTGCTCAGGATTTTCTTCGAATACCCCGTAGGAAAGAAATTTGTCATAGGTACCATAACCGAAATAATCGCTGTAGGCCTTGGCCACGGCAATTACGTCGTTAATGTATATATCGTTTACAAACTCTTCAACTTCCTCGAGAAGATCATAATACTCATCAATCTTGCTGCCGGTGGGAACCTGTGTCACACCACCGGGAACCAGTCCTATAAGGTGAGGTGCCCTTCCCCCGAAGAGGGCAACCATCTTGTGTGACTTCATCCTGATATCAAGTGCTTTCAGGTAGTGATCAATGGCAGCCATGTTCAGATCATGGTCCTTGATATAAAAATCACCTTCATATCGTGGTAAAAAGGGAGAAACTGCTGTCAACTGATCGCTTCTTCCTTTCTTCACTTCAAGTTCATTCTTTGCCCATGCCTTCAGGTTCTTCAATTTCTTATCATTTCCCTTGTAGCTGAGCACCGCGGTGATATCAACATAGTCAAGGGCGGCAAGATGATAGAAATGAATGATATGCGACTGAAGATAATTTGCAGCCAACACAAGGTTTCTCAGCAGCCGGCCGTTCTTATTGGGAGAAATTCCAAAGGCATCATCAAGGCACTTGCTTGAAGCTATACCATGTGAGACCGGGCACACCCCGCATATTCGCTGGGTGATCTGGTTGGCATCTACCGGGTTTCGTCCTTTTAATATGGTTTCAAAACCACGAAACATGTCACCAATACTTTTTGCGTCAACCACCTTTCCACCCTGCACGTCTATCTCAATGGACAAATGTCCTTCAATTCTCGTAATCGGGTCTAAATGTACCTTAGCCATTGATTACACCTCCCTTCTTAAGATTGAGAACCGCTTCCCTGACCTGGGGATCTTCCAGCTTTAAAATATCATCCATGCTGGCCTGCATATGTTTGTAGAGCCCCCTGTTACCGTAATCAGGGAATGGTGGTTCCGTACATCCGATACATCCTGAACCGCTGCCTGTACAGGTATTCGCGCCGTCTACCCACTTACGCGTTGGAATATCACATCCTGAGTCCATGCCAAGACATCCCAGCAGGTACAGGCATCCCTCGTCTCCCCATCTCTTTGCAAACTTCGCCCGCTTGTAATCGGGAAGCCGTTCGCATTTTTCATGTACAGTAGTACCGAAGTACATCATTGGCCGGTTATACTGATCAAGAGGAGGTACCTCTCCTTTCAAAAGTACATGCAGCAGTGTACCCACCATCCAGTCCGGATGAGGTGGACAGCCGCCGATATTGACAATTGTCTTATCTTTTAATATTTCTGAAACAGGTTTTGCCCCGGTGGGATTATCCCCGGTTGCCCTGATTTCAGCACCGGGAATGCCGCCAAAAGTTGCACAGGCCCCAACCGATATAACTGCCTTCGCGTTTGCACCCAGTTTTTCAACCCATTCACGGATTCCAACAGGACGTCCATGTGTCAGTCCTGACAGACCTACTGTACAGTAAAGATCATCCTTTGTGGGGATTGATCCTTCAACAATAAGTATAAAGTCTTTCCTGTTCTTCTCTACCGCGTCTTTCAGCACCTGTACTGCAGTATGGCCCGTACCACCCATGAGGGTCTGATGAAAGTTGAGGCTGATATATTCTGTAATAACCGTATCAATCATGGGATCAAGCTTATTCAGCAGTGAAACTGAACAGCCTGAGCAAGACTGACCCTGCAGCCAGATAACATTTGTTCTTTCTGAAGCTTTCTGAATGGCCTTTTTACACCCCTGCAGCATCACAGAGGGGAAAGTAACCGCAGCCGCGGTACCACCCATCAGCTTTAAAAAATCTCTTCTATTCAATGCCATAGAATTCCTCCTTAAACCCTTTTCACGTGTTGTCCCACTGCTTCCAGGATAAGATCCATAACTCTTGGAACAGCATCCGCGACAGCAGGACTGATAGCGATTTCAAGCGTTTCAATATCTTCAGGAACAATACCGATAATTTCCACCTCGGGATTAGCACCCTGAATTTTCAGCATATTCAATATTTCATTAATGCCAATTTCATGGAGGGAAACACGGGAAGAAGATGAAAGAAGATACTCCGGTGTAAAACGGTACACACTTCCAGGATGATCATCAACCTTCAGGGCATCGATAATAACTATCCGATCATATTCGTACATGATAGGAATCAAATCAAGGCCGGCTGTACCACCATCAATAATGTCAACATGCCCGGGCAGTTGCACACCGGATTCAAGCAGTTGGTTCACCACGAACACACCAATACCATCATCCTTCTGCAATATATTTCCCACACCCAGTATCAACGTTCTTTCCATACCCTGCACCCTGCCCGCGCTTTCAGCGCAAGTCCTGTAATGTAACTTCTTTCCCGTACTTGTGACATTCGTCACACTTGGTTGGACCTTCTTCAGAGTTCATGTGACACTCAATGCAGAATGTATGTAAAATCCTGTCACCCTGCTCATTAGAATGACATTCGGCACACTTCTTTATCCTTGCAGGATTGTCCCTCTTATGATGGCAGGTAACACATTCAACACCCGCTTCTTCATGCAGGTTGTGTTTCATTTTCACATGCAGCAATTGAGCTTTTTCTTCACTTGTAATTTTAGTAATAGTAACAACGTCGGTAGGACTCGGATTGATCGAGGTGGTTCCTTCTTTACAGCCAATGCTGTAGAGAAACATCACCAGGATACCCAGACCAGCAAAAACCATTTTACCCTTCACCCTTTTACCTCCCTGAAAACAGTATATAACATTACCCACACTTCCGGTTACAACAAAGATCGGAAACGGGAAAAAAACACGCGAAAATTATAATGTACCTATTCAAAGAACGACAATAATGGAGCTGCAACGGGGTTCAAGCATCTACAAACGCGGTACTTTTGTCAATCAAATATCCAAAAATTCAATATATTAAATTCACAATATGAATGAATGATGTTTCTTTAAAATGAAAAACTTTGTTGTCAATATACTTCCCGCCGAATTATATGTCGACAATAAATTAATTTTGACGACTCTATACAATTACCTTTTCTCGTCAAGCAAATATACAGTTAACGGTGCAACTTTATGCCTGAATACAATCTTGTGCTACAATTAACATACCATGAAAGAGCATAGAATTATACGAATCAGGGGAATAGTTCAGGGTGTGGGATTCAGGCCCCACGTGTTCCGCCTGGCCCATGCCCGCGGCCTTGCCGGCTCCGTGCATAATGACACCGAGGGAGTGCTCATACACCTTGAAGGTGATGCCGGCACCATCGACCACCTTGTCACCAGCTTGCAGAACGACCCGCCTCCCCTGGCTGATATTCAGTCCGTAACATCCACTACCCACCCACCCCGTGGGTTGACAACATTTTCAATAGAACAAAGTACATCATCAAGCACCCGCTCAGCCTTTATTCCGCCTGATGTGGCGGTGTGTGATGCGTGCATGGAAGAATTCTTTAATCCCGAAGACCGCCGTCATCAGTATCCTTTTATCACCTGCACTCATTGCGGCCCCCGTTTCAGCATTATATACGATATACCTTATGACAGGCCGGGCACATCCATGAAAGACTTTCCCATGTGCCCCCGGTGCGAAAAAGAATACCGCGACCCCCTGGACAGGAGATTTCATACCCAGCCCAATGCCTGCCCTGTATGCGGCCCCCACGTATTTCTGGCGGACAGAAACGGTACGCCCGTTACTGAAAATATTGATGAAACTATACAGCACACCCTGCGCCTGCTGAAAGAAGGCCACGTGGTTGCCATCAAGGGTGTTGGCGGTTTTCATCTCGCCGCCGACGCCACCAAAGACCAACCTGTAGAGCTTCTGCGGCAGAGAAAAGGGCGTCCCTTTAAACCCTTTGCCCTGATGACAGGCTCAATTGACACAGCCGGGAAGCTCACCCATGTCACACCCGCCGAACGTGAGCTTCTTTTACGCAGGGAACGTCCAATAGTATTACTTAAAGACAGGGGGGAAGGACACGTAAGCCCACTGGTTTCACCGGGCATTACCTGGACAGGCATCATGCTTCCCTATACCCCCTTTCAGCACCTGCTTTTCGCAAAAGACCCCGATCTTGTCCTTGTAATGACCAGCGGCAATGTAACCGATGAGCCCATTATCTACAGAAACGAGGACGCGCTGAAACGTCTCTCGTCCTTCGCCGATTACTTTGTTATGTACAACAGGGATATCACCGCCCACTCAGATGACAGCGTCATGTACGTGGTGGATGAGCAGCCCTTTTTTATTCGCCGCTCAAGGGGATTCGTGCCCGCCCCCTTTCTTACCCGGCAGTCGCATTCGCAAATCCTTGCAACGGGGGGCGACCTGAAAAACAGCTTCGCCCTGGCAAAAGACAACTATATTATACTCAGCCAGTACCTGGGCGACCTTGAAACCCCCTGGGGCAACCAGCTCTACCGGTCGGCCATCAATCATTTCAAGAAAATATTCGATTTCAGGCCCGGCACCGTGGTGTCTGATCTTCACCCGGGCTACTATACCACCATGTTCGCCGATGAACTGTCACAGCAGGGCATCACCCACATGAAAGTTCAGCACCATCATGCACATATCGCCGCCAACCTTGCAGAACACAATGTTGACCACCCTGTCATCGGCATTGCATACGACGGCACCGGGTACGGCACCGACGGCACATTATGGGGAAGCGAATTTCTCATAGCTGACAAAAAGAACTTTACCAGGGCGGCCCATTTCGAAAACTTCCCCCTGCCCGGTGGAGAAAGCGCCATACGTGACGTGTGGAAAATCGGCCTATCCCTTCTCAGGTCTGCCTTCGATGATGACAGGGGTATATACACATCCATGGGGCAGCGAAACATGGTGCTTGAAATACTCGAACACAATATCAACTCACCCCTCACCTGCAGTATCGGGCGAATATTTGACGGGGTCTCCAGCATACTTGGCATACGCCATCACGTGACTGCCGAAGCTGAAGCCGCGCAGCTTTTAGAGGAAGCAGCACATAAAGGAAGCGGCACAAGGGGGGAGAATACACTCATTCCCGTATCAAATGAGAATGACACCATGATCATTCACACGTCTGATCTTATCAGGATGGTATATGACCTTCATAAAAACGGGCAAAACATTACTGACACCGCCCTCTTCTTTCATCAATGCATCGCCGCAACCACCGTACACGTGGCCCTTCTGCTGCGTGAGAAATACAACATCAACACCGTAACCCTGAGCGGAGGGGTTTTCCATAACCGGCTGCTTCTTTCCCTCATCTCAAGTGGATTACGCAAAAAAGCGTTTGACATACTTATGCCGCGAAAAATACCTTTTAACGACGGATGTATGGCAGTGGGACAAATAGCCATCGCCAGGGAGCTTCTTTCATGACCAATGAACATGTACTCGCGCATGACGCTGAAAAACTGAAACAATATCAAATTGATTCTGATATATGTATAATGGAAGTATGCGGCACGCATACCACGGAGTATTTTAGAACCGGTGTCAAAGACATATTTCCACCACGACTGCGGCTGGTTGACGGCCCCGGATGCCCGGTGTGCGTCACCCCCAACCACTACCTTGATCACGCCATAGCCCTTGCCGCCCAGAAAGACTGTATTATCGCCACCTTCGGCGACATGGTGAAGGTACCTTCGTCATACAGTTCTCTTGCCCGGGAAAGCGCGGGGGGTGCCCGGGTCGAAGTGGTGTATTCACCGGTTGACGCCCTGGATATCGCCCGGCAGAATCCCCGGCGGGAAGTTGTGTTTCTGAGCGTGGGGTTTGAGACTACCGCCCCGACAGAGGCGGTGACGGTACAGCAGGCCAGGGAGCAGAACCTGAAAAACTTCAGCCTTCTTCCCGGCAATAAATTGACAGTACCCGCGGTAAAGGCCCTCCTGGATGCCGAAGAGGTGAACATAGACGGGTTCATCCTGCCCGGTCATGTGAGTGCCATAATCGGCACCAATGCCTGGAAGTTTCTGGGTTCTGAGTACAACAAGCCGGCTGTGGTTACCGGGTTTGACGACCACGATCTTCTCAAGGGTACCCTGCTTCTGCTCACCCTGATCAGTGAACACAAACCCCATGTACTCAACGAGTATACCCGGGTTGTTCGTGACGGCGGCAATCAGCACGCCATGGACATGATATATTCAGTGTTTGATGCCGATGACTCAGAGTGGCGTGGCATCGGGGTTATTCCCGGCAGCGGTCTTCTGTTGAAAGAGGAGTACGCGGATTTTGACGCCACAAAGAAATTCACCGTGGACATACCTGAACCGAAAGAACATCCCGGCTGCAGGTGCGGTGAGCTCCTCAGGGGTTTGATTCTGCCCACCGAATGTCCCCTGTTCGGCAGGGGTTGCAACCCTGAACATCCTATCGGTCCCTGCATGGTTTCAACCGAGGGACCCTGTGCCGCATATTACAAGTACGGGAGATAAACATGCCTGATACAGTTTTACCCGGCCACGGTAGTGGCGGAAAATTGATGAACGATCTCATACATGATACTATCCGGGAAACACTCGGCAGTGAAAGCATTCAGCTGGACGATTCCGCCATACTGCAGTTACCCGGCCGGCAAATAGCCTTTACAACCGACAGTTACACCATAACCCCCATCGAGTTTCCAGGGGGCAACATCGGGTCACTTGCGGTAAACGGCACGGTGAACGACCTTGCCGTGATGGGAGCAGCACCCCTGTATCTCAGCTGCAGCATCATACTTGAAGAAGGCCTGCCCCTTGATGAATTAAAAAGGGTGCTGCAATCAATGCGTGCTGCCGCTGATTATGCCGGCGTTTCCATAGTAACCGGTGATACCAAGGTAGTACCCAGGGGAAAGGGTGATAAAATATATATAAACACCGCGGGTATAGGTGTTTTCAATTCGCCTCCCCAGCGGCATGATATTCTACCTGGCGATGCCATCATCATCAACGGGTTTATCGGTGATCACGGCACCGCTGTAATGGCAGAGAGAAACAAGTTGAGTTTCTCAAAGGGACTGTCCTCTGATTGTGCTCCCCTTAATATGCTTATCCGGCAGGTGATACAGTCATACCCTGAAAGCATCCGGTTTATGCGTGACGCCACCAGGGGAGGGGTTGCCTCTGTTCTCAACGAAATTACGAAAGACCGCCCATTTGGTGCTAAGCTTATTGAGAATTCACTTCCCGTACACGATGAAGTTCGCGGGGTCAGTGAACTGCTGGGAATCGACCCCCTCTACATCGCCAACGAGGGAAAAGTTGTAATCATAGCTGACGGTAAGGATGCCCCCGCAATCGTGGAAGAGATGAAAAAAGTTCCCGAGGGAAAAGACTCCGCAATTATCGGCGAGATAACCGATGATTATACCGGAAGCGCCTATATAACCACCCGTGTGGGTGGGAACCGTATGCTGCCGCTGCTTATCGAAGAGCAGCTGCCGAGAATATGTTAATAACAGGAGAACCATCATGTGTCTGGCAATTCCAATGACCATTACAAAAATAGAAGGCAACAAGGCCGTCGCCGAGTCCATGGGTGTAGAGAAAACCATCGATGTATCCCTCACCCCCGAAGTGAAGCTTGATGACAAGGTTATCATCCACGCTGGTTTCGTTATTGAGATACTTGATCCTGAAACCGCAAAAGAGATCGAACAGACCTGGGATGAATACATCAAGACCATGGAGAACGAGCAATAACCAGGCGATGGCGGATTCACGTATTATCAATACCACTCTCATCAGGGATGCAATCGTGCAGCTTATTCACGAGGCAAGTTTTCAGCTGCATCCCGAAACCCATAAGACCTTTATACAAATGCGTGACACCGAAGAACCAGGGATAGCACGCCAAACCCTTGACACCCTTATTGTCAACGATGATATCTCCGCTGCAGCACAAGTGCCTCTTTGCCAGGACTGCGGCTCAGTGGTGGTATTCCTGGAAATCGGGCAGCAGGTTATCATCGAAGGTGAGCAGCTCAACGATGCCATCCAGGGGGCGGTAGCACACGCCTATGAGAAATACTACCTGCGAAAATCCATCGTTGCCGATCCACTGCAACGGGTCAACACCGGCACCAACACCCCCTCGTTCATACATGTTGACATGGTTCAGGGAGACAAGCTGGGTATTACCGTGTACCTGAAAGGAGGCGGTTCTGAAAACATGTCATCACTCAACATGTTCAGGCCAACCGCCGAAGAAGATGAAATTATTGACTATATTGTACAAACGGTACGGGATGCCGGTCCCAACCCATGTCCCCCCCTTTTTCTCGGTGTGGGCATCGGCGGCACAGCCGACGTGGCCATGCTGAACGCGAAAAAGGCGGTACTCAGAAAGCCCGGATCTTTTCACCCGGTAGATTATTATCGAGAACTTGAAGAAAAGATCTTGCGCAGGGTAAATGACACGGGGGTCGGCCCCCTCGGTTTTGGTGGCAGAAATACCGCTGCCGCGGTGTATATAAAAGAGGCTGCCACCCATATCGCCACCCTGCCGGTGGCACTGAACCTCAATTGTCACTCTCTGCGCTACCGGGGTATCATACTATGAAACCGGTAGAGATACACACACCACTTGACCAGCAAACCATAGAAAACCTGAAAAGCGGCACCATGGTGGCCCTGTCAGGAACCATATACACGGCACGTGACCGGGCTCACCAGGAATTTCAGAAATTACTGGAAGCCGGAAAGCCATTGCCCTTCGATCCAGGCGGCCAGGTACTCTATTACGCCGGCCCCAGCCCCACTCCCCCGGGTAAAGTTATCGGTGCCGTGGGGCCAACCACCTCCTACAGGATGGACCCTTTCACCGGCTTTATGCTTGAAGCAGGTATACGGGGCTTTATCGGAAAGGGGAAACGTTCTCAACATGTAAGGGAGCAGCTGGTGCAATGGGGAGGGGTTTACTTCGCCACTTTCGGCGGGGCGGCAGCCTTTTTACACACCAGGGTGGTGTCATCCAGGCTTATAGCCTTTCCCCACCTGGGCCCCGAAGCCGTTTACATGCTGGAGGTTGCCGACTTCCCCCTCATCGTGGTGAATGACATATACAACGGAGACCTGTATGAATCTGCACTTCCCGGATGATGATGATTTCTCACTATTTAAAAAAGACATCAGTGAAAAACTGCGGTTGCTGAATGTTCGCACGATAATCAAGCCCGAGTTCAAGCCATCAGCGGTGATGATGCTCATAATGAACAGGGAAGGCAGCGCCCATGTTCTTCTTACCCGCAGAACCACAACGGTTACCACCCACAAGGGAGAAGTATCCTTTCCCGGGGGGAGCTTCGAAGAGGGGGACCATACCCTGCTTGATACCGCCCTGCGGGAAACAGACGAAGAAGTGGGTATCTCCCCGGATCATGTAGAGGTACTGGGAGAATTTGATCATTTTATTTCAATCTTTGGTTTTCACGTATCAACCTTTGTGGGGGTGATCACCAATCCATACGAGTACATATTAAACCCTGACGAAATTGAGTCCATCGTGGAGGTGCCACTTCAGATATTCAGGGACGAAAAGTATGACAAATGCCAGCTGATGGAATACCAGGGAAACACCTACAACGTGTATCATTATATGTACGAGGGTTACGAGATATGGGGACTGACTGCCCGTATTCTCACTGATTTTGCCAGGAAGATACTGCAGCAATAGAAAAAAGGGGTCTTCCCGGATTCAATGTCATTCCCGATGGACCAACAATGTCATTCCCGCGAAGGGCGGGAATCCAGGAGTAAACAGCATGCAGTACATCAGGGTTACCAGTAACCTGGTTAAAAGAATGTATGCGCATAAACAAGGACTGCTGTAAGGTTTTACGAAAAAATATAAAGTGAAAGATCTTGTTTATACAGTGAGGTGATACGGGAATGAGCCGAAAAAAGTATTATACAAAGTATATAATTGACAGTATACTCCGGTACCATACCATACACCTGCCTGTAACAAAAATGCGGGTAATACCACGTATACACAAGTTATGAGCAAGAGAGGACGTATCAATGAGAAAATTTATATTTTTGGCCTGTATATGCTGTATGTTAATTCTTGGATGTGCCCCGCAGAATATTACCGAAGACCAGTTTACAATGATCTGGAAGGACTATCTTACCAGGGAATTCAAGGAAAGTTTTGATGAGAAACAATCAGCCGCGCAGAGAAAAAATATTCTTGAGAATGTTCTCAGGGATTACAGCATACAGACAGATACATTTATGGCGTACATGAAAGAGCAGCATCCAGACAAATACAGGACAATTTTTTACGAATAACAGGTGATGAATTATGAAGAAATTATTTAAAGAAAGAACAGTTCATTTCGTGGTGGTGGCTTTTCTTATCGGCATGTTTGCCGGTGTGAATATCTCATTCTCTGCCACAGCTGCCGAACCACCGCACCGGTATCTTGATTATTTTCACAAGGTATACCAGATAATCAAGACCGACTATGTAGATGTGCCGGGCACTAAAGATCTTTTTTACGGTGCCATCAGGGGCATGATCGCCTCCCTGGATGATCCCTTTTCACGTTTCCTTGATGAGAAAGCATTTAACGAGCTTAAAGAAGAAACCACCGGGGAATTCGTGGGTGTGGGTATCGAAATATCCGTAAAAGACGGACAGATCGTGGTAATATCTCCAATCGACGGAACCCCTGCCATGAAGGCCGGGATTCAGGCCGGTGATACCATCATAAAAGTTAACGGAACCGAGATCAAAGATAAAGATCTCAGCGATATCGTAAAGCTGATCAGGGGTAAACCTGCCACGGAAGTTACCCTGTCAATAAAGCGTGAAGGGTATGATGAGCTGCTTGATATTGAAATAGAGCGGGCCCCAATTAAAATCGAAACGGTAAAACATGATGTAATACAGGACACCAGCACCGGTTACCTGAAGGTATCACTTTTCAGTGAGAACACCCCCAATGATGTTCGCGAAGCCCTGAAAGATTTTAAAAAGAAGAACATCAACAAGCTTATAGTTGACCTGAGGTGGAACCCCGGCGGATTACTGGACGGTGCCATCAGCATTTCTGACATGTTTTTGGACAAGGGCAAGGAGATAGTATCCACACGGGGAAGAAAGGGTACTGGTTCTATACGACAGTATGATTCAGAAAACGATCCTCTCTACAATGGAAAAATGATCGTAGTAGTAAACAGGGGAAGCGCTTCAGCATCAGAAATTTTTTCAGGTGCCATGCGGGACAATAATCGATCGAAACTGCTTGGTGAAAAAACATTCGGCAAAGGCTCCGTGCAGAAATTTTTCAACCTTAACGAGAACGTGGGAGTTTCACTTACCATAGCCAAGTACTATACTCCATCGGGTATATCCATACATGGTAAAGGCATTGAACCCGATTACAAGGTTGAATCTGATGTTATTAGCAGTGACGAGCAAAAGCAGATCAACATATTGATGAAGAAAAAACTGCTGGATAAGTTCACCGCCAGTCACAAGACATATAACGAAACAACACGAAATGAATTTTACGAGTTTGTCAAGAAACACGACATCAAGCTTTCCAACAAGACGGCAGATTACGTGTTGAAAAACGAGTTATCCGGCCTTTCAAAGCGTCCGGTGTACGACCTCGAATTTGACAGGCAGCTTCGGGAAGCCGTAAAGGTTCTTAATGAATCATAATACTTCCGTACTGGGACTTGGACTGGAAAGTTCATGTGACGAGACCTCCGCTGCCGTCGTTAAAAATGGCAGCGAGATACTCTCACATGAAATTTTCAGCCAGGTTGATCTTCATGGTGAATATTTTGGCGTGGTACCCGAGATTGCCTCGCGGGCACATCTGGAAGTCATTAACGGCCTTATTCAAAAAGCCCTTGACGACGCGAAAATCAGCTTTTCAGATCTCCATTACGTGGCCGCCACCCAGCGCCCCGGCCTGGTGGGTTCCCTTCTTATTGGGGTACAATCCGCCAAGGCCATATCCTTCGTTCATAAAATTCCCTTCATTGGTGTGAACCACCTTGAAGCACACCTGTATGCCCCCTTTCTCGAACAGAAAAATCCTGCCTATCCCTTTGTAGGGCTGCTGGTATCAGGGGGAAACACCGCCATATACATAGTGAAAGCCCCGGATGATTATGAATTGATAGGTAAAACGGTGGATGACGCGGTAGGCGAAGCCTATGATAAAGTCTCAAAGTTTTTAAACCTTGGATATCCAGGCGGACCCCATATTGAAAGGATCGCCCGCAGTGCCAAAATTAAAAAGCAGCTTTTCCCAAAAATTCTAGCCGACACCGGCCCAGACGATACCAGGTTTTCATACAGCGGCATCAAGACCGCGGTGGTGAATTATATCAGGCAAAATCCGGATGCTGACACTGCTGAGATTGTATGGAGTTTCCAGGAAAGGGCCCTTGAAATACTTGCCAGGCGTGTTTTTACAATCGCCCGCCGTCACAAAATCACTACAATAGTTGTGGCCGGTGGTGTGGCAGCCAATGGAAGATTACGCGAATTGCTCAATGAAACAAAACAGGATTCTGAAGACATTATTATTCCCTCACCTCTCTTATGTACAGATAACGGTGCCATGGTAGCGGGAATCGGCTACCGGTATTATACCCTCGGCATTTATAACGATCTTCATACTGACGTGAAAGCCCGTGCGTAAACGTGAATAATTAGTATTTTCTGTTTGCCTTTTTTTACTGTCCTCACTATACTCAGTAGAGGTTATGAACCTCTATCATTTTTTCCAGGAAAGGAACCATGAAAACCGCCCAGATTGAAACCTTCAACAACCTGATCGACATAGTCATCAGTCTTGATGAGGATCCGGATATCGCGGGATCTGCTGATACCATGTTAAAAATGATACTTAATGACTATTTCTTTCACTCCTTCACAGTTGAAAGTAAAAATCTCCAACAGGTTATCAAAAACCTGAAACTTGAAGGACCGGTTACCGAAAAATCTTCACTGCTTGAAGTAACTACCTCGGATTTACAGCCCTTACTTGACGGGGAAAGCATCAATGATTCACTCTGTGGCAGAATTATGCTCTCACCTGCCTATCTTAAAATAGCCTATCCCCATCATAATCCCGCTTTTAATAAGCTTCCATCCGAGGAAAAAGGAGAACTGATACACGCCATTAAAGAAAAAAACGATGCTATTATGAAAGCATTTGAAAAGATGCAGCGTGATATTGACGCAGTCCGCAACAGGAAAGTGTTAACGTTAATCGCGTTGATCCTTAAGAATATCCATATGAAAACCGGTCTTCGCCTGGTGAAGCACGATCAAAACGCCGAAAGTATCATACGCGGCATATTCTCCAACTGTGATGCCGGGTTTTCCGCTTCACAGGGACAGCTTGCAGATCTTAATGATGAATCAAAAATTAAAGACTCGATAAAGGCTTTTTTTGTCATAAAAAAGTACAGCGAAATCAAGGAAATATCTGACTTATTTAAAAACGAGTTAAAGCGTTTTACGAAACGTACCCAGAGAGTTGCCCAATTATAACGAATGAAAACAATCCTCTTGTCATTACAATTAACCATCATTTTGCTGCTGCCATGGTCAATGCTCCCGGCCAACCAGGACAGGACATATTCTGTTAGTGGTGACATCAATTATCCCCCATATGAATATAATAACGATGACGGCAATCCCGACGGGTTTAATATCGACCTGGTACGGGCCGTTGCACGCGAGATGGATATAAGGATTTCCATATCACTGGCACCCTGGAGTACAGCCCGCAACAACCTTGAAAATGGCCATATAGATATTCTTCCCGGTATGTTCTACTCTGCCGAACGTGACCGGGAAGTGGATTTTTCCATACCTCATACCATTGTTGACCACGTAATCTATATACGTAACGATACACATGCCATACTTTCATTCAGGGAACTGGCAGGAAAAAAAGTTCTCTGCCAGGAAGGTGACATTATTCATGATATCCTTCTGAAGCAGCAACACAACGCTACAATCATACCCGTACAATCCCAGGCAGATGCCCTGTTGCTCCTTTCGGCAGGCAGGTATGACTGTGCCATAGTTGGTGAACAGCAGGGTTTGTACACTACCCGTATGCACAAGATTGATAACATCAAGATAACTGGATCAGCGCTGAAAGCTGAAAAATACTGCATGGCGGTACACGAGGGAAATACAGAACTTCTTGGCACCTTAAATGATGGATTACGCAGGATAAAGCAAACCGGTGAATACGATGAAATCTACAATAATTGGTTTGGCAGGGATGAAAGTATTACCTTGAAATATTTGTTTTCCTTTATTGTAATTCCAGTTGTAATTCTTGGAACAATTGTACTGATCCTGATCGTATTCTCTATTATTTTACGAAAACGAGTACAAAACAGAACAAGGCTGCTTGCCACCCAGCTCATGAAGACCAAGGAGGCCCAGCTTGAGGCTGCAGAGAGCCGTGACTTTTTTCAGAAAATACTTGATTCAATAGCATCCCCCGTGTTTTTCAAAAACCTGGACGGGAAGTTTCTGGGGTTAAACCGCAGCTTCCTGGAATTGACCGGCCTGAACCGGGACCAGGTTATAGGGAAAACAGTTAAAGATTTAGCCCCGGAATACGCCCTGCTTATACACGATAATGACGGCGAACTTATTAAAACACGTAAATCACAGGTATTAGAGATTGATTCCCCCCTTCCCGGCAATAATGAGTCAATACATTTGCTGCTGAACAAAGCCCTGTACTACGATACAAAAGGTAATCCCGAAGGGATAGTCGGTATCATTACCGATATTACCGATCTCAGGGATAAAGAAGAACGAATACAACTTTTGTCCACCGCCATTGCACACGCGTCAAGCGTGATCATTGTAACCGATACAAATGGCACAATACAGTATGTCAACCCCGCCTTCACCAGGATGACCGGTTACAGCAGCGACGAGGCTACAGGCAGCAATGTAAAAATACTCAACTCCAACTATCATACCAGCGATTTTTTTAAGAACATGTGGGAAACCATTCTAAACGGTAACGTATGGAAAGGAGAAATACTGAACAAGAAGAAGGACGGCACACTTTACTGGGAGAATATTTCTATCGCCCCCGTGCGAAGCAGCACGGGTGAAATAACAAATTTTATCTCCATACATGATGATATAACAAGGCGCAAGATGTACCAGGAGAACCTGCTGCAGTCGAAGAATAATTTTCTGAACATAATAACCAGCAGCCATGATGCCATTGTCGTTCTTAATAGTTCCGGTGAGGTGCAATATATAAATCCCACCGCTGAAAATCTTTTCGGCGATTCAGTTGAGAACATGCTGCAGGAACCACTGCCGGTACACCTTGATGAAAGCCAGGATGAGGTTTCACTTCCCATGCCGGATGGTTCCACACGGTATTTTGAATTAACCATTATACCCACCCGCTGGCAGGGTGAAAAGGCGAAGGTGGCAATGCTTCATGATATTACCAGGGACAGGGAAATCGCCGAGCAGGTGCGCCGATCACTTGAAGAAAAAAATGTATTATTAAAAGAAATTCATCACCGGGTAAAAAACAACATGCAGCTTATTTCAAGCATGCTGCATTTGCAGGCGGGCTACAAAAAAGATGACAGGATGATCAGCATTTTCAGGGATATAGAGTCACGGATCAGGTCTATGGCCCTTATACATGAAAAACTGTATCAAAGCAAAGATTACGCCCATATTGAACTTGGTGAATACATTCGTGATCTTGCCCTGTCCCTGTATAATACCTACCAGGCAGACATGAGCCTTATCAAGTTGTCCACCGATATTGACGTACAGCATTTTGATATCGACACGGCAATTCCCTGCGGGCTTATATTAAATGAACTCATTTCTAACGCTATCAAGCACGCCTTCCCGGAGGGCAGGAAGGGGGTCATCACCGTATCATTGAGGAATACCGATGATGAAGATATCCAGCTTACAGTTGGGGATAACGGCATCGGTATATCAGAAGAATCATTTCGCGAAAGAGACCAGAGTCTTGGCATGGTCCTGGTAGAAACCCTGGTGAAACAGCTCAACGGAACCCTGTCTTTTAATACTGAAGGAGGAACTGAATTTATTATACGATTTTCCCCTCCCTGGATATCGTAAATCACGGTATCACGCAACCGCCGCCTTCTTTGCCATTCTGCTGTACCTGTAATACAATATAATATCGGTAAATACCATGCAGGCGTTTGCAACGTAAAACAGTGTTACCCAGTCGGTGTTCCCGGTAATCTTGTTAACAAATCCGAACACGTACCCGCTGAATATAAGCCACAAAAAGTATACTGATTTCCCATCAACCCTCTTCACTTTCACGGCCCTGTATATTGACGCGGGCCATGACGCTCCGAAACATACAAGCATCATCGCTTCAAACATTATGCATTCTCCAGTCAATTAATTGATCTTTATAATAATTTCAACCCGGCGGTTTTTCTGCCTGCCTTCTTTTGTGCCATTATCAGCAATTGGCTGTTCCTGACCAAGGCCCCTGAAAGATATTTTATCATGCCCAAGCCGTTCTCCAAGATATTCTGCCACAGAGCGTGCCCTTTTTTCAGAAAGCTTTTTGTTATATTCCCTTCCGCCAATATTATCAGTATGACCTTCTACGATGATTTCCCTGTCAGGATATTTTCTTTTTATTATCTCAGCGATCTTTTCAAGATTTTTCTTCGCGTCTTCCCTTAACGTAAACTTGTCAAAGGCGAACAATATCTCCGCCAGGCGTAACACCAGCCCGCGTTTTTCATCATCAACCGAAATACCGCTATCTTCAGGTATTTCATCTTTAAGGTCCTGTTTCTGTTTTTCTTTCTCATCACTGGTTATATTATCATACAGGGCGTACTGTTCCTTTATGTCCATCCTGAATTCTACACTGTTGCCTGTTCTTCCATGGGCGAAGAGCATCATTATGTTATACCTGTTCACCGATTCCACAGGCCGGTTTTCTGAAATATTCCACAATAAAGTACCGGAATACTGTCCCGATATTTTCACCGGAACATCAGGTGGGAACCTTTTTCCTCCAAGATTTTTATTGATGGGTATGGCATATGTAATTATTGCCATTTTTTTTCCATCAACTACTTTCACCTCGTTAAAAAAATAGGTTGCTTCCAGCACCAGCAGGAGGGGAGTGGAAAAATTATCCATCTTAATATGCACCGGTGCCTTCCAGTTTTCACCTGCCCTCACCTCTTTTGCAGGGAACATTGGCACATGCCTGAAATTCGGCATGTAATGGGTCTCCGGTACCACGTAATATCCCCTTTCAGTAATGGCAAAATCGGCATCATATTCTTCTTCAAGACGAAACATGTCTTCCCGCGAATCACGCCTGTAGATTGAAAACCTGCCCTTCACAAACTGTTTCCCGTTATCCCTTTTGTAACAGGTAAGATCTATTATATTCCTCTCCTGGTAGATTCTTTTCAATCCGCCATTTTCCAGGTAATTCACGGTAGCCGTATTCATCACTTCAAGGCGGTCATTATTCGGAATATACCAGTGAAGGTGGTATGATTCATTTTCTGCCGCCCCAAGCAGCAATACCATGGCCATTACATACAGTATTTTTTTCATTCTCATGCCCCGGGGTATAGTATTCCTTATCTTATGTATCGGTCTCACATCCCCGTTCTTACAGCAATATTTTTACACTCTTCCCGGATTCTTTTAATGAAAACCTGTTGCTGATACGCACATTCATTTTTTCGTATTTGTGTTCTCAGTGCCCCTGTGGTGCACTTTTAGCAATATATAACAGCACATTGCCGCATTAAATACCATACTCTGCCCGCTCGATGAGTTCCATCTGCATGTCACGGTTCAGTGTGACAAAATACGCGTTGTACCCGGAGATGCGCACCAGCAGGCTGCGGTACAACTCCGGGTGAGCCATGGCCTCACGCAGCATTTCCGAGGTAACCACGTTCATCTGCATCTGCATGCCTCCCAGGTCGAAATAAGTCTTCACGTAGGAGTACATGTTCTTCACCACATGTGCATGTGAATCGCCGGAAGCAGGCACCACTTTCACATTGAATGCTATGTTGTTGTTCATGTTGGATGGTTCAAGACTGGCCACGTCCCTGATATTATCCAGCAGGTTTTTTGACGCTCCCGGTTCCGGGGTAAGCCCCGGAGTAAAGGCCCTGCCCGCCATTCTCCCGGATGGCAGGGCACCACTGAGGGTACCGAAAGCAACATGATTGGACATCGACCAGAAACCGGCTGTATAGCGGCCGCCGCGATAGTTCAGGTGGTTCCAGTAGGTGTTCTTCGCAAACCCGGTCACCCTCTCTACCATCTGCCTGGCCTCTGCGTTACCAGATCCGAAAAAGGGCACTTTTGATGTTATCATGGCATGTATGGTCTCATATCCCCTGAAGTCAGCATCGATTGCTTTCTTGAGATCTTTCAATGACACAAGGTTCCGGTCAAAGACGAGGGTTTTGATAGCCATAAGAGAATCCGTCACGTCGGCAAGGCCTATACAGGCAGCCCCGGAAGAATTATACCGGGCACCACCCGCGGTCACGTCCTCCCCCTTCTGTATAGTGCCCTCTATCAGGGAAGACAGCAGTGGAGTGGGACGCAGTACCGCGTGGGCCTTACCCAGCAGGTTATTATATTCAACCGACTGGTCTATGAGAAACCTGAACTGTTCAGTGAATGCATCAAAAAAATCGTCAAACGTTTGAAAATCGCCATCCCTTATGGAACCCGTTTTTGGCCCCCTGTCAAACCGCATCAGGGGATGGGTGCCGTTGTTCAATGCCATCTCCAGGGCGGCCACCATGTTCATCATCATACAGTTGGTATGTCCCAGGTGCTTTCCGCTGAGGGTAGGCTCAACACAGCCCGTGGCCGCCCAGTCACGAAGGTCTTCATCAGGATAATGAAAATCAGCAAGTGACGCCATCACGGCTGTATCATTGTGCATGGAGGGGGTAGCGGTGGTAATAAGGTTTACCTCGCACAGCCTCTTGAGATAGGTCTCTGTATTCACCTGCGGGTCATATCGCGCGTTTACATTGGGATCACGTATCCCAAGAAGCTCTGTCGCCTTAAGAAATATGTAGGTCATGTCACACACCCCGTCACTACCGTCCGGTCTTACACCCCCCAGGGTGATGGCCTGGTCTGATGAGCTGCCACCGAACAGGTAATTCCCGATGTCGGGCACCAGTGGAAGATGATCTGTGCAGCGCATGTAAAAACAGCCAACCAGTTCAATGGCATACCGGGTATACTCTTCCCGCTCCTGCGCAGTCTTCAGCTTCTTCATGTCGGCTTCGAAGTATGGCTGCAGCCACTGGTCAAGCCGTCCAAGGGACAGGCCGGCATTGGTGTTCTCCATGTGCAGGGCCACCCATGCCAGCCATACAGCCTGTACCGCCTCATGCAGGGTGCGGGCAGGGTGTTCTGGCACCCGTGCACAGATGTCTGCCATGTCCTGTAACTCTCTGTTTCTCTTTGGATCGCTTTCCTTCTCAGATTCAAGTACTGCTTTCCGTGACAGGTTCTTCGCGTAAACCGTAAGCCCTTCAAGTGTCAGTTTCATGGCTTTCAGGGTGTTCATCTTTTCCCTGGTGAGTTTTTCATCAGAGGAAAGCTGATGATCGATCTCGGCAATAATACCGCTGGTACCCTTTGCAAGCAGTTTTGGAAAATCAGGTATGGTATGTGAAAGTGCCACCGTCTTCCATAGAAAATACACCGCGAAGCGTTCATCAAGCTGCTGGCACATTGGATTTTCGTATTTATCACGTACCCATTCGCGGAAATTCCTGTGTATCCAGTAAGGGAACACCCTGTTATGAAGAATATCCACCGTATCACTGCTAACCCTGTAAGGGTTGAGTATACGTCCTTCCGCGGAGAGAAGTTCACCCCATATCATGGTACCCGATGAGTCAGGGTACAGTACCACCCCGATCTCCCTGGCAGTGGTAGTTCCTGCAAGCAGGTCATGTGTCCGTATAATTGGCCTGCGGTTCTCCATCAGGTATTTCAACAGGTATCCCTGCCTGAGAACAGGATTCCACGGTGCACCATCACTGTCCGTTTCAAACCCGTTCTCAATACACCATTCGGTCAGCAAAAGGGGCCGCTCATGGCATATTTCGGGTATCACGGTAAAATGGATATCAAGAAACTCTTTCAGCCTTGGAAAATCGTTGATGGTATATTCAGAAAGATATGGATCTTCAAGAAAAAGAACCCCGGGGTCAACCTTTTCACCCTTCATGCGAACCCCCCGGTGCTTCAGCATGTCATCCCGCTTTTTCGTGCTATCCGGTGTGACGCGGGTTTTCCTTTCCCGGGCATCATCCCGCTTTATCTTATCAAGCATCTTCTGATGCTTTTTCCCCATCAGCAGCGATATGTAGAAATTGAAAAGTTGAAGATAGGCAAGGTTCCCACGGGTTCGAAGCTTGTTCTTCATCAGCATGTTCAGCACCTCGTTGGGAGTCACCCTGAGCATTTCCCTGAGTACAGCGGGAGTACTGAATATGAGGGTCACGTCTGGTTCCCCCTTCACGTACCGCTCCACCCGGACCTTCCCTTCATGGAAACGAATGGCCCTGCTCACCGATTCATCCTCTGTACAGATGCCTACGGCAAAATTGAGCCATCCGAAATCAGTTTTTAAGTACCGGTTCTTTGATTTTCTGGTATTGAATATGAGGGCCATCAGCCTCAGCAGTGTACCTGTCAAAATACTGGTAGGACCGGGGATACCCATGCGGTTCTCCTTTCAAACTGTAGTGGAAACACCTTATTATTAGTGTAATACAGACTTACGAAGGGTTTGTCAATTTAAATGTGTGAAGTTGTTCCAACAATTGTATATTGATTATTTCTTCCCATTAAAAAAGGAGGGTACAGTATATGCACCCTCCTTTATATAATAAACGTTAAATTGTCTATTTAATTAGAAGCCCAGCCAGTTGCCTATTACGGGTGAGAACTTAACTACTACACCGGTAAATACAACAGATACCATGGTCATGAGCTTGATAAGAATGTTCAGTGAAGGTCCGGAAGTATCCTTGAAAGGATCACCTACTGTATCGCCGATAACACCGGCATGATGAGCATCTGAACCCTTTCCACCGTAGTTTCCTTTCTCGATGAACTTCTTGGCATTGTCCCATGCGCCACCAGCATTATTCATTGTAATGGCAAGGGTAAAACCTGCGGTAAGTCCACCAACCAGAAGACCCATAACACCTGCAACTCCAAGTACAAGACCGGTAAGTACAGGCACGATAATGGCCATCAGTGAAGGAAGGATCATTTCCCTCTGCGCGCCCTTGGTTGAAATGGCAACGCAGCGTGCGTAATCAGGCTTCTCTGTGCCTGCCATGATTCCAGGCTTTTCCTTGAACTGTCGGCGTACTTCTTCAACCATCGCGCCGGCTGCCCGGCCAACTGCTTTCATGGTCATGGCGCTGAAAACGAAGGCCATCATGGCGCCAAGAAAAATACCGCAGAGAACCAGCGGGTTCATCAGGGTTAAATCATATGCCCGTACAAAGTCCGAGATCTCGGCACCATGTACAACCACATCAAACTTGCCTGCCACCACGCCATCAGGAAGCACATTGTAGAACTTGATCTTGCCAACTTCGAAGAATCCCTGTCCGGCAAGTTTTCCAAGCCAGAGTTTTACTTCTTCAATGTATGCTGACAGAAGAGCCAGGGCGGTAAGTGCTGCAGAACCGATAGCAAAACCTTTACCGGTTGCCGCTGTTGTGTTGCCCAGCATATCAAGCGCGTCAGTTCTTTCACGAACCTGCGGATCAAGTCCGCTCATCTCGGCATTTCCACCCGCATTATCAGCAATGGGGCCATAGGCGTCAGTTGCCAGGGTAATACCAAGTGTTGAAAGCATACCCACGGCGGCAAAACCTATGCCGTAAAGACCCATGGACATATCAGTAAATCCACCGGATATACCGTAGGCAACGATGATACCGATTACGATAGTTACAACCGGGATACCGGTTGAATACATACCGGTAGCATAGCCGTCAATGATGGTAGTTGCGGGTCCCATCTGTGCCTGTTTTGCGATACCCTGTGTTGGAGAGTATTCGTCAGATGTATAATACTCGGTAGCCTGACCGATAACCAGACCGGCAACAAGACCGGCTATAACCGCGCCAAACACACCCCAGGTGATAATGCCAACATGGGCAAGCACTGCAAGGGCAACCAGAACCAGCAGTGAAGATCCCCATACACCTATGTTCAGGGATTTCAGAAGGTTCTTCATTGACGCGTCTTCCTTAGTTCTAACCGCGAAGATACCCAGGATTGAGAAAAGGATACCAAGACCGGCAACGATCATCGGCGCAACAACGGCAGTCACACCACCACCCATGGCAACCGGCAGCGCGGCACCAAGTGCGGCAGTAGCCAGGATTGAACCACAGTATGATTCATACAGGTCAGCACCCATACCGGCAACATCACCAACGTTGTCACCAACGTTATCAGCGATGGTAGCAGGGTTTCTTGGATCGTCTTCGGGGATTCCGGCTTCAACCTTACCTACCAGGTCAGCACCAACATCGGCAGCCTTGGTATAGATACCGCCGCCAACACGTGCGAAAAGTGCCTGGGTTGACGCACCCATACCGAATGTGATCATTGTTGTAGTGATCTCAACCAGCTTGGCTTTTTCAAACTCGGCACCGGATATGAGGCTCATGTCAAATATACCACCGGCGATACCAACTTTCTCTACCAGTTTAGCACTCAGGTTCCATACGTTGTTGTCGTAGAGGTAATTCAAAACCACGTACCAGAGGGAAATGTCAAGAAGACCAAAACCAACAACAACAAGACCCATAACAGCACCTGACCTGAAAGCAACTTTCAGACCTGCATTCAGCGACTGTGATGCTCCCTGTGCTGTTCTGCCTGAAGCCTGTGTGGCAGTTTTCATTCCCAGGTAACCACAGAGACCCGAGAAAAAACCACCGGTTAAAAAGGCTACCGGTACAAACGGGTTCTGCACCCCAAACCAGGCCAGTACCGCAAGTATAACAAGTAAAATAACAAATACAAGTGTTACTACCCTGTACTGCCTGTAAAGATACGCGTACGCCCCCTCTCTAACATGGGTGGCGATTTCCACCATTGTTTCGTTTCCTTCATCTGCCTTCATCATCATTTTATAAAAAACATACGCGAAGATCAAAGCAAAAAGGGATCCGATTGGTGCAATGTAAAACAACATGCTGCTATCCATTGAATCACTCCTTCTATTTAATGATTTTGTTTATAGCGACTCGCCCCCGAAGGCGTATGCCGGCGGGGGCGAGTTGTGATCTGGTTATTTATTTTCCATGGCGTTGAGCACATACTCTGCCAGGTCAAAGGTCTGCAGGTTTTCTATCTCCAGTTCTGTCGCCCCATCCGAAAGCATGGTGAGACAGAATGGACACGCAGTACCGATTTTCGTTGCACCGGTAGCATGGGCATCCTTTGTCCTGAACTGGTTTACCCGGGTACCAAGATGTTCTTCGATCCACATTCTTCCACCACCGGCCCCGCAGCAGAAGCTTCTCTTGTGATGCCTGCTCATTTCAACATACTCGGTTCCTGGAATGGCCTTAATGATATTCCTCGGCTGTTCATATATCTCGTTGTATCTTCCAAGGAAACATGAATCATGATAGGTGATCTTTTCACTCAGTTCGCCCGTAAGCTTGATGGCGCCAGCTTTTATCATGTCCATTATTATCTCGGTGTGATGATATACCTCGTAGTCACATTCAAGGGGCTCACCGTTTGAGTCAACACCAACCTTGGCGAACTTGGGATATTCCTTTTTAAGAACGTTATACCCGTGTGGACAGGTGGTCACTATCTTCTTCACACCGTAAGCCTTGAAGGTCTCAAGGTTCTGTGTCACCAGCGCGTGGAACAGGTATTCGTTACCCGCCCTCATGGCTGAGTCACCACAGCATGCTTCTTCAGCACCAAGTATACCAACCTTGTAACCCGCGGCTTCCATCAGCCTGCAGAAGGCGATTGCTACTTTCTGGTTTCTCTTATCATATGAAGCCGCGCAGCCAACATAATAAAGGTAGTCAACTTCCGCGTCTTCTGAAAGGGTCTTCACGTTGAGATCTTCGGGTACCCAGTCTCCCCTGGCGGCAAAACCAAAACCGTATGGATTGGAGTTGTTTTCCATGTTGGTAAAGGAAGTCTGAAGCTCAGTAGCCATCTTCCCTTCCATGAGCACCTGGTTTCTTCTCATGTCATTGATCTTGCCCACATGCTCAATCTGTACCGGGCAGTTTTCAAGACAGGCACCGCAGTTGGTACATGACCAGATCTCGTCCTCGAGAATCCATCCGCCGATGAGGGGCTTTTCGTCCACAACGCTTGCGGGATCTTCAACACCCTTGATGCGTGGAATACGATCGTCCATGGCATCTTTTACGTCGGTGATTATCTTTTTCGGAGACAGCGGTTTCTCGGTCAACCATGCGGGACAGTTGTCCTGGCATCGGCCGCATCGTGTACATGCGTCTCCGTCCATAAGCTGTTTCCAGGTGAAATGCTCAACAGTACCTACACCGAAGCTTTCGGCTGTTTCAAACTCTGCCGGGTCGATCAGCTTCATGGCATATTTTGTCTTCGGACTTTCATTGTCAAGGTTCTGGTAATACACGTTCAACATGGTGGTTATCACGTGTCCCAGCTTCCCGGTAATCACCAGCCCGATAAACGAGAAGGCAGCTATCATGTGAAGCCACCAGTTGATATAATGAGCTACTTCCATGCCGCCAACACTTGCCCATGAAAAAAGGTGTGCGATGCTGTATCCTACCGGCGACCATACCTCGAAGGCTGGAAAGCCGGTTATGGCAATTCGCAATGATTCGTTGACAAAACCGGTAATAATAATAAACGTGATGAGTACAAGTGCGAAAGTGTCGGTTGCCCTTGTGTCAAGCCTGCTGGGTTTGGTTTTATACCTTCTCCAGAAAGCCATGCCAAGACCGATAAGAACCATTACACCAAAAAGGTCACCGGCCAGCGACCAGATAAGGTAGGTGTCTCCCACAAGGAACTTGTAGTGATAAAAAAGTTCCGTCACGTCTTCCTGCACCAGCAGTATCAGTGTGACGATAAAGAGGCCTACGAAACCGAAAAACAATCCCGCGTGCATAATGCCAGGGTATCGTTCTCCCAGAACTTTTTTCTGTAATAGTACATATTTAATAAATGCGATAATGCGTTTTTCGTGAAAATCTGTTCGGAGTTCCGGTTTACCCTGCCGCCAGATCATCACCTTTTTAACAAGCGTGTAAATGAGAAACACGGAGGCCACTACAAGAAAGAGATAAATCCCCCATCTCATAAATCCATGCATACCGCCGACATTAAAATACGATTCTCTCGTGATGTCAGCAGCAGGCAGATTGTACATACTTGAAAGGCCCATGCTCACCCTCCTCGCGAATAATTGATAATTTCAAAGCAAAACTTGCTGCGAATAAACGATCCTGTTACATCGTCCATTACGTAAAATCAGGGAGTATTGTCAACTGAATTTTATACCCAAAAGTGTCACATTGTGTAGCATTTTGCAGATCAAATTCACATCCCTTTCAAACTGCATCACCCCTTTCATTTATTTACACCCAGCACAGTGAACCACTTAAATTGCATCACTCTCTTGAAACATGAAATTACTGTGCTATATTTTTCATTGACACTGTAATTTTACGCGTACATAGTACATAAAGAACCGGTTAATACCCCGTTCTTTTCATAGCACGAAGATGCGGCATGGCCGCCGAATCGTACTATCTTATCCAGAGTGGTGGAGGGAACTGGCCCTGAGAAACCACGGCAACCTTCATAACAGTCGGTGCCAAATCCAGCGGAGTTGATTCCGGGAGATGAGATAGCAGGAGTAATCAAACCGCTATACTTTTCCCGGTAAGCGGTTTTTTATTTTTGAGTTTGTCACAGGAACAGCAATGAAACATACAGGTGAGAAAGAAAATACATCAGCAGGCTTTGTGAAGACAGGGTATTTCACCTTCGCCAGCCCTCCCGATGAACTGGTTCTCATATCAGGACAGAAACTGGGACCCATTACCATTGCCTACGAAACATACGGCACACTGAATGAGAACCACAGTAACGCCATACTGATACTGCACGCCCTCTCGGGTTCAGCCCACGCGGCGGGATATCATTCTCCCAACGACCGGTACCCGGGATGGTGGGACAATTACATAGGGCCCGGCAAGCCATTTGATACTGATAAGTATTTCATTATCTGTTCTAATGTCATCGGGGGCTGTAACGGATCCACCGGCCCTGCAAGCATAAACCCCGCCACCGGCCATGAGTACGGCCTTGATTTTCCCATGGTAACCATACAGGACATGGTGAAGGCACAGCATCACCTGGTAGATCACCTGGGTATTGACAGGCTGCTGGCGGTTGCCGGCGGTTCGATGGGGGGAATGCAGGCGCTGCAATGGTCAATACTCTACCCTGAAAAAGTACAATCGGTTATTGCCATCGCGACCTCCCCCTCCCTCTCCGCACAGGGTATCGCCTTCAACGAGGTGGGCAGGCAGGCCATTTACCGTGACCCCGACTGGAACAGCGGCAATTACTATACCGGGTCGCCCCCGAGAAACGGGCTTTCACTTGCCCGCATGATAGGACACATCACCTATCTCAGCGAGAAAAGCATGCACGAAAAATTCGGACGCCGCCTGCAGGACTCCGATTTTCTCAAGTATACCTTCGACCTTGACTTCCAGGTGGAATCATATCTTCAGCACCAGGGAACCCATTTCGTGAACAGGTTTGATGCCAACTCCTATCTCTACATCACCAAGGCCATAGACTACTTTGACCTGAAAGAAGACTTCGATGGCGACCTTATCAGGGCATTTGAAAAGGTGAAGGCCAACTACCTGGTGGTAAGCTTTTCATCTGACTGGCTGTATCCAAGCGAACAGTCACGTGAACTGGTGAAGTCACTGCGGGTAAACGCCAAGCACGTGGTATTTACTGAAATCGAATCTGACAAGGGACATGACACCTTTTTACTGCCAAACACCAGGCTTGAAAGGGATATAAGGAATTTCATACACAGGGAATTTGAGAGGGTACGGAAAAAGAATGGATTATCCACGGATAGGGTATGATTTAATACTGCATCACGTCGCTCCCGGATCCAGGGTGCTCGACCTGGGCTGCGGGGACGGCATGCTTCTTGAACGTCTCCAGGAAGAACGTGACGTTGAAGGATTCGGCGTCGAGATATCCTCCGAGGGGGTGAGCCGGTGCGTGGAGAAGGGACTTTACTGCTACCAGGGGGACATCGACGACGGGCTCACTGATTATCGCGATAATTCTTTCGACTACGTGATCCTCAACCAGACACTGCAGAGCACCAAGAGGCCGGGACTGGTTATCAGGGAAACCATGCGTATAGCCCGTAACGCCATTATCAGCTTTCCAAACTTCAGTCACCGGAGTATCCGTTTTCACATTTCCCTGCGGGGAACCATGCCGGTTAACAAGCTGTTGCCTTACGAATGGTATAATACCCCCAACATTCACCTGCTCACCATCAAGGATTTTCATTCCTTCTGCGTGCAGCACGGCTATCCCATAAGCAAGGAAGCGCATTTTTCCGCCAACGGCACCTGGCAGTCACGGCGTGCCCGTTTTTTCCCCAACCTGACGGCCGAATACGGTTTTTTCATCCTGGACGGAACTCCATTTACCACGGTGACGGGTACCCATGAAGGATAAGCAATTCCGCGCCATATCACCCTATACCCCCTCTGGCGACCAGGCAGCGGCCATACGGCAGCTGAGCGACGGACTGAAAAATGACATGCGGGCACAGACCCTCCTTGGGGTAACCGGGTCGGGAAAGACTTTTACCATGGCCAAAGTTATCGAGGAAGTGCAGAAACCTACCCTTGTCCTCACCCATAACAAGACGCTGGCAGCACAGCTGTACCGGGAGTTCAAGGAGTTCTTCCCCGAAAACGCCGTTGAATACTTCGTATCATATTATGATTATTATCAGCCCGAGGCCTACGTGGTTTCCCAGGACCTCTATATCGAGAAGGACGCAAGCATCAACGACGAGATAGACCGGCTGCGCCTCAAGGCCACCTCCTCCATACTTGAACGAAATGACGTCATCGTGGTGTCCTCGGTGTCCTGTATTTACGGCCTGGGCAGTCCCGCCGAGTTTGAGCGTATGCACATCCGCCTGCGGACGGGTGAAGAACAGGACCGTGACCAGCTGCTGAGAAAACTGGTATCCATACATTATGAACGCAACGACATAGCCTTCACCAGGGGGACATTCAGGGTGCGGGGGGACGTGGTCGAAGTATTTCCCGCCTACCTGCAGGATGCCCTTCGCATCGAGTTTTTCGGCGACGAGATCGAGTCGTTGTCCCGTGTCCACCCCCTTACCGGGCAGGTGCTTGAAAGGATGGAGTATACCTACATCTACCCGGCCAAGCACTTCGTCTCTTCACCTGAATCCATGAAAGAGACGGTACGGCTGGTAGAAGAAGAACTCGACCAGCGCCTTGAAGAACTGAACAGGGAAAACAAGCTGCTTGAGGCCCAGCGCCTGGAAAGCCGCACCCGTTACGACATGGAGATGATGCTTGAGATGGGGTACTGCAACGGTATTGAGAACTACTCCCGTATCGTTGACCGGCGCAGGCCGGGAGAACCCCCCAATACCCTCATCAACTATTTCAAGGGTAATTTTCTCCTCATCGTTGACGAGTCCCACGTGACCCTCCCCCAGGTGCGGGGGATGTACGAGGGAGACCGCTCCCGAAAGATGAACCTGGTGGAACACGGCTTTCGCCTTCCCTCGGCCCTTGACAACCGGCCCCTGTATTTCAGTGAATTCGAGAAGATCATCGACCAGGTTGTCTACGTGTCCGCCACCCCCGCCGACTACGAGCTTGATGACTCGGCACAGGTGGTTGAACAGGTGATACGTCCCACCGGGCTTCTTGACCCGGTGATCACCATACAGTCGGCCGCCAACCAGGTAGACCACCTTATCGGCGAGGTGCGAAAAAGGGTAGCGCGCAACGAACGGGTGCTGGTTACCACCCTCACCAAGAAGATGGCCGAAGATCTCACCGAGTACCTCTCAGAGGTGGGCATACAGACCCGCTACCTGCACTCCGAGATCGAGACCATTGAACGGGTAGAGATCATCCGTGATCTGCGCAAGGGGGTGTTTGACTGCCTGGTGGGTATCAACCTGCTGCGTGAAGGGCTTGACCTTCCCGAGGTTTCACTGGTAGCCATTCTTGATGCCGACAAGGAGGGGTTTCTCAGGTCGGCCCGTTCACTCATACAGACATCGGGACGGGCGGCCAGGAACGAGAACGGCAGTGTCATCATGTACGCCGACAGGGTAACCCCATCCATGCAGAAAGCCATCGATGAAACCAGCAGGAGACGTGAACGCCAGGAAGAGTACAACCGGCTGAACAATATAACCCCCCGCACAATTCAAAAAGAGGTGTGGGACATCATCGAACGGGAGTATCATACTGATGATACCCTTGCCGACTACGTGGCCGACTACAGCCGTGAATACAGGACAAAGGACCCCGCAAGGTTGAAAGAGCTGCATGCCCGCCTGAAAGAGGACATGCTGCAGTCGGCTTCAAACCTTGAATTCGAGAAAGCCGCCGTGCTGCGTGACGAGATGGTGGAACTCGAGAAGAAAATACGATTGCTGGAGAAAAAGAAATAATGCTGCTTACAAAAGACCATGTACAGGACATCATACGCCTGGCCCTCGCCGAAGACCTTAAAACGGGGGACGTAACCTCTGAGGCCATTTTTGCCCAAAAGGACACCACCGATGCACGCATCGTGGCCAAGCAGGAGGGGATCTATTGCGGCTCCCCCATGATAGAATACGTGTACAGTGAACTTGACAAGAATATCGCCATCACAGTGAACCGGGAGGAAGGGGCCCCCGTACAGCCCGGCGACACGGTGGCAACCATCTCCGGCAGCACCAGGGCCATACTCAGCGGTGAGCGTACGGTATTAAATTTCATTCAGCGAATGTCCGGTATCGCCACCCGCACCCGTCACGTGGTTGACCTGCTGCAGGGTACAGGCATACAGATCCTTGACACCCGTAAAACCGCCCCGGGCCTGAGAATACCCGACAAGTACGCCGTGGCCTGCGGCGGCGGCACCAATCACCGCATGGGCCTGTTTGACATGGTGATGATAAAGGATAATCATATCAGGGCGGCAGGGGGCATCACCGCCGCCGTTGAAATGGTACGTCAAAAGCACGGCAGCACCTACCAGGTTGAAGTGGAGACCACCACCCTTGACGAGGTACAAGAGGCGGTAAACGCAGGTGCTGACATCATCATGCTGGATAACATGGACACTAACACCATGGTTGAAGCGGTCAAGAGTATCAACGGCCGTGCCCGCAGCGAAGTGTCAGGGAACATGGATGAGAAGAAAATCCTTGCCCTGCGAAACATCAATGTTGATTACATTTCAATGGGGGGGTTAACCCATTCGGTTACCGCCTTTGATCTTTCCATGAAGTTTGGGAGTGAATTAAATTTCGGTTAATAAAACAAATTTCAATGTCAATTTTGAATAAAGAAGGGCTCATTCCTCTTTATCATGTGACCGTACACCGCGAGGCCCCCTATATCCCCCGGCGGGGGACAAAAAATACACATAAATGAAATTTTCAGGTGTTGACATTTAATATAATGAGTCAGGAGTCCCCCTTGGGGGGATTTAGGGGGCTGATAGACTGATTATATCATGGGTCACATGAATGTAACCCGGAATTTAAATCACTCCCTGAAGTTTCTGTAGTGTTGTCACGTATACATCTTGACCATTTTCAATAAATGAGGGATACTACCACCTGTCTTTTAAATAATAACGCGTGACGGGTGTATCCTTATGAAAAAACTACTGCTCATCCTTGTATTGTCTGTTATGCCATGCACCCTGGCCATGGCATCAGAAAGCCTGGTGATAAAGGATTACCAAAAAGCCATTTCTTTTGACAACACCCGGGTTGTGCGCCTGCAGAAGGGTGACAACCCCCGTTACAGTGACCCCGCCTTCGATGACTCCTCATGGAAGCGTGTGAGCTTTCCATCAAACTGGAATGATCATTACGAAAACTGGCGTGGCATATGCTGGTACCGCCTGCACATAACGCTGCCTTCTGAGCTTCCCGAAAAATCCCTGGGAATACGGCTTGGCACCATAATCGATGTTGACCGGGTATATTTTAACGGCACCCCCATCGGCCAGACCGGCTCTTTTAAAGAGGGAGGACAGTCTGCCTACGATGTGAAACGGCTTTACCAGGTGCCCGTATCCCTGCTGCGGCCCGGCGGTGATAATGTGCTTGCCTTACAGGTGAAGGGTCTTTTTTCATACGTAAATGGTCCCTATACGGGTGAGTTCAGGGTTGGTGACTACGCCGGTTTGCACACCCAATTATTGTCCCGTGAATTTTTTGACGTACTGCTTGTCATCATTTACCTTACCGTCAGCGTGTACTTCATGCTTTTTTTTATCAGGAGACCCCAGGACAGGGAGAATCTTCTCTTTTCACTTTTTGCCGGAACATGCTCGGTATATTTTTTCCTGCGTACCCAGGTAAAATATATACTCTTTGATAATTTTCACTACCTGAAAAAATCCGAATACCTTATGCTTCTACTCATCTTCGTTTTCATGCTTGAATTCATAACCGTGTATTATAATCGTCAGCGGACATATTTTCACTACGCCTTTTACGGCATCAGTGCCATTGCTTTTGCCGTGATACTTGTAAGCGGCAGTTATACCCTGTGGGACAATATCATTCAGTATGCCGTGCAGCCCGCATGGATCCTGCCGGTTTTTATCACCTTCATGATACTGGTAAAAAACTTCAAGTCAAGCCTTGATGCCCGCCTGATGCTGGGTACCATTATTGTATTCGGGTTATCCTTTATCAACGATGTGCTGGTGAACTCCACCATATACGATGCCCCCCGCCTGGCGAATTACGGTTTTTTCTTTTTCATCGGGGGCATCGCCCTCATACTGGATAACCGTTTTGTTCGCCTGCATCACGAGGTGGCCGACCTGAACAAAAACCTTGAACAGAAGGTGATCGACCGCACGGAAGAACTATCCGCCGCCATGGAAGAGCTGCAGTCAATTAACGAATACGTTACCGAGATAAACCGGAAAAACGAACGTGACCTGCAGCTGGCTTCAGCTGTACAGCACGGCCTTATCGCGCCGGTAATAAAAACACCCCAGTGGGATACCGAGGTTTTTCTCAAGGCTGCATCATCAGTTTCGGGGGATTTCTATGACTTTTACCGGCTTGACGAGCACACCCTCGGTGTGGCATTGATGGACGTATCCGGCCACGGGGTATCCTCCGCGCTGGTAACCATGCTTGCCAAACCCATATTTCTGCAAAGCTTCGAGAAAAATCCCGATAAACCACTTAAGAAGATAATCACTGATATAAACGACCAGATGAAGGACAGCCTTTCTTCCATAGATAACTACCTCACGGGTATCCTCATGCAGATGCACCCGGATAACATATACCTGATAAACGCCGCCCACCCCGCGCCTTTTATTAAGTACGCAAAATCCGGCAAGATCGTACAGGTAGAGGCCACCGGCATGTTTCTGGGTATAGAGGGGATGGGTGATGAATACAAGACGGCACGTATACACATGCAGTCGGGTGACATGATACTGCTCTACACTGACGCCCTGGTTGAGAGCAAGAACCCCGATGGTGAAGAGTTTGGGATGGAACGGGTTCGCGGTATTTTATCACAACGACAATGGGACCCGAAATCCATTATCGATGAACTCATAAGCCAGCTCTTCGAATTTACCGGGACAAGCACCCTTGATGATGACCTGACCATAATCGTTTCACAGCGGCAGTAACAGCCAATCACCGCTGCCGTTGTCAGGTCTCATAGGTGTGAAACCCCCGTCCCGCCTTGCGGCCCAGGTATCCTGCCGCCACGTACATCTTTAAAAGGGGACAGGGCCTGTACTTTGGATCACCGAAACCAACATACAGCTCTTCAACCACCGCCAGCACCACGTCAAGTCCGATCATGTCGGCAAGTTCGAGGGGGCCCATGGGAAGGTTCATTCCCAGTTTCATGGTCTTGTCGATGGCCTGGGCGGTGGCGGCTCCTTCGTACAGGGTAAATATGGCCTCGTTTATCATGGGCATCATGATGCGGTTTATCACGAAGCCGGGATAATCCTTGGATTCAACACATTTCTTCCCCATGCGTTTGGCCACGCTTTTGGCCATCTCGAAGGTCTCCCTGGTGGTAACCAGGCCGCATACAAGTTCTACCACCTTCATTGGCCTGGCGGGGTTCATAAAATGCATACCGATAACCGATTCGGGACGCTGGGTTGCCGCCCCCATCTGGGTGATGGAAAGTGCCGAGGTGTTGCTGGCAAATATCACCCCCGGCTTGCATATTTTGTCCAGCTGCCTGAACAGTTCCCTTTTTGCTTCAAGGTCTTCGGTAATACATTCAATGATAAAATCCGAGTTCACAAGGTCTTTCATGTTATTGTGAAGCTTTATCCTGGAAGCGATGGAACGCCGCTCATCGCTGCTGATCCTTCCGTCGTGTACATACCGGTCAAGACGTCCCGTAATTATATCATGGGCGGCCTTAAGGTTTCCCTGGTCGCTGTCGTGGAGTATTACGTTCATCCCCGATTCTACCGCAAGCTGGGCCACATCCGCACCCATAAGCCCGGCACCAACTACACCAATTGTCTCCATTATTCCTCCTTAGTCACCCTGTATATTTCATCGTAATATATCTTTTCATACATTATACCACCCTGTTACGCTTCTCACCCCGTGAAAAAGCCGCTATATTCTCGGCCATCTCGTGCACCAGTCTTTTGCGCGATTCTATGCTTGCCCACGCGATATGGGGGGTGATAATACACCCGGGGGCACTCAGCAGCGGGTCATCCTTATCCGGGGGTTCCTTTTCCATTACGTCAAGGGCAGCCCCCGCTATCATTTTTTTATTCAACGCGTCGGCCAGGGCTGCCGGGTCTATCACCGGGCCCCGCGCCATGTTTATTATATATGCCGAGGGTTTCATTCGCCGCAGAAATTCCATGTCCACCAGGTGATGTGAATGATCCGTCAGGGGCATGTGGACGGAAACGAAGTCTGATATCTCCGCCAGCCGGTAGAGGTCATAGCGTTCCATGTCATCTTCGTATTTCACCCCTTCACGGCGAAGGGCCACCACGTTCATGCCGAAGGCGGCGGCAAGCCGCCCCACTTCCTTCCCGATGTCACCGTATCCCATGATGCCCAGCACCCTGTCTTTCAGGTCAAAGGTGGGCCACGAGCCTATGGTAAACACGGGTGAGCTGCTCCACGTGCCGTCATGGGCGGCACTGTTGTATTCCACCAGGTGTCCCGCCAGGGCCAGCATGGTGCACATGGTATGCTGGGCTACCGAGGCGGTTGAATAGCCCGGCACGTTGGTGACCGCCACCCCCCGTTTCTTCGCCTCTTCAAGGTCTATGTTGTTCACCCCCGTGGCGGCCACAGCGATGCATTTCACCCCGGGACACTGTGCCAGCACGTTTTTGCCGCATACCACCTTGTTGGTGATAACCACGTCGGCCTTTCCGATACGCCCTGACACTTCTTCGGCCGGGGTAATATCATAGGTTTCAAGTTCGCCAAGACGGGCAATTTCTGAAAAATCTATGTCGCCGTAATCAACGGTGGCGGCGTCAAGAAATACTATTTTCATCTGGTCTCCTCCCCGGTGTCGGCGGTATACCTGAACACACCCCCCGGGTAAGGGGGATTGAAGGCATCTGCTGACGCCGTGATAAACACGGTGGAGCTGGTATCCCCGAAGTTAATATTGGTCACGTAGGGCATCGGCACCTCTATGCTGCCAAGAAGCTTTCCCTCCCGGCCGGTGATCAGCACCTTCCCCGTACCGTACACGCACACGTATACTCGCCCCCTGTCATCCGATTTCAGGCCGTCTGGTCCGGTGTAATCACCGGCAAGGGGGGCGGTGCCCATCACCGATTCAAGTTTCAGAAATTCCCGGTAATTTCCAGGCAGCCCTTTTTCATCCACGCTAAAGCGTGATACCTTCTTTGCCAGATGCTCATTCACCAGCAGTACATCACCATTATCCACCAGGGCAAGCCCGTTGGGGTACTGCAGGCCGTCTGCCGCCCTGATGATCTCACCGTCAGGTTTTATGTAATAGATGCTCCCTTCGGGTCTGGCTTTCACGTCGAATGTTCCCGAGCAGGAAAAGTATATGCCGCCTTTTTCGTCCTTCACCATGTCGTTGGGTCCGTTGAATGGATTTCCCTCTGTATCTTTATCAATTGTTTCAAGTTCCCTTCCCCTGGTATCGATCTTCACCAGGCTGCCCGAATCATAACAGGTCACCAGCATGGTACCCTCATCAAGATCCATCAGGGCGGAGGGGCCGCATCCGCGTTGTGTCCACACCGGGGTGTTCTCTTTTCCGTTCCATCGCATCACCCGGTGCTTTGAATACTCGGTATAATACAGGGCACTGTTCATCCAGAGGGGACCCTCGGGGTAGAAACTGGAATCATTCACCACCGTGTCAAGGCTGAAGCGGGGAACCTGCTGCTGCAGGCCCATGACAAACACTATAACCCCCAGTCCTGCCAGAACCATAAATCCAGCGATTGCCTTGATATTCTTCATGGTGCATATCCTCCAGTACCATTGTTCTTCACCCGGTAAGGGTATGTCATACATCTTAGTTGCCCCCGCCCGTGAAAATCAATTGAATTTTTTATTACCGGGTAAGACGGGTTTAGTAGATATCGTATCATAGTGAACAAGGGGCTTAAGCCCCTTGTTCTGTGGCGGTTATACTATAATTTCTACCGAGAAAAGCCTTTCCTCTCCCCTTTTCAAGGGGGAGACCGAGAGGGGGTTGTTCAGCACCATGTTACTACAGGTATTTGCATAACTTACATGTAAGCATGATCCGCAACACGCCCCCTGTTGTCCCCCCACGGGGGACGTGGAGGATAATGCTGCTGTTATTTGGATCAATTACCTGACACCAAGTATCCAGCCTTCCACCTGTGCTATCGGCTTTTCTCCCGGTTTCAGTTCAGGTTCAAAGTATTCTGCAAGCTTTCCCGACTGGTCTGTATCCTGCAACCATGCTGCCACGGCATATGCATCCTGCTGATCGGGGGTCCTGTCATCTTTCGGATAATCTCTGCTCCACAGTGATGGATATATTTCAGCAATGACAGAGCTTCCCTCACTCACCTTCCATCCATCATAAGGCCAGAAATGCACCCTGCCTTTTACCTGCTGCCTGATATATCGCAGCCATGGTATTCCCGCGTGTGATGACTTTGCCACCGAGCCGGGTACATCAAAATGAAATACCGACTTGGGGCCTTTCACCCTTTCTTCTGTTATTCTTTTCCAGCGTGTTTTACCCTGGCGGGATATACCGTCTCCATACCTGCCTTCCCGCACGAAATCCACGTACATATCCGGATCATCAGTGGGCCAGTGGGTGCAAAAGTCATCGAGAAACCGGTCCCATTCTGGTAAGATCCTGTATGTTTCAAAATACCTGATGGGAAATGAAAATGCGTGATCTATTCCCACGATGGTGGGATTGCCCTCTTCAAGACGTTCTACCAGCCACAATGCCAACTCCCTCCTGCTCCAGTATTTTCGCGGACCGGGTGGAGGGGGTACTTCTTCAGGCTCCGAGTTGTTCTCTGTCATGTATACCCGCAGCCCCTTGAGACTTGAGGTGGGAACTTTCGCTCCCGAATAATCTATGCCTATGTAACGGTTGAACATTTGGATTTGTCCATTTTGCTGGTATGTTATTGTATTCTTCTCTGTCCATATATTACTGGTTTTTTTATTCTACAGTCAAGTATGTCTGTTACTTTGTGCTGCATGGGGCTTGACGGTCTCACACGGAGGCACGGCATCTCGGCTACCCTCGATAACCGACACGGAGATCACGTGGAGGGAAAATCAGTGACGGGAAACGGGTAACGGTATTTCTGATAAGTTACGTTACCATCATCCTCTCTGCATGTAATCGAAAAACTTCGATATATCCTTTCCCTTAACCGTCAGTGTCGCCTTCCCCCTGGTGATCTTTTTGGCCCCTTCGGGGGGACGGGGCATGAGGTTTCCTTCCAGGTCGTAGACTTCGCGTTCTTCTTCCCTGTCATCGTACTCACGCCTGAGGGTAAAGCAGGTGATCTTTCCGAATGATGGTATTTTCCCGTCATTCTTCCCTAGCCTTATAGCAATAAGTGCCCTTCGTATTTCTTCCTGCTGGCTGGCTGAACGCTGGTTGTAATCCGGCGGCAGGTACATGAATTTCATTCTCTCGGCATTCAGTATGGCACATACGAATATGGGGCTGGGTATTCTTCGCTCTGTCTGGCAGAAAAGGTAGGGGACAAACACGCGCCGTTCCCGTTCTTCTTCCTGTAGACGCTCTTGCTCAAGCTCACGGGCGGTCTCTTCCAGCTTTTCCTGTACCCGATGTTTTGGAACGCCAAGGGCCGCGTGCAGGTTGTTCATGATTGTCCTGTTATACTCCAGGTCTTGCAACAGCTGGTCAAGCCGCCTGCAGCCCTTTGCCACATTCGTGTAGCCCAGCCTTTTAACTACTTCTGACCGTTTCAGTCCCTTCTCACGCATGGTACGTATCACGTATTCCTGGATTGCGTACATAGTATTCCTCCCTTTTTATTGATGGCGGGAAATAAAAATCCCGCTGACGGCCGCAGCGGGACACCTGGTATGAAAAGGCATGCCACGCTTTAGCCGTATTTCTTTCGCGCCCGCAAGCTGTGTGTCAAATCGGCGCGTTTTGATGCTTCATGTTTTACTGCTGTCAATATACTGCAGTGGCTGGTATAAAGGTAGACCTTTGGGGTTGAGGAGAGATGGTGACGGGTTACGAGTGACGGGCGACGGGTATGGCATATTATAATACAGGATGAGAAGGTATAACTTTACCAACAACGGGACTCACCGTGTTCTTCGTTATGATTCTTTTTCAATGAATTCAAGGATGTAGCTGATATACTTCTCAAAATCTTCAAGATTGTTTTTAAACACGCCAAATACTATCTCATCATCTACTTTCTCATAATAATGCACGATGAGGTTACGAAACATGGCGATCTTTTCAAAATTTCCAAGTGATTCTTCTGGCAATATACCATTCTCCGCAAGAACTACAAAGGCTTCCCGATAGGTAGATGGTTCACGAAATCCTTTCACGGATATTATATGATTGGCGATGTCTATACAGGCTTCAATTATTACATGGAGTGTTCGTTCGACGAAACGCCTTGACCTGATATCAGAGATATACGTGTCCCAGTTGATATCGGTTGCATTCTTCAACTCACCAGTATTTATGGATACTGTTTCGAGTGCTTTTTCAAGAATGTCTATTTTGAGCATACCTGTTTTTTAATCCGTTTATGTATATGGAATGGATGTGACGGTAATCCTGGTACAGCTTTCTGTTTAACATCTCTTTTTTTATTCGAACTTCACTGTTTTTTTCCAGAATAATTTTTCCAGTTTTCATTATCTCGTGATACAGGCGTGGAGTTGCATTATTGATGATAACTACTTCAACATCACGGCCTGCAATCCTGGAAAGGTGGGCCATTAATTCAAGACGATCAACATACTCTGCCGAATCACCTTCAAAAAGTAATGCCAGGTCTATATCGCTACTGTCGGTATATGTGCCGGTTGCAACTGAACCAAACAGGTATGCCGCCGCAAGCCCTTTCAGTGAACCCAGCTTTTTCACTAATTCTTCAAGTACATGTGATATATTCTTTTTCATTCTTGTTATTAAATTATTTTATTAATTATACAGCCCTGTATTAACGGTATGTTAAAATGGGGTAAAGTCAAGTAAAAGTTAACGACATCCTTGAACGGATAATACCTGAAATTTTAAAGGATTAGCGCAAAGTCATATAGCGATAACAAAAACGCGTCTCTCCGTGTTCTCCGTTTCTCTCTTTCAATCTCTGTGGTTGCCCTGTTGGGTTTAATTATACTACCGGTGTTTGCATAACTTACATGTAAGCATGATCCGCAACACTCCCCCTGTTGTCCCCCCATGGGGGACCTCAACAGCAGCGGATGTTGCAAAAATACACTTTTTTTTAAAATACTCCCACTTTTTTTTCCGAACACCTTCCTTTTGTCGTATAGGTATATGAGAGATATACCATTCAGGAATAATACATATGAGCAATAACAACATTCACGACTGCGGGTATAAAAACTTCTTCCAGAACCCGGTAGCTGTAAAACAGTTACTTACCTCCTTCGTAAACGAGGCATGGATACGGCAACTTGATTTTAAAAGGATTACCGCAAAGACACAAAGAGAAAAGCAAAGACGCTAAGGGATAAAATATTATTTATCTTTGCATTACTCTGTACCCTTTGTGACTCTGTGGTAAAAATGACACCCCAAAAGAAATTGACAATCTTTACGATATGGTCAAGAATGAGAAACCCGATGAGATTGCGGTATTAACCAACTGGTTACGTGTTATATTTAGGGACGATACCAGGGGAATATACCATGAAGTAAAACAGGCCGAGGAGATACGAACCATGTTTGCAACAAAACTTGAACAATACGGTGAAAAATTAAGAAAAGAAGCTTTACGTGAGGGCAAGCTGCAGGGCAAGCAGGAAGGTAAGTTAGAAGGTAAGCTGGAAGGTATGCATGAGAAAGCAGTGCAGGCAGCAAAGGCCCTGCTGAAAAAAGGGATGCCACTGAAAGATATATCAGAGATAACCGGTCTTTCCATTAAAGAAATAAAGAAGTTTTAAAAATATATAACGAGCCTCACACAGAGGCACAGCATCTCGGCTACGCTCGATAACCGACACGGGGGTCGCGGGGAGGTGGTTCTTTTTTCGGCATTTATTCTGACGTTTTGTTTTGGGTTTTTCTCCAGGGTTCCTTTGAAGAAATATATATTTTGGCTTATTAGTATATTGTAATCCTGGTTAACCTTTATGACTTATGACTGTAAAGGACAAAACTATATCTCAATACAATCGCTTCTAATACATGATACTTGACCCCAGGTACGAAACGTTAACAAAAACGCGTCTCTTCGTGTTCTCCGTTTCTCGCCTCTGATCTCTGTGGTATTCCTTATAAGTTTTGCTGGTAAAAAATTGCATCATGTTCTCTCAGAAATATATTTCTCGATACGGTTTATAAACTTTTCTGCATTTTCAATTTGTTCTAATGCCTCTTTTTCGGTTACAGTAAAATAATCATCATAATCACTATCGTTCCTGTAATCCTGTGCAGCCATTAATATTTTTGAATATTCCTTATCAATTATTCCAGTCTTGATGTAATTTTTATTAAAATGGCTTATTATTCCTGAATGCTTTTTTGAATCGAATTTATCTAAAGTGCATAACGCCCTGGTAGCATGAAATATTGCATAATATGATCTGTTTATTGATTGTGGTATTTTATTATTTTCTATCAATATCCTGGCTGATTGGAGGTCATCTTTTGCCCTGTCAAGTCTATACCGGGATAAGTCAGTAAAGCTATTCTCCATATAATTCGATACCTTCCCGGTGTATATTCTCGTAGTAAGGTATCACGTTCACATTTTTCATGTAATGAGCATAATTCTTAATAATAATAGACAGGACAATATCATATTTCAATGACAGTTCAACACGCAAATCGTTCACCTTCTTGCGATAATATGACAGGTTGTCATCATCAACAAGCACCATTATATCAAGATCAGAATCAGCTTCCTGTTCTCCCCTTGCGTAAGAACCATACAATATTATTTCCTGTATGCTTTCATCCAGTATGGAATGTAATGACTTTTCAACTTCATCACAAATTTCATAAATCCTGGGATCCTTGATGGAATTTTTATTTTTCATCTTTTTGATACTGTTCCCTTCTCTATTCTAGTACACATAAAGTGATACTGTATAATATATTTTTTTCATGTTGTTTTGTCAATATATTCATGGGGCTTAACGGGTTCACACAGAGGCAGAGACACAGAGATCGCGGGGACTTGTGATATGAACTCGCATGATGTACTGGACGTTAGAGGTGCAATAAAAAGTATTCTTGAAATCCCGGGCGTTAACTATGCATGTAGAGGTAATGTCTTAACCCTTGATGTAATCAAGTTAATTGTTACTATTGCACCACTGTGAAGATCTGTTTCATTTGATGTTATTGCAGTATAAACCCTGTTGAATATTCTTTCAGGTAATGTATCATGTGTTCTGAGTTGAATCACACTTGGACCGTCGTTATTTGTCAACGCCAGCAATACACTGAAATCCAGGTCATGTGTGAAGATTATATATTCATTATTATTTTCATACGGCAAGGGGTTCGTCTTTTTCTTCTAACCGAAAAGCAGCGTATTGCAGAGCTGCTGTTATATCTTCGTTTTCGAGGTATGGATATGCGTTAAGTATTTCTTCTCGGGAATACCCTTCTGCGAGTAGGGAGACAATCATTGAAACTGTTACACGCATGCCACGGATGCATGGCCTGCCACCCATAATTTCTGTATTAACTGTTATTCTTTCATTTATTTTCATAATTAAAAAATAGTGAATTGGCTGTTGATTGTCAATTCTTATTCTTATCACAAGCCAGGGTATACCTGACTCTTTCAAAGACTTTATGGTGTGTGGGCGTAACGGGTTCACACAGAGACACGGGGGTCACGGCGAGTGGTTGATTTTTTTTACTTTGTTCTGGTGTTTTGTTATTGGTGTTGGTTCAGGGTTTCGTTGAAGAAATATATATTTTTGCTTATTAGTAGATTGTACATCCGGGATAACCTTTATTACTTATGACTGAATAGGCCAAAACTATAGCTCAATACTACCCCTACTGATACATGATACTTGACCCCAGGTACGAAACGTTAACAAAAACGCGTCTCTTCGTGTTCTCCGTTTCTCTCTTTTATTCTCTTTGGTTGCCCTGTTGGGTTTAATTATACTACCGTTGTTTGCATAACTTACATATCAGCATCATACGCAACACGCCCCCTGTTGTCCCCCCATGGGGGACTTGTAATATGTACGTCAAGGTAAACCCTGAAGGTTTACCTTTTGTTGTGATAATGAAGTATTATAACGGTAAATAAAACACATGGAGAACATGGTGACAATTGACCTTACCGTGCTAAAAGAATTTGACTTCGAGCCGGTGGCGGAGGGGAACAGGGAACTAATGGATCAGCTGCGGCAGCTGCGTGAGATTGATGTGCGTAATGACGTCCAGGTTCACCAGGCAATTGAGGCTTTTGAGATTATCAGCAACAGGCTGCCGGGGTGGATTGCTTCATTCAAGGGTTCCATTGATGAAGAAGATATGGAGTGCTTTTTAGAGATGTACCGTAAACAACTGTTACGAATCAAGAAGTTTGAGGGGGTATGCTTTGAAAGGACAGAGATTTCATACAGGATGTGCCTGCGGATGCTTCGGATAGTCACTTTATTCTAAAAAATATTTAAATAACTTTTCAGAAATATTCAAAATACTTTTTAAAATCTCGCTTTAAGAAACTGGTTTCCCTTGCACCATCTTGTATACTATTCAATACACTTTCTGAAACATTTTCCTTTCTTATTATTACTTTGTCCAGACCTGCTTGTATTATTTTTTTATAGTTTAATACCTGTGCGTGCCTGTAAGAAATGTATGATGGTTTCTTTATAAATGGATGATCACCTTTATTCAACTCGCAGGCAGGGTCGTGGAAAATACCTTCTTTTTGTGAAGAAACCCCAACAACCAGGACATTATTTTCTGGGTCAGGTTCTGATATTACTATTCTTAAATGATTACTTACATCATCACTATCAAATGGAGATTCAATATTGTCCCCAGATAAAAAAGATATGCCTTTCATTATTTTTTTTTATTCAGAGCAGCAATTATCAAGAAACTCTTTTTCTTTTTCGTATAACCTTTGTTCTTGCATAATCCAATTAACTTCATCCTGTGATTTACCAAGTTCAGTTAAAATCTTTTCTGTTGGCGTTACTATACTTGAACCTTTCGGGTCTTCCCATTCCGGTAAATCATGATGAAGATTTATAAGCTGGGACATTGAATAATTTTTATATTTTTCGTTGATCTGCCTTATAACTTCAATTTCAGCATCATTAAGCTCATTTACATTTTCATACTCTGGTTTCAGGGTCTTAAGATCATAACCCTCGGTCTCAAAAAAGGTGTCCCACAGTGTTTGGTTTCTCATATTTCGGTCTTTACCTTTTATCAGATCATAAAGTTCCGACAATACCTGTCCGTTATCCATGCTGCAAAACGTATCATTTGTAATTGTATCATTATATTTCTCTAAAAATGCTCTATCTGCCAGGTACAGCATTTTAATAAGTTTTGTATAATTAAAGGATTCGTTGTTAAGCTTTAAAAGGTAGTTAACGATTTGAATTATTTTTTTTATTTCCATTTTAACACCCACAGGCTTGATTTCCTTCCGGTATTGATTCTTTATATGTATCGGTTTACTGTATGGTAATTATAATATATCAATAGATACAAGGAAAAAATATAATTTTGTGTTTCTATATATCTATACGACGGGAAGCGGGTGTTTGGGAAAAAAGTGGTGGTTTTTTGGAAAAAAGTTTTGGGTGACAAGTGATGTTGGGTCATCCTTCCATCGGCATTAATACCATGTAGCATACGATGCTTAATTCAGCAGGTAAAAAATTATTCTTAGCTGCCCATTCATTACGAGATATTTCTATCCACCTATCTAGTGAATCCGGTTCAATACATGGTACAGGTGGTTCTTCGTCGCGTTCTGATCGTATTACACGCATAATCTCGTCCATGTTATTACTGTTAATCACAACTTTGCCGTTTCTATCACAGATTGCCGGGTACAGGCGTGTCCCTTTTCGCAGCAACAGGTAAAGAGAATTTTCTTTCACATCAGCACCCTTGTAACTTTTGATACCATCAGGTAAACGACGGTATTCCCTGACCTGTCCCTCTTCAAGTTCGGCTAGATCATCTATAAAGCTGCTTGTCTGAATATTCTCAGCGTTGTCAATAAATTGGAGCACCTGTTCAAGGTCAAGATCACTGTCACCTGCCTGCTGTACTGATTGGGCAAGATGCAGCATTTCAATTTCAGAACCCTGTTCAACTATGACCGGGATATCAGCGAAGCTTTTAAACTCTTTGCCCCTGGTTATTAACCTGTCTTTCCAGTTCATGGCGTGATGAATTCTTTTGTCGTTCATTGTTGAAGGCATCAACGTGAACACGTATATCTCTCGCGGTTTCTGCCAGGGCCTGAGTATTCTCCCCATGCGCTGCGCCAGTATTAGTACCGTCCATGGAAGATCAAAATTGATTACGATGGATGCATCCTGGAAGTTAAATCCCTCTGACATTGACGTAGTCGCTACCAGTATGTCAATACCTTCCTCACCATTATCGGGCACCATGCCACTATTATCATCCCCCAGGTTTATTGTATTGGCCACCGGTGCAAATTTTCTTATTATATCTTCCACTTCACCGGGATCACGGTCAACAGTGTGGGTAATTTCTTTTTGCGGGAATATTTTTTTAAGGCTGTCTGACACGTATTTAGAGGTCTCACGATAATAGCAGAAAACAACGATTTTTTTATCAGGAAAATTCGTGATGATATCAACAACTTTGCTGATTTTATCATCATGAAAATCTACATTGTCATGGTCAAGATACGGGGCCACCTTTCTCCGCATGTCTGCCGTTACGCCGGTCAATTCTTCCTGGTTCTCAAAACGAAGCTTTTCGAAACCGCCTTCCTGTTCCATCTTACCAAGAAGACTATCGATCTGCTTTATCGACGAACAGAATTGATGCACCACCCTGGCTTCGAAAAGGGGGTCCCTTGTACCGGAAATATTATCTTCAAACAGGCTGCCTGTTACTGGTTCAGTTGACCGCACATGCATTATACCGCTTTTTTTCAACTCATGTAACATATCATCACAGGGGTTATTGTAATGAATATTTCTCATATGGATTTTTCTTGGAAAATACCTTTTATCATCACCGGAGAACATCACGAATCGTTCCCCTTTACTGTCTTCGTAGCTGAAATGGCTTACTACGGTAGGAGTTGTAAGAACAACACAGCTTTGCAAACTGGAAAGATCGCCGGGTGATGCAACGCTCCAGTGAACAAGATCGGTGTCGTTGAAGATATTGCTGCCCTTCTCGTATCGTGGTAAAAGAAGTAACTGACCATTGATGTCATCCACCCCCCTGCTGTACGGGGTGGCTGTCATGAGCAGCACTTTTGCTTTTTTATTAACGATGTCTATTATACGCTGATGCTGCAGCCTGAGCTGTTTTCTTTCCTCCGAGTTTCTGAGATGATGACTTTCATCAAGCACAACTACAGTCTTCTCGTTGGCATGCTTCAATTCACGCTCCAGCTCCGTAATGTCCCTGTACCACCTCCAGTCATCCATGGATAGTATATAATACGAAAACTCCACGCTGGATATCCTTGCTGCACGCATGGTACGCTGCCACATCCTTTTCAAGCCCGCAGGACACAACACGATAGCCGAGTCTATTTCTTTCTGCATGCTCATATAGGCAAGTACGTGGGCCGCCATGATGGTCTTGCCCAGGCCGGTTGAGGCAACCAGCATCGCGCCTCCATATTCTTCCATGGTGCGCAATACCCGTGATACTACCGGGCGCTGGTAATTGGAGAGTGCAGGCAGTGGTACGGGTTTTTCATCTTCAGGTAAGCCATACAATTCCAGGAGTGAACGTATATAGATGTCCCATGGTTTATATATTTTCAGCCATTCTTCAAGCCTTGCCAGCAACTCGTCGGCTACAGAACTGGCTTTCTCGTAATACTGGTCAAACATTTCTATGAAATAGAGGACATCATCTTCGTCAGTTACAGTTATACCGGCTTCCCTGCTTTTTACCAGCCCATGATGGGTAAAATTCGAAGAACTAACAACCACCCTTTTTTCATCTGCCATGTACAGCTTGGCATGCTGGTACAGGTATCTTGGTGAGAGTGTTGTCCCCTGCATTTCTCCTTCTTCTGAGACAGATACCAGGAACCTCCCCCTTGCGATGGCATCCCTGAGTTCTTCCATGGCTCTTGTTCTTTCTTCGAAGGTTCCCGTGGACAGGGCATCGAAGAATTCTGAAACTACCTGGTGTATCTTGTCATCCCCTGTTTCAGAACGACCAAGCAAGAGTCTTACTTCTTTTCCTTTAAAGAGGTCTGAAAGCAGTTGATATCCCGTAGGCTCGAAGTATGCAGTTGCTATCCTGATAACTTCTGCATCTTCAAGGGCGTGTGAGATCACCTTCAGCGCGGCACCCCTGGCTGAAAAATAGCGGGTGAGGTCTTTGTCTGTGCGTACGATGTCCATGTAATTTCCCTGGTGCTTTATATATCCATTATTACCAGGTTAGTATGATTTATCAACAATGTTTAGACTGGTTTAATAAATAGTGGCCACGTGGTCAATGAGTCGCAGAAATGTGAGGGAAGAGTGAATGGAACTTAACTGTCTCACACAGAGGCACAGAGACACGGGGTTCGCGGAGGGTGGTTCTTTTTTCAGCATTTATTCTGACGTTTTATTGTGGATTTTTTTCTCCAGGGTTTTTTTGAAGAAATATATATTTTGGCTTATTAGTAGATTGTGCATCCTGGTTAAGCTTTATGACTTATGACTGTAAAGGACTAAACTATAGCTCAATTCAATCACTTCTAATACATGTTACTTTACTGCAAGTACGAAACGATAACAAAAACACGTCTCTCCGTGTTCTCCGTTTCTCTCTTTTAATCTCTGTGGTTGCCCTGTTGGGTTTAATGATATATTCAATTATTCACTTCAAGATATTCTTTACGAATTCATCGATAAGTATATTGAAATCCCTGTGCAAATCATAATCTTCAGGGTCAGGGGTCATTGTAATACCTTTATTGTTTTCACTTATTTCAAAATTACCTGGATTGTAGGCATCAAAATTTTCCTGGATTCTTTCGTCTAATTCACCATATTGGAACAATATTGAATAAAAAGGATATTCACCCTCAGACATAAACCAGTTAATATCGATTCGAATCCAATATTCTTTTTCATTAATAGTACCGAGTATTTCTGCATTTAAACATGGATACTCATGCCAGTATTTTGTACTCCTGGGTTTTTTGGTATTGACTGGCTTAAATATTCCCCACTTCTTTCTTTTTGAAAGTATATCAGCTAATTCACCTTCAATACTTCTACCGAATAGAACCATTATTCTTGATGCTTCTTTATAACGCTTCATACCCTCTGCCAGGAATTCATGCAATTCATTATCCATTTTTCAATCCTTCTTGCAGTAACTGCAATTTCTTATTGATATGTATAATCTCACTTTGTTTGAAATGTTTTTTAAGATGCAATAAACGCTGCTCTATTGCGCCCAGAAATGAATACGCCCATACCTGCCAGGTTACTGGTTCTTTTGAATAAAGGATGCTTTTCCTTAAGGAAAGCGCTACATCGTCCCATGTGATATAGTTAATTTTGTATCTTTTTTTGTCACTTATGGAAAGCCAGTCATCAACCTGTATTTCAAGTAGAAGTATATAATCACACCATTTATCACCAGGTACATTGTAATGCTTGCGCATTGTTTCAGCAGTACCGTAGGTTTTATCTAAATTTTCATCACCGATCTTTACTTCAACATGGGTGTAATAAGAATTCTTCCATCCTATTATAATATCCGCCCTGTAACCGGAAGATGAGACTTCTCTTTCAGATAAGACAGGGTTAGAATAATCATCAATAGAAGTATTTATGTGATGGAATAAACTTTTAGAGAAATATCCGGTTTTGGATTCTGATATTAAATAGATAAGCCAGTCAGACCAATCTTCTTCCCGGGATAAACGTAAAGGACGGAATTTATTCCAGTTGAAACTGGAAGGATCACCGCCAAATTCTTTTAGCCTGCTATCCCATTTTACCTGTACACTATTCAGTTCACTTATCTTCTTATTATATACAGAAGATAATGCCGAAATCATTTTATCAAAGATTTCCCAATTAAGATCGGATATGTTCAGCTTATACTCATAGGTCCAGTTATCAAATATGTTCCAGTCGTTTTTATTCATTTTAAATTATACCTTAAGCGGCGGCATCTTCTGCCGCCGCATGGATAACAAGCTAATTATTTTCCACATCGGTCATTTCTGACGCTGCGTTTCGGGCCCCGAAATCGAATTGCTCTACCACGATGCTGTTATCATACACTGTATCGCCGTTATCATTTTCATACCGATACTGTTCAAGCCTTCCGGTAATAAACAGCTCCGTACCTGTTCGGGCATTGTCCGCAATTATTTTTCCAATATTACCCCAGGCCGTACATTTATAAAAGCCTGTTTTTTTATTACTGCCAAACCAGGTATCATTTGCGATGAAAAAGGTGCAGAGTGAGTTGTTATTCTCGAGGGGCTTTAAATCGGGGTCCTTGATTAAACGGCCATTAATACATAACTTGTTCATGGGTTTACCTCCCATACTTTAGATATATTTCATATAGTACCCCTGTAGAGAACAGGTATGACTATATTCACTTGTTTTAGGATACACGATAGTTTTTGTATGTCAACATATTTACGAAGTCTCCTGGACGCGGAGGTCAGAGGGTGGGGAGGGAACAGTGACGGGTTACATATCAGCATCATACGCAACACGCCCCCTGTTGTCCCCCCATGGGGGACTTGTAATATGTACGTCAAGGTAAACCCTGAAGGTTTACCTTTTGTTGTGATAATGAAGTATTATAACGGTAAAT
>Ga0272443_10000235_pt1 | contig 106196 bp, 94 predicted proteins | sample SSMAcet12_FD_193581 | JGI IMG/M metagenome (GOLD analysis project Ga0272443, IMG submission 193581) | Marine sediment archaeal communities from Little Sippewissett salt marsh, Falmouth, MA, United States - SSM-Acet-12 | ecosystem: Environmental > Aquatic > Marine > Wetlands > Sediment ... | reverse complement strand
GAAGCGTAAAGCCATTTCACATTTGAGAAAACTACAAAAGTTGCCCGGACGGGTCATGAAATATTTCAAACACCCAAAGATCGCCTATGCTGCTTAAAGCTTGCCTATTTAATTGCCGGGTTAATAAGGTGCAAGATACGGCCACAACAAGCCTTGAAAGGACTGGTCGTCGGCAAGCAGTTGGGACGTTTGGGTTGAAGCTGTCGAAATGAGCATGGGGCGCCATATCATGGTTCCTGATTTTTGAAAAGGAATATAACCGTCGGAAGTGGCCGTTTATCGAATGCATCAAGACCAACATGGAGCTCTTGCAAAGGGTCGCTTCGACAAACCGACGGAAGGAGAGTTTGAACTGCTTGAAACACAATTCACCTATAATAAAAAACCGTCGGGCCTTTTCAGACCCGACGGTTTTCATTGTTACCGAACAAGCGGTTTGATCCTATTTCTTGAAGATCTTTTTCCGGGAACCCACGGCCAAGCCGACCAGGCCGGTGCCGAGGAGCAGCATGGTGGCGGGTTCGGGGACTGGGGCTGTTCCCCCGCCATGGTTCGTGAGATATGCATGCACTGTTGCGTTGTCTCCCAAACCTAATGCGATGCCGCTTTCAAAGTCAATTGAGAAAAGAGTTCCATCACCCAAAGTGAAATAATCAGGGAGAGTCGATTCATCCCAATATAGAGTTCCGCCACTAATAAAACCAGCGATAGATCCAAACAAGCCGCCACCACTTCCTTCGCCTTCAACATCGGGCATATCAAGGTCTAATGTGGCGGAAATTTCATAATCTCCAATGCCACCTGAGCCCCATGAGTCTACCGTTAGGGTGAAAAAATCAATGGTTTCGGTGTCACCATCTAAAATTGTTCCAGTCCCAGCACCTAAATTTGGCAATAGAGACCCTGAAATTGAGGCTCCTCCTATTTCCCACCCAAAAAAGGTCGTAGTAGCTGTGTTCCCCTCCAATGTTACGGACGATCCATCACCAATCTCGTATGTAATCGGTGTTGCAAATGCGATTGACGATGACAATAAAATTAAACTGCAAATAAAAAGAACTTTTTTCATAATCCACCTTTTTAATAAGTTGACCATAGATTTTTGTTTGATAGATCCTTTCTTACTTTTCTTTCCTCCTCCTTTCCGATTGAAATAATCAAATTTTTTCATAGCAGTCATCCGTGAAAAATTTTTCTGGATTGGCGACCTAGTTTAAAAAAGCAAAAAAAATTGCGCCAAACTGTCATAAATAGAAATGATCACGCATTAAAAAAACATCATGCCAGCAAGATTACAAAACGTTACACCGTGGTCAAAGCAAACGGTGCGCCAGAAAAAATGAGAACAACCAAAATGGAATCGTATTTATAGGTTTCCAAATATATCCCATATAGTTAGGAACTAAAAAAATTGTAACACCTTGATTTTTTTATATTTAAAATGGGAACTTTTTCCCATTTATAATTTTGGAAGAGAAATTTCTGTAATATGCGGCAGGCAATTAGGAAATAAATTACATAGATGGTTTGTAAATGCGGAGAGAAGAGAGAGCTCATGGATGATAGCTCATAGGAAAGGCGAGAAGAAATTTTGAATTTGTGATTTTGAATTTTGAATTGACGGTTTTTTCCGAAAAAAGCCCCTGCGTGCTCTGAACATAGAGAGAAGTTTCGCTGCGCGGGGTATGTACACTGGGGGGCAAGAGAGAGGTGTTTAGGCTATATACTGTACGCTTTTAGTGATAAATGGATTCTGTCTGTTGAATATTCCCTGTAATGTCCGTGTGGGTTGCTCCAGTTTCTCGACATCGGCCAAGTCATGGGGCGCCTTGAGAGTTTTCAACAAACTCAAATTGTACACGGATTTTCACGGAAAATGCACGATCGCTTTATTCAGCAAGGCTGGCGGCTACTCGCTCGATCCGCGTTCATCAGCGTTAATCCGTGTCCTAAAAAAGCTCTGCGAACGATGTGTCTCGAACGAAGCCCGCTAACCGGGATAAACCGGGCAATAGTGAAGGGGATACATGATTTTCAAAATGATGGTTTGTAATCGTTATACAATCGAGACCGTAAGCCGCTCCAACAGGGGGCACTGACCTTTCAGGTAAAATCCTCTCCGCGTCGAATTCTCAAAACAGAAATAAAAAAGGGGAAGTCCGGAAATCATATTTCCGCCCTTCCCCTTAAATTACAGGATGTAGCTTCCCGCTGCCTGATTCAGCAGGGAAATTCCACCGCTTATTTCCTGAACATCTTCTTGCGGCTCATTCCGGCAAGGCCGATAAGTCCGGTGCCGAGCAACAGCATGGTAGCGGGTTCGGGGACCGGGGCCACATCTGAAATACCGACTGTCATGTCATTCCAATCCTGATCGCCACCGCCATAAAGATCTTCGAAAGCCACAACGACGTCTGCCATTGTGAGAGCAAGAGAATCATCGATAGATAATTTGCTCGTGTCATATATCAATGCGTGATTGAACCCGTCATCATTCAGAGAGGTGTGTGAATAGTAAGTATGCTCAACGCCTTCTGTCGTTTTCATATAGAAACCAAACGTGGTTCCGATCGCTTTACTATTGTCAGCATCTGTTCCTAAATACGCCTCACCTGTCCCAACATTGAAATTTATTTTTCGGCTCGATCCTTCATTCGAAGCCCCATTAAAAACCTCAAGCATACCGTTGGGATTGATTGCAACTGCACCATCATTTTCTGTAAAACCGTATATTCCGAATGTATTTGTATCTTTAAACCCGGCAAATTCAAACAAAAGTGAAGCAATTGCACTGTCGATAGTACCGTCCGTATCAGTTAGGCTTACGGCTTCCGCGCCTGTATCATAGTAATTTTTTAGCGAGTCGACATCAACACCAGGCACCCCATTATCATTACTGAGGGCTTCATATAGTGTTGGTAGAGCCAATCCATTGCCAGCTAATAATAAAATAAAAAAAACTGATAAAACTCCGATAGAACACAACTTTCGCATGTTAACTCCTCTTAATAATGTGGATATTTACTACTCGAGCCATAAGCTTTAGACAGGATGCTCAGCATGAGTCGTGCCATCAAAGCCTTTTTACCTAACTATATTTCCAATAATATGTTTTCACGTAATTCCTATATGTTACGCCTCCATGAGAGAACTCAGTTTTTCATAAATACAATTTATGCAATGAATTCTATTTTCAGGGTAGGAAAACCAATGGACAATTTCATAACATTAAGAAATTTATTACTCATTGGAAAGGATGGGTTTAAGGCAGGTTGGTATCCTTTTTTGTTCACAGCAGGATTTTTGTAGATGCCGAATCAAGCCCATCAAGACAGGATCGGCCTGATCGGCTTCGCCAGCAGGGCTTTCAGTTTTACCCCAAGAGCTATCAGCAATCAGCTATGAGCTTCTATCGCCTTCCCCAACTGCTCCAGAAAACCCTTCCGCGAAACCTCTCGCGCCCCAAAGCGGATAAGGTGGTCCGTTCGCACCTGGCAGTCGATAAGCGTGAAACGATTTTTTTGAAGGGTTTGGACAAGGCTGACGAATGCCACCTTGGAGGCGTTGGAGACCCGGCTGAACATGGATTCTCCAAAAAAGGCGCGGCCCATGGATATTCCGTACAGACCGCCTACCAGTTTCTCGTCCTGCCAGGCCTCCACGGAGCGGGCGTAGCCCCGACGGTGAAGTTCGATGTAGGCGGATTTCATCTCTTCGGTGATCCAGGTCCCCTCACCGTAACTGCGTTTGGCTTCGGCGCAGCCGGTAATTACCGCTTCGAAATCCTGATCGAAAGTGATGTGAAAAGGTTTTCTCTTGATGATCTTACGAAGGGATCGGGAAATTCTCAATTCATCGGGGTAGAGCACCAGACGGGGGTCAGGCGACCACCACAAAATGGGTTCGCCTTCGGAATACCAGGGGAAGATGCCGCTGCGGTAAGCCAAAAGCAGCCGCTCGACGCTCAGGTCGCCGCCGACGGCCAGCAGGCCCTCCTTGATGGCCAGATGCGGTGGGGGGAAGGAAAGCCGGTCGGAGAGGGCAAAAACAGGCATGATTTAGCTGATAGCGGGTAGCTTGTAGCTGATAGGTGATCGTGGGTAGCTCATATCTGATAGCAAAAAACTTTTTAGGACGGGTTTGGTGTTTTGTCCTTGGCTATCGAGGAGATAAGGCCGGATAGCATTTTCGATATCTCTTCGGCGTCGGCATATATTTTTTGATAGCTTTTGAAATCAATCCATTGCAGTCTTAACAGGATCTGGAGCAAGGCAATGGTTTCGTAAAGTGAACCTCTTGCGATATACAGGAAGTGACGAAATTCCTTTTTGGAATACCGCCCTTTACCTTCAGCGATATTCATTGCCACCGAAGTTGCTGCAGCTTCCAGTTGTTCAATCAGCCGGAAATGATTTCGAGGAGCACTCAGTCGTTCCACAGCACCGATAACGGTTGTGCCGAACTCAATGGCTTTCTGGTATACGCTTAACTTTTCAAAAGCAAAAGCCACCAGATGTCAGTTCCTCCCTCGCGGCCATGAGCTACGCTCTGCACGCTATCAGCTATGAACTATGAGCTATGAGCTACCCCCTATGACCTATCAGCTACTCCCTATGAGCTATGACCTATCACCTATGAGCTATACTCAAACACCAGCTCATCCCCATCCATATCCAGCTCAACGCCCCCGCCCTTCTCCAGCCGGCCGAAAAGGATTTCATCGGCCAAAACGTCCTTGATTTGGGTCTGGATGACCCGCGCGAGGGGCCGGGCACCATATTGAGGATCGTAGCCCTTCTTGGCCAGCCATTTTCTCACCTTTTCCGAGTACGCCAGGGTAACTTTCTTGACGGCCAGTTGGTCGGCGAACTCCTGCATAAACTTATCGACAATCATTTTCATGATTTCGACATCCAAGGCATTGAAGTTGATGATGCCGTCCAGCCGATTCCTGAATTCCGGGCTGAAGATTTTCTCGATGGCTTTCTTGCCCTTGTCGGCCGAATCGCCCTTGGGATCGCCGAAACCGATGGTGGCGCCGCTCATTTCCCGGGAACCGGCATTGGAGGTCATCATGACGATGACATTGCGAAAATCGGCTTTCTTGCCGTTGTTGTCCGTCAAGGTGGCATGGTCCAGGACCTGGAGCAGGATATTGAACAGGTCTTCGTGGGCCTTTTCGATCTCGTCCAACAGCAAAATGCAGTAAGGATGCTTGCGCACGCCGTCGGTCAGCAGTCCGCCCTGGTCAAACCCGATGTATCCCGGGGGGGCGCCGATCAGCCGCGCCACAGCGTGCTTTTCCATGTACTCGCTCATGTCGTAGCGCATGAACTCGACATCCAGCAGGTTGGCTACCTGCCGGGCCACTTCGGTCTTGCCCACGCCGGTGGGGCCGGTGAACAGAAAGGAACCCACCGGTTTTTCCGGCTGACCCAATCCGGCCCGCGAACGCTTGATGGCAGTGACCAGGGCGTCAATGGCATCGTCCTGGCCAAAAACGACCTTTCGCAGCTGCCCGCCCAGGTTCTCGAGCTTGTTCTTGTCCGGCGTGGAGATGTTGACCGCTGGCACCCGGGCAATCTTGGCCACGATCTTTTCGATATCCGAAGGGTGAATCTTCTTGCGATTGGCGGCACCGGAAAGCCGGATGGCGGCCCCGGCCTCGTCGATGACATCGATAGCCTTGTCCGGCAAAAAGCGGTCGTTGATATACTTGGCCGACAGTTCGCAGGCCGCCTTGAGGGCCGCGTCGGTATATTCGATCTCGTGGTGTTCTTCGTAGCGGCTGCGCAGCCCTTTGAGGATCTTGATGGATTCCTTTACCGGCGGCTCCAGGATATCGATTTTCTCGAAACGCCGCGAAAGCGCGCGGTCCTTTTCGAAATGGTTCTTGTACTCCTCGTAGGTCGTGGAGCCGATGCAGCGCAGTTCGCCGGTGGACAAAAAGGGCTTGAGGATGTTGCTGGCATCCATGGACCCGCTGCTGGTGGCGCCGGCCCCCACAATGGTGTGAATCTCGTCGATGAACATGATGGCGTGCTTGCGCTTCTTCAATTCGGCCACCACGCCTTTAAGGCGCTGCTCGAAATCACCCCTGAATTTCGACCCGGCCAGCATGCCGCCCAGATCCAGCGAATAGATGCGCACCTCTTTCAACAGGTCCGGCACGTCGCCTTCCCAAATCCTCTGGGCCAGCCCTTCGGCCATGGCCGTCTTGCCCACACCGGGATCGCCGACGAAAATGGGATTGTTTTTCCGGCGTCGGCAGAGCACCTGCATGGTGCGCTCCAACTCCACCTCGCGGCCGACAAGCGGGTCCAGCTTGCCTTTGGCGGCGCGGTCGATCAGGTTCACCGTGTAGGCTTCCAAAGGGGAGCTTTTTTTCTTGGCCCCTTTCTTTTCGGCCGGGCTGTCCGTCTCCACCGGTTGGCTGTCCGGCGTTTCCGAGGGCATATCATGGGAAATGATCTGCAGGACATCCAACCGCGAGATGCCCTCCTCGTTCAGAAAAAACACGGCATGGGAATCTTTTTCCATGAAAATGGAGGCCAGGATGTCGCTTACGGCAACCTCCTTTTTTTCGGCCGAGCGCACATGGTTGACCGCCCGCTGGATCACCCGCTGGAAGCCGATGGTCTGCTGGAGTACGTATTCGCTTTCTTCCGGAAGCATTTCCATGCTTTCGTTGAAGAAGGTTTCCAGGTTGGCCTTGATCTTCTCGGGGTCGCCGCCGCACTTTTCGACGATTTCCAACCCTGAACGGTCATGCAGAATAGCGAATAAAACGTGTTCGACGCTGACATATTCGTGGCGCCGCTTTTTGGCCTCGCGAACGGCGAAGCCCAATGTGGCACTGAGTTCTTTGCTGATCATCTTCTATTCCTGTTCCATGCTGCACCGCAGCGGATACCCGCTTTCACGGGCAAGATTGTGAACCGTGTCGACTTTGGTTTCCGCGACTTCATGGGTAAAAACACCGCAAACGCCAATGCCCTGTTGATGCACGTTCAACATAATTTTGGCCGCCGATTCAGGCGATTTGTTGAATACGTACATCAGGATTTCGACCACAAACTCCATGGTGGTGTAATCGTCGTTGTGCAAAAGCACCCGGTACATGGAAGGCTCTTTGGTCTCGTCCCGGGTCTTTGAACTTATCTGCTCCTCTGTCTGGTAACGGCCCATTTTCGTGCTTATCGGGTTTATCGGGTTTATTGAGTTCGTTGCGTTTATCGGGTTTATTTGCCCTTGCAACCCATGCACGGCAAGCGACTCTCTATCAACTACCACCTACCATCTATGAGCTATCAGAGATTATAATCACCGCTGGCAGGGGTTGTAAAGTCCGATTCACGGACCGCGGCTGGAAGCTGATCCAACGACAACCGGTCTCCCATTTCAAACGATCGGCATGGCGCCGTTTTCCGGGGCTGTTAAAGAGCGATTTCAACAATGCGGGGAATGGGTTGGCCGTTTTCGAGGGGAACCCGGGCCACAGATACCGGATAGTCGTAACGCCGCTGGCCCGCACTGCCCGGGTTGAGATAGAACACCCCGTCCTGGCGGGTCAATTCGGGCCGATGGGTATGGCCGCTCACCACCACGTGAATCCCAGCCGCCACCGGATCAAGATCCAGGCGGTGCAGGTCGTGGAGGATATAAAAAAAAACCGTGTCGATCTCAACCATCTCCGTTGCCGGCAGGGCGTTGGACCAGGAACCATAGTCCATGTTGCCGCGCACGGCCGTCACCGGGGCGATTCGCGCCAGCCGTTCCAGGACCTGGTTGTCGCCCACGTCACCGGCATGCAGAATACGATCGCATTCGGCCAGGGCCTTTTCGACCTCCGGCCGCAGCAGTCCGTGGGTGTCGGAAAGAATGCCAATGGTCTTACAGCTCATATGCTATCTACCGCAGCATTTCTTGTATTTCTTCCCGCTCCCGCACGGACAGGGATCGTTACGCCCCACCTTCTTGGCTTCACGCTTGACCGGCTTCTTGGCTGCCGGCGCATCCCCGCCACCGGAAAAAACCAGCGGCTGTTCCTTGGGTTGCTGCAGATCCTCGATATGATCCGGTTCGGCCAGCTGTATCCGGAAAAGGATGCCCAGGGTCTCCGATTTAATGCGCTCGATGGTCTCCTGGAACATCTCGAAGCCCTCTTTTTTATAGACCAGCAGTGGATTTTGCTGGGCGTAGCCGCGCAAGCCGATGCCCTCCTTGAGATGATCCATGGACAGCAGGTGGTCCTTCCACAGGTTGTCCACGGTCTGGAGCATCACCACCCGCTCGAGCTGCCGGAAATCCTCATCGCTGCCCAGCATGGCGGCTTTCTGGTTGTAGATCGCATGGGCCTGTTCATAGATGGCCTGGGCCAGACCCTCGTCGTTGAGGCCGTCGAGGGTGTTTTCATCCATCTTCGCCATCCGGAAGTTGAACTGCTGGAAGACGGCATCCGAAATCGCATCCCAATCCCAATCCTCGGGCAGGGCACGCTCATCGGCGAATTGAGAAGCAATGGTTTCGGCGCTTTCCACCATGATATCTTCGATGGTCTCTTTGAGGTTCACGCCGGTCAGCAGGTCGCGACGCTGCTTGTAAATCACCTCGCGTTGCTGGTTCATGACGTCGTCATATTCCAGCAGATGCTTGCGGATATCGAAGTTGTGGGCCTCCACCTTGGTCTGGGCATTCTCGATGGCCCGGCTGATCAGGTTGTGCTCGATGGGTTCGCCCTCTTCCATGCCCAGGCGCTCCATGATCCCGGTGATGCGCTCCCCGCCGAAAATACGCAGCAGGTCGTCCTCCAGGGCCAGGTAGAATCGGGAAGAGCCCGGATCGCCCTGTCGTCCGGAGCGACCGCGCAACTGGTTGTCGATCCGCCGGCTCTCGTGGCGTTCGGTGCCCAGGATATGCAGCCCCCCCAACTCCGTCACCCCTTCGCCCAGCACGATATCGGTTCCGCGTCCGGCCATGTTGGTGGAGATGGTCACCGCCCCTTTCTGCCCGGCCAGGGAGATAATTTCGGCTTCCTTTTCGTGGTTCTTGGCGTTGAGAACCTCATGGGGGATACCTTGTTTCTTTAGTTGTTTGGCCATCTGCTCGGAAATATCGATGGACACCGTGCCCACCAACACCGGCTGGCCCTTTTTGTGAAGCTCTTTAATCTCCTCGATGGCGGCATTGAATTTCTCCCGGCGGGTCTTGTAGATCACATCGGAAAAATCCTTCCGGATCATGGGCTTGTTGGTGGGGATCACCGAGACGTCCAGGTTGTAAATATTCTTGAACTCCGCGGCTTCCGTGTCCGCCGTACCGGTCATCCCCGCCAGTTTGTCGTACATACGGAAATAATTCTGAAACGTGATGGTCGCCAGGGTCTGGTTCTCGTTTTCGATCTTGACGTTTTCCTTGGCCTCCAGGGCCTGGTGCAGCCCTTCGCTGTAACGGCGGCCGGGCATCAGCCTGCCGGTGAACTCGTCGACGATGATCACCTCGCCCTCTTTGACGATGTAATCCACGTCGCGCTTGAAAAGGGTATGGGCTTTCAGGGCCTGGTTGGTGTGATGCAGCAGTTCGATGTTGCCCGGGTCGTACAGGTTTTCTACGCCCAGCATTTGCTCGGCGTGGGCCACCCCCTCTTCGGTGAGCGTCGCGCTGCGCGCCTTTTCGTCGATTTTGTAATCCACCTCGGCCTTGAGTTTGGGAACGATCCCGTTGACCTGATAGTATAGCTGGGTCGATTTTTCGGCCGGTCCCGAAATAATCAAAGGGGTCCTGGCCTCGTCCACCAGGATGCTGTCCACTTCGTCCACAATGGCGTAGTAGAGCTTGCGCTGGACCAGGGACGCGGCATCGAACTTCATGTTGTCCCGCAGATAGTCGAACCCGAATTCGTTGTTGGTGCCGTAAGTGATGTCCGAACCATAGGATTCCTTGCGCTGCCGGTCGTCCAGCCCGTGCTGGATCGTGCCCACGCTCATGCCCAGGAACCGGTAAATCTGCCCCATCCACTCGGTATCGCGCCGGGCCAGATAATCGTTGACCGTGATCACATGCACCCCGCGCCCCGTCAGGGCATTGAGGTAGCCGGGCAGCGTGGCCACCAGGGTTTTACCTTCACCGGTTTTCATCTCGGCGATGCTGCCGCCGTGCAGCACCATGCCGCCGATGAGCTGGACGTCGTAATGACGCATCCCGAGGGTTCGCATGGAGGCTTCCCGCACCGTGGCAAAAGCTTCCGGGAGCAGATCATCCAGCGGCTCCCCGTTGTCGAGTCGGGTTCTGAGACGCGGCGTCTGATCCTTGAGCTGCGCATCGCTCATGGCCTTGATCTCGGGTTCCAGTTCGTTGATGCGGGCAACAAGCGGCTGCAGTTTTTTCAGCTCCCGTTCGTTCTTGCTGCCGAATATCTGGGTTAACCATTGGCCGATCATGGGAAATTCTTCTCCTGTCTGTTTGAAAGCGATTCAAGTGGCGCCATCCTAAACCATTTCATCGGGCCACTCAAGCGCAAAGGATGGAATTGGCTGACATGTGGATTGAAATCAGGCTGAGGATGCAACCGTTGCGGATGAGATCCGAATTGAAAGGCGGGAAAACGTTCGGCCGCCCCGAAAGTTGATGGGTTCGCAAAAAATCGAATTCGGTCCATTCATGTCATTCCCGCGCAAGGCGGGAATCCATTTTTTTCAAATCGTCGTAGATTCCCGCCTTGCGCGGGAATGACATGGCGGGTTACGTTTTACGAAACTGTCAAAGTTCGTGTCTTTCGGATCTGCCGCGATTCGACGAAGGGGCAAACGCTTAACCTAAAGCAGGCGATTGTCCAGCTTGCCGCAGATTCAAGGCAGCCGTCGTGGCGCTATAGTCGGCTATGCGCCACGGCGGGCTAACGCCGAAGATGCGGTGAGATCGGCAAGCCCGGAGGGTTTCGCCTTTTGAGAAAAAAGACCTCGGGCAACCCCATGAAATCATGGCATTCCTCTGTTTTTCGAAAAAGGCGAAACGCCTGCTTTAGGTTTAATTCAGGATATACTGTGCGGGGTTCACCGGGATGCCGTTAAGGTGGACTTCGTAATGCAGGTGGGGCCCGGTGCTGCGTCCGCTGCTTCCCATCCGGGCGATGGCTTCGCCCCGCTTGACGGTCTCCCCGCGCTTCTTCAATGTTTCGCTGAGGTGGGCATAGCGGGTGATCATCCCGTGGCCGTGATCGATGACCACCACTTTTCCCATGGCGCCCTTTTTCCCGGTGAACGAAACGATGCCGTCGGCGGTAGCCAGGATTTCGGTGCCCTTCCGGTTGGCGATATCCACGCCCTTGTGGAACTCTTTGCCGCCGGTAAACGGAGAGGTGCGGTAGCCGAAACGGGAGGTCAGCCAGCCATGGGTAGGGCGAATGGCCGGGGTCGAGGCCAGCAGATTACGCTGCCCTTCCAACTGGTCCATCAAGCTGCCGAAACGGTTTTCCTGTCTCTGGGAAACCGTATTCAATTCGTCCACCTGGCGATGCATTTCACGCATCAGCCCTTCGTGTCGCTGGGAAATTTCCAATCGCGGATCCAGATCGTCCGGGGCGGCACCCCCGACACCGAAAAGGCTGTTTTCGCCCTTATCGGAATCCAGGTTGGCAATCACACGAATTTTATCTTCGAACCGGTCCAGTTCGACCAGATGATCCTTCAGGGCGTTGATTTCGTGGGCGAACGCCTGAACCTGCAACCGCTGCTGCCCGATCTCTTCCTGCTGTTCCTGGATGGTTCGGGCCATCGATCGGTTATCGGCAACGGATATTCGGAGGGTTTGGTAGTCATGAATGGCGATGCCGAAAAAAACGGCACCCAGAATGCAGCCAATGGCCAGAACCCCGATCAGAACAACGGGGACGGCAACCTGCTTGATGGTCGTTCCCGAATTGCTCAGAATGATGAACGAGATCTTTTTAGCCATTGCACCTCCGCAACACGCGAATAGTAAAATTGATTAACATATCAGCATATTACAAACATCTCGCCACGAATTAAAGAGAAAGGCTACCATGATACGGACAAAATGTCAATCCCATGGCAGCCTTGTCTTCTTTTAACCTCCCATTTTAATTGGCAAATGCCAATCGCTAAAGCAATGGGAAATACTGCTTTTTCCCTAATTGATCCCCAGTTTGAACTTGAGCGACTTGAGGGTGTTGAGCATGAGCATGGTAATGGTCATGGGGCCGACACCGCCGGGGACCGGGGTGATATAACCGGCGATCTCCTTGGCGGCATCGAAATCCACGTCGCCCTTGAGGATGGCTATTTTTTTGCCGGTTTTCTCGCTGATCTTCTCCCCTACGCGGTTGACGCCCACGTCGATGACACAGGCACCGGGCTTGATCCATTCCGGTTTGACCAGATCGGGCACGCCGGCAGCGACAATCAGGATGTCTGCGCGTTTGCAGTGGGCGGCCAGGTCTTTGGTCCGGGTATGAACGACGGTGACCGTGGCGTTGGCGCCGGGTCCCTTTTGGACCATCATGTTGGCAATGGGCTTGCCCACGATGTTGGAGCGGCCGACCACGACCACTTCGGCACCGCTGGTCTCGACACCTGCGCGCACGATCATTTCCTGTATTCCGGCCGGTGTGCACGGCGGAAATTTTACCTCGTCGCCACCGATCATCAGCCGGCCCACGTTGACCGGGTGAAAGCCGTCGACATCCTTGTCCGGATCGATGGCATTGAGAACTTTTTTCTCATCGATGTGTTTGGGCAGGGGCAGCTGGACCAGGATGCCGTTGATGCTGTCGTCGTTGTTGTATTTGTCGATCAGCGCCAGAAGATCCGCTTCGGAAATGTCCACCGACTGGCTGTCCTGGATTTCCTTGAAACCGACACGGTGAGCGGTCTTTATTTTCAGGGTCACATAGGAAATGGATGCCGGATTTTCACCCACGAGAATGGTGACCAGCCCGGGAACCACGCCGTGCGCTTCCTTGATTTTCGAGACTTCGGCCGTAATTTCCTCGAGAATTTGTTCGCGAATCTCGGTGCCTTTGATAAGCGTTGCTGTCATCTGCTCTCTCCTTTCACATTGATGGTTGCAGTGCGTTTATTCAGTGTTGAATCGCCTGTGGCGCTTCATGGATTCATCGTGAGAATACGGTCGATTGGCGTGGGTGGATGCTGCCCGTGTCGGGGCAACCGTCAAATCGATATTTGTGTAGTCCAAAACGTCCTGGATGTCAATAAATCGATCTTGTTGGAAGCCCGAGCCGAATCGGAAACTACAGCGGGTAGGGAACGGCGTCCAGGCCGGTGGATTCCTCGAAGCCAACCATCAGGTTCATGTTCTGAACGGCCTGTCCTGCGGCCCCTTTGACCAGATTGTCGATGGCCGACATCAGGATCAGTCGCCCGCTGCCCGGATCCACCGCCCAGCCGATGTCGCAGAAATTGGTGCCGCGGACGTTCAGGGTGTCCGGTGCGCGTCCGCCATCCAGAAGCCGGATGAAGGCTGCATCGCCATAGGCCGATTCCAGGCACTGCCGAACCCGCTGTTCATCGGCCCCGGAAGACAGTTTGGCGTAAATCGTGCTCTGCATGCCGCGGGTCATGGGGATCAGGTGGGGGACGAAGGTGATCTTCACCGATTCGCCCGCAGCCAGCGAAAGGTTTTCGTCGATTTCCGGCGTGTGGCGATGGCCGCCGACCTTGTAAGGCTTGAAAGACTCGTTGACGTGGCAAAAGTGGGTCGTCGGCGTGGCTCCGCGACCGGCCCCGCTGACACCGGACTTGCAATCGGCCACCAGCGTGGTCGGGTCCACCAGTTTGGCTTCGACCAGCGGCAGCAGCGGCAGCAGGACGCTGGTGGGATAGCAGCCCGGGTTGCCGATCAGATCCGCATTCACAATCCGATCCTCGAAACGTTCGCAGAGCCCGTACACCGCTGTTTCCAAAAGATGGGCACAACTGTGGGGCTGGTAGTGGGCCTCGTAGGCCGCCCGGTTTTTGAACCGGAAATCTGCGGAAAGGTCCACCACCCGCAGTCCGGCATCCAACAATCCGGGAGCCATGCCCATGGAGGCCTTGTGGGGCAGCGCCAGAAAAGCCACATCGGCATTTTCGGCGACCACGGCCGCATCACTGTCGGCAAAAGCCAGACGGACAAATTTCTTCAAGGCCGGATAGATGGTGTCGTAATCCTGCCCAGTCTGCTTGCGGGAGGTGATCAGGGTAAGGTCCACATCCGGATGTCCGCTTAAAATACGGACCAGTTCGGCGCCGGCGTAACCGGTGGCGCCAACCACGGCTGCACGAAGTTTTGCCACGAAAAATCCTTTCTTCTATAAACCACGACCTATCAGCTATCAACCATGAGCCATCAGCCATCAGCTATCAGCTATCAGCTATCAGCTACAAGCTATCAGCTCACCCTCCCAAATAGGCCTTCTTCACTTCCGGATCATTGATCAGGGTTTCCGAATCGCCTTCCAGCACGAGGTTGCCGGTTTCCAGCACATAGCCTTTCTGCGAGAACTTCAACGCCAGGCGGGCATTTTGCTCCACCAGCAAAATGGCCGTGCCTTCCTGCTTGTTGATCTCCTTTAGGGCCTGAAACACGTTCATCATCAGCAGCGGCGAAAGCCCCATTGAGGGCTCGTCCAGCAGCATCAGCCGGCGTCCGCTCATGAAGGCGCGTCCGATGGCCAGCATCTGCTGCTCGCCGCCGCTCATGGTGCCCGAAGCCTGGGATTTGCGCTCTTCCAGGCGCGGAAAAATTTCGAATACCCGGCGGATGTCTTTTTTCACATTGTCGCGGTCCTTGCGGGCGAAGGTGGCCAGCTGCAAGTTCTCCATCACGGACAGATTGCCGAATAGCCGCCGGCCCTCGGGAACGTGGGTGACGCCCAGTTGACTGACCACCTTGTCGGCGGGAAACTGGAGCAGGTCCTTGCCCATGCAGGTCATGGTCGTGCCCGCTTCCACCGGCACCATGCGCGAAATGGCCCGCAGGGTGGTACTCTTGCCGGCCCCGTTGGCGCCGATGATGGTGACGATCTCGCCGGCATCGATGGTGAAGCTGATGCCGTGCAAGGCCTTGATGTTTCCGTATGAGACCCGGAGGTTTTCCACATTGAGCAGCATCAGAATTCCACCTCCTGTTCGCCGATGTAAGCTTCGATCACCTTGGGATGGTTCTGGACCTCGTTGGGCGTTCCTTCGACCAGAACCTGCCCGAACACCAGGGCCTGTACGTGCTGGCAGAGTTCATGGACCACTTTCAAACGGTGCTCGATGAGAAAGATGGCCAAATTGAAGCGCTCGTGGGCCTGGCGGACCACCTCGATCATGGCCATCATTTCGTCGGGCGTCATGCCCACCGTGGGTTCGTCCAGCAAAAGCACCTTGGGCTGGATCACCATGGCCCGGGCCATCTCCACCCGGCGCTGGGCGCCGTAGGGCAGGTTGACCACCAACTGGTCGGCGAACTGGTCCACGGCAAACATCTTCAGGACCTCCATGGCCAGGTCGGTGGCTTCGCGCTCTTCGCGGCGGCGTCTGGGGGTGTCCAGAAAGGCCCCCACAAGGCCGTAGGAAAGCTTGGAATAGCGGGCCATCTTAATGTGGTCCAGCACCGTCATGTGGCGCCAGAGCTTCATCTCCTGAAACGTTCTGGCCAACCCCATCGCGGCCGTCTCGTTGGGCTTTTTGCCCACCAATTCCTTTCCGTCGAAACGGATCGACCCCCGGGTGGGCCGGTAGATGCCGGTAATCAAATTGAAGATGGTGGTCTTACCGGCGCCGTTGGGACCGATCAGACCGGTGATCTGGCCCGGGTCCAGGCTGAGGTTGTATTCGGAGACCGCCTGGAGGCCGCCAAAATTGTGGCTCATGTCGGTAACGTGCAGCAGCGGCATATCAATCCACCTCCTTGGGCCCGAACACCTGGCGGGCATCGAACTCCTTGAAGGCGATCAGTCCGGTGGGCCGGTAAATCATCACAAGGATCAGCATCAGGGGAATGACGATCCACTTGAGAATCTCCAGAGGCCGCAGGGCCTCTCCCAAAAGGCTGATGGAAACGGCCCCCACAATGGAGCCGTAGACCGAGTTCAAACCGCCGAAGTAGACCATGGCCAATACCTCAGCCAGTTTCTGGATGCTGAACATGGCCGGGTTGATATAACGCAGCACATGGGCCAAAAGGCCGCCGGCCACCCCGGCCCAGAAGGCCCCGAAAAGAAAGGCCGACATCTTGGTCTTGCGGGTGTCCACGGTCATGGCCTCGGCCGCGGTTTCGTCGTCACGCACCGCATTGAGGGCCTTGCCCATAGTGGAGGTGACAAAGTTGTTGATCGTCCAGACGCCGAAGGCCACGGTGATGAAAATTACCGGCAGAGTAGCCCAGTCCGGCTGGCCGGCGATGCCGCGCGACCCGCCCAACGCCTGCACGTTTTCGAAAAAGCTCTTGACGATGAAAAGAAACGCCAGACTGATGATGGCCAAGTAGTCTCCCCGGGTTTTAAACGACGGGATGGCGACGATCAGGGCGGCCACCGAGGCCATGGCACCGCCGAACATCAGTGCCAGCGGGAAGGATAAATAGGCCGCGGAAAAGGTGAAGACCGCCTCGCCCAGCACCTTGTCGCTGGCAAACAGCCCCACGGTGAACAGGCTGGACATGTAGGCCCCGACGGCCATAAAGCCGGGATGGGAGCAGGAGAATTCCCCCATGTATCCATTGATGATGTTGAGGCTCAGGGTGAACAGCACGGCAATCAGGGTCAGCTTGAGGGTAATCAGCCGATAGTCGCTCACGCCGGCCCAGATGTGCAGGACGGCGTACATCAGCCCCAGCTGAACCAGGGCCGTAACGATCAGGGGAAACCCATGAAGGAAGCGGGCCAGAACATTGGCTGGCCTGGCTGTCACCCGGGCGACCAGGGCCAACGGAATCAGGTAAATGACAAACAGGTAGATCAATGCCGTGGGAATGTGCACCAGTGTTGCCCAGTCGAAGGCCTCCCCCTTGATGACCAGATTGACCACCCCGGCCAATACCTTGAAGATGGTAAGAAGACCGAAAAGCACCGGCATTTTGGGCAGTCCCAGAATCGACGTCAGCCCATCGCCCGCGAGCAGCTCCCAGAGGGCACAGGCCAAAAAGCCAATCAGATAGGCCAGCAGCGGCACCGGTTTGAAAAACAGGCCCAAGCGGTATCCCAGGCCATTTTGTTGCGGTGCGAGTGTTTCTTCCATGGATTACGCGTTCCTTGTCAACGTTTTCAGCCGATAGCTCATCGCTGATAGCCTTTAGCGATCAGCGATGAGCTACGAGCTATCAGCTATTAAAGTCTCAGCTTCGCACTGTACGCCTGCCCAAACAGACCGTGGGGCCTGAAAACCAGAATCACCAGAACGATGGAATAGGCGATCAGATCACGCAGGTTGGAGCCAATGTTCAGGGAGAACAACCGGTTTATGATCATGATGGCCGGAACGGTCATGATTTCGATAAATCCCAGCATGAAGCCGGCGATGCAGGCCCCCATAATGGAGCCGCGCCCGCCGAGAATGGCTGCCACGAACGCCTTCCAGCCAAAACTGACCCCCATGTAGGGGTCCAGAACCGGATAGGCCAGACCGAACAAAATGCCGGCCGCCGCGGCCAGGGCCGATCCAATGGCAAAGGTCATGGCGGCGATGGTGTTCATGGGGACCCCCACCAGCGGGACCACCACGTAATCGTAGGCCATGGCCCGCATGGCCATGCCCCACTTGGTGCGGGTGATCAACTGATGCAGGGCCAGCATCAGCCCGATGGATACCAGCACGATCATGATCTTTTTGTTTGTTACGTATACGCCGCCGACGTTGTAAGTGACCGATTCGATCAACTGCGGAAATTTGAGGCGCTGTCCGCCGAGAAACAGGATGTTGCCGGTTTCCAGGATGATGCCGATCATCAGGCCGGTAATGGCGGCCGAGGCCCGCGGCGCCTCCCGTAGCGGTCGGTAGCCCACCCGCTCGACGATGATCCCCACAAAGGCGGTCAGGAACATGGAGATCAATATGGTCAGCACCAGCAGCAACCATCCGGGCAGGATGGCGGCCGCGCCACTGCCGAACAGGGAGAGCAGCCCCAAAGCCACGCCCAGACCGATGTAGGCGCCGACCATGAAGATATCCCCGTGGGCGAAATTGAACAGCATGAGTATGCTGTAGACCATGGAGTAACCCAGCGCGATCAGGGCGTAAAAACTGCCCCACTGCAACGCGTTGATCAGGTTCTGCATGAAAAAGCTAAAGGTCATGGACAACGGCTCCCGTCAAAAGGAAAGGGAGACAGGCAAGCCTGTCCCCTTCTCAAGTTGGCCGCCCGCCGGCAAACGACGACGGGCGGCAGGTAACGCTGCTTGTTCAACAGGCTATTTCGGGCAAACGGACTTGTGGAAGGCAAACTGCCCATCCTGGTTGATCTGGACCACAACCGCACATTTTTTGGGATCGCCGTCCGGGGTGAAGGTCATTGCGCCGGTGATGCCGGGAAAGTTCTTGATGGCGGCCAGGGCATCCTTGACCTTGGTGCGATCAGCCTTGATGTCGCCGGAAAGTCCGCCGGTGTCCTTGATGGCCTGGATCATCAATCCCAGTGCGTCCCAGGTCAAGGCAGCCACGTCGTCGGGGGTCTTGCCATAAGTGGCGGCGTATTCGTCGATGAAGGCCTTGGTTGCACCCTTGGCGCCCGCGGCGGCGTAATGGGTGGAGAAGTAGTAGCCCTTGCAGTCATCGCCGCACAGCCCCATCAGGTCGCCGCTGCCCCAGGAGTCGGAGCCGAGGATCGGCTTTGTCCAGCCCATCTCCTTGGCGGCCCGGACAATCAGGGGAACTTCACTGTAATACTGGGGGGTGAAAAGGACATCCGCGCCGGACATCATGATGTTGGTCATCTGGGCGGAAAAATCCTTGTCGCCGGTGGTGAAGCTTTCGAAGGCCACCACTGAGCCGGGTCCGTGGATCTTCTCGAAGGCTTCCTTGAAGAACTCGGCCAGTCCCTTGGGATAGTCGGCGGCGATGTCGTAAAGCACGGCGGCTTTTTTGGCACCCAATTCATCGGTGGCGAAGTTGGCGGCCACCGGGCCCTGGAAAGGATCCAGGAAACACCCCCTGAAGACATAGGGCCGGTCCAGGGTGGTGTTGGGGTTGGTGGACCAGGGGCTGATCATGGGGGTGGCGAAGTTGTTGGCCACCTCGCCGGCCGGCACGGCCTGACTGGAGGACTGCGGCCCGATGATGCCCAACACGCCTTCGTCGGTGATCAGCTTCGTGCTGACCTTGACCGCCGATTCGGCCTTGTATTCGTTGTCGTCATAAAAGAATTTCAGGGCATAGGATTTGCCACCGACGGTGACGCTCGGATTTTTTTTCAGATACATCTGGGCGGCGTTCTTGGACGAGGCCCCCACGTCGGGGTTGTCGCCCGTCAGCGGAATGTTGAACCCGATCTTGATCGTATCCGCGGCATCGGCATCTGCTGCCGTAAACGCGAAGACCATGAACACAGACAGAAAAAACACCAAACCAACTGAAAATTTACGCATATCGCTCCTCCTTTAACTGCCGATTGGGTGGGTGGGTCAGGGGAAAACCCCCGATGTGGTTGAGTTGCCTCAATATCATGGCAACCGCTGTTTTTCAACGCCATTTTCCTTCATGCTCTTGACCCGCAATCTGTTATTGGCACTTGCTCGGGAAATTAATGCGTTCTTTCTTAATTGAGGTTCTGAATTCGGCGGCAATGATCTTCATGGGCGCCTTCTTTAACGCACTTGGCGATAGACGAGGTTAAAAACCTTGCCCAATCTCGGACAAATATATTATACACGTCCGGATGTTGAAATCGGTTTTTCAAATCAAGGAGAAAGGAAAAAGCATATCCATGAAAAAACTACTGATTGTATGTGGCATTCTGGTGCTGGCACTCAGCGGTCAGGCCTTTGGCGCCGGCAAACTGGTTAACGGCATTGACGCCAACTTCCCGCCGTTTGCCTTTATCGACAAAACCGGGCAACCGAGTGGGTTCGATGTCGAGGCCATGAACTGGGTGGCAAAAGAGATCGGCATGGAGGTTGTCCACCAGCCCATCGAGTGGGACGGCATCATCACCAGTTTGCTTACCAAGAAAATTGATATCATCGCCTCCGGTATGAGCATAACCGAAGAACGAGCAAAGAAAGTCAATTTTTCCATTCCTTATTGGGTCATCAAGCAGGTCATGGTCGCTAAAAAGGATTCAGCCCTGACCATCGATGACATCCTTACCGGCAACAAAGCCGTTGGTGTTCAGCAGGGCACGTCGGAGGCCAAATGGATCAAGGAAGAGGCCGCCAAAAAGGGCTGGAACCTGAAACTGCATTACTACAGCTCCGCCCCGCTGGCCGTTGAGGACGTGCTCAACGGCAGGATCGACGCGGCAGCCATGGACGACGCCCCGGCAAAGGATGCGGCGGGCAAGAAGGCCATCAAGATCGTCGGCACCTTCGGCATGCATGACGAAGCGTTTGGCTATGCGGTTCGCAAGGATGACACGGAATTGCTGAAAAAGGTCAACGCCGCTCTCAAGAAGCTGATGGCCACCTCCGAATGGACCGCCTTGATTGAAAAGTATGCGTTGGATAAGTAGTCTTTGAGACAAAACGGGTACCGCGACGCGCCGTTTCGGAACCCGTTTTTTCAATGCCCGTTCACGAATTTGGCCATTCGTGGATGGGAACCGGGTCGCTTTTCATGCCAACCGCCATATCGGTCGTCATCGACGCCCTTCCTTATCTATTGCAGGGTTCCCTGCTGACAGCGGGCATTGTTATCGCCGCCATGTTCATCGGCCTTGTCATCGGAACCTTCATGGCCGTCGGACTGGTGTACGGCAACAAAATCGTTCGTTTTCTGCTGACGGGCTATCTTTGGATTTTCAGAGGGATACCGGTGGTTGTGCTGCTCTTTTTGTTCTATTTCGGGATTTTCAACTTTCTCGGATTGCAATTCAGCGCCTTCACCGCTGTGACCATTGTCCTGGGGATGACCACCGGCGCCTATCAGGCCAATATTTTCAAAGGCGCCATCCTCTCGCTGCCCCGGGGCCAATTCAAGGCGGCCAGCGGTCTGGGCATGACCGATGGCCAGGCCATCCGCTGCATTATCCTGCCGCAAATATTGCGGCTCTCCATTCCGGCCTGGTCCAATGAGTTTTCGATCATCCTCAAGGATTCGGCCCTGGCCTTTGTCATCGGGGCGCCGGAAATCATGGCCCGGACCCAGTTCGTGGCCTCTCGCACGTACCAGCACCTGGCCATGTATATCACGGCCGGGATCATTTACTTTATTCTCACCTGGGCCGGCGTGATGGCACTCAGAAAGCTTGAACAGCATGTACGCATACCCGGGTATTCAACCAACGGAAGCTGATGAACAACGACAGGCACGCCATACTGAAATGCACGAACATCTGTAAATCGTACGACGATCAAACCATCCTGCACAATGTCAGCGTGGAGCTGACCAAGGGTGAGATCAAGGCGCTCATCGGCCCTTCCGGCGGCGGAAAGAGTACGCTCCTGCAGTGCATCAATTGTCTGGTGGTTCCGGATTACGGAGAAATCGTCATCGAAGGCCATCCCATCGATCTGAACCGCAAGCAGGACCTTTACCGCCTGCGGCAACAGGTCGGCATGATTTTCCAGGATTTCAACCTGTTCGATCACCTCACGGCGTTGGACAACATCACCGTTGCCCTGCGCAAGGTCAGAAAGCTGGACAAGGCGGGGGCCAGAAACAGGGCCATGCTCGAACTGGAACAGGTGGGGATCGCCGACAAGGCGTCGCTCTACCCGGCCCAGCTTTCCGGTGGGCAAAAGCAGCGGGTCGCCATTGCCAGGGCATTGGCCATGGATCCCAAAATTCTGCTGCTCGACGAGCCGACCTCCGCCCTGGATCCCACGCTGATCGGAGAGGTGATCGCCGTTATCAAGGGGCTGGCGGACAAGGGGATGACCATGATCATGGCCACCCACCAAATCAGCCTGATCAACAACATTGCCTCCGACATCCTTTTTATGAAAAAGGGGCGCATCGTGGAACAGGGCCCGCCGTCCATGCTCCTCGGATGTGGCAACCATAGCAGATCCCAAGGCTTTTGCGATCAATTGAACGACCTTTCCGCGATGGAGGGGTAAGGCATGGAACTGTCGCCTTTCTACCAGGAACTTATCACCAGCCTCAACCGGGGGATGATCATGTCGGTGGCGCTGATTGTGCCATCGGCGGTGGCGGGTGTGCTGATCGGCATCCTTGCCGGCACCGTGCGCACCTTCGGCGGCAGGGGGTTGAGGACGCTCGGCGATTCCTACGCCGCCGTTTTCCGGGGCACGCCATTGGTCGTGCAGCTCTTTGTGATATACTTTGGCCTGCCCAACCTGGGCATCTACTTCACGCCCTACGCCGCTGCGGTTACCGGATTCACCCTGTGCAGCGGCGCCTATCAGTCGGAATATATCCGCGGAGCGCTCCTGTCCATTAAAAACGGCCAGTATTTCGGTGCCCGGGCCCTGGGATTCACCAGCTTTCAAACCATTTTCTGGATCATTGTGCCCCAGGCCATACGACGGGCCATTCACGGCTGCGGCAACGAGATTATCTACCTGATCAAATACTCATCACTGGCCTTCATCGTCACCTGCATCGAACTGACCGGCGAAGGCAAAACCATCGCCACCGAGTATTTCCGTTTCACGGAAGTATTCGCCATCATCGGCATCTACTATCTCGTGCTGGTTTCCCTGGCCATGCTGATCCTGAGAAAAATCGAAAAATGGCTCTACGTTCCCGGTTTCGGCCATCATTAAAACCATCCATCAATCTGTGAGCCAACGATCATGGCGACATACACCCCCATCAACGAAGAACTCAAAACCATCATCAAAAAAGAGCTGGGTGCCGGAAGCATCGTCATTGATCCCGAGACGATAGCCACGTGTGCCAGTGATACATCCCAGTTTCAATTCTCACCTGAACTGGTGGTTCGCGCCCAAAACGTGCACGATATCCAGACCCTGATGAGACTGGCCAATCTTCACCGGTTTCCGGTAACCCCGCGCGGCGGTGGATCGGGCCTGGCCGGCGGTTGCCTGCCCACCCATGGCGGCGTGGTGCTGCTCATGGATGGACTCAACCGCATCATCGAAATTGACCGCAAAAATCTCATCATGCGGGTCGAGCCGGGTGCCATCAGCCAGGAGGTGCGCAAGGCCGCGGACAGGGCGGGTCTGTTTTACCCCCCCGATCCGGCCGGCATGGATCAAAGCACCATCGGGGGCAATGCCGCCACTGACGCCGGTGGGCCGGCCTGCGTCAAATACGGCACCACCCGGGACTATATTCTCGGCCTGGAGGCCGTGCTTCCCAATGGCGAACAGATCGCCACTGGCGTGGAAACGCGAAAGGGCGTGGTCGGATACGATCTCACCAATCTTTTGGTGGGCAGCGAAGGGACCCTGGGCATCATCACCTCGTTGATCCTGAAGCTCATCCCCAAACCCGCTGCCGCGAAAACGATGATGGCCGTGTTTGAGAACATGGTCTCGGCCATGAACGCCGTCGCCGCCATCATGGGTGAGGGCTATCTGCCCAGTGCCATCGAGTTCCTCGATCATCGGTGTATTAAACTCATCGGCGACATGCTGCCCTTTTCACTGGCGCATCCCAAGCCTTCCGTGCTGATCATTGAAGTGGACGGCCCCCGGCGCCAGGTGGACGAAGACATGCAAGCGATCATCGACATCACCAGAAAGCAGTCGGCCATCGAAACACGCATGGCTCACACGGATGAAGAGCGGGAGAAAATCTGGTCCGTGCGGCGGGCGGTGAGCCTTCGCATCCACGACTACGCCAGAATCTACATCCCGGAGGATATCGCCGTACCCATCACGGCGATTGCCGAGCTTGTCGAAGCCCTGCCCGTTTACGAGGAAAAATACGCGTTTGAGGTCTTTGCCTTCGGGCATGCCGGTGACGGCAACATCCACCTCAACATCACCACCCAGGATCTCGGAAAGGAAACCCTGGCCTGGCAAGGCACGCAGGCACTGCTCAAACTGGCTTTGCGCTTGCAGGGCACCATCTCCGGTGAGCATGGCATCGGTCTGGCCAAACGCGATTATATATCCATGGAACTCCCGGCCGCCAGCATTGACCTTCAAAAACGGATCAAGGCGCTCTTCGATCCCAACCAGGTGCTCAACCCGGGAAAGATCTTTCCGTAGAATCGAGAATCATCCATGAAACAATCTTTCCCACCATATGGCCAGCCTTCACCCAGCCGCAGGGTGCAAGCCATTTCACCTTCAGCCACCAAGGAGATGGCAATCTTTGCCGCCCGAATCGGCGGTTGTGTATCTCTCGGCCAGGGTGTTCCCTCTTTCGTCACCCCTGCGCATATCATCGAGGCAGTCACCCATGCGTTGAGAACGGACGCGGGCAGCGGACAATACTCCCTGCAAACCGGAATGTCGGCGCTGCGCCATTGCATCGCGCGACGAGTTCTGGAGGAAAAAAATCTGTCCATCGATCCCGAGAGCGAAATATGCGTCACGGTCGGTGGTATGGAGGCGCTGCTGGCCACGATCCTGACCGTTGTCGACGAAGACGACCAGGTTCTTCTCCCCTCCCCCACCTATGCGTCCTACACCGAACAGGTTTTGCTTGCCGGCGGCACGCCCGTGTATGTGCCGCTGACCGATAAATGGGGACTGGATCTCAAGGCCATTTCGAACGCGGTCACCCCGAAGACCAGGGCGCTGATCCTTTGCAGCCCCGGCAATCCCACGGGAACGGTTTTCCCCAACGATCAGGTCCTGGCCCTCTGCGAACTGGCCGTTGCCAACGGCTTTGTGGTCATCACCGACGAAGCATACGACTACATGGTCTATGACGGTAGCATGCCGGTCAACCCCCTCTCTTTTGACCGGTTTCGCAACAACGTCATCTCCATTTCCTCGTTATCCAAAAAATATGCCCTGACCGGATGGCGTGTCGGCTGGGTGATCGCCGCGGTCCGGTGGATGGAACAGATCATGAAGGTTCACGACGCGGCAACCATCTGCTCGCCTACCCCTTCCCAGATCGCGGCCCTGGCGGCCCTGGAAGGGGATCAGCAATGTGTGCAGGACATGCGCGCCGCGCTGACCAAGCGAAGGGCACTGTGTTGCGAACGGCTTGATCGGCTAAGCGACTACTTCTCCTACGTGCCTCCCAAGGGGGCGTTCTATGTCATGGCCAAATACCGCTTTAGCGATGATAATTCTCAAGAGGTGGCCATCCGCCTTCTGGAGGAGGCCAAAGTGATTACCATCCCCGGTGGCGCCTTTGGGCCGGGCGGTGAGGGGCATCTGCGTCTGTCATTTGGCAGTGAAGAAAAGGTAATTAATGAGGCTTTTGATCGAATCGAGCGCTGGCTGCGATGAGGAAGAACCATACGTCAGGCTGAAAGTATAGAAGCATTAACGCCGCAAGGCGTCGTTGGCCATCTGTTTGAGGATGGAAAGCACATTTCCGCCGCGCTCCCGGGCGATGCGATGGGCATCGTCCACCAGTTCGCGGGCGTGGCTCTGCAAAACGGCAGGCTTCGGCAGCGGCTGCCCGGCCTTTTCATAGCGCCAGGCCAGCAGTCGCAGGGCCAGTTTGACTTGTTGTTCCTTGATGAATCCCATAGATTAGCTGCTAACTGTTAAGCTTTCACCTTCGGCCTTTGAGCTATCAGCTCCTCTTGCACAATCCAATCAGCAAGGCCTCCAGCAGCAACCGCGGCTCCTGACCGGTGGATTTCATGCGCAGATCGGTCTGGCTAAGGCTGCCCACGGCCGCGGTCAATTCTTCCAAAGAAAAGTGGTCCGCTTTTTTCAGTGTCTGAAAAACGGGAAAGGGACTCTTGGGATTGCGTGCCAGCACCAGATCGCTGGACGGCTTCTTTTTGCGTTTGGCCGGCTTGCCATCAGGATCGGCCAATGCATCCCAGTTTTCCATAAGCGCGAAAAAGGATTCGTCGGCGGCCTGAACATCCCCGAAATAACCGCTTTTAAACTGGGGAAAAGACATCCGTGCCGACCAGCGGCGATGGCCGTCTTTAACGATGAAATCCTTGGCCAGCAGCAGGCGGCGCACCTGGTTGGCCACGGCGGATAGTAGCTGCAGCGGGTGCATGCCGTCATCCAGCAGGCTCTGCATGAGAAGAAGGGCACCGGGCAGATCGCGGTCCGCCACCGCGTTGGTGAACGCGAAAATGGGATCTTTGCGCGTTCGCTGCAACACGGACGTCACATCGGCGTCCCGAATCGTTTTTCGGTAACCGACAAAGCCAATCAGCTTCTCCAGGTTGCCGGCCAGGGTACGAAGATCGAAGCCGGTCCAGTCGGTCAGCCTCCGACGCGCATCCGCGGCCATGGTCTTGCCCACTTTTGCAAGCGCTTCGTCCACCGCTGCCTGCATCACCGCCTCACGGGCCATGCGGTCGGTCCGGGTTTCGCCCTTGGGCACACTGCAATTGACCGCCAGGCCGTCCTGCTCAATCGCTTTGAAAAGGGCCTTGCGGCGGTCAATCACGTCCGCGGTGATCAACAAACGATGCCCTTCCGGAAAGCCCTTTTCCATGGCCGCCTGAAGCAGGTCGGCACCGTCGCGCTTTTCGGGGACGACCAGGCCCTTTTCCCTGCAGTAGTCCAGCAGTTGATCGAACCACGCCGGCGGGCCGCCGTCCACATCCTCGACGATCTTCCGTCTGTGGGTCGGGGTGCGCAAATCCTCGAAATCCAGTCCATCTATCGCCATCAGGTTAAGGAAAGACCGCGCGGCTTTCTTCACGCTCCCGCTTTCACCGGCCTGTATCATCTTCTCGCGCAGCGCCGTTCTGGCATTGGCCGTGTAAAACAGGCGGGCATCGCGCAGCACCACCAGCTTGGCGCTGGAAAGCAGGGCGTAGGTGTTGAGGCTGCTCAGCACGCTGCCCATGGAGTCTTCTCCCCCATCGAAGACCTCCACCCCCGTGGCCCGATCCGATGGGGGCACCAGTTTGTCCATCACCAGATCATAGGCGTTTTTGCACAGCAATTCCTCACCGTAGATCAGGGTGACGGTTGGCCAGTCCTCTGCGCGGATCCTGCCGGCACGCTCGGCAACTTCGTTGTAGGCGACAATGGGCATAGGTGAACTCATAGGTGGTAGCTGATAGGATTCATCGAGATATGCCGTTGTACCGACATGAGCTATCAGCTATCAGCTACCCGCTAATCGCTATTCAGGCATTTTCCCCAGCACGACATGCCCGATAAAAATGGTAATCCCAACGGTAATGGCACTGTCGGCCACATTGAAGGCCGGCCAGTGATAGGCGCCAACGTAAAAATCCAGAAAATCGACCACCACGCCGAATCGCATCCGGTCGATGATGTTGCCCACCGCCCCGCCGAAAATCAGGGCCAGCGCCGCTGCCAGGAAAGGATAGTTCCGGGGGGTGCTGCGGTAAAAATAGACGATCAGCCCCATGGCGACGGTCGCCACGCCGAGAAACAGCAGGTTGCGAAGGCCCGGACTGCTGGCGGCCATGAACCCGAAAGCACCGCCGGGGTTGTGGATATGGGTCAGGTTGAAAAAGCCGGGAATGACCGCAATGCTGCGATGCAGCGGCATGTTGGCCAGCACCAGCCATTTGGTGAGCTGGTCCAGCACCACCACCAGACCGGCAATCCCGGCAAAGGGCGTAGCGCCCAGCGAAGGCACACGCCCTTTTGGGCCGGTTTTCTGCCGGGAAGGGCCGGATGGGGCGATTTCGGAACGGTCGGCTTTCATGGCAACACGATCAGTCGGCCGCCGCCGGAAGGTCCATCCGGGCCAGGGCACCGGCGCAGCGGTCGCAGATGGTGGGATGACCGTCGACGGTTCCCACACTGTCGTCATAGACCCAGCAGCGCTGGCATTTTTCGCCGCCGGCCGGCTCCACCTTCACCCACACGCCGTCGGTTTCCTGGCCGAGATATGCGCCTGGAATCTCCCCTTGGGTCATGATCGCCCGCGATACGATCAAAATGGCACGCAAATCCTCTTCGAAATCCGCCATGACGCCGGCCAGTTCGTCGGACAGCCCCACGGTTACGGCCGAATCCAGCGAATGGCCGATGACTTTGTCGGCCCGCGCCTTTTCCAAAGCCTTGGTCACCTCGCCGCGTACCCGGATCAGCGTTTCCCATTTGGCGGCCAAGCCCTCGTCTTTCAGCGCCGGGTCCGGATCAGGGAAGGCCGCCAGGTGGATGCTGCCGGCCTTGTCCTTCACCGCCGGCATGTGCTTCCAGATCTCTTCGGCTGTAAACGGCATGATGGGAGCCATGATGCGGGCCATGGCATCCAGGATCCGGTACATGGCGGTCTGGGCGCTGCGCCGCTCTTCGGAAGCCGGCGGACTGGTGTAAAGCCGGTCCTTGAGAATATCCAGATAAAACGAAGATAGATCGACGGTACAGTAGTTGTACAGCCGATGATAAATCACGTGGAACTCGTAGGTGTCGTAGGCTTTCAGGGCCCGCTCCACGAGCAATTGAAGCTTGTGCAGGGCAAAGCGGTCGATTTCCAGCATCTTTTCCGGGGCAAGGCTGTCAGTCTCCGGAGAGAAGTCGTTGAGATTGCCCAGCAGAAACCGGCTGGTGTTGCGGATGCGGCGGTAGGCATCGCTAAGCTGTTTGAGAATACTGTCGGAAATTCTCACATCGTCCCGGTAGTCCGATGCCGACACCCACATGCGAAGGATTTCGGCCCCGTATTTGTCGATCACCGTTTTGGGGGCCACCACATTGCCCAAGGACTTGGACATTTTCTTGCCGTCGGCATCCACCACGAAACCGTGGGTCAGCACACTGCGGTACGGCGCCTGCCCCCGCAAGCCCACCGCCGTGAGCAGGGCGCTGTGAAACCAGCCCCGGTGCTGGTCGCTGCCCTCCAGGTAGAGGTCCGCCGGCCAATGCAGATAGTCCCGGTCTTCCAGGACCGCCGCGTGGCTGACACCCGAATCGAACCAGACGTCCAGGATGTCCGTTTCCTTGGTGAAAGAAGCGCTGCCGCAGTTGCTGCACACGGCCCCTTCGGGCAGCAGTTCGGCGGCCTCTTTTTCGAACCAAACGTCGGCCCCGTGGGCGGCGAATTCTTCGAAAACGCGGTTCATGGCGGCTTCGTCCATGTGGACGGTATCGCATTTTTCGCAGATGAAGACCGTGATGGGCACGCCCCAGGCCCGCTGGCGCGAGACGCACCAGTCCGGCCGGTTTTCGATCATGCCGTAAATGCGCTCGCGCCCCCAGTGGGGAATCCACTTGACCCGATCGATCTCTTCCAGGGATTTTTTCCGCAGCCCGGTCTTCTCCATGGAAATGAACCACTGGGGTGTGGCCCGGAAGATCACCGGCTTTTTGCAGCGCCAGCAGTGGGGATAGCTGTGGCCGATCTCCTCTTTGGCCAGCAGAACCCCCTTTTCTTCCAGGAGCCGGTTTATATTTTCGTTGGCCTTGAAAACGAACTGCCCGGCGAACTGCCCCACCTCTTCGGTAAAAACGCCGTTGTCGTTCACCGGAGAATAGGCGTCCAGCCCGTAATGCAGGCCGACGTCATAGTCTTCGCGACCATGGCCGGGGGCGGTGTGAACGCAGCCCGTGCCCGCTTCCAGGGTCACGTGATCGCCCAGAATAATCATCGAATCGCGGTCATAGAAGGGGTGGCTACAGCGCCGCTTTTCCAGATCGCGGGCCGAAAGATCGGCGATGATGCGGTAATCGGCAATGCCGAAGGTCTGCATGCAGGCGTCCACCAGTTCCCGGGCCAGAATGAGTACCTGGCCGTCACCGGTTTCGACGGCCGCGTATTCAAAATCGGGGTGCAGGGCCACGGCCAGGTTGGCCGGCAATGTCCACGGAGTGGTGGTCCAGATCACCACCGACACCTGCTTTCCGGCCAAAGGGGCGGCGATGTCCGCCGGATCGTCTTTCAGGGCGAATTTGACGTAGACCGAAGGCGAGGTTTCGTCCTGGTATTCGATTTCGGCTTCGGCCAGGGCGGTTTTGCAGGAGCAGCACCAATGAATGGGCTTTTTGCTGAGAAACAAGGCGCCGTTCAGGGCGAATTTGCAGCACTCCCTGGCGATGGTCGCTTCATAGCGGTAGTTCATCGTCAGGTAGGGGTTGTCCCATTCGCCCATCACGCCCAGGCGCTTGAACTCGTCGCGCTGAATATCGATAAATTTTTCCGCGTAGGCCCGGCATTTGCGCCGCACCTGGGCCTGGGTCATCTCCTTTTTTTTGCTTCCCAGCTCCTTGTCCACGTTGTGCTCGATGGGCAGGCCGTGGCAGTCCCATCCCGGTACGTAGGCGGCATCGAAACCGGCCATCTGCCGGGAACGAACGATGATGTCCTTGAGGATCTTGTTCATCGCCGTACCGATATGGATATGGCCGTTGGCATAGGGCGGGCCGTCGTGCAGCGTAAATGCCGGTTTTCCTTTGGATGCCTTGCGGATCCGGGAATACAGCTCCATGGCATCCCATCGGTTGAGCTGCTCGGGTTCCCGACCGGCCAGGTTGGCCTTCATCGGAAAACCGGTTTTGGGGAGATTCAAGGTCTTCTTGTAATCCATCGATGCCTCCGTATCGGAATTTTCATGATAAACAGAGATTTCTACTTTGAAAGCCGGTTCATGTCAAGGCATAGAAATCGATATTGTCGCTTGAAAACCGGTGCTTTTTGGTTCAGTATGAATTTTTTCGTTTGGAAACGATTCAACAAAATCGCGAATCTGCAATGAACCCTGAACGACTGACCCGACAGATCGAATTTATCCGCGAAGTGGACAAGCTCAAGACCATCCGCCGTCAGACCCTGCTCACCGATGGAAGCCGCCTGGAAAACGATGCGGAGCATTCCTGGCACCTGGCCCTCATGGCCCTGGTGTTGGGAGAATATGCCGGCAGCAGCGAAATCGACCTTCTCCATGTGGTCCGTATGGTACTGATCCACGACCTGGTGGAGATCGACGCCGGTGACACCTATTGCTATGATGAAGCCGGATACGCAGACAAACAGGAAAGGGAAACCGCCGCCGCCGAGCGCATCTTCAACCTGCTGCCAGCGGATCAGGCTGCCGAAATCCGAACCCTTTGGGACGAATTCGAAGACTCTGAAACGCCCGAAGCCCGTTTCGCCAACGCTTTGGACCGTCTCCAGCCGCTGATGCACAATGTGGCCACCCGGGGACACATGTGGAAACAACACGGCATCGTCCAATCCCAGGTGGTCGACCGCAACCGCAAAATTGCCGACGGTGCACCGGATTTATGGACCTTTGCCCGCAAGCTGATCGAACAGGCCGTAAATGACGGCCACCTGGCCCCTTGAGGCCCACGCTCGATAGGAAAGATCCTTAATTGCAGTAAATTAAACCTCGGGCAATGCCCGAGCGACCCGAAGAGGTTCGGACCGGTCCGGCGAGACATTCGAACGGCAATAGTTTTTAGAACATCGAACATTGAACGTCCAATATTGAATCATTAAGAGGAGATCGCTTCGCTCCGTCCATTGGCTAAAAAAATTACCGATCGTTGGAGTGGTTGTGAAACAGGGTTTAATCGTATTAAAAACGATAGAATGCCTTATTCTAAGTTCGATGTTGGACGTTCGATGTTCGGCGTTCATGGATTTGGGTTTTAGCCCCCTTCGGAGGGGGCTTCATCAAACCACCCGCTAAGCGGGTGGTCGGTGATTTAATCGCCTTGAGATCAATGCTTTGAGGGTGTAGTAAAAAGTCGTATTTCCGGCGACTTCGTAAAACGCCCGAGATCAAGGCTTGCGAATCCCGAGGAACGAGGCGTACCTGAACGGACTCCGCATCGACGAGGGATGAAGCGTAACGCCGATATCGGGTGTTTTACGAAGTCGCCCATAAAGGAGAAAAAATGCCTACCCCGCCCTTGCAAAAAGTACTCATCATCGGATCCGGTCCGGTCAGAATCGGACAGACAGGCGCCTTTGACGACGCGGCCTGCCGGGCCTGCCGTATTCTTAAAGAAGCCGGGGTCGAAACGGTGATGGTGCACTGCGATCCGTCGGCCCTGGCCACGGACATGGAAACCGCCGACCGCACCTACATGGTGCCTTTGACCGTGCAGTCCATAGAGGAGATCCTCTTGCGGGAACGCCCCGACGGCCTGCTGCCCACCGTTGGCGGTCCGACGGCCATGGGATTGGCCAAAGCACTGGTCGACGCCGGCCTGATGAAAGAAAAAGGCATTCGCCTGCTGGGGCCTACACCGGAAACGCTGGCGCTGATGGGCGACCCTTCGGCGCTCTTTGATTGCGCCGGCCAGCTCGGTCTGCCCACCCCGAACGGCCGCTGCGTGACTCGCATGGCCGCCGCGGCAGCGGCTGCCGAAGCCATCGGATATCCGGTATTCGTGCGCGCTGCGCCGCTTGCCGACCGGCTGCGTCAGGGCATCGTTTACAACGTCGAGGAGCTGCGCCAACTGGTATCCGCAGGACGCCTGCCTTCCGAAGAAATCGACCCGCTGCGCATCGAGGAGGTGCTGTCCGGCCACCGTGAAGTGGAAGCTGAACTGCTGCGCGACGCGAACAACCGGTTGCAACCGGTTGCCGTGGCCGAAAACATGGACCCGGCAGGCATTCACAGCGGCGATTCAATCGCTGCTATCCCGCCCTTGACCCTCGATGCGGCCACCTGTCGGCAGATCTTCGATACGGCCTGCAAAGTGGCCGAAGGAATGGGCGCCATCGGAATCCTGCAGGTAAAATTCGCCGTCGCTCCGGGCGGTAATCCGGTGCGCGTGCTGTCCGTGAATCCCTGGTTTTCCCGGACGAGCGCCTTTTGCGCCAAGGCCTTCGGCGTCGATTTGGCTGCGGTTCACACTCGGTTGGGCATGGGCGCCACCTTGGACGATGCGCTGGAAAAAGAAGGTGCGGGGATGGCGTCCATCATGAATGCGGGAACCGTGGCCGTTCGCCTGCCGCGCTGGGAATTCGAACGTTTCAGGGGAGAAAGCGATGCCCTGAACGCCTGTATGAAGTCCACGGGCGAGGTCATGGGGATAGGAAGCAGCCTGCTCGAAGCCCTGTTGAAGGCCGAACGATGCCGAATGCCGCACCATCCCCTGTTGGGGATGCGGCCGGAATGGACGTCGATCCCCCTCGACGACCTGATGCAGCGGTTGGTTCCGCCCTCGCCGGATCGTTTGGCCATCCTCCACGAGGCCCTGAAAAAAGGAGCCCGGCCGGAAGACCTGAGCACTTCCACCGGCATTGACCTAAAATGGCTCCGTGAACTGGCCGTCTTGGCGGACCTGGAGATCCAACTGGCTAACCCGGAGACCCAGCCCCCTTCACCGGAACGCATCGGCAAGGCCGTTGAAGCCGGATTGAACGAAGCCGGTCTGGCCCGTCTCTTGAACATTTCCGATGAAACGGCCGCCGGATTGATCGAAGCGGCCGAAATCCAGGTCCTGCCCCGGGCTGCCGATGCGAACGGGCAGTCCCGGATATGGTTTACCACATTGGCCGATAAAAAAGCCCCCCACAGCCCCATGGGTAAAAGCGTTCTCATCGCGGGACCGGGTGCCGGCCGCATCGGGCACGGCATCGAACTGGACCACTGCTGCGCCCACGCCGCCCGAAGCCTTCGCAAAGCCGGCCGCCGGGCCATTTTTGTCAACAGCAACCCGGCCGTGGCAGGCGGGTTGGACGATGCCGACCGCATTTATGCAGCACCCCTGACGGCCCCCGATCTCAAAACGGTCTGCAACCATGAAAAACCCGATGGGGTCATCCTCCAGTTCGGTGGCTATGCGGCCATGGACCTGGCAGCGGATCTGGAGTCCGCCGGATTCACGGTGCTGGGGACCGCCCGACAGCAGGTGGCCCTGTCCCAGGATCGCCTGCGTTTTTCCGGCCTGCTCACCGAGATGGGCATCCCCCACCCCGCCATCGGCATGGCCGCCAGCCCCGAAGCGGCCATGGATCTGGCCGAATCCATCGGCTATCCCCTGGTGGTCAGCATCCCCACGGATCGTCACCGCAACCGCTACGCCGTCATCATGGATGCCGACATGCTGGAACAGGACCTGTTGGGAACCACCCTGTCGGAAGGCGCCCCCATGCTGATCGAGCAGTTTTTGGAATACGCCATCGAGTTGGAGGCCGACGCCCTGTGTGACGGAAAATCAGTTTACGTGCCGGCCGTCATGGAGCATATCGAACTGGCCGGCGTGCATTCGGGGGATTCTTCCCTGGTGACGCCCCCCTACAGCACGCCGCCGCGCCACATTGAAACCATCAACGCCTACATCCGCAAAATCGCCCTGAAACTCGACGTCAAAGGCCTGCTCAACGCCCGCTTTGCCGTTTACAACGACACGGTCTATCTGTTGGCGGCCCGACCTTGGGCCTGCCGGACCCTGCCGATGGTTTCCAAAATCTGCGATGTGCCCATGGCCCAGCGGGCGGTCGAAATCATGCTGGGCGTGGCTCTGGACGAAATGGATCTGCCCCGGCGCCTGCTGCCCTACTACGCCATTCGTTCGTCGGTATTCCCCTACGACGTCTTTCCCCAGGCCGATCCCCTCTTGGGGCCGCAGATGCGCTCCACCGGCCAGGTCATGACGCTGGCCGAGGTCTTCGGCATGGCCTATTTCAGTTCTCAGCAAGCCACCGGACCCTGCCTGCCCAGCCGGGGAAATCTGCTGGTCACGGTCACCGACGAAGACAAACCCAGCATCCTCGAGCCCACCCGGCTGTTCAACGAGATGGGATTCGGCATTCTGGCCACCCGCGGCACCCATGCTTTTCTCCGGAAAAGCGGGATACCCTCCCAACTGGTGAAAAAAATCGGTTTCGGCCGGCCCGACCTGATGGACGCCATCAAAAGCGGCAAGGTCGCCCTGGTGGTCAACACGCCCAGCGGCCGTCGAAGCCAGATGGACGATGCCCTGATCCGCAAAACCGCCATCCGCTACAACATCCCCAACATTACGACGCCGGCGGGCGCCATGGCCGCGGCCAAAGGCATAGCGGCCAGCAAGCAGGGGCTGGAAATGCTGTGCACGCTACAGTCGTATGCAAGGGCGTTGAAATAACAGAGGTCGGAAGTCTGACGTCGGGCTTTTACCCGACGATCTCCGACCTCATCCCTCCGACCTCATCCCTCCTGCCTCATCCCTCCTGCCTCATCCCTCATCCCTCATCCCTCATCCCTCATCCCTCATCCCTCATCCCTCATCCCTCTTCCGTCTTCCGTCACAGGTGTCAGCCGCACCACCCGGCGATGCAAGTTCAAAAGCGGTAATTGATAGCTGTTCACTTGGATGGTGAAGGATCGACCACCCAGACGAATCGTGCTTCCGCTCCCGGCGGCATCGAGCGGATGATCGGTTTGGGGGCCTTTCAGGGCCAGCAGGCTGCCACCGGGAGCCAGAAAATCCGCTGTCCGCTCGGCGAACGTTTCCAGTGAAGAAAATGCCCGGCAGACCACCATGTCGAAGGCCCCGCGATACCGGGGCGCTTCGCCGATCGCTTCCAGCCGGCCGTGGACGGCATCGATCCCCTCCAGGCCGATGGTTCGGATGGCATGCTTGAGAAAAGAGACTTTTTTGCGGACGCTGTCCACCAGCGTGACGGAAAGATCCGGGCACAGAATTTTCAGCGGGATACCGGGAAATCCTCCGCCGGAACCGGCATCCAGAATACGGACCCCTTCGTCGATCCATAGAGCCGCGGCCAGGGAATCCACATAGTGTTTGACGGCCACTTCCATCGGGTCGGTAATGGCCGTCAGATTGGTGGTCCGGTTCCATTCCAGGAGAAGCCGGGCATGCGCACCCATGGCCCGGACCTGTTCATCGGTCACCTCGATCGCCAGTGCCGCGGCGCCCTCGATCACGGTGCGCTGCCATTGTCCCGAATCGATTTTCATGAAGGGTTCCTCGATATCCCGATTCTCATTTTATTCTGCATCCGCCCGACTCCGTGCAATAATCCATGAGGGTGCATTTGCTTTTGCTGTCGTTGGATTGGTAGAAGATTGTTCTCACCTTGTCAACGCCCGCAGCCCTGCAAGCAAACCGGAGCGGTGATAGCTCCTTGCCAAAATTGGTAATTTTGTGTACAGGTCCAGTTTAGGAAAACATCCTTTCCATTCGTTGGGATCTGACGGATAGAACGTTAAGATTGAAGAACGTGCTCTCACGATCATTGGAATATGGAATGGCGAAATCCATCCACACGGATTCAACCTTCACCCCCACGGATGCCGATATCGTCCGGGAACGGTATCGTGCCCTTTTCGAGCGGCATCCCGAAGCCGTCGTCGTCACCACCCAGGCAGGCCAGATTCTGGATTTCAATGCCGCGGCCCTGGACTTTTTCGATGTATCCCGGGATGAACTTCGGCAGGCCGATATTGCTTCCTTCTACGCCAATCGATCGGACCGGGAACGGTTAATCCGGCAGGCCGATGAAACCGGCCTGGTGCACGACGCCCCCGTTATTTTCCTGGACGCTGCCAACCGGCTGAAGCATACCATGGTCACCGCCATGCGCCTGGATGACCCCGAGGGCCGGGCATACGCCTACCAGAGCGTCATTCGCGATGTCACCGGGCAGCGCCTGGCGGAAAAAAAGTTCCATGACCAGAAGAACTATGCCGACCAGCTGATCGATATCGCCCCGGAAGCCATCGCCATCATCGATTTAGACGACCGGGTCATCCGCGTCAATGAAGAGTTCTGCCATCTCTTTCAGTATTCCCGGGAAGACTGTATCGGCCAGGAGATGAACACGTTGATCCTCCCCGAAGATCTGGAAGCAGAAAGCCTGTCCCTGGCGGCCCGCGCGGCCAGCGGCGAAACTTTCGAAGTGGAAAGCCGCAGACAGCGGAAAGACGGCAGCCTGGTGGATGTTTCGGTTCTGGCCAAACCTTTCGTGACGGAAGACGACGAGCCGGCCGTCTATATGATTTACAGGGACATCACCCAGCGTATCGCGTCTCAGCAGGCACTGACAAAAAGCGAAGGACGCCACCGGACCGTTCTTGAAGCGGCGCCGGACCCGGTCATCGTCAGGGATATGTCTGGAAAGGTGATCTACCTGAATCCCGCATTCACCCGTGTTTTCGGATGGACCCTGGAAGAATACCGCAACCGTACCATCGACTTCGTTCCCGAGGAAAACCAGTCCGAAACCGATGAATTCATGTCCCGGGTTAAAAAAGGGGTTTCTTTTTCAGGCGTGGAGACGCGGCGCTATACCAAATCCGGTGAAGCGGTGGACGTGTCCATCAGCGGGGCCGTGTTCCTGGATGCCCGGGGCCGGCCCGAGGGGTTCGTCAACACCCTTCAGGACATCACCGAGCGCCGCAAAAAGGACGAAGAACTCAAGTATGTCGCCTACCACGACACGCTCACCGGCCTGCCCAACCGAAAATCCTTTTACATGTGCCTCGACGACCTGCTGCAGCACGCCGGCCGCCGGAACTCGGATCGCTCCTGGGCCCTGATGTTCCTGGATCTGGACAAGTTCAAGCAGGTCAATGACGCCTTGGGCCACGATACCGGGGACCAGCTCTTGCAAAGCGTGGCCGGCCGGCTGAGAGGTTGTCTGCGGGAAACGGATCACCTGTTCCGCCTGGGAGGGGACGAATTCACCGTGATTCTCACCGACCTCGGCCGGGATATCGACGTGGCCCGGGTGGCCCGCAAAATACTGAAATCCGTCACCCGCCCCTTTTTCATCGGCGGCCAGGAAATTTTCTCTTCCACCAGTATCGGCATCAGTGTATTTCCCAACGACGGATGGGATGTGGAGGGCCTGGTAAAAAATGCGGACATGTCCATGTATGCGGCCAAGGAGCAAGGCGGCGGTGACTATCGGTTTTTTACCGAGGAGATGAACCGCAAGGCGCTGTACCGCATGAAGATGGAAAGCAGCCTTCGCAAGGCCCTGGACCGCGACGAAATGATGCTCTACTATCAGCCGCTGGTCAACGAATCCAATCTCATCGTGGGCATGGAGGCCCTGCTGCGCTGGAATCACCCGGAAATGGGACTGATCCTGCCCAACGATTTCATCCGCATCACCGAAGAGACGGGCATCATCGTTCCTCTGGGACGCTGGGTGCTGCAATCGGCCTGCACCCAGCTCAAACACTGGCACGACTTGGGGCACAGCGATCTTTTCGTCGCCGTCAACATTTCCGCCAGGCAGCTTCAGGAGGCCGACTTCGTCAAAACGGTGCTGGACATTCTCGACCAGAGCGGACTGTCTCCCGAATGGCTCAAGCTGGAAGTCACCGAAAGCAGCGTGATCCGGAATCCGGAAGTGTGCATTGCCAAGATGAAAGCCCTGCGCATCAGGGGCGTATCGTTCTCCATCGACGATTTCGGAACCGGTTACTCCTCATTGAGTTATCTGAAACGCTTTCCCATCGACACCCTGAAAATCGACCGCTCTTTTATCTGCGATGCCATGAACAACGAAGGGGACCGGGAAATCATCAAAACCATTATCGACATGGCCCGCAACCTGAATATCGAGGCCGTTGCCGAAGGCGTCGAAACCCAGGAACAAATGGATTTTCTGGCCGGCTACGGCTGCAACAACATGCAGGGATTCCTGTTCGCCCGCCCCGTGCCGGTGGAAGCGTTTAAAAATCTTCTCGAGAAAAAAAACGGCGGCCCCGTGTCCACTTAGCGGCCCTGTTTTTACATAACGGCTGAGTCTTTTTCGGCAAAAAGAGACCGGACGGCCGGGGAAGCCTTTTTTCGCTTTTCCGGCTTTTCTCATCGACATTCAACCCTGATCCCGGGAGCATCGCATGCGTTTTCGCCCCTGCATCGACCTTCACGACGGTGTGGTCAAACAAATTGTGGGCGCCACGTTGTCCGACACGGCGGACGCCGGTCCGACGACCAACTTTCAGGCCCGGAAACCCGCCCCATGGTTCGCCGATCTCTATCGCCGGGACGGACTTACGGGCGGGCACGTCATCCAGTTGGGTCCGGGCAACGCCGAGGCGGCCCGTTCGGCCCTTTCCCGATGGCCGGAGGGGCTGCAGGTGGGCGGGGGAATCAACGCCGAAAATGCCGCCGGGTGGCTGGATGCCGGTGCCAGCCATGTCATCGTCACCTCCTGGGTGTTCCACGACGGCAGGATCGATATGGCCCGCCTGGAAAAACTGATCCAACGCATCGGCAAGTCGCGTCTGGTGCTGGATTTGAGCTGCCGCCGGTGGGACGACGAATACCTGGTGGTCACCGACCGCTGGCAGACCTTTACGAAAGAGGCGGTCACCTACGCTTTCATGGACCGCCTCGCCGCTTACTGCGATGAATTCCTCATCCATGCCGTGGATGTGGAAGGCCGCTGCGCCGGCATCGAAACCGAGCTGGTTGCCTATCTGGGCCGCTGGCAAGGATTGCCGATCACCTATGCCGGAGGCATTTCCAGCCAACAGGACATCGATCGGATCGAATCCCTGGGCAACGGCAATATCGATTTTACCGTGGGCAGCGCACTGGACATCTTCGGCGGCAATGGACTGCGCTATGAAGACCTGGCCAAACGGTATGGCGAGAAATGAGTCGCTAAGAGGTGAGAAGTCCGGTTGGGAAACAGGGCGGGCCTGTTAAAAAAGGGAGCCGATATCGAATTGCGCCGAGACCTCTTCCTCTTCATCCATTTCGGAAACGGGATGCGGGTCTTCCGCCGTTGAATCGTCATCCTCCAGTTCATCGATGAGCTGTTGAATCACCTCCGGTTCGATGGGCTCATCCTCGATTTCATTGGTAAGAAAAAATTCATCGGTCGATGCAATGCGAAAACCCTGCGGTGGCCCAGGGGGCTTGAGCTGAAAGGGCGCGTCAAGGGTGGTCATGTCCGATTCGTTGCCGTCGATGTCCACGGCGGTAATGCCGAGCATCACCGGCTCGTCGGACAGGCGCACGCACTCGGGGATGGGGATCTCGTTGACCTTGCCGACCGCTATGGATTCGCAATCGTAGCTAACCGTTGTTCCCTTGGCCCAGTACAGTTTGTAGCCAACAATGTCTTCCGTTTCCGAAGCCGCCCAGTACAACTTGCATTTCCGTAGCCTTGCCATGTCGCCGCTCCTCTACATCAGCAGGTTCCGTTTCCTTTGCCGTCAAAGTTCGAACGCGGATCGATGTGATTCGTCGGGTATCGGATGGGTTTGCCCAGATGTAGTATGCAATCCCGATCTTGTCAACCATATACAGTATAGGATTGTAAACCGGGATTGATCGCCCGAGTGGGGCATCCAAAACAACAGGATTATACAGGCAAGAGGCCAGAAATAAAAAAGGAACCACGTAAGGGCTCCTTTTTAAAAATATTGCAATTTTTTCTTTGATGTGGAGGCGGCAACCAGATTCGAACTGGTGAATGGAGGTTTTGCAGACCTCTGCCTTACCACTTGGCTATGCCGCCCCTTTAAAAAAAAATGGAGCGGGAAACGGGATTTGAACCCGCGACTTCGACCTTGGCAAGGTCGCACTCTACCACTGAGTTATTCCCGCTCAGTTGAAGTGGCACTTTTATAAATATTCGGGCTGGATGTCAACAGAAAATTTACCCGCGCAGCAACTTTCTGAAGCGCAGGAAGTAGTCAGTCCCCGACCAGAGAGTGAATATCAGCGCCCCCCAGAGAAAGAACATGCCGATGGCCTGAAAGTCGAATCCCAGGGCCGGATAGTGAAACATCAAGGGGATGATCGCCGCGATCTGGAACCCGGTTTTGTATTTTCCCAGACTGGATGCTGAGACGTCCATCTCGTTCTGGGCAATGATGTTGCGCAGCCCGGTGACGGCCAGTTCGCGGCCGATGATGATACAGGCGATCCAGGCCGGCATCCATCCCAGGGCGGTCAGCATGATCAACGAGCAGGAAACCAGCAGTTTGTCCGCCACCGGATCCATCACCTTTCCCAGGTTGGAAACCAGCCCGTAGCGCCTTGCCAAATAACCGTCGAAATAGTCGGTGATGGCCGCGGCACTGAAAATCAGGCCGGCGATAAATGCCGTAAACCGGTTGGGCATCATCAGCAGCACCACGATAACCGGGACCGCAACGATCCTGAAAAGCGTCAGTGTATTGGGATGGGTGAGAAGAGAGTTGATGGACGTTTTTTTCATTTGCCGCTGCCTGTCCGTTGGATGGGCGTATAGCCTGTCGGACGCCGGACCGGTCTTCCCGGTGAGCCGGCGCCCGGGCAACCGCCAGTATCTATTTTTTGGTCTTTTCCCAGTCGGCCATAAAGGCCTTAATCCCCTTGTCGGTAAGGGGGTGGGCGGCCAGTTTGCTCAGCACGTTGAAGGGGATGGTGGCGATGTCGGCCCCGACCAGGGCTGAATTGAGCACGTGCAACGGATTGCGGATGCTGGCCACGATGATCTCCGTTTCAAATGCATAATTGGCGTAAATCTCGGCAATCTGCTCGACGAGCTGCATGCCGTCGCTGGAAAGATCGTCTATCCGGCCCACAAAGGGACTGACAAAGGAGGCGCCGGCCTTGGCCGCCATCAGGGCCTGGAGGGGGGAGAAAATCAGAGTGACATTGGTCTTGATGTTCTCTGCAGCCAACTGCCGGGTGGCCTTGAGACCATCCACGGTCATGGGAATTTTGATGACCACGTTGGGGTGAATCTTGGCCAACTCCCGCGCCTCTTTGACCATGCCCTCCGCCTCCAGGCTGATCACTTCGGCGCTGATGGGACCGTCCACGATTTCGCAGATCTCCCGGATCACCTCTTCGAAAACACGGCCCTCTTTGGCGATCAGCGACGGATTGGTGGTCACACCGTCCGCCATCCCCATGGCGTGGGCTTCCCTGATTTCATCCACGTTGGCCGTATCGATAAAAAATTTCATGAATGCTGTTCCTTCCCGATTGGTCAATTAAACTTGTTTAAAGGTTGATGTTACCTTCCGCCTTCCGTTCACGGATCACTGCTCACCGATCCCCGTTTTCTTCCAGAAACCGGTCACGGCACGCTTCCGAACAGAAGATGTATACCTGCCCATTGCGTCTCAATTCCACCCCTTCTCTTCTTGGGAAATAGACGCCGCACACCGGATCCTTGACCATCGTATCGTCAATTTTCGGGTTGTGTGGCGCATTTTGCCCGGGGACCTGAAGGTTGCGCAGCAGCCAGGATTTGACGGCCCGGTACGTCAGGTAAACGATGACGATCAGCAGCAGCAGTTTCACGACGTCCCGCCTTGTGGTAATTCCGGCTGACTTCGCATGGGAACGACCTGCTGGTCTTTTGCATCGAGCTGCTTCAACAAATCGGCAGCAGTCTTTCCCAAAACGGGGTGAATGATCGCGGGATTTATATCACAGATGGGCTGCAGGACAAAGACCCTTTTGTGCATGCGTGGATGGGGGATTTCCAGATCGGGGGTCCGGATCACCCGCTCGTCGTAAAGCAGGATATCCAGGTCCAGGGTGCGCGGTCCGAAGCGAATGGCATTGCTCTTGCGCCCCATTTGCGACTGGATGGCCAGCAGTTTTTCCAGTAAAGCGGACGGTTTCAGTCGGGTATCGACCTTCACGGCAGCGTTAACGAACCAGTCCTGGTCCGTGTAGTCCACCGGCGACGTGCGGTAAAAACGCGAAACGGCCAGCAGTTCGCATTCGCCGCCGGCGACCAGGGCCGCGATGCCCTTTACGCAGTTGTCCAGTTTGTCGCCCAGATTGGAGCCCACGGAGAGGTAGACCGTATGCCGCTCCCCTACCCCTGCCATGCTTCCTCCCAGAGTTCGCCGCGATAAATCACCCGGGCATCGCCTTCGAGAAATACATCCGAAAACCCTTCATCCCGGCAAATAAAATGCACGATCAGCCGTCCCCCGCTACGGGTCGTCAGGGTCACCGGCGATGCCAGGCCCCTTTCCCGGGCCAGGATCAATGCGGCAGCCACGTTGCCCGTGCCGCAGGCCAGGGTTTCGTCTTCGACGCCTCGCTCGTAGGTGCGAATGAAAATCTTCCCGGCAGAATTCATTTCCACAAAATTGGCGTTGGTACCGTCGGGTGCAAAATCCGGGTGATATCGAATGGCCCGACCGTCGGACGCGACGTCCACGGCCTCGATGTCGTCAACCATCACGACCGCGTGGGGCACGCCGGTATTGACGCTGCTCACCGCCACGGATCGGCCGTCTATTTCCAGCCGATGGCCGAGCCTGAAATCCCTGGGGTCGGTCATGCGGATGCGCACGCCCGCATCGCCCACTTCGGCCTCGATCACCCCGGCCAGCGTCTCGAAGGCCATCTTGCGGCCGGCAATGCCGTTCAAAAAGGCAAAACGGGCGGCACAGCGGGCGCCGTTGCCGCACATGTCCGGCAGGCTGCCGTCGGAATTGAAAAAACGCCATTTGAAATCGACGGTTTCGGAAGGTTCGATGAGAATCATCCCGTCGGCACCCACCGACATCTTGCGGCGACAGGCGCCCACAGCCAACTCCTCGATCCGCGCTTCGGGCACCACGGACCGGCGGTTGTCGATGAGAATGAAATCGTTGCCGCTGCCGCTCATCTTGAAAAAGGGAATGGCTGTCATGGCGTCTCCTTATCCGACGATTGGCTCGTAGCGGGAAAGTCGAATCGAACCGTGTTGGAGTCAACGCCCGCCTGACCGCGAATCTCCAGGCGCACCTTGAACGCGTACCCATAGCCCGTATCCAGGGCCACGGCGCTGGAAAAACGGTTGCCGGCCGTTTGCACGAAAGGTTGGGTGGCGACTTTTTCGAACACCAGCGGGCAGTTTTCACAGGCCCCTTCGGAAAGATCTTGACGGGAGCGGTAGATCGCGAAAGTCGCCTGGCGGGCCTGCTCGTTCGAAAGGTCCGATGCCATTTCCCACTGTAGCTGCACCGAAGCGTCGTCCAGGCGGTAGGTCAGCGACACCGCCGGGGTCGGTGCTGCCTTGGGAGGCATTGGCGGGCCCTTGACGCCGCAACCGGCAAGGGAAAAAAGAACCAGGAAAAATGCGGCGACAAACCAATTTGGCGATATCGAGTTTCGCATGACGGTAAGCAAACCAGAAAATTGACAAGCAGCAAATCTCAAATAAATTTCAAATCACAATATCCAAATCCCAAACAGGCTCCAAATCCCCCTGTTTGAAATTTGGACAATTGGAATTTATTTGGAATTTGTCTTTTGGATATTGGAATTTAATGTTTCCTCTCCGGCCAGCACCTTACGGGCTGCGTCGATGGCGGCCGCCACGTTGCGGGTGGCCGTTCCCCCAATGCTTTGCCGCCGGTCGACCATGTGCTCCAGGGTCAGGTGGTCGTAGAGATCCTCCTGGATCAGCGAAGAGAAACCTTTGAGTTCTTCCAGCGTCAGTTCGTGCAGTTCCTTGCCCTTGTCCAGGGCATAAGCCACGGCCTTGCCCACGCAGGCGTGGGCCTTTCTGAAGGGCATGCCCCGGCCCACCAGGTAATCGGCCATGTCCGTAGCGTTGAGAAACCCCACCGAAGCGGCCCGGTGCATGGTCTCCCGGTTGACGGTAATGCGCGGAATCATGTCGGCGTTGATGGCAAGGCAGGCAGTCAGGGTGTCTACGGCATCGAACAGCGGCTCCTTGTCTTCCTGCATATCCCGGTTGTACGCCATGGGCAGGCTTTTCATGAGGGTCAGCAGGGCCACGAGGGAGCCGACCACCCGCCCGGTCTTGCCGCGCACAATTTCTGGAATATCCGGGTTTTTCTTCTGGGGCATGATGCTGCTGCCCGTGGCAAATGCGTCGGGCAGGGTAATGAAGCCGAATTCGGCCGTTGACCAAAGCACCAGTTCCTCGGAAAGGCGGCTGAGATGGACCATGCAGATGCTGGCCGCCGACAGAAACTCCATGGCGAAATCCCGGTCGGACACCGCATCCATGCTGTTGTTGCTGACCGCCGGAAAATCCAGCAGCTTGGCCACATACGCCCGGTCGATGGGATAGGTGGTTCCGGCCAGGGCCGCGGCCCCTAAAGGCATCACGTCGATGCGGCCCAGACAGTCGACCACCCGTGACTGGTCCCGGCTAAACATCTCGTAGTAGGCCAGCAGGTGGTGGGCCAGCAATACCGGCTGAGCCCGCTGGGTATGGGTGTAGCCGGGCATGATCGCATCCGGATGGGCGGCGGCCAGCTCCACCAGGGCCTTTCGCAGGGCGCGCAGCAGCCCGATGATGCGCCTGGCCTCGTCACGCAAATACATGCGCACATCCAGGGCGATCTGGTCGTTGCGGCTGCGAGCGGTGTGCAGCTTCTGGGCAACCTTTCCGGCCACCTGCAGCAGGCGAGCCTCGATGTGCATGTGGATGTCTTCCAGGCTGTCGTCGAATACGAATTTCCCATGGTCCAGTTCGCGCTTGACAGTGCCCAGCCCCTCCACCAGTTGGGCGGCCTCTTCGTCGCTGATCACGCCGACTTTGGCCAGCATCTTGCTGTGGGCGATGCTGCCGGCAATGTCATAGGGGTAAAGCCGGCGGTCATAGGCATGGGAGGCGGTAAAGGCCTCCACGCGTTTGTCGGTTTTTTCCGCGAAGCGTCCGTCCCAAGGTTTTTCAGCCATGGTTTACGCCTGCCTCGTTGCGCTGCATCAGTTTACGAATCCGAAGCCGCAGGGCGTTAAGCCGGATGAAGCCTTCGGCATCCGCCTGGCTGTAAACATCGTCGTCCTCGAACGTGGCGTGGGCTTCGCTGTACAGGCTGCGGTCGGACTTGCGCCCCTGCACCGTGCAGTTGCCTTTATAAAACTCCAAACGCACCACGCCGGACACCTGGGTCTGGGTGCTGTCGATCATGCCCTGGAGAACCTCCATCTCCGGCGAAAACCAGAATCCGTTGTAAATCAACTGGGCATAGCGTGGAATCAGGGAATCGCGCAGGTTCATCACCTCGCGGTCCAAGGTGATGGATTCCATGGCCATATGGGCCTGGCGCAAAATCGTACCGCCCGGTGTTTCGTATACCCCGCGGGACTTCATGCCCACGAAGCGGTTTTCTACGATATCGATGCGCCCGATGCCGTGCTTGCCACCCAACCGGTTCAGTTCGGCCAGCAGGTTGGCCGGCGAGAGCGGTTTGCCGTTGACTGCGACCGGGTCGCCGCCGTCGAACGCGATCTCGATAACTTCGGGGGTGTCGGGAGCGTCCTTGGGAGATGTCGTCAGGGTAAAAATATCGTCGGGCGGCTGTGCCCAGGGATCTTCCAGGATGCCACCCTCGTAGCTGATGTGCAGCAGGTTGCCGTCGGTGCTGTAAGGTTTTGAATGGGTGGTGGGCACAGAAATGCCGTGTTTTTCGGCAAACGCCATCAGGGCCGTGCGGGAGTTCAGGTCCCACTCCCGCCAGGGGGCCACGATCTTGATGTCCGGATCGATGGCGTAATAGCCCAGCTCGAAGCGCACCTGGTCGTTGCCCTTGCCCGTTGCGCCGTGGCTGACCGCATCGGCACTTTCTATAGCGGCGATCTCCATCTGCCGTTTGGCGATCAGCGGCCGGGCAATGGAGGTACCCAGCAGGTATTGGCCTTCGTAGATCACGTTGGCCCGGAAGGCCGGGAAGACGTAATCCTTGACGAAGGTCTCTTTCAGATCGTCCACGTAGGCCTTGACCGCGCCGGTCTTCATGGCGTTGGCCTCTACGTTTTCCAGCGAATCGACCTGACCGATGTCGGCACTGAAGGTCACCACCTCACATTTATACGTTTCGATGAGCCATCTCAGGATGACCGAGGTATCCAGCCCCCCTGAATAGGCCAGTACGACTTTCTTGATCTTTTCCTTCACCTTGTCGTTCTCCTTTTACGATACAAAAATTATTGTTTTAAAATTTCTTCGAGGAGCGCAATCAGCGCATCGATTTCTTCTTTTTGGACGATCAGCGGCGGTGCGAACCGCAGGGTGTCCCCCTGGACGCAGTTGACCAGAAACCCTTTTCGCATGCAGCTGGTTACCAGGTCGTCGGCCGGGCCGTCCAACTGGGCGCCCAGCAATAGTCCCCGGCCCCGCACCTCGACAATGCGGCTGCACCGCTGTTTCAGCCCTTCGAGGGCCTGCCTGAAGTAGACGCCGGTTTCTGCAGCCCGTTGAGGGATCTGCTCGTCAAGCATAATTCTCAGCGTTTCCAGCGCAGCGGCGGTGACCAGCGGGGTTCCTCCGAAAGTAGAGGCGTGGGCGCCGGGACCGAAGGCCTCGGCCACCTTTTCTGTGGCCAGCATGGCGCCGATGGGCATCCCGTTGGCAAGGGCCTTGGCCAGAGTCATGATATCGGGGGTGACGCCGTCGTGCTGGTGGGCAAAGAGGGTGCCGGTGCGGCTCATGCCGGTCTGGATTTCGTCCAGGATCATCAGGATGCCGTGCCGGTCGCAAAGCTGTCGCACCTGCTGGAGATAATCAGGGGCCGGGCAGCGGATGCCGCCTTCGCCCTGGATGGGCTCCAGCATCACGGCGCAGGTACGGTCATCCACGGCAGCCTCAAGGGTCTCGATGTCGTTGAACGGCACGAACGAAAACCCTTGGAGCACCGGGTCGTACCCTGCTCTGATCTTTTCCTGCCCGGTGGCCGACAAGGTGGCCATGGTACGCCCGTGGAACGACCGCTCCATGGAAACGATCCGGTAGCGCTCCGGCTGGCCCTTGTCTTTGAAATATTTGCGGGCCAGTTTGATGGCCGCTTCGTTGGCTTCGGCGCCGGAGTTGCAGAAAAAGACGCGGTCCGCGAAGCATTGCGCCACCAGCAGCTCGGCCAGTTCGGTCTGGGGCACCGTATAATATAAGTTGGAGACATGCACCAGCTTCCCGGCCTGGCGGGCGAGGGTCTCGGCGATGCGCGGGTGGGCGTGGCCCAGGTTGCACACGGCGATACCGGAAACAAAATCGGTATAGCGGCGCCCCTGGGTGTCCCACACGGCCGTGCCCTCGCCCCGTTCCAGGACGATGGGAAAACGTTTGTAGGTGGCGGTGATCACCCGGTCGGCCGTCTGCATGATTGTGTCTGTCATTTGTCCGCTCCGATTTGTTCAGCGTTCTGGATTCAGAATTTAAGGTCGATACACCTTCGACGGGGTCGAATCAAGCCCAAATGAGTTTTCTTGCCAATCGGTTTTTGTCATACCGCTCGGAAGCGGTAGCGTGTTGTTCGGAACAGAGCCGCAGTGATTTTTCGGCCGGAGGCGCAGCAGCGCTACGCCGAGGATCTCAAAATCACGAGAACACCGAACCGGGCCGCAACACCCCGATTCCGGGCGGTCTATTCCGTTACTTCCGTCCCGATACCTCTATCGGTAAACAATTCCAGAAGGATCGCGTGGCGGCGCTTGCCGTTAAGGATGGGCACTTTCTTCACCCCGCTTTCGATGGCCGCAAGGGCGCATTCGATCTTGGGAATCATGCCGCCGCTGATGCTGCCGTCGGCGATCATGCTGCGAATGGTGACCGCATCGATGGAAGAAATCAGCCGCCCCTGGGCGTCCATCACCCCATCCACATCGGTCAGCAGCATCAGCCGTCCGGCGGACAGGGCCATGGCAATATGGCTGGCCACCAGGTCGGCGTTGATGTTGTAGGTCTCCCCATCCCGGCCCGCACCCACCGGAGCGATAATGGGGATAAAGCCCTTCTCGGAAAGGGTGTGGATAATCTGCGGGTTGACGCGGGTCACCTCTCCCACCATGCCGGGATCGATGATTTCCGGAGGGCTGTCCGCGTCGGCCTGATGGACAATGTGCATCTTCCTGGCCTCGATGAGTCCGCCGTCCTTGCCCGAAAGCCCCACGGCCCGGCCGCCCTGCTGGTTGATCTGGGCCACGATGCTCTTGTTGACCTTGCCGCCCAGCACCATTTCGACCACGTCCATGGTGGGGCCGTCGGTCAGCCGCATCCCGCGCACGAACTGGGGCTGGATGCCCATCTGGTCCAGCACCCGGTTGATCTGGGGGCCGCCGCCGTGGACCACCACCGGATTGAGGCCGATAAACTTGAGCAAGGTGATGTCCCGGGCAAAATCGGTTTTGAGCTGTTCGTCCACCATGGCGTGGCCGCCGTATTTGACGACCACGGTCATGCCGGAAAACTTGCGGATATAGGGCAGCGCTTCGATGAGAATATCGGCAACGGTGGAATGGGGAGGGGGTGTTTCGCTCGTCATGATTGTTCCTGAAATAATTTTGAATTTTAAATTATGAATGACGTCAATCATCAATTCAGCATTCAAAATTCTCAATTCATAGTTATAGAATGTACCGACTCAAATCCTCGTCGTCCTTGATCGCCTTGAGTTTGTCGGCCACATAGGCCGCATCCACCGTAAGGCCCGCCGGGCACCCGTCCGGGGCATCGAACAGGACGTCTTCCAGCAGCCGCTCCATGAGGGTGTGCAGACGTCGGGCGCCGATGTTCTCGGTGCGCACATTGACCTCCTCGGCGATCTCGGCGATCTTCTCCACCGCATCGTCCGAGAATTCCACCTGGATGCCGTCGGTCTTCAACAGGGCAACGTACTGCAGCAGCAAGGCGTTCTGCGGCTCGGTCAGGATGCGGTAGAAATCCTTGCGGTCCAGCGCGTCCAGGGTCACGCGGATGGGAAAGCGGCCCTGCAGTTCCGGAATCAGATCGGAAGGCTTGATCGCATGAAACGCCCCCGAGGCGATGAACAGGATGTGGTCGGTCTTTACCGGTCCGTACTTGGTGGTCACCGTGGAACCTTCCACGATGGGCAGAAGATCCCGCTGGACCCCCTCCCGGGAGACATCCGGGCCGTGTCCCTTGCCGTTGCCGGCGGCGATCTTGTCGATCTCGTCCAGAAAGATAATGCCGGCCTGCTCTACCTTGGCAATGGCATCGCGGACGACCTGGTCCATGTCCACCAGGTTCTGGGCTTCCTCGGCGACCAGGGTTTTCATGGCCTCGGGCACCTTGATCTTGCGCCGGCGGGTGTTCTTGGGCATCAGGGGACCGAGCATGTCTTTGAAATTGATGCCCATCTCCTCCATGCCGACATTTGAAAAAATTTCGACCATGGGCATGCTGCGGTCGGCCACATCCAGGTCAACGTATCGATTGTCCAGCTTTCCGGCCTGGAGCATTTTGCGCAGTTTTTCCCGGGTGGACGAGGTCGTCTCGGCGGAAGCGGTGACCACTTCAAGTCCGCCGTCCGCCGCACCCTCCGATCGGGGCTGATCAGCTTTGGGCAAAAGCAGATCCAGCATGCGCTCTTCGGCCACCCGCCAGGCTTTTTCCTGAACCTTTTCCTGAGCTTCGGCGCGCACCGCATTGACCGTCAGTTCGACCAGGTCGCGCACCATGGATTCCACATCACGGCCCACATAGCCTACCTCAGTGAATTTAGACGCCTCCACCTTGAAAAAAGGCGAATCGCTGAGCCGCGAAAGCCGCCTGGCGATCTCGGTTTTGCCAACCCCGGTGGGGCCGATGAGAATGATATTTTTGGGCGCAATTTCATCTCTGAGCGGTTCGGGTACCTGCCGCCTGCGCCAGCGGTTTCTCAGGGCGATGGCCACCGAGCGTTTGGCCTGGTCCTGGCCGATGATGTACTTGTCCAGTTCGGATACGATTTCAGTGGGTTTCAGGTCTTTCATAGGTTACAGTTCTTCGATGGTGATGCGGTCGTTGGTAAAGACGCAAAGCGAGGATGCTATGGTCATGGCGGTTTCCACGATCTGGCGGGCATCCAGTTCGGTCTGCCGGCACAGGGCCGTGGCGGCGGCCTGGGCGGCCACACCGCCCGAGCCGATGGCCACGATACCCTCGTCCGGTTCGATGACGTCGCCATTGCCGGAAATCAACAGCATGGAGCGTTTGTCCACGGCGATCATCAGCGCTTCGAGGCGGCGCAGGTACTTGTCCGCCCTCCAGTCCCGAGCCAGTTCCACGGCCGAACGGGTCAGTATCCCGTTGTAGCGCTCCAGCTTCTGCTCCAGCTTTTCGGTCAGGGTCAGGGCATCGGCGGTGGCACCGGCAAAACCCACCAGAATGGTTTCGTTGTAAATGCGCCGCACCTTGCGGGCATTGTGCTTGATCACGGTGTTGTTCAGCGTCACCTGACCGTCTCCGGCCATGACCACCCGTTCCTTGTCCCTTACGGCTAAAATGGTGGTGCCGTGAAACCGCAACGATTGGCTGGTGGATTCTTGCGTCATGGGTTCGATTCACTTCCTTTGACTGGCAAATGTGTCATTGCTGGATGGGTTCTCCCTATCTACGGGGATGAGCCCGGTCGTAGGCCGCCATAAGCCGGTCAATACTCACATGGGTGTACTTCTGGGTGGTCGACAGACTCTTGTGGCCCAGCAACTCCTGAACAGTTCTCAGGTCCGCTCCTGCATCGAGCATGTGGGTGGCAAAACTGTGCCGGATCCCGTGGGGGGAGATGGGCACCGCCAGGCTGCACTTGCGCACCAGGGCTTCAAGAATCCGGGCCACGGACCGGGTGCTGAGCCGGCCTTTGTTCTTGTTGAGAAACAGAGGCCCGTCGACCTGCATGTCGATTCCGGTTTTCTCCAGCAACTTCTCTCGATACGCCCGGATGCGCACCAGGGCCTTTTCTCCCACAGGTACAATACGCTCTTTGCCGCCTTTGCCGGCCACCCGCAGGCAGCCGCTTGAAAAGTCGACGTCGAAAACGTTAAGCCCCGTCAACTCGGATACGCGGATGCCCGATCCATAGAGAACCTCGAACAGGGCCCGGTTGCGCCGCCCCAGCAGGGTGTCGTCGGCGGTGCGGTCCAGCAGCCGGAACATGTCGTCTACGGACAGATAGGACGGCATCCGCCGGGTATGCTTGGGCGTCAGGATCGTCGCCGTGGGGTCTTCGTCCGTCAGCCGGTGACGAATCAGGTGACGAAAGAAGGATCGCAGGGCCGACAATTTGCGGGCAATGGTGGCCTTCTCGTTTTTGCGGTGCAGCATCCCCAGGTATCCGCGCACCGTCAGGCTGTCGATTTCATCGACGAGAATGGATTGGGAAGTTCTGGTATCCTCCTCGCCCGCTCCGGCGGCGTAGTCGGCGAACTCCTTGAGATCGTGGCCATAGGCCCGAATGGTATTGGCCGAATATCCTTTCTCCGCGGCCAGGGCCTGAAGAAAAAGGTCGATCTGTTCTTCCAGTCGGGGCCGGTTCATGGGTAGTCGATTCGCCGTTCGAGTTCCGTCCAGGACGCCACCTGCACGTAATCGTGGGGTTCCCGATTCCACGGCTGAGAGAAGACGATGGGCGCTATACCGGCGGCCTTTAACAGGTGACAGGTATCCAGGCGGTCTTCTACGAACCAGCATACGCCGTTTTGAAGCAGCACATCGGTTTTGGCCTCGAAGGAACCGGTGGCAACGATCTGTGCGCGGTGGTGCTGGCCGTCGAGCAGCCGGTCCATCCAATCGGCGATGGGCCCCGGATCGGGACGGGCCGTCACCATCAGCACCCGGCCCGTGGTTTCTGCAATACGCCTGAGCACCTTGCCCGACCCTGGATAGGATTTCAGTTCGGCCCGATAGCGGCCCTCCAGGATGCGGGCAATGGCGCCTTCGAGGGTATCTTCATCCAGATCCAGACATTGATCCAACTGATAGTTGGTGATGTCTTCGTATCGCACCGTATGGACGTCGTAGTGGTCGGCCAGGATGTCCAGAAAAAGGTGCATGGTATCGGCGATTACGCCGTCGATGTCAAAAGCCAAACCTGTCGGATCGATCATGATTCTTCCAGTTCATACGCCGGGGGGGGTGTCAGCCGGCCCGGCGCGTCTTTTTTTTCAGGCGGGAAATCCTGCGACGCAGGATGTCGCTCTGTTTGCGGTCCTTTTCCGAGGCCAGCGCCTGTTTTCTGGCTTTCAGTTCCCGAATCTGCTTTTTAATTTCTCTTACCGAACGGCTGACCTTTTTGGGTTTGGCCTCCCTGATCCCCCGATGTGCCTTTACAGCATCCAGAAGGTCCTGTTTATTCATGCCATGCACGCCGGTAAGATCCGGTATCTTAAGGGCAATTTCACGAAGTTCCTTGACGGTCATTTTGTCCAACGGTTTTTCCTTGCCATCTGTATCTTTGGTCATGGATCCAGTCTCCTTTTCATGAAGTTGCGGTCAAATCTCCGAGCATGGGTGCTGCTTACACGTTCTGCACAGCATGGTGACGTTCGTCGGCAAAAAGGTATTTTTGTAATCCCATCGGTGCAAAGGTGTCAATCGATATGTTGAATCGCTGCAAAGCGGCGATCTTTTAAAAAGCGCTGCCCACACACTATTCGTTTTCCGGCCTGTCTTTTTGGGCCAGTCGGATGAACGGCTTGAACAGATCCAGAGGCAACGGGAAAATCGTGGTGGTGTTGTTTTCCGCGGACATCTCCCGCATGGTCTGCAGGTATCGCAGTTGGATGGCCGTCGGATAGGCGTCGATGATCTTGGCCGCTGCAGCCAGACGGTCGGCAGCCTGGTATTCGCCTTCGGCATTGATCACCTTGGCCCGCCGTTCCCGCTCGGCCTCGGCCTGCTTGGCCATGGCCCGCTGCATCTCGTTGGGCAGGTCGATATGTTTGAGTTCCACCGTGGCGACCTTTATCCCCCAGGGGTCCGTGTGTGTATCCAGGATCTCCTGAAGCTGTGCGTTGATCTTCTCTCTGGCGGACAGCAACTCGTCCAGTTCCGCCTGGCCGCAGACGCTGCGCAGGGTGGTCTGAGCCAGTTGAGAAATGGCGTAGGTGTAGTTCTCAACCTCCACGATGGCCTTGATGGGGTCGATGACCCGGAAATAGATCACCGCATTAACCTTCACGGAAACGTTGTCCAGGGTGATCACGTCCTGGGGATCCACATCCATGGCCACCAGCCGCATGCTGACCCGCACCATTTTATCGACCACGGGGATGAGAATGATCAGGCCCGGGCCTTTGGCCTGGATGACCCGGCCCAGACGGAAAATGACCGCCCGTTCGTATTCATTGAGAATCCGCAGGGCGGCGGACAGAAACAGGACAACTAAAACTACGGCACCGATGTAGGGTATCATGGGTGGCACCTCTCAAATGTCGATTAGACGAATGGATTCATATTGGTCAACTTTCAGTTTTGGTCCTATGTAGGTTTTACATCTAATGTCAGCCCGTCGACGGCCACAACCCGTACCTTTTGCCCGATTGCCACCGGCGTCCGGCTGCGGGCCGACCAGAGTTCGCCATGCACCTGAATGCGACCGATGGGATCCAGCGCGGTCTTCACCACGCCGGTTTTACCGATCAGGCCCGAATCCCCGGTCATGGGCGGACGACGGCGGGAACGAAAAACCAGTCCAGCCACGGCCACGAAAAAGCCGCCGACCAGGATAAGGGTGGGCATCAGCACGCTCCAGGAAATCCCGGGTTGACCGTCGATGCCCCGGTCGAAAAGCATCATCGAACCGAGCAGCAGGCTGACGATCCCGGCCACACTGAGCAGTCCGTAGCTGGCGATTTTCATCTCCAGGATAAAAAAAATCAGGGCCAGCACAATCAGAAGGATCCCGGCGATATTCACCGGCAGGGTCTGAAAGGAGTAGAAGGCCAGGATCAGCGCGATGCTGCCCACTACGCCGGGCAACACCACTCCCGGATGGGAAAGCTCGAAATAGAGCCCGGCCAGTCCGATCATCATCAGAATATAGGCGATATTGGGATCGCTGAGTGCTTTGAGGACACGGATTCGCAAAGACTCGTCAATCCAGACCCGCTGGGCTTTATCGATGTCGATACGCCCTTTTCCGGCGACCTCGAGCCCGTCGATCCGATCAATCAACGCGTCCACATCGCGGGCCACCAGGTCGATGGTTTTGTTTTCCAGGGCTTCGGTTTCGGTGATGGACACACTTTCGCGGACCGCCTTTTCCGCCCACTGGATATTGCGGCCGCGTTTTTCGGCGATGCTTTTGACAAATGCCACCATGTCGTTGATCACCTTCTCGGACATGGTTTTGTCCAGGTCCTTGCCGCCGGCATTGACCGGGTGGGCCGCCCCGATGTGGGTGCCCGGAGCCATGGCGGCCACGTCGGCGGCCATGGTGATCATCACCCCGGCTGAGGCGGCCCTAGCCCCCGAAGGCGACACATAGACCACCACGGGGATGTCGCTGGCGTAGATGGCCATGACCATCCGGCGCATGGATTCGGCCAGGCCGCCCGGCGTGTCCAGCATCACAATCAGGCAGCCGGCCCCATCGGCGTTGGCCTGATGGATCGCCGATTCCAGAAAATCGGCATTGGCCGGACTGACGGCGCCGGTGAGGCGGATCAGGTATACCGGGGCGGATCCGGCTGCGGCCGGATTAGCGGCCAGCGGCCCGAGAAAAACCGATAGCAGAACGACGATCAGGAAAAAGGCAATAAAGATGCGTTGGTTCATGACATCCCCTTAAAACGGTTAAAGGGACGATTCAGGCGTCTATGCCAGACGTTTCATGATCTGCTGCACGTCTTCCCACACCTCCCGCTTCTTTTCCGGATTTCTCAGCAGATAGGCGGGATGGAAGGTCGGCATCAAAGCGATGCCCATGAAGTCGTGAAACCGGCCCCGCAGCCGGGAGATGGGCGCCTGGGTATCCAGCAGGGTCTGGGCAGCCACCTTTCCCAAAGCGCAAATCACGCGCGGCTGGATAACGTTGAGTTGGCGCTTGAGAAAAGGCAGGCAGTGCCGGATCTCTTCGGGCTCCGGGTTGCGGTTGCCGGGGGGGTGGCATTTGACGACATTGCAGATATAGACGGTTTCGCGGGTCAACTGCATGGCGGCAATGATCCGGGTCAGCAGTTGCCCGGCAGCGCCCACGAAAGGACGACCGCATCGATCCTCATCGAACCCCGGCCCTTCACCCACGAAAACCAGCCGCGCGTTTTCCGCGCCTTCTCCGAAAACAATATGGTTGCGCGAGGCGCTCAAGCCGCAGCGGGTGCAATCGCCCAGGTCAGCTCGGATGTCCGCCAGCGTCTCGTCTTTTCCGCGGGCTGTCTCTGTCGCCGGCCATCCCAGGCCGTCAAGAATCTCCATACTCTTGGCAGAGCAATCGAATCCGGTGCATCCGCTCTCCTTGAGATAGACCAGGGAGTGGCGGATATCCTGTACGATTCGGGCAAAAGAAGGGATGTCGTTCATATCGCTTTACCAGGGCATTGCAGGATGCGCGGCATGGGGGTTCGTTTCCATGGAAAAAGGGGCGGTCATTTCAACCGGTCGACAATCCTGTCCAGAATCAGATGGGCCACGGCCTGCTTGTCCATGACGTCCAGCGCTTCCTGGCTGCCGTCGGCGAAAAACAGGGTCATGCGGTTGGTGTCCGCGGCAAAACCGGAATCGGGCGGTCCGATGAGATTGGCCGCGATCATGTCAAGATGCTTTTCCTTCAGCTTTTTACGGGCATAGGCTTCCATGTCGCGGGTTTCTGCGGCAAATCCCATCACAAATTGGTTGCCCTTGCGTACGCCAACTTCTTTTAAAATGTCCGTGGTGCGCTCCAGGGTCAATTGGACGCTGCCCTCTCCTTTTTTAATCTTATGGGTGGCCGTTTTCACCGGTCGGTAGTCGGAAACCGCCGCCACTTTGACCACCACATGGGACTGTTCAAGATGGGCAAAAACCGCGTCGGCCATCTGGTCCACGGTCGATACGCAAATCCGCTCCACATTCAGCGGCGGCGGCAGGCTCACCGGGCCGCTGACCAGAACCACCCGTGCGCCTCTATTTTCGGCGGCCCGGGCAATGGCATAGCCCATTTTCCCGGAAGAGGGATTGCTGATGAAGCGCACCGGATCGATGGCTTCGCGGGTGGGCCCGGCAGTGACCAGCACCTGTTTGCCGGCAAGGTCCTTGCCGGTCAGCAGGGCGCCCAGGCGATCGATGATCTCCTCCGGTTCGGGCAGCCGACCCGGTCCGGTGACGCCGCAGGCCAACTCCCCTTCGCCGGGCGCCAGCAGATGGCATCCATCGGCTTGAAGCTGGTCGAGATTGCGCCGGTGGGCAGGGTGCTCGAACATGTTGGAATTCATGGAGGGGCAGATCATGACCGGGCAGGTCACGGCCAGCATGAAGGTGCTCAGGGCGTCGTCGGCGATGCCGTGGGCCAGTTTGGCGACCATGTTGGCCGTGGCCGGCGCAATGACCACACCATGGGCGTCCTCGGCCCAGGCGATGTGTCGAATGGCCGCATCGTCCTTTTCGTCGAACAGATTCACGCAGACCTGATTTCCCGAAAGAACTTCAAAGGTCATGGGGCCGACGAACCGGGCGGCGCTTCGGGTCATGATCACCCGCACCCGGGCGCCCAGCTTCACCATCCGCCTGAGCACTTCCACACTCTTGTAAGCGGCAATGCCGCCGCACACGCCCAGAACGATATTCTTCTTTTCCAGCACCGATCGATTCATGATATCCGCTCCGATGGGTCGTTGCCAGTCGATGTCGATTCCCTTTTAAAAACAGGCACTACTTGTAAAGTCCGGGGGATGCGCCGGCAATCGTGGGCGACACCCAGATCTCGAGATAGGTGTACATCTTTTTCTCGGTGATGTTGATCACGCACCAGCGGTTTTCCTTTTTGAACAGCAAGATGTTGCGGTAGGATTTGAAGGCACTGACCAGGCTCCAGTTGTCGTTGGCCATGTTGCTTTCAAAAAAGGAAATCAACGAGGAGCCGTCCACCCGGCCCTTCATGGACAATACCCCGGCGGAAAGTCCCGGGGTGCGAAAAACGAAAGAGGCGTTCTTGTCGACCTTCATTTCACGGGGAACCAGCACATCGCCGAAATCATAGTACAACGGGGCATTGGGATCGGCGCCTTCGTTGGCCACTTCTGCGGACGTCCCTTTCTGGGAGGCGCAGCCTCCTGCCACCAGAATCAAAAGGCCCATGAAAAAGGCAATGGCTGCCGTTTTGGAAAACCATCCGTTCGATTCGCCCATTTTTCCTCCTCGATCTGCGCGCAGGTTCAAGCCATCCATCCTCACCGCCGGTCCATGGCGTCCGACGGCAACCGTGTCCGTTCCAGCTTGCGCAGCGCATTGTACCGCAGCATCAGGCGGATCCACCGTTCCACCGATCCGGCAATGTCCGCCCACCTGCCGGGGGCTTCCGGCAGTTTGGCCAGCACATCGTCCAGGGCGTTTTGCAGGTCCGGGCGATCCGGGGTTCGATCCAGCAGGTAACGGTAGATCCGGGCCGCTTCTTCGTTGCGGCCCTGGTCCGCATAAACCCGGGCCATGGTTACGGTATAAAACGTTTTGTCTTCATCAGCGCTCATATTATTTTCCGGCTCTTTTGTCTGCAGTCCGCGAAAGAATGACGTCATCTTTGCCGATCATGCCCAGTTCGTGGCGGGCCACGCTCTCGATATAGACCGGATCGTTTTTCAGTCGCCCGATGATGCGGTAAAGGCTGACATTTTCCCTGGCCAGCGTTTGGTTCCCGGCGGCCAGATGCTGCTGTCGTTCCCGCATCCGGGAAAGCTCCACCAGTCCGTTGTCGCCGAAAACGATCACCAGCATCAGGTTGAACAGGATCACCGCCGCAGCGACAATCAACCATTTCCGGTTCAGACTCATGATCGTTTAAGACTCCTTTTGACCAGGGCGGTCATCTTCTGCCATTCCGGTATTTTCAACATGACCGCCATGCCGCAGAAAACGACGACACCTGTGCTGATGGCAATGCTTACATTCAGCAACAATCGTATACCGCCGACCATCGATGCATCGGGAAAAAACTGACGGCAGACCATGATGACAACCGCGGCCATCACCCCGCTGGCGAGCAGGGTTTTCAGACAACTGGAGAAAATCGCCCGCCACCGGATCACCCCCAGCTTTCTTCTCAGTTCAATCACCAGAATCGTCAGATTCACCATGGAAGAAAGCGCAGTCGCCAAAGCCAGCCCGCAGTGCCCCATGGGCCCCATGAGCGCCATACCCAGAAGGATGTTGGCGGCAATGGCCAGCGTTGCGCTGATCACCGGTGTGCGCGTATCCTGCATGGCGTAAAAGGTGGAGACCACAATTCTCACCGCCGAGAAGGCCCATAATCCCAAAGCATAGTACAAAAGCGCATCGGAGGTCAATCGCGTGGTCTGGATGTCGAATTCTCCACGCTGGAACAACAGGGCCACGATGGGCTCCCGCAGAACGATCAGCCCAACCATGGCCGGAAGGGTTAAAAACAGGACCAGGCGCATGGCGTGGCCGAAAGTTTCGCCCATACCGGTATGATCATGGCTGGCGGCCTGACGCGACAGGCTGGGCAGAACCGCGGTGGCCGCTGCCTGTCCGAAGATGCCCAGCGGGAATTGAACCAGCCGGTCGGCGTAGTAGAGATAGGATACGCTGCCTTCGGGAAGCAGCGAGGCCAGAAGCGTGCCCACCAGGATGTTGATCTGGTATACCGCCGCACCGAAAATGGTGGGCAGCATCAGCAAACCGACGGTTTTCATCCGCGGATGCCACAAGCCGGAACGCTTCCAGAACCGGATGCCGTGCTTGACCAGGTAGGGCAGTTGCAGGGCCAATTGAAGGATTCCGCCCAGCAGCACCCCGGCGGAAAGACCCATCACACGAACCGTCTGGGAGTCGGAGAACCGGGACACGGCGAAGACGGAACCGATCATGGCCAGGTTCAGCATCAGCGGCGCTACGGCCGGAGCGGCAAAGTGCCCCAGTACATTGAGAATTCCCATGCACAGGGCCACCAGTCCGATCAGGATCACGTAAGGGAACATGATGCGGGTCAAGGTCACCGTCAGGGCCATCTTCTCGGGAGGTACGGCAAAACCGGGGGCCACCGCCCGGATGATGAGCGGTGCGGCCACCACGCCGACAATAGCGACTACCGACAGGCAGACCAGCAGCAATTTCAGCGAACTGACGGCCATACGATGGGCGTCCTCTCGATTCCCGTTGATCATGGCATCGGTAAAAACGGGAACGAAGGCCAGGCTCAGGGAGCCTTCACCGAACAGTCGGCGCAGCAGGTTGGGAATCCTGAAGGCGGCGATGAAGGCATCGGCGGCCATTCCGGCTCCGAAAAAAGAGGCCAGCACCATGTCGCGCACGTACCCGAAAATCCGGCTGAGCAGGGTGGCTGCTCCCACCACGCCGGCCGCTCGGGTGACCTGCCGGTTCTCGCTTTTTGGCTGCCGTTCTCGGCTTGAATTCATAAGACCCCGACAATGACGATCTTCCACAATAGTTCTTGACTTCCCTAAATTTTTTGTTTATCAGGGAGTTTTGTATTTTCCCAACTCATTTCCGAAAGGAGTAAGAACAAGGTGGCTAACCATAAATCAGCACTGAAACGCGCCGGGCAGAACGAACGTCGGCGGCTGCGTAACAAAGCGGTTCAAACCCGGGTCAAAAACGTTGTCAAGGATGTGCGCCTCGCCGTCGCCCAGGATGAGGGCGATGCAGCCGAAAAGCTGAACGCGGCCAAATCCGCCATCGACAAGGCGGCCAAAAAAGGGGTGCTCCATAAAAGGACCGCTTCCCGTAAAATTTCCCGTCTCGCCCGTCAGGTCAACGCTCAGCAAGCCTGAAGCATTTCTGGTCTTCCAGTTATAGATAACCGGCAGTGGACGCTTCCCTGCCGGTTTTTCGCCTTTCGGCCGCTGCCTGTCCGCCGTCGTCAAAAATCTTCCGTCAGACGGTTGAAGGCCGATTCGGCCAGCTTCTGTGAAAGCGTGACGATGGCGGCCGACTTGTTACGGTCCGTCGCCATTTTATCCCCGGCTACCACCGCATAGGCCTCGCTTTCGACAATATTCCCCGAATTCCATAGCAGTCGCCCCTCCGGCGATTCCAATCGCAGGGTTAACGTGCCGGTCACCCGTCGTTCCGTGGCATTCGACACGCTGGTGCGGCTAATGTTGGCCACGGACAGCCCGGCAATGGTCCCCGACAAAATGCCGTCGGCGGATGATCGATCACGGGCCAGGCTCTCCTTGCGGTTGCGTGTGAATTCGTAAATCAGGTCGTTGGTAAAAGTGCTCTCCACCCCGGTCTCGGCCGTCCGGTTCTCCAAAAGGGTGATAAAAATTTGGCTGACGCCGGACGGGTAGCTGCCGCTGCCGGAAAAATGATAGCCACAGCCGGAAAAACAGGCGAAGAATATGGCGATTACGAGTGTAAATAGAATCCGGCGTTTCATTGAGTTTCCATTGATTCAATCGTGTTACGTTTTATACAACAATATTCACCAGTTTATTCTTAACCACAATGGTCTTGCGAATCGCTTTGCCATCGATGAACTTCTCAATGCGTTCGTCGGCCAAAGCCGCTTCTTTCAGGATGGCGTCATCGGCATCCACCGCCGCTGAGAAACGGCTTCTCAGCTTGCCGTTGACCTGGACCACGATTTCCACTTCGTCTTTCACCGTGGCAGCCTCGTCAAAGGTCGGCCATGGGTGAAGCAGGACGCTTTTGCGGCGCCCCAGGTTCTCCCACAGTTCTTCGCAAAAATGGGGAACGATGGGAGACAGCAGCAGGACGGCCGTCTCCAATGCAAAGCGCATGACCGGCTTGTCCCCATCCTGCACCTTGCTTCCGTCCAGGGCCTGCATGGCATTGACCAGTTCCATGACCGCACTGATGACCGTATTGAAGTGAAAGCGCTCTTCGATGTCCTGGGTGACCCGTTTGATGGTTGCGTGCGTTTTACGATAGAGTTCTTTGGTCTCGGGCCGGGTCGGAGACAGATCGCCCTCAGCCGACGGCGCGCCCCCGATGATGGGCAGCCAGCTTTCGGCCAGACGCCAGACCCGCTGCAAAAACCGGTAGCTGCCCTCCACCCCCTGCTCGCTCCATTCCAGATCCCTTTCCGGAGGGGCGGCAAACAGGCAGAAAAGACGGGTCGTGTCGGCCCCATACTGGTCGAGCAGCACATTGGGGTCAATGACGTTCTTTTTGGACTTGGACATCTTCTCCACCCGCCCCACGGTCACGGGCTGACCGCAGTGCCGGCACGTGCGCCCGTCATCGCCGTTTTCGACCACCTCTTCGGGGAAGAGAAAACCATGCTGCGGGCAGGCGGTGGTCTCCTTGCACACCATGCCCTGGGTCAAAAGGCGCGTGAAAGGCTCCTTGAAGGTCACCAGCCCCATGGATTCCAGCACCCGGGTGAAATAGCGCGAATAGAGCAGATGCAAGATGGCGTGCTCCACCCCGCCGATATACTGGTCCACCGGCATCCAGTAGTCGACGGCCTTCTTATCGAACATGGCCGTATCGCAGCGGGGACTGCAGTAGCGTTCAAAGTACCAGGAGGACTCCACAAAGGTGTCCATGGTGTCAGTTTCCCGGCGGGCATCCTCGCGGCCGCATCGGGGACAGCAGGTTCGGGCGAATTGGGCCAGACCGGGCAGCGGCGACCGTCCCCCTTCCAGCATATCGGCATCTTCGGGCAGCATGATGGGCAGATCGGTTTCGGGCACCGGCACAATCCCGCAATCGGGACAATGGATCATGGGAATGGGCGCCCCCCAGTAGCGCTGTCGGGAGATGCCCCAATCCCGCAGCCGGAAGCTGACCGTCTTTTTGCCGATGTCGTTTTGCTCCATGGAATCGACAATGGCTTCAATGGCCTTCCGGTTGGCCATGCCGTCGAATGCCCCGGAATTGACCATGGTGCCGTCGACGGTGTAGGCGCATTCCATGGTATCGCCGTCAAGGGTTTCATCGGGCGGGCTGACCACCACCACCACGGGCAGATCGTATTTGCGGGCGAAATCGAAGTCGCGCTGATCGTGCGCCGGCACCGACATGACGGCGCCGGTGCCGTATTCCATAAGAGCGAAATTGGCCGTATAAATCGGCATTTCGCGCCCGTTCATCGGGTTGATGCAGTATGCTCCGGTAAAAACGCCTTCCTTTTCGTAATTCTCGATGGCCTTGCTCGACCGCTCCTGCAGGGAGATGCGCTCGACGAAGGCCGTCACGGCCGCTTCCTGCTCCGTTCCCGCGGACAGTTCGGAAACCAGGGGATGCTCCGGGGCCAGGCACATGAAAGTGGCCCCGAAAATGGTGTCCGGACGGGTGGTAAAGACGCTGATGGTCTCCGGGCTGCCCGACACGGCAAACCGGATTTCGGCGCCGACGCTTTTGCCGATCCAGTTGCGCTGCATGGTGGTCACCTTTTCGGGCCATCCGGGCAGTTTGTCGCAGTGCACCAGCAGGTCTTCGGCAAAATCGGTAATCCTGAAGAACCATTGCCACAATTTTTTCTGGCGAACCGGCTTGCCGCAGCGCCAGCACATACCCGCTTCCACCTGCTCGTTGGCCAGCACTGTCTGGCAGGGCTCGCACCAGTTGACGAAGGACTCCTTGCGGTAGGCCATGCCCTTTTCGACCATCTTGAGAAACAGCCACTGCTCCCAGCGGTAGTATTCGGGACGGCAGGTGGCCAGTTCGCGCTCCCAGTCGTAGGAAAAGCCCAGCCGCTTAAGTTGGGCCCGCATGGCATCGATATTTTCGTAGGTCCATTTGGCCGGATGGGTGTTGTTGGCAATGGCGGCATTTTCGGCCGGCATGCCGAAGGCGTCCCAGCCCATGGGATGCAGGACGTTGAAACCGCGCATGCGCTTGTAGCGGGCCACCACATCGCCGATGGTGTAATTTCTCACGTGGCCCATGTGGATTTTGCCGGACGGATAGGGAAACATTTCCAGCAGGTAGTATTTTTTCTGGTCGGGGTTTTCGGTAACATTGAACAGCTTGTCGTCCTGCCAGCGTTTCTGCCACTTGGTTTCGATCGATTGCGGATTGTAGCGTGAATCCATGACTTTCCTATCTTCCTGCGAACATTGCGGATTATGCGAAGCCATCTGGAAGGGCTGCAAAATCCAAAAGATTTCTGCCTTTTACATCTATGATCGGCAACGGCCGGACAGCGTGCATCCTCATGCCACAAAGACCGCTAAAGATCAAGGACCCAGCACGGGAATGTAACGTGGCCGAGCCCTTCCCATGGCGGCGGCAACGGTTTTTTCGCCGGCCCCCTTGCCACCCGAAAACGAAAAACCCATTGACTTGGCCGTAACAAACCATTATCTAAACAAATTTAACATTAACCCCCCAATGACCCATGGGAAAAAGCAGCAGCGAATGACCACAAAAATTCTCATTAACGCGGTAGATTCGGAAGAGGTTCGCCTCGCCATCGTCAAGGACAGCCTTCTGGAAGAATTTCACATCGAGACGTCGGCGCATGAAATTCTTCACAGCAACATATATAAAGGAGTGATCACCCGGGTCGAACCCAGTCTGCAGGCCGTTTTCGTGGACTTCGGCGCCGAACGGCACGGTTTTTTGCAAAAGCAGGAAATTCACAGCGATTACTTCCAGGATCCGCCGGCCAGCGCCAAAGCCATCCAGAATTTGGTCAAGCGCGGCCAGGAGCTGATGGTGCAGGTGACCAAGGACCCCATCATGAAAAAAGGGGCCATGCTCACCACGTTTATCTCCCTGCCCGGCCGCTATGCCGTGCTGATGCCGGGCAGCAGCGGCCGCGGTATTTCCCGCAAGATCGAAGACGAAGCCGAACGCGACCGCCTCAAGGAAATCGTCTCCAAACTCAACCTGCCCGACGGTTTCGGCATCATCGTCCGTACCGCCGGTCAGGGCTGCACCAAGACCAAACTGGCCAAGGATGTCCAGTACCTGCTGCGCCTCTGGAAGAACATCACCGCCCGGGCCGTGAAGGCCAAGGCTCCGTGCTCCCTCTACAAGGACCGCAACCTGGCGGTGCGTTCCATCCGGGATCATTTCTCTCCGGACATCAAGGAAATTCTCATCGACGACGAAGCGGTCCACCAGGAGGTGAAAAATTTTGTCCACATCATCGCCCCCAAACAGACCCAGATCGTAAAGTTCCACAAATCGGACAAGCCCCTTTTCGCCCGTTTCCAGCTCGAGGACCAGATTGCGACCCTTTTCGGCAACCGGGTGGCGCTTAAATCCGGCGGTTCGGTCGTTCTGGATCGCACCGAAGCCCTGGTGGCCATCGATGTCAACTCCGGCAAGGGCACCCAGAAAAAAAATATCGAAGAGACCGCCCTGATGACCAACCTGGAGGCGGCCGCGGAGATCGCCCGCCAGTTGCGCATCCGCGATCTGGGCGGACTGATCGTGGTGGATTTTATCGACATGCGGGATCAAAAGCACCGCAATCAGGTGGAAAAAGCCCTGCGCGCCAGCATGAAGCAGGACCGGGCGCGGGTCAAAATCGGCAAGATTTCCAAGTTCGGGCTGTTGGAACTCTCCCGTCAACGCCTGCGCCCTTCCATCGATTTCGGCAGCATGGAAACCTGCGCCCACTGCGGCGGCAAGGGGCAGGTACCGTCTACGGAATCCCTGGGACTGAGCTTCATGCGCAAGCTGAAGCTGGAAACCCTCAAAGATGGGGTCCGGCATGTAACCGCCGGCCTGCCGACGTCCGTGGCGACCTATCTGCTCAATCGCAAGCGCAGGGAACTGAGCGACCTGGAGATCAAACGGGATTTGGGAATCACCATCGTCTCCCGGGATGACCTGGTCCCCGGCCAGATGGATGTGGTCTACGACCGCAAAGCCAAAGCCGCCGAGACGCCCTCCGTTTAAAACCGCGTGTTCAAGAACCATTGACGGCGGAGGGGATTTGCAGTATACCAGCGCCACTTTCAACCCGAGCCGAAACGGCTGTGACGCCGGCACAATAAATCGGCAAAACGATCCGGCGTCCGCCGATCATTTCTGACAGGAGGTTTGTTTACCAATGAATATCGCTTACGCAATGGGACAGGGCGGGGCCGCCGCCTCAGGTGGATCGGGAGGTTTTGCATCGTTCATTCCGCTGATCCTCATGTTCGTCATCTTCTATTTTCTGTTGATCCGTCCCCAGCAGAAAAAGACCAAAGAACACAAACAGATGATCGAAAACCTGAAAACCGGAGACCGCATTATCACCAGCGGCGGTCTGCACGGTCGGGTCACCGGTGTGTCGGAAAGCACCCTGACCGTGGAAATTGCCGAAAAAGTCCGCGTGAAGGTCAACCGGGGCTCTGTTTCCGGAATTATGCAGGGCAGTTCTCCGCCGGCCGCCGCCAAAGCCGCCAAAAAGGACAAAAAAGAAAAAAACGATAACGGCAAACCCTAAGCAGTTCATCGTTTTCCAATAGAAAGCCCCTTTGCCACCGGACGACTGACCTGTTCCGACTGCCGGCTTGCCTGCGGTCGGCACCTGCATGAATCGGCGGCCGGGGCTTTGGTTTGTAGATCATGAAAGGAAAGAAGCGTTGAAGAATCTTTCGTGGAGGCTCATCGTGATCGCGGCGGTCATCCTGGCCGCCGTCGTCTATGTGATTCCGACTTTTTCGCCCGGTGTGTGGCCCCATAAGAAAATCAATCTGGGCCTCGATCTGCAGGGCGGCATGCACCTGGCCCTGGAGGTGGATGCGGACAAGGCCGTTGAAAACACCATCGAGCGCATCGGCCAGGAAATGCGCAGTCTCATGCGCCAGGAGCACATCCGCTATCGAAGCGTCGAACGCGTGGAAAGTGTCAAACTGGCCGTCACGGTGGAAAATTCGGAAAGCATCGAAAAGTTCGACGCGATGCTGGATGAGGAGTTTCCCGACCTTCGCATCGCCGACCGCAGCGAAACGGATGAGCGTCTCGAGATCGTTCTGGACATTCCCGAGAAGGAAACCGCGCATATCCGCAAACTCGCCGTGGACCAGGCCCTGGAAACCATTCGCAACCGCATAGACCAGTTCGGGGTGAGCGAACCGGATATCCGTATTCAGGGAGAGCGGCGCATTCTGATCCAGCTTCCGGGCATCAAGGATACCCAGCGGGCCAAGGACCTGATCGGAAAAACCGCGCTGCTGGAATTCAAACTGGTGGATGAAGATCACGACGTACAATCGGCACTGGACGGCAACCTTCCCGCCAGCAGCGAAATCCTCTACCAAACCAAGGAGGACCGAACCACTCACCGTACCCTGAAAACCCCCTATCTGGTGAAAAAACGCACATCTCTGACCGGTGCCTACCTGACCGACGCCCGGGTTCAGATCGACAGCCAGTATAACGAGCCTTACGTCTCCATAACGTTCGACAAGAAAGGGGCTCGGCTGTTCGAACGCATCACCGCGGATAACGTGAAAAAACGTCTGGCCATCGTGCTGGACGACAACGTCTATTCGGCTCCGGTCATCCAGGAAAAAATCGCCGGCGGCGAGGCCCGCATCACCGGTAACTTCACCACCGAGGAAGCCCGGGACCTGGCCATCGTGCTGCGCGCCGGCGCCCTGCCGGCTCCGGTCCAGATCCTTGAAGAGCGGACGGTCGGCCCCTCTTTGGGTACCGATTCCATCCGCATGGGCTTGCTCTCCATGTGCGTGGGCGGCATCCTGGTGGTTCTGTTCATGGTGATTTATTACAAAGGTTCGGGGATGGTGGCCGATTTTGCCCTGGTACTCAACATCCTGCTCATCGCCGGCGGCCTGGCCGGCTTCGGCGCCACCCTCACCCTGCCCGGCATCGCGGGGATCATTCTGACCATCGGCATGGCCGTGGATGCCAACGTTCTGATATTCGAACGTATCCGTGAGGAAATGTCTCTGGGGAAAACACCACGGGCGGCCGTGGATTCCGGCTATGATCGGGCCACATTGACCATTCTGGACGCCAATGTCACCACCCTGATCGCCGCTTTGGTGCTGTTTCAGTTCGGCACCGGTCCGGTCAAGGGTTTTGCCGTGACCTTGAGCCTCGGCGTCGTGGCCAGCCTGTTCACTGCGCTGATCCTTACCCGCGCCATATTCGATTATTTTCTGATCAGCCGTAAGATTCGCACCATCAGCATCTGAGCCAAAAGGGATCATTTCCAGGCAGGCGTAAATTCCCAAGCCGAAAACGGCAAACCACCATCTCAAGGATTGGATTCATGCAGTTCATCAAACCGGGTATCAACATCGATTTCATTGGCAAACGCAAAATCGCCTTTACCTTTTCACTGGTGCTGATCATCGTCAGTATCGCCACGCTGGTGGTCCATCGGGGGCCGCGCTACGGCATCGATTTTGCCGGCGGCACCCTGGTTCAGGTCAAATTCGAAGCGCCTGTCACCATCGACGACATCAAATCGGGCTTGCAGGGTATGGAAATCGCCGCTTCGGCTGTTCAACAATTCGGCCAAGTCCATGACAACGAGTACCTGATTCGCACGGACGTGACCACTACGGCACTGCAAGGACTGTCCAAACGGGTGGAACAGCACCTTAAGGCGGCCACCGGTGTACCGGTGGAAATTCGCCGGGTGGAAATGGTCGGGCCCCAGGTGGGCCAGGACCTGCGCGAAAAGGCCCTTTTCGCCATGTTCTACGCCCTGCTATTCATCACGGTCTACATCTCAGGGCGCTTCGAGTTAAAATGGGCCAAAAGCGGCATCGTGGCGGCGGCCATCATGGGAGCCGTTTACGTGCTGTCGTTGTTCGACGTCTCGGTCCCCTTTCTCATGCTGGCCGCCCTGGCGGTCTCTCTGGTCATCTTCTGGTTTTTCGAATTCAAATATGCCATGGGCGCCATCGTCGCCCTGATCCATGACGTAACCATTACCGTGGGAATCTTTTCGATCTTCGGCAAGGAATTCACCCTGCCCATCGTGGCCGCGCTCTTGACCATCATCGGCTACTCCCTCAACGACACCATCATCGTCTTCGACCGTATCCGGGAAAACCTGCGTAAATATCATAAGGAGCCCATGACCACCATCGTCAACAAGAGCATCAACGAAACCTTGAGCCGGACGATCCTCACCTCGCTGACGACCCTTGTGGTGGTAGCCGCCCTGTTCGTGCTGGGCGGCGGCATCATCCACGACTTCTCTTTCGCCCTGCTGGTCGGCGTGCTCATCGGAACCTATTCTTCCATCTACGTCGCCAGTCCCATTCTGCTGGCCTGGCATACCCGGAGAAAATAGATGAACGCCCTGCGGCCCTGGTTCGCCCTCAAAGGCGTACCAGGCGTCGGCAATCTGATCTTCCGCCGCCTGGTGGAGCGTTTCGGATCGCCGGATGCCGTTTTGGCCGCCGGCGAAACGGAGCTGATGGCGGTTCAGGGGGTCAATGCCCGCCTGGCGTCCGTCATTCGACACTACCGGCCTTCCGATGGAATCGACCGGGAACTGGAAGCCGTTGAACACAAAGGATATGATCTGGTCACCCTGACAGACAAGCGATATCCCGCTTTGCTCCGCCAAATTCCGGATCCGCCGCCTGTGTTGTACATCTACGGCGAACTTCCGGATAGTCACCTGAATATTGCGGTGGTCGGCTCCCGCAACGCCACCCGCTACGGCATTTCCACCACCCGCCGGCTTTGCCTGGATCTGGCCGCCCGCCAGGTGACCATCGTCAGCGGTATGGCCCGGGGAGTGGATACTGCGGCCCATTCCGGCGCCATTGCCAGCGGCGGGACGACGGTCGCTGTTCTGGGCACCGGCTTGGACCGAATCTATCCCAGGGAAAACCGGCGCCTGTTTCACCAGATCGCCGAAAACGGCGCCGTAATCAGCGAATTTTCCCTTGACAGCGGCCCCGACGCCCACCATTTTCCGGCCCGCAACCGCATCATCAGCGGCATGTGCCACGGAACCGTGGTGGTGGAGGCCACCGGCCGCAGTGGCTCCTTGATTACGGCCCGGCTGGCGGCCGAGCAGAACCGGGAGGTCTTCGCCGTGCCCGGCAATGTCCACTCCTTTAAAAGCATCGGGACCCACAGCCTGATCAAGCAAGGGGCCAAGCTGGCGGCCCACGCCGGGGATGTGCTGGAAGAATTCGCGCATATGCAGGCGTCCGACCGGCAAACGGTTCCATCAGCGCAGCCGGAAATACCGGCATTGACGAACGAGGAAGCCAAGGTTATGGATATACTGGAAGCCGAACCCGTCCACATTGATAAGCTGGCCAGGCAGTTGGCCATGGCACCGGGGCAGCTGTCCGGACTGCTGCTCCAGCTCGAATTGAAGCAAGTAGCGGTTCAACACCCGGGCAAACGGTTCTCCCTGGCTCCGGGCATCGATCCGAAGCCGTTGAAATAATCGAAACAAGAGGTGTTATGTGAGTAAACCCCTGGTAGTCGTGGAATCACCCACGAAAGTTCGAACCATCAAAAAATACCTGGGCAGCGACTACAATGTTGCCGCTACGGTCGGCCACATCAAGGATCTGCCCGGCAAAGACCTGGGAATCGACATCGAAAAGGATTTTACCCCCCACTACCGGACCATCCCTGGAAAATCCAAGGTCCTCAGCCAGCTGAAATCGGCGGCCGGCGACGCGACCGAGATCTACCTGGCGCCCGACCCGGACCGGGAGGGCGAGGCCATTGCCTGGCACACGGCGGACGTCCTGAAAAAAAAGGGGCGCCATTTTCACCGGGTGCTGTTTCACGAGCTGACCAAAAAGGCCATCCTTGAAGCCATGCAAAAGGCCCAGGTCCTGGACCGCGACAAATACGAGGCCCAGCAGGCCCGCCGCATTCTGGATCGCCTGGTGGGCTACCAGATTTCTCCTTTGCTGTGGCGCAAGGTCAAGGGGGGGCTGAGTGCAGGACGGGTGCAGTCCGTGGCAGTCCGCATCATCTGCGACCGGGAGCGGGCTATTCAGGCCTTCGAACCGGTGGAATACTGGTCGATCACGGCCAATCTGCAAGGCGAAACACCCCCGGCCTTTGCAGCCAAACTGGTGCGCAAAAACGGCGAAAAAATCGAAATCCCCGACGAAGCAGCTTCCAAAGCCATCCTGAACGACCTGGAGGCCGCCCGGTTCTCGGTCGATAAAATCATCAAGCGCACCACACGCCGCAATCCCCAGCCGCCGTTCATCACCAGCAAGCTCCAGCAGGAGGCCATTCGCAAGCTTCGCTTTTCCGCCAAAAAAGCCATGATGGTCGCCCAGCAATTGTATGAAGGCATCGACCTGGGTCCTGGCGAACCCGTGGGGTTGATCACCTACATGCGTACCGACTCCACCCGCATTGCCGATGAGGCCGCCCAGGAAGCCCTGAGCCTGATCCGCGAAACGTTCGGGCAGCCCTATTCACTGTCCAAGCCGCGGTTTTTCAAAAACAAGAACAAGGCCCAGGATGCCCATGAGGCCATCCGCCCGACTTCCGTGTATCATACGCCAGAAAAGCTCAAACGTTACCTGTCCAAGGATCAACTGGCCCTGTACACCATGATCTGGCAGCGCTTCATGGCCTCCCAGATGGCCCAGGCCCTGATCGATCAGAAAACCCTCTCCATCGCCGCCGGCGACTACACCTTCACCGCCAGCGGCTCCTCGGTGAAGTTTCCGGGATTTCTGGCCGTCTACCAGAGCGCCGACGACGAAGCCGAAAGCAGCAAAAAGAGCCAGCCCCTGCCGGAACTCAAGGAGAAATCGCCGCTGGAGTTGTTGAGCATCGATCCCAAACAGCACTTCACCCAGCCGCCGCCGCGCTTTTCCGAGGCCTCCCTGGTCAAGGAACTCGAGGAAAACGGCATTGGCCGGCCCAGCACCTATGCCGCCATCCTGTCCACGATCCGGGACAAGGGCTACGTGGACCTGGTCAACCGGTACTTCAGACCAACGGAGCTGGGTTTTATCGTCAACGATCTGCTCATCGACAATTTTCCGGACATCCTGGACGTCGAGTTCACCGCTCGCCTGGAGGGAGACCTGGACCGGGTGGAGCAGGCGGAGGTGGAAGCCCTGACCATTCTCAACCGCTTTTACGGCCCCTTCAGCCGAAAACTGGAAGAGGCCGGGGAAAATATGCTCAGCGTCAAGGGTGTCGGCATGCCCACGGACCTGACCTGCCCTTTGTGCAAAAAAAATCCCCTGCGCATCAAAATGGGCAAGAACGGCCATTTTCTGGCCTGTTCCGGATACCCCGAATGCACCTACTCCAGCGATTACGAAAGGGATGAAAAAGGAGTGATCGCCCCAGTGGCCCCGGTACAGAGCGAACCCACCGACAAGGTTTGTGACAAGTGCGGAAAACCCATGGTGGTCAAGCGGGGCCGCTACGGTGATTTTCTGGCCTGCAGCGGATATCCCGAATGCAAACACACCCAGTCCTTGAACGGCGGCCCCAATGCCAAACCCATCGGCGTGAAATGTCCTGTAAAAGGATGCGACGGCGAAATCGTGGAAAAGTCTTCCAAACGAGGCAAGATCTTTTATGGATGCAACCGCTATCCCAAGTGCGATTTCGCCAGTTGGGACCGCCCCGTCCCCATCCCCTGCCCGGTCTGCGGCAATCCCTACATGGTGGAAAAAACCACCAAGCGGGACGGCACCCTGCACGTCTGCCCCAACCGGGAGTGCCGCCATCGGCAGGAAGCCAGTGAACCGTAACCTGTGAACGGTGATCGGTGAATGTAGGGGCGACCGGCCGGTCGCCCCTACCCCCAGACAACCTATCAAACCCAACGAGCCTACAAAACCCAATGAACCCGACCCACATCGATACCATCGCCGCCGAAATGAACCTGGCGACGGACCGGATCCAGGCCGTGGCCCATCTGCTGGAAGACGGCGCCACCGTTCCCTTCATCGCCCGCTACCGCAAGGAGGCCACTGGCAGTCTCGACGAAGTGGCCGTGACGGCCATCCGCGACCGATTGTCCCAACTGGAGGAACTGGACGGCCGGCGGGATACCATCCTCAAATCTCTTGAGCAGCACGGACACCTGACCGACGAACTCAAGGATCGGGTGCTGGCCGCAGCGACCATGACCGAACTCGAGGACATCTACCTGCCCTACCGGCCCAAGCGGCGCACAAAAGCCACCATCGCCCGTGAAAAAGGTTTGGAGCCGCTGGCCCAAGCGGTGCTGGCCCAGGAAGGCGCCGACCCTGAGATTCTAGCCGCCGACTATGTGGATCCTGAAAAATCGGTGGGAACCGTGGAAGAGGCCCTGGCCGGCGCCCGGGACATCATTGCCGAAACCATCAATGAAGACGGCGAAACCCGCTCTCGGGTTCGCGATCTATTCTTCGAAAAAGGCGTCATTCGCAGCCGGGTGATCGAGGGCCAGGAAACGGCAGGCGCCAAGTTCAAAGACTATTTCGAGTGGGAAGAATCCGTGGCAACCTCGCCCTCCCATCGCATCCTGGCCATGCGCCGCGGAGAAAAGGAGGAGCTCCTCAGCCTGACCATTGCCCCGCCGACGGAACTGGCCACCGCCATTTGCGAAGATCGCTTCGTTACCGGCGACGGCCCCGATGCCGAGCAGGTGCGCCTGGCGGCCCGGGATGCCTACAAGCGCCTGTTGTCCCGCTCCATGGAAACCGAGGTCCGCGTCGGCCTCAAGGAACGCGCCGATGCGGAGGCCATCCGCGTCTTCTCCGAAAACCTGCGCCAGTTGCTGCTGGCTTCGCCGCTGGGCGCCAAGCGGGTAATGGGCCTCGATCCTGGCTTTCGCACCGGCTGCAAGCTGGTCTGCCTAGACCGCCAGGGCAAGCTTTTGCACAACGACACCATCTATCCCCATGGCTCCCGGAAGCAGGCCGACGCCGCCAGGCAAACAGTCGCATCCCTGTGCAAAAAGTTCGCTATCGAAGCGGTGGCGGTGGGCAACGGAACCGCCGGTCGGGAAACCCAGGCGTTTGTCAAGGAGGCGCTGGCCGACGACCGATCGATTTCGGTGATCATGGTCAACGAAAGCGGCGCCTCGGTGTACTCGGCCTCGGAAACCGCCCGTCAGGAATTTCCCGACCACGACCTCACCGTGCGCGGTTCCGTCTCTATCGGACGACGCCTGATGGATCCTTTGTCTGAACTGGTCAAGATCGACCCCAAATCCATCGGGGTGGGCCAGTATCAGCACGATGTCGATCAATTCGCCCTCAAAGGGGCCCTGGACGATGTAGTCGTCAGTTGCGTCAACGGCGTCGGGGTGGAAGTCAACCGGGCCAGTGTCCAGTTGCTCACCTACGTCTCGGGTCTCGGCCCGCAGCTGGCAAAAAACATCGTCGCCTACCGTGATGAAAACGGTGCCTTCGGCAGCCGCGCTGCATTGAAAAAGGTCAAACGGCTGGGGCCCAAGGCCTATGAGCAATGCGCCGGATTCCTGCGCATCAAGGATGGCGACAATCCACTGGATGCCAGCGCCGTTCATCCGGAAAGCTATGCGGTGGTGCAGGCCATGGCAAAAGATCTGGATTGCAGCGTATCCGATCTGATGACCGACGCCGCACTGCGCAGAAAAATCAACCTTACGCGCTATGTTTCCGATGCCATCGGTCTGCCGACCCTCACGGACATCCTGGAAGAGCTGGCCAAGCCCGGAAGGGATCCCCGCGAACCGTTCGAGCACTTCTCTTTCGACGAAAATGTGTCCACTATCCAGGATTTGCAGCCGGGTATGAAACTTCCCGGCATCGTCACCAACGTCACCAATTTCGGGGCCTTCGTGGACGTGGGCGTCCATCAGGACGGGCTGGTGCATATCAGCCAATTGTGCGACCGTTTCGTGAAAACGCCTTCCGATGTGGTCAGCGTGCAGCAGAAAGTCACCGTTACGGTGATGGAGGTGGATCTGGCCCGCAACCGGATCTCCCTGTCCATGCGCAGCGATCCGGACAAAGCAACCCGATCGAAGGCCAAAGCTGAAAATCCGCACAGAAAACGGCCGGCGGCCGGCCCCAAAAAGCCCCCACAGTCTGCAAAGCCGGCCGGCCCCAAGCCCTTCAACAACCCCTTTGCCGAGGCTTTTCGAAAAGCGTCCGAACGATAGGAACCGCGATGATCGCCGTAGTTCAACGGGTGAAAGAGAGCCGGGTGGTTGTCGATGGAAAGACGGTGGGCGCCATCGGTCCCGGCCTGAACGTCTTGCTGGGCGTTGCCGAGGGGGACGATCCTGCCGATGCCGAATACCTGGCCGCCAAAATCGTCAACCTGAGAATTTTCGAGGACGAGGGCGGCAAGATGAACCGCTCGCTGATCGATACCGGCGGGCAGATGATCGTGGTCTCCCAGTTCACTCTGCTGGGAGACTGCCGCAAAGGCCGACGCCCCTCTTTTGTACACGCCGCCGAGTCGCAAACAGCCCGACGGCTCTACCGCCACTTTATCGATGCCGTTAAAAAACTGGGCGTCGACACCCAAAAGGGTCGCTTCGGCGCCATGATGCAGGTGGAAATCGTCAACGACGGGCCGGTGACCCTGCTGGTTCACAGCCCGTCATCGACGACTTCGTAACAAATCCGATATCGGCGTTACGTTTCATCCCGCATAAAAAGTCTATCCCGCCTTAAAGTTCTACCCCGTTTGTCCGATACATCAAGCAATAGGTAGAAATGACCGAACCTTAGATCGTGCCCTTGCGGAATCAGGCGAATTGCCTTTTGTCGACGGGCACGGATAGACACAAAAATGCCCCTGTCAAACGCGACCACACAACCCGGCGCCCCCGGCAAGATGATTGCCGTGGGAGGCGCAAAAGGCGGAATCGGAAAAAGCCTTTTCGTGTCCAATCTCGGCGTCTTTTTGGCCCAACTGGGCAAAAAGGTCGTCGTCGTGGACCTGGACCTAGGGGGCGCCAACCTGCATCTGTATATGGGCGTCTGGGGATTGACCCATCGCATCGACGATTTTCTCACCAAGAAGATGCCGTCCATTACCGACATCATGACGCCAACCAAGTACGGCCCCACCCTGATCGGCGGCGGCGGGGGAAAACTGGGGGCAGCCAATATCCCCTTTGCCCGCAAGCTGAAACTGCTTCGAGCCCTGAAAACCATCGATGCGGATTACGTGATCCTGGATCTGGGCGGAGATACCACCTACAATATCCTGGATTTCTATCTGGCCGCGGACCAGGGATTCGTACTGACCACCTGCGAACCGGCATCCTACCTGGACGCCTATGGTTTCATCAAAATGGCCCTGCATCGTCGGCTTACCCGCCTGTTCGGTGCCGAATCGGACTACTACAAGTTCCGGGATCGGGAGGTCGAACAGTTGATCCGGGAATTCGTCCTCTCCAGCACGTCCAAAAACAACAGCCAGATGAACCATCTGGTCGATCGTATGGCCGAATCCGCCCCGACCCATCTTGGTCTGGTCAAGGAGGTGCTGGACAAATTCCGTCCAGGCACCGTGGTCACCATGGTCAGGGAGAAGGACGAGGTGGAAGAACTGGTGTCCCGACTGGACAAGGTTTCCAAAAAAATGCTTTCCATCGGACTGAACCACTTCGGCGGCGTTCCTTATACGGATGGAATCCAGAAAAGCGCCCGGGACCTGGTTCCCCATGTGGCCAAATCGCCCGACGGCGCCTTTGCCAAGGCGCTGCGGCGGATCGTGCTGCGCATGGAAATGGCGTAGGGGGGGGCGTTGGGTTTGTTGAGTTTGTTGAGTTTGGAGTTTGTTCGTTGCAAATAGCGGGACTGAATTTCCTCCGGCCTAAACACCTACAACCTAATCTCCTACCAGTTCACAGTTCACAGTTCACCGTTCACCGATCACCGTCCTTGTGCCGGCCGTAAATATCCTCCAAACGGGTGATATCATCCTCGCCGATATACCCGCCTGTCTGCACCTCGATCAATTCCAGAGGAATCTTTCCCGGGTTCTCCAGTCGGTGGGCGATGCCGGCGGAGATGTAGGTGGAGCTGTCCTCCTTGAGAACGAACTGCTCCTCGGCCCGGGTGACCAAAGCGGACCCGCGCACGACGATCCAGTGCTCGGAGCGGTTGAAGTGCTTCTGAAGGGAGAGCGACCCGCCGGGATTTACCGTGATCCGGTTCACCTGGAAACGGGCGCCGGTTACCAGCAGATCCACCGTTCCCCAGGGCCGATAGGAGCGTTTATGGGAGCGGGTCTCCTCACGCTGCTGGGCTTTGAGCCGATCCACCAGCCCCTTGACATCCTGGACCCGATCCCGGGGAGAAATCATCACCGCATCCGAGGTCTCGACAACGATGTGGTCCTTCAATCCTACTGCCGCCAGCAGGCGGTCTTCGGCATGGAGATAGGAGTCTTCCACGTCATGCAGAACCACATCTCCTTTGACCACGTTGTTCATATCGTCCTTTTCCCCGACCTGCCAGAGGGCCTCCCAGGACCCCAGATCGTTCCAGCCGGCTTCCATGGGAATCATGGCCCCGCGATCGGTTTTTTCCATAACCGCATAGTCGATGGAATTGCCGGGGCAGGATGAAAAGGCCTTTTTGTTAAGGCGGAAAAAGTCCAGGTCGGCGGTTCCGCGTTCGACGGCCTGACGGCAGGCAGCGACAATATTGGGAGCAAAATCTTCCAGGGCCTGGAGCACCGCCGAAGCCCTGAACATAAACATTCCGCTGTTCCAGCAGTAAACTTTTGCGGCTACATAGCTCTTGGCGGTTTCCAGATCCGGCTTTTCCACAAAGGCAGCGATGGTCACCGCCGCATGGTCCTTATCGTTCTGCCCCAGCGGTTCGCCCATTTTAATGTAGCCATACCCGGTTTCAGGTCCTTGGGGGATAATGCCGAAGGTAATCAGCCGTCCGTCCAGGGCATGCTTGACGCCCGCCTGGACGACCTGTCTGAAATTCTCGGGAATCTGGATGTGGTGGTCTGCGGGCAGGATCAGCAGCACCGGATCCGCACCGCTTTCCAAAGCCCGTAAAGCCGCCACGGTCAGGGCCGGGGCCGTGTTTCTACCCACCGGCTCCAGAATGATCGCATGGGGTTCGATTTCGATCTGGCGCAGCTGCTCGCCCACCATGAAGCGATACTCATCGTTGCAGATCACCATGGGGCAATCTACATCCGCCAGGCCGTCCAGCCGTAGGACCGTATTTTGCAGCATGGTGTGACGATCCACCAGCCGGATGAGCTGTTTGGGGTACAGCGCCCGCGACAAGGGCCAGAGTCGGGTGCCGCTGCCGCCGGCGAGGATGACGGGAAGAATCGTTGGGATTGTTGAGTTCATTGGGTTTTTTGGGTTTGGCGTTTCAAGTTTGGGGTTTGTTCGCCGTTCACCGTTCACGGATCACTGTTCACTGATCCCCATCAGCTCTTTTCTCAAAATATCCAGCGCCGCCATGGCAAAGATCTTCTTGTTCATCAGCCGCTTGCCGAACGGGAAAAAAAGCCGGCGGCCGTATGAACGGCCGGGAGCGGCAAAACCGATGCACACCGTGCCCACCGGTTTGTCTTCGCTGCCGCCGTCGGGGCCGGCGATGCCGCTGGTGGACAGCCCGTAAGTGGCCCCGGCCACCTTGCGGGCCCCCTCGGCCATCTGCCGGGCGATCTCTTCATGAACGGCCCCGTATTCTTCCAATGCCTTCGGATCGACGCCCAGCACATCGATTTTGGCCTGGTTGGAATAAGTCACCCCTGAAAAAAGAAAATAGCTGGAACTGCCGGCCACGTGGGTCAGCCAGTTGGCGATCAGGCCGCCGGTACAGCTTTCGGCCAGAGATATTGTGGCCGACTGTTTCAGCAGCATGTGGCCGATAACGGTTTGCATGCTCTCGCCGTTTTCCGAAACCACATGTTTGCCCAACTGCCCGGCGATCCATTGGCCGGCCTCTTCCAGACGCTCTTCCAGGCGACTGGCATCGCTGTCCCGCCCGTAGAGCTTGACCTGAATCTGGGGGAAATTGGCCCGCAGGCCCAACTGGATGCCCGGAAAGGCCGCTTCCACCCCGGCGCTCTTCTCTCCGGCCAACGATTCGGGCAGGCCGAAGGTGGTGAAGGTCTTCACCCGGCTATGCAAAGCCGCGTCCCCCTGTATGGTCAGCAGATCCGGTATCACGTAGTCGGCCAGCATGCGCTTCATCTCGTAAGGAACGCCGGGAAGAAAGAAAAACCGGCATCCTTTGATGGTCACGGCAAAACCGGGAGCCGTTCCCACCGGATTGAACAGGACCTTGGCACCGCCCGGTAAAAAAGCCTGCTTGCGGTTGGACGCGGTCATGGGCCGCTTGAATTTTTTGAAAAAGCTTTCGACATTGGCCAGGGCTTCCTCGTTCTCCACCAGCTCCAGACCGGCGGCCTTGGCCGCGGCCTCGGCCGACCGGTCGTCCGTGGTGGGCCCCAGACCGCCGGTTACCACACACACATCCACGCGTTGACCGATTTCACGCAGGGTGGACGTTAACATGGAGAGATCGTCCCCCACGCAGATGTGGCGAACCACCTCGATTCCGTTTTGTTCAAGCTTCTCGGCAATGTAGGCCGAGTTGCTGTCCACCAGCGTGCCGGACCGGATCTCGTCTCCCGTGGCCAGAATTTCCGCTTTCATGGGGCTGCCTATTTGGGTTGTGTTGTTTTTTGTGGAAAAATTTTGCCGTTCGACAATAGCGGCAGCCGCCTATACGTGTCAACGAAACAATCGCGGCCCGTTTCTCTTTTTCGGACACCTGGAATATAAGTAAAGAGAAATTCCGGCGTTCAGCCTGTGTGACATTTGACTTGATTTATACCTTATAAAAAGGTAGAAAAAGATACTTTTTGACCCTTTCAATAATGACAAAATGAAAAACATCCTTAAACGATTGATTGTCGATTTTCAGGAGAATCCTGTCCCCCAGAGGGCTGCGCGGGATATTCCCTTTCCCGTAAACAGCAGAAAAATCGTATCGCTCATCGGGGTCCGCCGCAGTGGCAAAACCTCCGCCTTGCAGCATACGATCTCGCAACTCAGGGAAACGGTCGACACAAAACAAATCGTCTATCTAAATTTCGAAGACGATCGGCTGGACCCACTCACCATCGCCGAACTCGATCTCATTCTCGAGGCCTACTACGAGCTTTATCCGCTGCTTCGCGATAGCCGTACGTATTGGTTTTTCGATGAAATTCAGAACATCGACGGCTGGGAAAAATTTATCCGGCGGATGCACGATACCGAAAAGGGGCAAATATTCATTACCGGTTCGTCGGCAAAGTTGCTCGGCAGTGAATTGGCGACAAGCCTGCGGGGAAGAACCCTTCGCTACGAGGTGTTTCCTTTTTCCTTCCGCGAATACCTTCGCTACCTGAACGTCGAAGTCAACCTGCATTCATCGGAAAGTCGTACACTGATCAAACACCATTTCGATCATTACCTGATCCATGGTGGGTTTGCGGAATGTTTCGACCAGAGTGACGATATCCGACGACGCATCTTGCGCGATTATCTCGATCTGGTCATTTACCGGGACATCATCGACCGGTTCGGGGTCACCAACCGCGCTCTCTTGAAGCATTTAATCAAGTACCTGTTCGTCAATCCAGCGACCTTGGTGAGTTACAACAAATTGTTCAACGAATTTCGATCCCAGGGCTTCAAGATATCCAAGGATACGCTGATCGACTATTTTTCCTATCTGAACGACGCTTATGCCGCCTTCAGCGTTCCTATTTTCAGGAAATCCGTCAGGGAGGAACAGCGCAATCCCAAGAAGATTTACATCATCGACAACAGCTACAAACGACTCTACGACGCTTTCGCCGGGCAGGACACAGGCAGACTATACGAGAACCTGGTTTTCCTGCACCTGCGTCGTCAGACACCGGATATCTACTATTTCAAACAAGCCTACGAAGTGGATTTTTTCGTTGAAGGTGATCTGATCAATGTCAGCGCCAAAATCGACAAGGCCACAACCCGACAGAGAGAAATCAGATCCCTCGAAGAGTCCATGAACCAATTGGGGCTCAAGGAAAGCCTTCTGCTCACTGCGGAAACGGAAGAAACCATCAAAACCCAAGCCGGCACAATTCACGTCTTGCCGGTTTGGGAATGGCTCTGTTCGCGATGATCGAATTTTGAAAGAATTCCATCAATCAAACCCAAGGATTGATGAGGTCGATCCCAGAAATATCGATAAAGTCTTTAGTGTTGCGTGTTGCCAGGGACAGATCGGCAGTTCTTGCAATCGCAGCGATTTGGGCATCCTCTAAACTTATGGGCCGACCAATATGGGTTCGATCGGCTACAATTTTCGCATATTCGGTTGCCGCGAGATAGTCGAAGGGCAGAATCCGGTCACCAAAATCTTCTACGAACATCTGTTCCGCCAGATCACCCAACATTCTTTTTCTTTTGCCACCATCCAGCAGAGCAATACCCAATTGTATTTCAGCTAAGGTTATGGCGCTGATCCAAAGGTCCCACTCCGGAATCTCATCGATCCATTGCACCACAGAGGGTTCAGGTGTCGGGCGCATCAATTCGGACAAAACATTTGTGTCAAGGAGAATCATTGTTCCGCATTTTCCCCGTTGTCTTCGTCCCCAAAGGCATCCGCCAGTCGGCGCGGATAGGAATGCACGACTTCCGGAAGAACAACGCCGCCCATTTTACTGAACCGGTTCGCTATCCGAGATCCGACACCTGTCTTGCAGCGCTCGCGCAACAAATGACGCTTGAGTATTTGCCGGGCCTCCTCTTCCATCGATCGGCTGTTTGCCGCAGCGTTCATCCGAAGGCTCGCTTTTAACGATTCATCTATATTTCTCAAGGTTATTGTTGCCATCAGCGCCCCTCTAATTTCTTAGAAATCATTTTCATAGCCATGTATGCACACGAATTTTCATTAAAATAAGCAATGCATTCATTGCTGTCAATGCTTAGGACCAAAATGGGGACGGGGATGATTTTTTGCGTTTCATTCACGGATAAGTAATTTTTAATTCAGCCATAAGCTTTTCTCCCCGTGCTACTGCCCGGCTGATGGCGGATTGCCCTACCCCCAGAAGTTTCCCTACATTTTTTCCGTCCATGCCCAACTTCCTGACCGCCAGGTACGCCGCCACACTTCGCGCTTTCACTCGATGAGGGTGTTTTCCCGGCGATAAAACATTTTCAACGGAAAGGCCGAAAAATTCGCTAATTTGTGCAATCATCCGGTCAAACGTATGGCCTTCGGCCGCTAATCGATATCGTTCTTCCATGCGCTCCTGGGCCGATTCAAGCACCTGCATCACAAAATCGGAATCTCCCAGAATTCTCTCGTCCCCTTTGAGATGCTCTTTCATGCGCCGCATGGATTTGAGGACACCCCAGCCACCGGCACTGCGCAACAGGCCTCCACCAGTCAATTCAGGTCTTTTCCCCTGGTCGAGGCCCTTTTGGATAAAGTTTCGATAGTTGCGCCGTGCCGCTTTCCTTTGTTTGCCAAACAACGATAAAACGCCGTCCACCGACTGCCAATCATCGGAAACATGCCCTGCCAGTCGACTGTGACCGCAGTAGGCATACTTGTCCAGCGTTTTTAAATCCTTGACGATGCCGGCACGCAGGGGATTCAAATGGATATAGCGAACCAATTCCAGAAGGTATGGATCTTCCTGACACAGTATGGACTTATACCGGTTTTGAAACAGGCGCCCATGGCGTTTATGCCGGTGATTGAAACTGACTGCGTAGCCGGTCAAAAGCCGTCTCATAACCGTGGTGATGGGAACGCTACCGGTTCGCAAAAGAAGATGGAAATGGTTGGGAATCAGCACCCAGGCGTAACAAAGCGTTTCGCTCTCACTGATTATTCGGGACAAGCGATCGACAAAATCATCGCGATCAGCATTATTGATAAATATTTTTCGGCGTTCAATCCCCCGGCAGATGATATGGTGCAGGGCTCTGGGCGCATCGATTCGGGCTTTTCTTGGCATTTTGATTACATATCATAGCCGAATGGATATGGAAACGCATATAATCATCCCCGTCCCTGATTCCCCAGGATAAAACGCCGTCCACCGACTGCCAATCATCGGAAACATGCCCGGACAGTCGACTGTGACCGCAGTAGGCATACTTGTCTAGCGTTTTCAAATCCTTGACGATGCCTGCGCGCAGGGGATTCAAATGGATGTAGCGAACCAATTCCAGAAGGTATGGATCTTCCTGGCACAGTATGGACTTATACCGGTTTTGAAACAGGCGCCCATGGCGTTTATACCGGTGGTTGAAACTGACTGCGTAGCCGGTCAAAAGCCGTCTCATAACCGTGGTGATGGGAACGCTACCGGTTCGCAAAAGAAGATGGAAATGGTTGGGAATCAGCGCCCATGCGTAACAAAGCGTTTCGCTCTCACTGATTATTCGGGACAAGCGATCGACAAAATCATCACGATCAACATTATTGATAAATATTTTTCGGCGTTCAATCCCCCGGCAGATGATATGGTGCAGGGCTCCGGGCGCATCGATTCGGGCTTTTCTTGGCATTTTGATTACATATCATAGCCGAATTCATATGGAAACGCATAATTTCATCCCCGTCCCGCACTTCTCCTAAGGATTTAAGTGTCTACCAAACACATGTAATTTATTTCACATTTTCTCACCACTTTATTACTTTTTTTCAACAATATCGCTGTGGAAATAACAATCAGATTTAAATAATCGTATGTGTGTCTTATGATATACCACTTAAATTATTACTTAATCTACCTTAGACAATATTATTTCTCAGAACGGCATGTAATATGCTTAAGAGTCCTGTAGCTTCCGTTATATATAGCAACCTAAATCTTACGTTGCGGTCTAACTCTTCTTGACAAGAAACTTTTTACCACTAGCTCATACAATCTTTTCAGGACTTTATTAGGTTTTGATGAACTCTTAAAAAATCATCGTAGCGTCATGCCGGGCTTGATCCGGCATCTATAAAATATTGAAATTATAAGATTCTGGCCTCCGCCGGAATGACGAAAAAGATGTAATTTTGACTTTTTACGATTACATCAGGTTTTGATCTAAAACCTGATGTAATCGTAGAGAGAGGGGGTGATAACAGATAGATTAAGGTAGCAGTATTTTCCCATAAATCATACCAGAAGGAAGAGGTGAACTATGAAAAAATTTTTAGTATCAGTATTGATGATCCTATTTGTTTTTGGTTTTGCATTCTCAGCCAGCGCCGTCACCATCGTTACTGACAACTCTGGCCCAATTTACACCACTCCAGCAATTGACGGCTATGCAACTTATGATGATGATATGTATGGAATGACGGTATCAATCACCTACGCGAATGGATATACCAGCAATTTGACTTGGGCGGATTTAGGATCTGGGGTTTCAGGCGTGCAAGGAGGCAATGTTGACCTAACGCTTAACGGTGATACGTTTACTGCAGCTTGGAATTTTGACTCAGATGATTTCCGCATAGCTCAAATAGTACTTGATGCTGGCGCGGGTGATGCCGTTTTTGATATCTGGGGAGATTATGTAGGCACTGCTGGTTCCGCATATGGAAGAGCCTTTGCGCCGCTATCATCGACGAGCGGAGATTATGATATCACCGCAACCTATTCCGGCCAAGTTGCATTGGCAGGATATGCACCGGTTGGTGATTTGTACAGATTTTTGACCATTGATTTTACCGATGGTTATTTCCTCGGCAATGACTTTTTGTCCTTTCAAGCCGACACCGACAGCGTTAAAGTATCTGGTGGCTTATCGGTACCTGAACCCGCCACGATGATCCTTTTAGGAACCAGCCTTCTCGGCATGGCTGCCGTCCGCAGGAAAATCAAAAAATAGCAAATTATTAACTATCTGACTATTCTTACGAAAAAAAACCGGCCCTGGAATGATTCCAGGGCCGGTTTTTTTTCGGAAGGGGTCTATCTACAAAAGGGCCTTCGTCTGCGTTGCGTCTGGCGTCTGGGGTCGCCCATTAAAGTGCGGGTCAAGTTAAAAAAGGCATTTTAGGGACGCTGTTGACTATTTTTATTTTTTGATGTTCTCTTACGTTATCATCCTGAAAAACTTTCTACCAAAGATTAATATGCCACGATCAGCACGCCTGGACGCGTCCGGAACATTACATCATGTCATCATCCGCGGAATCGAGAGACGCCGCATCGTGGATCGTACATTCGGCACCTTTGTGTAAACTATTTCTATCAATTTTTTCTTCTGTTTAAGGAACTGTAAAAGTGGTTTCGGGGACGCCCAATGCGGTCAAATACTCCCGTTGAAACGGTTTCAACGGCTTGGTCAACTGCCGATGCTGGTCAAGGGTAATGACCATTATGGAAGCAAACTTGGTTGCCATCATGAAGGCAGTCGGTTTCTTTGTCTTTCGGCGCACCCAACCTGGCAGGGTGCAGTCATGGGTCTCAACATACTGACGCATGGAGCGTTCCATTAAACGCCAGATCAACAGGGAGATCAGCAGTACCAGACCCAGCACCTCAATGCGTTCGGCCTTTTTGAGGAAGATGCTGTTGACGATCGCCGGGTCTTTCAGGAAGCTGAAGTTCTTCTCGATGCCGATCTGGCTTTTATAAAGAGAAAGCAGTTCGTCGGCAGGCCAATCCGTTTGTTGATCCAACAGGTTGGTCAACAGCACGAAACAGCCGGCCTCCTGCCTCAATGGATCCACTTTTTCCGCAGATTCCTGGACGGCTGCGGTTAACCGATATTCGTAACGCAAGACCTTTCGGGGTTTACCGACAGCGGGCCTGCCGCGGCCATACTTGGGGATCTTTTCCACACTAATCTGCAGCCGATGGTAACTGGACTTGGCTTTGCGGATCAGTTTTTCGCCAGCCGCCAGGGCATCTTCCCGGCAGTAGTAGGCCGTGGCGGTGGCTGCCTTTACGTCTGCGTCGAGCTGCTTGCGATCCTGCTTCAGCATCCGGTCGATGCGCTTGTGCCGCCGCTTGTCGTGGAGTTTTTAGGGACGCTGTTGACTATTTTTATTTTTTGATGTTCTCTTACGTTATCATCCTGAAAAACTTTCTACCAAAGATTAATATGCCACGATCAGCACGCCTGGACGCGTCCGGAACATTACATCATGTCATCATCCGCGGAATCGAGAGACGCCGCATCGTGGATGACGATCATGATCGTCATGCCTTTGTCGACCGCATGGGAGAACTGTCCAGCAGTCTTATAACCCACATCTATGCGTGGGCGTTGATGACCAACCACGCCCATATTTTGCTTCGAAGCGGTACGGCGGGGATAAGCGCCTATATGCGTAGACTGTTGACCGGCTATGCCGTCAACTACAATCGAAGGCATCGCCGATACGGACATCTGTTTCAAAATCGTTACAAGTCAATTGTCTGTGAAGAAGAAATCTATTTTAAAGAACTCGTGCGTTATATCCATTTGAACCCGCTTCGGGCGGGGTTGGTAAATACTCTGCCCAAGCTGGATTGGTACCGTTGGTGCGGGCATGCTCTCGTATTGGGAAGACGGCGCAATTCATGGTATGCCCGCGAGGATGTGCTACGATGGTTTGGCAAGGCAGAGAAAGAAAGCGCACGCAATTATCGCAATTTTGTCAAAAGCGGGATCGAACTGGGCAGTCAACCGCATCTGGTCGGAGGCGGATTGATCCGATCTGCCGGTGGTTGGTTCGAAGTGAAAGCCCTTCGGCGAATCGGTGATCGGCAGGCATCGGATGAACGTATTCTCGGAGATGGTTCGTTTGTCGAACGCGTGACCCAGGAAATGGAAATCACCAAAAAATGCCGACTGCTGGCCTCCGACAGGCTTAGCACAGCCCGAGAGTTAATTGCGGATATCTGCGAAAAGAGATCCATTGCAGTGCAAGCCCTGCAAAACGGCAGCCGTGTACGTAGCGTATCAAAAGTCCGTTCGGAACTCTCTTGGATTCTGGTAAACGAGCAGGGTCTCTCCTTTGCTGAAACCGCACGTCAACTGGGTGTTTCGACATCAGCGATTGCCAAGTGTATCGACAGACACGTCAAAAAAATCCATTAATACTCTGATATCATATTAAAAGTTTAACGTCGCCGACTCATATCTTCTGGTGAAGTCGTTCTGGACTGAGCATCGAAAACATTCGGATCTCTTACAAACAAACTATCCTTTTTATAGGTGAAAAATGGTTTGCTTGGATGCTCATCCATCTACCCATCCCAGCCTGCGCCAACAAAACATTGATGCCATGTTTTGCTTTTTCCACGTACCTAAGATATGAACGCATCAATCCGATGAAATCGCCCGTTGGCGGCGCGCCTAGAGAAATGAGCGGACGTCTCCCATGCACCTGTTTCCGATTCTAAATGTTTTCGGCACCTTGTTTCTGGTCACCGGCATTTCGATGTTGCTGCCCGTCGCCTGTGCCCTGATCTACGGCGGCGATGACGTTGCGGCCCTGGCCATTTCTGCGCTGGTGACCCTCTTGATGGGGATGCCGCTGTGGTGGGGGTTTAGAAAACACCATGATCTGGGCATCAAAGACGGCATCTTCATCGCCGCCTTCGGCTGGGTGTTCGTTTCGGCCCTCAGTGCCCTGCCCTTCATGATCCACGGATCGATCCCTTCGTTCACCGACGCCTTTTTTGAGATGATGTCCGGCTATACTACCAGTGGTGCCACCATTTTGACCGATATCGAAGTGGTGCCGCGCGGTTTGCTGTTCTGGCGCAGCGAAACCCATCTTCTGGGCGGCATGGGCTTTCTGACCCTGACGGTGATCTTCCTGCCCCACGGCATGGGAGGATTGCGCATTTTCCGGGCGGAGTCCTCGCCCGGCCAAGTGATCACCAAAGAGAAGTTCCATGCCCGCAACCGGGATACCATGGTGCGCTTGTGGCTGATTTACCTGGGCCTTAATGTAGCTCAGACAATTTTTCTCTGCGGCGGGGGTATGAGCCTGTTCGACGCCCTGTGCCATGCTTTCGGAACGGTATCGACCTCGGGATACTCCCCGTACAATGCCAGTATCGGGCACTACAACAACGCCTATTTCGACTGGATCGTCATTGTGTTCATGTTTCTGGGCGGGATGACCTTCGTCCTTTTCTACCAGATAATGCGCGGAGATTTCCATTCCCTGCGGATCAACACCGAGTTTCGCTGGTATGTCGGATTCATGCTCTTTTTCTGCGGCATGGTCTCCTGGCTGCTGTGGAAGGAAAACACATACGGCCTGATGGACGCCATTCGCTACGGCACGTTTCAGGTCACCAGCCTGCTGACCACCACGGGCTTTACCACCGCGGACTACGAAAAGTGGCCCCAGGCCGCCCAGATGTTCCTTTATGCGGTATGCTTTATCGGCGCATGCGCCGGGTCGACCACCAGCGGCATCAAGATCGTTCACTATGTGGTGCTGTGCAAATTCATGTCGGCGGCCATCAAAAAAATATTCTTCCAACCCATGTCCGTCATCTCCGTTCGCCTCAACCAGCGCCCGGTGGACGACACCATCATCCAGCTCTCGGTGTGCTATTTTATTGTCAACATCTTCATGGTGTTGGGCGGCGGCTGCGTGATGGTGCTTACAGACGACATGGATTATGTCACCGCCATGAGTTCGGTCATCGCCACGTTGATGAACATCGGTCCCGGATTCGGGGCTATCGGTCCGTCCGAGAACTACGCCTTTATCTCGGATGCGGGCAAATGGTTTCTCTCCTACAACATGCTGGTGGGCCGGTTGGAGATGTTTTCCGCGCTGGTCATCTTTTATCCATCCTTCTGGAAAAGATAAAAGAAGGATTTGAGGGGTCGAGGATTCAAGTGGTCCTTGCGTTGAGGGCCTGGTTTCCAAACTATATAAACCTTCAGCATCTCACTGAAATCCTCGTCGTTCCTACCCCTTGAACTCTTCATTATATAGTTCGATTTTCGCTTGAACCCTCGACCCCTCGAACCCTTGAATCCTTATCTCCATGGCAAACGATAACGCCGTCCAAAAGTGCTTTCTGAAAGCCGTCAGCCTAAAAATATTTTAAGCCGTCAACTCGCTGCACTCATTTCTGCGAGGAACCAAATAGTTTGTGGACGTCTTTAAGATGCATCGACTTGCAGATCACGATCACCCGTTCCTCGGGCAGAATGCGGGTGTCTCCCACGGCGATCTTCCACTGGTCATCCCGATAGACGCCCCCGATGAGAATTTTACCGCGAAAGGAGGGATCGATTTTGGAAAGGGGGATACGGGTAATGGGCGAGCCCTTGGCGGCCTTGATTTCGACCACTTCGGCGTCAAACCCGTGCAGATGGGCTACGGAGAGCAGTTCGCCGCGCCGGATGAACTTCAAAATCTCGTTGGCGGCCAGGACTTTCTTGTTCAACGCGATGTCCGACCCGCTGGTTGCGGCCAGCACCAGATACTCCTCTTTGCTCACCAGCGAAATGGTTTTGCGCTCGGTATTGCGGCTCTCGCCGTTGCTGGTGTTCATCAGGTGCTTGGCCAGCATGCAGCTCATGATGTTGGTTTCGTTTTCACCGGTGGCCGTGATAAAGGTGTCCATGTCGGTCAAACCGGCCAGGTCGAGGGATTCGGCATCGGATCCGTCGCCGTGCAACACCTCGGCGTGGCTGAGTCGATGGCACAACTCCGCGGCCCGCGCTTCGTCCTTTTCGACGATCTTGACCTTGACGTCCTTGCCCATCAGGTCGGCCACACGGCTGCCCACCAGTCCACCGCCCAGGATCATGACCCGGTGTCGTCGCCGCTGCTCTTCGCCGGTAATGGCCATCAACCGGGGAAGGTGTTGTTTGGAAGCCATGATCAACACCTGATCCTGAGGAAGGATTTCATTGTCCCCACCGGGCAGAATGGTGGAGATGCCCCTGGCGATACCCACCACCCGGAAGGGAAAATCGCTGTAGGTTTTGGAAAGGTCCTTGAGTTTCTTGTGGGCCAGGGGCGAGCCCTCGGTCACCCGGGTGGCCATGACCTGTGTCTGGCCGTCGGCGATGTCGATAATCTCGATACCGGCCGTGCGTTTGACCAGGCGCACAATCTCCTGGGCAGCCAGTTCTTCGGGGTGAATGATCAGGTCGAGCTTGAGATCGTCATTGCTCAGGATGGCATCCTTGCCGCCGAAATCCAGGGAACGGACGCGGGCGATTTTCAGCGGGATGTGAAACCGGTCGGCAATCATGGCGGACAACATGTTGACCGCATCGTTGTTGGTGACGGCAATCAGCACGTCGATGCCCTGGGCGCCGGCTCCGCGCCAGCAGTCGATATCCATCGCCGACCCCTGAATCAGGCGGGCGTCCAAGTGGCTGTCGGCATAGCGAATCAAACGGCTGTCCGGTTCGACAGCGGTGACGGCGTACCCCTCGTGGACCAGACGTTTGGCCAGGTAAGAGCCAACCCCACCCAATCCCAGGATCAGGATGTTTTCGATAAACGCTTTTTTCTTTTTCAGCATGCTCGCGATCCGGTGAAGTCTATCACAGAAAGGTCGACTGGGTATAATAGAAAGTCGCTATCGTTGTCAACGTGAGGGATTCGAGAGATTGAATCAAGGATAAACGATCATGACGGGTTAAGTCATAATTGACTTTCTAAAAAATCACATCTCAAAGGGAACTTGTTTTGCAGCGACAACTTCCAACAGCGGAAAGCCTTGACATTAAGGGTGGGGCATGCATATTGGACAGATTCTCAATCATCCCTAATCTTTTTATGCCGAAATCTTTCAAGAATAAAACTGTCTATATTACCGGTGGTTCCAGCGGAATCGGCCTTGCCGTGGCCAAGCTCCTGGCCTCTTTAGGCGCGGACATCCTGCTGGCGGCCAGATCAGCGCAGCGGCTCGAGACAGCTCAACGGGCTGTCGAAGCAACTCGGCAGTCGGACCGGCAAATAATCAAGACCCTGAGCCTCGATGTGGGCAACCATGTCCAGGTTTACGAAAAAATGAATGCTGCGGTTGCCGAATTCGGTGCCCCGGACATCCTGATTCTCAGTGCCGGGATCAACACGGCGGCCGACCATTTCGAGAACATCACCCCCGAGATGTTCGCCGAGGTCATGAGCGTAAATGTCAACGGGGTGCGCACGTCCATCCATGCCCTGCTCGGCCCCATGAAGGCCAAGCGCGGCCACGTTGTCATTCTCTCCTCGGCAGCGGCCCTGTTCGGCATGTTCGGGTATACAGCCTATGCCGCCTCAAAGGGTGCACTCATGGGGTTTGCCGAAAGCCTGCGCTATGAACTCGCTCCTCTGAAAATGCCGCTGACCGTTGTTTTCCCGCCCGAGGTGGACACACCCATGAACGAAACGGAGGCCAAAACCCTGCCGCCCCAGGCAAGGGCGGTAAAAAACATGGGCGGGCTCCTGACTCCCGAATTCACGGCAAAAGAAATCGTCCGGGCCATCCGAAGAAAATCCTACTGGTGCATCCCTGGGCGCCGCACCCGCTTCCTCTATCTGATGCACAGGCTCTCCAACGGGTTTCTTTCGCGGGTAGTCGGGGACCTGGTGATCCGGCGGGCAATTGGCAACGAAACGGCCAAACCAGGATAAATAACACCCAAATCGAGGAGGTACCATGGAACCGTGTTCGAAAGAATTAAGGGAACGGTACAATTTTTTCGATTTTCTCTTCTATACCTGCCTGTTGGCCGTTCCACTGCTGACGGCTGCCGTGGGAATCGCAAGAAATACGTTGGGTGGCCTGCTGGTGTATATCCTTCTGATCGCCGTTGGGGCAATTCTGGTCCTCAAATTCTTTTGCAGCCGCTGTCCTCACTATGCCCGTGAAGACAAGCTGCTACGCTGCATCTTTTTCTGGGACCTGCCCAAGTTCTTTGCGGCACGTCCGGGCGAACTCGATACCAGGGACAGAATCGTAACCTGGGCCGCTCCGGCAGTGCTGCTGGCCTTTCCCCTCATCTGGCTGATACACGAACCGGATTTACTGGCGATTTTCCTGCTCTCTTTGGCTGGATTCGCCGCCGCCGTCCGGCGCCATGAATGCCACCGCTGTATTTATTTTGCCTGCCCCATAAACAAGGTATCGGAGGAGATGAAGAGCACAACCGAGTAAAAAGCTGATAATACTCTCGTTCCTTAAAAAAACAACTTGACGGTTCACGTCACGCAAACGACCCGCAGATGGGGAAGTATCGTATATGATGAAGTGCGGGTCCCCGCGAGTATCCAGTTTAAGCCGCCTATGAACGCTTGAACTTGCTGGCGCGACGCCAGACCCAGTGTTGCATCCGGCAGTATTGGTTGGGCGCCAGGGCGAAGAAGAACTTTAACAGCTTGAACGAAATGGGCTCGTCGTAGTTCACGACCCGCTTGCAGCCTTTCTGGAATTTTTCAATGTGCAGGGCGACTTTCTCGGCCGGCGGGGCGTTGTTGCAGCGCTTGGCACGGACCTTATGCCCCTTTTCGTTGAGTCGATTCACCGGCGCCCAGGAAAGCGGCCCGTGGATCGCGCCGGGGCGGTAGAGTCGCAGTTTGATATCGGGATTGGAATGCTCCAGAATCGGGCCGGTACCCTGGATGAAATAGTGCAGCGCCGCTTTCGAGGCGTGGTATACCGGTCCGAAGGCCGACGGACTGCCGTCGGCGATGGACCCGATAGCGATGATGTCCATGGGCTTTTGCGCGTATTTGGCGGCCTCGAGGGCAAACACGGCCGGGAAGGTGTAGTTGATCGTCGTGATGGACTGGGTCATTTCGGACAATGGCTCGCCCATGGCGCCGATCTCCTTTTCGATGGCACCGGCGTTGAGATAGACGAGGTCGGGTTCGATTCTCAAAAGGGTCAGGACATCGTCGATGCTGCTTTGACCGTTTGTGATCACACGGCTGCACGCAGGGTGCTGTGCAATGGATCGCCGTGTTACGCCGTGGACTTCCCACCCACGTTTCAGATAAAGTTCTCCAAAGGCGCTACCCAAGGTGCCGGTGATACCGGTGATGAGTACTTTTTTTGCCATGATATCAATCTTGCCCTTTACGTTCAGTTGATGTCGGACTCGCCTTAAATCGCCGCATTCAATAAGATCCGGATAGTGTCAATGCTGTGTTAGAAAAATGTGAGGAACCCGTTGTAAGCATCAAATCCCATTGGTGATTAAAACTTTCAAAAGACCAACCGGCTTTACAAAAAGCTGCCGACCACCCTCAGGGCATTGGCGATGATGGTCAGGGCCGGTGCAACGCCCAGGGAGGTGGGCATGAAGCTGCCGTCGAGCACGTAGAGATTGTCTAAGTGATGATGGCGGCAGTTTTTGTCCAGGGCGCTGGTGGCCGGGTCGTTGCCGAAGCGGCAGGTGCCCACCTGATGGGCAACATGCAGCTTTTCATTTTTAGCGATCATGGCGAAAGCCAGGCTGTTGGAGATGCGGCGCATGGCCGAAAGGAAACCTTTTTTCATCCGTTGGCCGCGATAGTGGTCATAGGGGTGATAGCGATGCGAAATGGTTATTTGGCCGCTACGCCGCGCAACGCGGTTCGAGGGTTGGGGCAAATCTTCGATGGCACCGACGAAAGTAATATTGCGGGTTAATGCCGGCTCAAGAAGCCGCCTGGGCAGAAAGACCGGCAACTGCACTTGCATGGTCAGTACGCCGGGTATGGGCAATTGCTGGATATACCCCAGCTTGTGGGGTTCCGCGTCGTCGGATAGATACAGGTCGGTGATTACCGAGCTGCTTGATGAACTCCCTTCCGGCACCGGTTCGGCGGGCGCACAGAGCCGTGAAAATCACTCCGAGCTGAAACATGTAGTTGCGCCCGATAATGTCGTTTCCTCCGGCCAGCCCGTGCTGCATTAAAAACACCGGACTGCCGATGGCACCACCCGATAAAATGAAGAGGTCGGCGCTTACCCAACGGTTGCCCGTGGGGCTGTTCAACTCGAGGCCAACGATCCGGCGTCCCTTGGATTTCACCGCGGTCACTTCGGTCTCCGTGAGCAATACGGCATGGTGGTTCTCCAATGCCGGAACGATGCAGCGATTCAGGCTGGAAGCCCTGGCTCCGGGAGGACAGATGTATCCCGAACAGGTCGGGCAGCGGTCACAGGTGGACGGATCGATTCCCAAGGGGAGCGTGAACGGGCGCAGTCCCGCCTTTTCAAACGTCTCTTTCAGGGCAATATTGGTGGGATGCAGCGGCAAGGATTCAGCGGGATAGGCCGTGGTACGCTGCATCAGATAGGGGGTTGCCTGACCGATTTCTCCAGCCACCCGGAAAATATTTTCGGCTTCGGTATAAAACGGCGCCATCTCTTCATGGGAAACGGGCCACTCCCAAAGGCTTCGATCCAGGTATCGGCCATAATACCGGCCCGGCGTGAAATCGCTTGGCCCCGGCCGCATCAGGCATGCACCGTAAAGGCTTGTGCTTCCTCCGGCAATACCTCCGATGAACGGCCGATCCTTCAATCCACCGCAAACGAACTTCCGGTCGTCCGATGCCCGTTTTTCGATCTACATGGCCTGTTCATCTTGAAAGACCCGGGTATCGTCAAACCGTTTTCCCCGCTCGACAAAGAGGACACGCTTGCCCATAGATGCCAGCTTGTATCCGGCCATACCGCCGCCGGCACCGGTGCCGACGACGATGGCATCGTACCGATCGGGTATGGAATTAGATGGGGGCATCGATCAATTAGCGACAAAAAAGCCGCTTGAGAGGATTAATCCTCGCAACCGGCTGAAAATAGGGAGATAAAATATATTTTTAAGTGGCGTCCCCAAGAGAACACCAAAAGTTTCACTTTTCTTGTAAATACCACTTTATACTGAGTATTTACGGGCTGTTTCCAAAAGGAAAACGGTAGATATACATAATCCACTTCGGGGTAAAGCATTTTTCCGATCGCCGAATATAAATCTGAAAAATTGGGTGTCAATATAGATTTACCAAAAATTTAGCACCTACCCTACCCCAATCCAAAGACTCCGACCACCACCATAATGGCTGTTTAGCCCGTTCTCCGCTCCAAACAGCAATTTAAGCGGCCCCATACCCCGAGCAAGCGATTAGTTTTCGTGTTTTTGTATCCGTAAAATTTCCTGGATATTCACGCCCGTGGGGCTATTTTTCCATCCCAATGATAATGAACATATTCCCAGCAATTTGACATCCTCATTTTTTATTGGTAGGTGAGAAAAATTTTGAGTACTATATGATTAAAAATTCATCGCTAATACTGATATCGTCTGTATTTGGGTTCGCTTCGATCTTATTTGTTTGGTTTGGAGAATCAGGTCTCGTATCCATTTTAACAAGAGAGGATGGGGTCGTTGAAAACTTAAGCGCAATATTTTATATGGTAGCCATAGCCTTTGGCTTTGTTTCAATATTTCTATCCGACCGCGTATACCTTCCGATAATATGGACTCTTTTATGTTTAATATTTCTCGGTGAAGAAACAAGTTGGTTCCAAAGGGTCTTTGATTATTCCGTTCCATCCATTGAGCAGGTAAATGCACAACATGAATTTAACTTGCATAACTTAAATGTGTTTCAAGGAGGTAAATTAGTGCATTCATCCTTAAGATTAAGTAGTATTCTCAAATCACAAAATCTATTTAGGGTTGGCTTTTTTGGTTACTTTTTAGTTGTCCCTTTTTTGCTATATATTCCAAAAATTAAAGGGTTAATGTCAAAAATTGGCTACAAAAAGCCTGATACTGGCTTTGCTTTAGTTTTACTCATAGTGTTTTCATTGTCTTTTATGCTGTCCTTGTTTTCTCCAGTAGATGTAAAAAAATCTTTGGCAGAAACAAGAGAAATGCTGTATGCATTTTTTATTATGTTGTATATTTTTGCCTTCGTACGACCTAACCAAATAACCAAACCAACCGCTATCATCATCGACGGATGACCTTGGCGCCCCAACACAATTTTTCAAAGATCAATTCAATCGGGTCAAGTTCTGCTATTCCCATTTCCAAAAGGTTCGGGGCCTCAGGACTTCCGACCTTTTTACCCACAATTTCCTACTGCTCCTACACATTGGGAAGAAATCCTGGGGTGCCGCATACCTGGAAGCTGGTGTCAAATATTTCAGATACCATGCATTGCGGCACTATGTGTAATCTGACACCCGGTTTGAAACCATTTGGCGGGTGGTTTGAAACCGCGTAAACGCGACTAAAAAACCCTTCTATTACATCCCCGTTTAGATTGCCATTAAATTTGGGTGGCAGTTGAAAACTACCAGTTAAAACGTGGTTCCAAACCATCCGACGGGTGGTTCCAAAGGTCGTGGCGCGATGCAAACCATTCGACACGTGGTTCCAAATGTGGGAGGGGGTGGTCGCGAGACTACTTCCTACCCCGAAAGGAATTTTGGTATTCAATCTCTATAAATGCAAGACCACCCATACTCCGATAGCCTAAATAGACTGTATGAAAATAACCTTTATCGTTTTGAATAATTTCCACCTTCAATTTGTCCGAAATGCAATCCCATGTTGACTCATCAAACAAGGGATCTCTTTCCGTCAACACTAAAATCCCAGGGCCATATTGTTCAAACCATATATCATAGGAATTTTTTGATAATTTTTTTCTCAATGTAGCAGCGAATGCAAATGCTGTTCTTTTATCAGGGTCGTATATTGGATGTTCCTTTCTTTCATAAGGGTTCTCCCCAGGTGTCACCGCTGCTCTTTCTTCCCTTGCCTCTTCCGAACTTCTGTAGATATCAGCATGTTCAATCCACACAAATTTACCATCATGTTGAGCTAATGCATCTGGTGGATCGGGCTTTTCAAATACTTCGAACTTCGTCCCATGTTTCAAATTATACCATTCCAGAAATTGATCAATGACAGCATCTTCATGAGCTTGCTTTATTTTTTCTCTCGGTTTCACAATCGTCTGCTCAACTTTTCTAGCATGTCATTTCTATGAAATTTTAAATCCTGCATTTCACCACCAATTACCATTGTCGAATTGGGCTCTGATTCTCCAATAGCCGTAGTTATCGCTTCTGGACGAATGTCTGGTCGAATTGACCTTATTTGAGACTTCAGAGCATCAACAGCCTCAATTTCTTTATCAGACGATATGGAACGCGCTTTTAGATATTCGATTATTCCGGGTTCAAGAAACTCTTTTTCGCTTTCGTTGAGAGGCATTTAGATCTCCTTTCATATAATTCCTAACCTTCACAAGTGGACAGGGATTAAGGCCCTGGATAAAGGCTCGTTAACACAAAAAAATGATAGTGTCAGAGCGGCCCGCCCCTGCGAATCGATTGCAGGGTGTTGTTGAACAAAGCTGCAAACGCGGCGGGAAAAAATATCAAGATCGTGTATACTTTCCTTAATCGTCCAATTCCGGGCGGTTTAAACAAGAAGGGAGTATACAATGGAGCCGATAAAAAACAAACGATTCGAAAAACTGTATCAGTGCTTATAATAGCTTATAGAACATGACTTCATCCCCTTCAACTAGGATAAGGTCAGATTTGTCTGCGATTCTGCCTTCCGGTGCAAAACAACCCGAAATGGATTCTGTATCGGTTATAAAAGTTATATCCTCTGAGAGTGTGTACCCGTATCTTTGTAATCCGGAATTATAAAGTCCATCTTTTCCCTTCGGATATTGTTTGTATTTGATAGCGTTATATTTTGAATCAAGAAGATATACAAACGCCTTTTCAGCATCAGCAATAATCTTACTATTATAAAAAGATGTTCCAAGCGCAAATTCCTCAAAATCCTTATCTGTTTCAAGTTGATTAATCTGGAACGGCTCAACTCTGAAGAAAAAAAGGATTATCTCATCCGTTACGCGTGATGAATATGCATGCGGTGATTCATTGGAGAGGATACGAAGTCTTTTGTCGTGCGGTTTTATAACTAGCCTTGATAGGCTATCTTCTTTGTTAGAAATTCCAACATAGTGCAAATAGTATTTAGTGAAATCCCTCAAATTATCGAATCCATTTATAGCAGGGTGACCACGCCACTTATCATAAAGAATTTTTTCTGTTGTGAACCAATCAATTACATCAATTTTTTCGCCGGAATCTTTTTTGCAAGACCAGATCCTTATAAGCTTTTCTCCGAATTCGAATTTTAAATCAACTTTGTCTAAATCCACATCTTGATATTGCAGTATTTGGCCAAAATCTATAGAAACATCGGTATAACGATCACCTATTGAATAGGTCAGCTTTATAACGAATTCATTTTTAAAATTAGGAATTACAGAATGCTCATCTATAATAAATTTGCTCTCATGGCGCTGCGCGATCATATATAAGTTGCTATGCTTTATATCTTCCTGAACCTCAGGTATATTCTTTAACCATTCAGCCTCTTGGTTTGAGATTGGCGGATAGACTAATTTCAAAAAATGTAATTGTACTTTCATTATTACTCCTTTTTTTGGCAAACCTAACAGAATTCTGTTTTTGGTCACTCTATTGCCAAAAATTACAAATTTGCAAGTCTCGCCCAAAGCCTATCGGATTCTGATAGATGAAGGATATCAACCCATTGCCATTTCTTTTTTCTGATATTTCTTAAAATTTTCAGCTTGCTCGAATATTTCTTTATACACTTCATCCCGGTCAACAGGTGGATAGTCGTTCTCTGCCAAGAGGATAATCAGATCTGCCTTCAGCTCGGCTTTGATGTCATCACGCCGGCTCCAGTCGGTATACTTGGCCTTGTCATCAACAACCGTTTTGACCTCTCTGGCAAGATGCAACAGTTTGTCTTCCGGGTACTCAAAATCATACTTATGGGCCAGCGCCTTCAGGATGTCATAAAAAGCCTTTTCCTCAAAGTCGATACCCATGTCGGCAAACGACTCTTTCTCCTTTTTTAGCGCAGAGATCATGTCGTAAATTTCATTGGTAAAATCCTCCAGCACTTCGCTTACCAGGACATCTTGTTCCTTGCGCTCATTGTACCGTTCAACCAGGTCCTTGAACTTCTTTGAAAAGTCAATCCCCATGACCTTGTTGACCTTCTTGAAATCATCAATGGCCCTGGCCAGAAGCTGTTGTAGAATTTTAATTTTCGTGTTGGGCAGCTTGATTTTTTCGATCTTGGCCAGATAGTTCGCATCAAAAAGGTCAACCTCTTTGCCATGCCCCTTGCCCAGCTTGAAAATCTCTTCCACCCCGTCGCTGGCCAGCGCCTCCTTGATCATTTCCCGCACCTTGGCGTTCATCTGGGCGACGTCGGGCGCATCTCCCTTGGTCAACTTGAAAACAATAGAACGCACCGCCAGATAAAAGTGGACATGATCGCGTTCCGCCTGACTGAATTCGTCACTGCCGCAGCATATGTCATAGGCCGCTTTCAGGCGCCGAACCAGATACATAAACCGCTTTTCCTGTTTATCGGTGATCATGGCAAACTCAGCCGCCATATTTAGGCACTGCAGTTGCGCCAGGGGTACCCCCGTAAAATAGGGGGAGGTATCAAATTTATGAAAAATCTTTCCAAGCAGATCAAGATAGTCTTTCACCACCACAATGGACTGATCGATCTCCTCGATATTTGACTGGTCCTTTTTAGAATAATGGGCCAGAGCCTGGTTCATCTGGCTCTTGATGCCGATATAATCGACAATCAGCCCCTTCTCCTTGTCTTCAAATTTCCGATTAACCCTCGAGATAGTCTGGATCAGGTTATGCCGCTGGACAGGCTTGTCGATGTAAAGGGTGTCAAGGAAGGGCACATCAAAGCCAGTGAGCCACATATCAACGATAATGGCGATCTTGAAGTTTGATTTCGCGCTTTTAAACTGCCGGTCCATCTCCTTGCGATAATCCTTGGTGCCAAGCAGATCGTAAAGGGCTTTGGGGTCATCCTGGCCACGGGTCATGATCATCTTGATCCGCTCCATAGGCTTTATCTCCCGTCGTTCTCTTTCGGTCAGGCTCGCACCCTCCTCACAGGTCCTTATTTCAGCCCACTCCGGCCGAAGGGCAATAACCTCCTTGTAAAATTCGTAGGCGATGGGACGGCTGGAGCAAACAAACATGGCCTTGCCCTTCACCGTTGCGCCCTCGCTCACCCGTTTTTCATAGTGTTCCACAAAATCAGCCGCCACAGCCTTAAGGCGGTCCGGATCGCCGAGGATGGCATTCATTTTGATGTTGGCCTTTTTGCTCTCCTCGATCTGGTAATCGCTGGTACCCTGGTCGGCGCACTGGGCGTAATATTTCTCGATCTCCGTCAATTTGGCGTTATCCAGCAGCACCTTGGCTGCCCGGCCCTCATAGACGATGCGGACGGTGATGCCATCTCGTACCGATTCGTTCATGGTGTAGGAATCAACCGGTGGTCCGAACACATCCAGTGTGGCGTCAATGGGCGTACCGGTAAAGCCAACAAAGGTGGCTCCCGGCAGCGAGTCGTGCAGGTATTTGGCGAAGCCGTAAGTGCGCTTGACGCCATTTTTTGTAACCCGCACCTTCTGTTCCAGATTAACCTGGCTGCGGTGCGCTTCGTCCGAGATGCAGATCACGTTGGTTCGGTTGGTAAGCAGTTCGATGTCTTCTGTGAATTTATGGATTGTGGTCAAGAAAACGCCGCCGCTGCTCCGGCCCTTGAGCAATTCCCGGAGTTGAGCCCGGCTCTCCACACTGACAACCGCATCGTCGCCGATATAGCCCTTGGCCCCCACAAACTGGCCTGAAAGCTGGTCGTCCAGGTCGGTACGATCGGTAATTAGCACAATGGTGGGGCTGGCAAAATCAACGCTCTTCATGAGCAACCGCGTTAAAAAGAGCATGGTGTAGCTCTTACCACAACCCGTGGCCCCGAAATATGTCCCGCCCTTGCCATCACCCTCGGGGCGGCGATGGGCCTTAACACTGGCGTAGAGTTTGGTGGCCGCGTAGTATTGCGGGTAGCGGCAGAGGATCTTTTCTTCCTTGCGGGAACTGTCAGGCAGGTAGATGAAGTTGCGGAGGATGTCGCGTAAGCGGTACGGATCAAACATGCCTCGGACCATGGTGTAAAGCGAGTCGATGCCGTCCTTTTCGCTCAGATCGCTGCCATCGGTCTTGCGCCAGCCGTAGAAAAATTCGTAGGGGGCAAAGAAGGAACCGGCCCGGTTATTCACCCCGTCGCTGATCACGCAGAAGCCGTTGTATTTGAAGAGCTCCGGGATATCGCGTTTATAACGCACCGAAAGCTGGATAAAGGCGTCATGGATGGTGGCCTCTTCACGGATCGCGCTCTTAAACTCAAAAACCACCAGGGGCAGTCCGTTGATATAGAGGATACCGTCGGGGATGCGTTTTTCATACCCCACGATCTCAAGCTGGTTGACCATCTTGTAGATGTTGTTGCCGGGACCATAGGGCTTCTGGGAATTGGCCACCACGGTTGTCACCTCACCCTCCTTGGGTGTGCGAAAGGCCTCCAGGTCCGAATAGTCGATGAGCTGAATGTATAGATCTTTCCGGCTGCGGTCCTCCCGCTTGAGCAGGAAACCGTCGGCCACCATTTTCATGATTGTTTTGTTGGATTCGTAGAGATCGGAGGCGGGCAGGGTTTCTAATTTGCGGATGATGGCATCAATTTCATCGGCGGTGATGTGGTCGCCGGCATACTGGTTGGCCAGGAAGGTTTTTAGGTCTTCCTTGATCAGGACCTCGACCGGGTCGCGGTTGATTGTATCACCCAAGACATGGGGATAACCTTCTTTGCCAAGCAGCTCGATGATGGCCTGCTCCAACCGCGCCTCTGTGAATTTCATTGGGCCAGTTCCTCCACCATTATTTCAGCATCTGGTATGCGGATTTCGCCGGATAGGAGTTTGGGGAGCAGGGTGTCGCGAAGTTTTGTGAGGGTTCTGGTTTTCACTTGGTTTGATAGAACTTTCTGAAAGATCGGAGATACGAATTCTTCGAAATTACAAATGATCATTTCATCAGCGTGGATCACTTTAGATGCTTTAAAAGTCGTTGTTGTGATCGTGGTAAAAATTGACCCATGACCAGCATTCACAATCGAATCGATGAAGTGCTTGGAGTGGCAATAAGTGTAAAAATGCATTTCCGAATCTGCCCTAAGACCATAGCAGGTTTGGTTCATCGCCATGTCGCCACCAAACATTGTTAAACGACCGGTGGTAGCGCCACGTGCCACAAATACCGTCGAGAATTTGGGAATAATCTTGGTTGAACTCTTAGCTAAACCAGTAGATGTAATGTGGCGAGCTGAGTTTATGAGGAATGATTCACCACATTGCGACACGTCTTTGGCACTGGCCCATGGGATATCACCATCCCAATACTCGCTGATCGAGGTTTTGGGAGTGCCTCCACTTAATAGTTTCGCTTTTTCTAAGATTGAACCACAGCACCAACCCTCGGGAATCCAGCCCATCTCCTCGCTGTAGGTGAACTCATCGGGGAAGAGGGTTCGAATCTCTTCGGGCAGAGGCTTACGCTTGTCGCCGAGGCCGGCGCGGGCCTCGGCCTTTTCGATAAGCGCCGCGGGGATTTTCTTGCCGCTGGATAGGGCGTTGTCAATTACCGGGTCAAAATCAACGAACCAGCTCTTGAACAGGGCATGGGCCATGGCCTCCAAGGTCTCATTCATCCGCCGGTTCAACTCAATCCGGTCATCCAGCGCCCCCAGCACATTGGCTATAGCTTTTTGTTCGGAGAGCGTAGGCATATTAAACACCAAGCTTCCCAATACGGATGTATATAAATTCTTTTGAACGCTCCCTGTTGCTAGATTTTCCAAATAGCTGCGGTTTTTTTTGAGTATAAAAAATACAAAACGTTTACTACATACCTTCTCATTAACTGTAATATTAATTACAGCTCGATTGCCGCACATGTAGTCGCACAGAATTCCAATTCTTCCAATTGTACCTGATTTACTTATAGCCAAAGTTCCGGGCTTAAAGAGTAACGCACTTTTTCCTGCACTATTAAAGCCACATTCAGTGAGTGTCCTCGTTGTTTTTCTTACATAACCATCATTAAGGTCTACAGCCCTTAACCATTTTATTGACCCTCCAAAATATTCCCCCCTTTTTTGTGAAGGATTAACATACCCTTCTTGGAACTCTGCACACTCAGATAGAGTTATTTCCCTCCAATCACTCACCATAACCCATCACCTCCAGGCTCTTGCGGATCACGTCGTCCAATTTATCCCCCTCCCGCATCTGCTCATAGAGGTCGGCAGACAAATCGGCCATCTTCTCCTCAAAGGGAATGCCATCGTCCTCCAGCGCTGCCACCCCCACATAACGACCAGGGGTGAGGACAAAATCATGGGACTTGATCTCCTCCAGAGTGGTGGACTTGCAGAAGCCTGCCTTGTCTTCGTAATCGCCATCCTTTTCCTCTCCACGCCAGGCATGGTAGAGGCGGGCAATTTCGGTAATCTCATCGTCAGACAGATCACGATGAACCCGATCCAACAATGTCCCCATTTTGCGGGCATCGATGAACAGGGTCTCGCCCCGACGGTCACGAAAACCCCGGCCAGGGTCGGCCTTTTTATTGCGGGAAATAAACCACAGGCAGACCGGGATCTGGGTCGTATAAAAGAGCTGACCGGGCAGGGCGATCATGCATTCCACCAGGTCGTTTTCAATGACCTTACGGCGAATCTCCCCTTCGGAATTGGTGCTGGTGGACATGGAGCCGTTGGCCAGAACAAAACCGGCCACCCCGTTCTCCGAGAGCTTGGAGATCATGTGGAGAATCCAGGCATAGTTAGCATTGCCAGCAGGCGGCACCTCGTAACCGGCCCAGCGCGGGTCATCGGTGAGTTCGTCTGCTCCCCTCCACGCTTTGAGGTTAAAGGGCGGGTTGGCCATGATATAGTCGGCTTTGAGGTCCGGGTGCTGATCCTTGAAAAAGGTGTCGGCCGGGACCTCACCCAAGTTGCCGGAAATGGATCGGATGGCCAGGTTCATCTTGGCCAGCTTGTAGGTGGCCCCGATGGACTCCTGACCATAGATGGAGATATCTCTGGTATTGCCGTGGTGATTCTCGACAAACTTGATGGACTGAACAAACATACCCCCGGAACCGCAGCAGGGGTCATAGATCTTGCCTTTGTAAGGCTCGATCATTTCTGCAATGAGGTTGACCACATCCTTAGGCGTATAAAACTCGCCACCGCCCTTGCCCTCCGCGGCTGCAAATTTGCCTAGGAAATACTCATAGACCCGGCCAACCACATCCTCTTTCTTGTCAGCCACCGTATCAATATTAGAAATGGTATCAATGAGCGCCGCCAGCTTACTGCCATCGAGCCCCAAGCGGGAAAAATAGTTGTCCGGCAGCGCCCCTTTGAGGGCCTTGTTGTTTTTTTCTACCGTGGTCATAGCGGTATCGATCTTGATGGCCAGATCATCCTGCTTGGCCTGGCTGCTGATGTAACTCCACCGCGACGCCTCCGGCAGGTAAAAGACATTCTTCATGGTGTAAAATTCCACCATTTCTATATACTTATCCTTACCCTCGGCAATCAGCTCGGCCCTGCGCTCCTCAAACTTGTCACTGGCAAATTTCAGAAAGATAAGACTGAGCACCACATGCTTATACTCGGAGGACTCCACCGAGCCCCGCAGCTTATTGGCCGTATCCCACAGGTTCTGTTCAAAGCCGTTTGTTTTATTGTTTGTCGCCTTCTTTGCCATTTCATTCCTTTAAAAAACACCCACTATTCAAGCAATAATCTTTCATGCATTATCGTTCTTGGGGCTAAAGTGGCAATACGTGCAAATTTGTCACGTATTGGCTTATTAAGTTCGAAAATTGGAAAATACCCTAAACGTTTTTCCACTTTGGGTTTTTGAAATATGCTCAATATGTAAACCAAAAGAAAAATTAATTCAAATCCACATTTGATTGATAGAACAAGGAAAACGCGTAACATATCAAACCAACACATGTTTCCACGAAAACCAAAGCATTCTATATCGAAGACAAGGGCCGGTAGCTACAGTGGTTTCGTTTTTTAAGGGCTTGTCCGGCGCCGGCATCAATAATTCGAAACCAATAATTCCCTACCTGTCGTTTGCTTTCCCTTAGAAACCGTATATTTCAATGATACCGACTTAATCTTGAACGATTTAAACACCTCCCGGATCTCCGGATGATCATTGATGCTCAAAATGAACCGGCTGTTGATCCCGGCAAGGACGGAGGCCATCTGCTGATAATCCGACAGCTCCAGGTTGTGGGCATAAAACGGGGCTTTGTAGTAAGGCGGGTCGCAATAAAAAAGCGTTCCAGGCTTGTCATACCGTTTAATAAAGTCCTCCCAGGACAAGTGCTCGATACTGACCCCCACCAGGCGCAAATGAACCGCCGACAGCTCCTCTTCCATGCGTAAAAGGTTGATTCGCGGGGCATGCATGGGCGCCGTGCCATACACACGGCCTTTGACCCGTCCTCCAAAACAGAGGCGCTGCAGGTAATAATAGCGGGCCGCCCGCTGAATATCAGTCAGACCGCCGGCCGCCTGCTGACGCTTCCAATCCTCGAACCATTCCCGTGAAGACAATAGCCATTTAAATTGCCGTAAAAATTCCTCCAGATGATTCTGCAGCACCCGGTAAAAAGCCACCAGGTCGCTGTCCAGATCGTTGATCACCTCATATTTCGATTCCGGTTTTTTAAAAAACACCCAGGCCGCCCCTGCAAACACCTCGCAATAGGCTTTATGCTCGGGCATCATATCGATGATTGTTTTCGCCAGTTTCGATTTTCCACCAATGTACGCCAATGGGCTGTTCACGACCGCCTCCTTGTGCCTTCTGAGTAACGTATGATATATGCCCGGTGCTTATTCCCAAGCATTGGGCCGTCTGTTTTCAGATGTCTGGCTGTCGTGACCGGCCATTCGCCCCGGGGATGCTGGAACATCCACCAGGGCGGCCCAAACCTTCCTAACTCGACATGGCGGCCTTCACCGCCGCCTTTAGCCGGCGCTTGAGATCCTTGTCGGCGTTCAGCGCCTTGTTCACATGTTTTTGATTGTTCCGGGCGATCAAGAATGTACCGCCCACACCGAGACCGATTCCCAACAAAATCCATCCTGCTGCTGCCATTTTCCCCTCCTTGTCTATTTCAGGGTCCGCCTTCGGACCGCCTTGCTACCGCCTGTTATGGCCACACACATGTGATGGTGAACGAATTGCCGGCATAGCCCGGACCTTCCGCCCGATCATTGGCTTCCAGGCGTCTCCTTCAACGTTACGATTAATTCGTCAGCGGGTTCGCCAAGATCGGCAACCGTTGTCAACAGATTTTCAATGGCAACCTCAAAATCCTCATCGCGTCCTATATCTCCCGGGTTTCGCGTTGATGTCCCGCTTTCATCCGGATAATAGGCTACCCCGGCGACGACGGCCGCGTCGTTGACATCCTCTTCTC
>Ga0272443_10000234_pt1 | contig 106260 bp, 77 predicted proteins | sample SSMAcet12_FD_193581 | JGI IMG/M metagenome (GOLD analysis project Ga0272443, IMG submission 193581) | Marine sediment archaeal communities from Little Sippewissett salt marsh, Falmouth, MA, United States - SSM-Acet-12 | ecosystem: Environmental > Aquatic > Marine > Wetlands > Sediment ... | reverse complement strand
AGCTGGCGGATGATCGCTTCCACATTTTTGACACTCTATACCATGAATCGCTCTTTCTACTTTTTCTTTCATAATCAAGCCTATTTTTTAGCTTGGTCCGGAAATTAGTCAATTACCTAATATAAAGTTTTTTTATGAATCAGAAGAAATTCTCAATGATCTAATTTTTGTATGAACGCATGCTTATTCATTCTGGTTCTTTAAAATTCCGAAAAGAATCACGCTATTGAAACTTTGACAAAAAATTTGTTGAAGTTAGATTGTTATTATGAAATTTATTATTATATTTATTGTTTTCTTCGCATTATTTTTTTATACAATTCATTTGGATGGAGAGTCTTTGAAACTTTTTAATGAAAGTTTATTTTCACAAGACTCATACTCACATTTTTTATCTTCTGCCTTTCTGTATTGTTGGCAGTATGAGACTTTATATAAAGCTGCCGGAATAGAGTCTAGAACGAGTAGGATATGGTCTTTTAGTTTAACTGGATTATGTGGTATATTAAAAGAAATTTTTGACGATAAAATACAAAAACAACATTTCAGTTATAAAGATTTAGTCTGTAATTTCACAGGATCAGCTTTAATGTTTATCATTTGGAGATAAGGATTTCAATGGCAATTAAGTTTTCCGAAAATAATGAAAACTCACATAAAGAAACATTGGGGGTGTATCTAAAAGATTGTAGGAAATCTCAAGGTATTTCCTTACAAGAGGTTCATAACAAAACCATGATAAAATTACATTTTTTAGATGCAATTGAGGATGATTCTCTTGATACTTTAATCGACATTCGATTTGCACGCATGCACATACTAAATTTCGCTCGTTATATTGGAGCTGATATTGATATAACCATGAAACTATATAAGAAACAGTATGAAAGAAAAGACATACCTAATTTACCAATAAAAAAAAGAAAAGAAGATTATGGAACAAAGGTATTTATTCCCAGGGTATTCTTTAAAATATTTGCTCTTTTAGCTATAATTGTTGTATTATTTGCAGTTGGATTAAACCTTCATAATAAAGGTGTTCTACATCGAAATATTTTTCATGATAATGGTGATCTTAAAGGCATCACAGTATCAGATACACTTAATGGTTCCAATGAATTTGAACAATCAAATATTTTTTCATACAAAAAAGAGGATTTTTATCTCCAATATATTCTTAAAGGAAAAGACGTTCCCTGGCATGTTTACCCTCGTTATGTAAAGAACCAGTAATCGTGTACTAAGGAAAGATGTGCAAAAAATTGATATTGAAAATTTCCTTTACTCTCTTATTAGACCAGGTCGTTATACTGATAATGAGTTAAATACCAAAAAGAAACAAGTATCTGAAGACTATTACAACATTGCGCTTGCATTTCCCGATCTTTATGAAATTGGCATGTCACATTTAGGTCTCAAAATTTTATATTCGATAATAAATTCTCATGAACATCTTGTCGCAGATCGTGTGTACACTCCAGATTTTGATCTGATAGCATTGCTACGCAAGAAATCTATCCCTCTTTTTTCACTTGAAGATCATGTCGCTTTACAAGAATTTGATCTTATCGGATTTACTTTGCAATATGAATTATCCTGTACAAATATCCTTCTCATGCTCGATCTTGCACAACTGCCATTATATTCGGAAGAAAGAAAGGATTCCGATCCTCTTATAATTGCAGGAGGTCCAGGAGCATTTAATCCAGAATCTCTTTCATCATTCATTGATGCATTTGTTATCGGAGATGGTGAAGATGTACTAATAGAGATCGCAGAACTTCTTAGAGAGAATAAATCTATTACTAGAGAAGAAAAACTCTATCTACTTACCAAGATTCAGGGTGTTTATGTACCTACATTTTACAAACAGATAAAAAATAAATCAGGCACTTATATTGTACCAAAGACTGATGGAGTACCCTCAAAAATAAAGAAGAGATTTTTTAGCGATTTCAACAATCCCGAGAAAATACATACTCCCCAATTAATGCCTTTGATCGATATCATCCATCGTAGACCAGCCTTTGAGATAATGCGCGGATGCTCACGTGGATGTCGTTTTTGTCAAGCAGGAATAATATATCGACCTGTTCGCGAACGTGATATTTCTTTGATAGTTGATTTAGTTGCAAAAGATATTTCATGTAATGGTTGGGAAGAAATATCTTTGAATTCTCTTTCGACATCGGATTACTCAGGCATTCAACCATTACTAAATTCTCTTATTGATCGTTTATCTCAATCGAATATTACAATATCTCTACCCTCTCTGCGGATGGATACATTTGAAGAAAATTTTCAACCAAAGCTTGCAAAAATTCTTAGAAAAACCATTACCCTCGCCCCAGAAGCTGGATCTCAAAAACTAAGAGATAGTATTAATAAAAATATAAGTGACAATGAAATCATACATTCTATTACACAAGCACTGAAACTTAATATCACATCGATAAAACTTTATTTTATGCTTGGTCTTCCTGGAGAAACGCATGAAGATATTGAGGGTGTTATTACACTTATTGACAAAATACATGAAGTGAATCCTAAGAAAATTACAAAAATTAATGTAAGTATTGCTCCTTTCGTACCTAAAGCTCATACCCCTTTTCAGTGGAGCAGACAAGATACTCCTGAAGAGTTATTTCATAAAATATCGACTATTAAGAATCATTTCTCAAAACAAAAAAAAATTATAATTAAATATCATACAATAGAACAATCACAGCTTGAAGCAGTAATTGCGAGGGGTGATAGAGACATTGGAAAATTAATAGATAAAGCCTATCATTACGGATGCTATTTCGATAGCTGGAATATTTATTTCGACTACTCACTATGGAGAAAGGCAGCAAAAGAATTACAAATAGACTATACTAAGTACCTTCAATCAATTCCAACTGATGACAAACTCCCATGGGATCATATCGATTGTGGAATACACAAACATTATTTAATCGAAGAGTATAATAAATCTAAAAAAATCCTGATCACTAAAGATTGTAGAAATGGAAGTTGTACGGGTTGTGGTGTTTGTGAAAATATGTCGCCAATCTATGCTGACCCATTATCTTCAGCACAAATTAATACATGCGAGCGAATCCCTTATTGCAGTGATGAGGAATCACGATTCATGTACAAAGTAATTTATCAAAAAGGCGACAAATTGAGATTTATATCTCATAAAGAAATCTCCGCAATAATTTATACTATTCTTCGCAAAAGTTCTCTTCCAGTATGTCATACTAAAGGCTTCAATCGTCGACCTAAAATTTCTTTCGGTCCTCCCCTTAGCCTTGGTTTAGTAGGTCATGAGGAATTTTTCATGTTTATGTTGTATAATAAAATAACCGAGAATGAAGTAAGAGAAAAACTTGACGTTAATCTACCTCAAGATTTTTGTATAAAAAAAGTAGCGTATGTTAATTCATCAAGCAAGATGAACTTTACAGAAGAGAATATACGAATTACTTCAGATAATCAATTAATCGATTGGCAAAAGATATATAATTTTCGAGATACATTTTTTTATTCAGAAAGAAAAAAAAGAGAAATATTTTTATCTGAGTATTTCAGGAAAGTAATCATGTTTTCAAACGGAGTCGATATTTTTAAAAAAATTGGATTAAATATTTTTGAACTTCTCGAGAAAGCATTCCATTATTCGCCTAATGAGATAGCAACTTTTTATATAGAAAGAATAAAAATATATTAGTTTTTTAATTTTCATTTTTGGAGGTTTTTTTCATGAAAAGTGAACTTGTAGTTAATATTGGACCTTTTGCGAATCGAATGGGTCTTCTTGAAAACAATGAACTTGTAGAATTATTTATTCACCGTGATGATCAAAGCGAGATAGTAGGCAATATATATAAGGGAATTGTAAAAGACAATGTACCAGGTATGGGAGCAAGTTTCATTGATATCGGACTGGAACGTACTGCACTTCTGCATTTTCGTGATGCCATTCCCGATTTTATGGATCTTGAAGAAGTTGATGACAATAGTCTTTCAGAGATAAAAAATGACATCTATAAAATGGGTAAACTGCTTGAAGTTGGCCAGGAAGTGATGGTTCAAGTAGAAAAAGCTCCTTTAGGGAAAAAAGGAGCTCGACTTACAGGTGAAATATCAATACCTGGTCGATTCATGGTTTACATGCCAAATAAAAATTATATCGCATTATCTAGAAAAATAGGATCAATCAAAGAGAAACGTCGCCTAAAACACATATTCTCGAAAATAAAAGAAAAAAATGTTGGTTTAATAGTACGAACCTTTGCAGAGGAACATTCTGATCAGGAATTCAAAAAGGAATACAAGAATCTTAAAAAATCATGGATCGAAATTCAAGAGAAATTTAAAGATTCAGCCATTCCTACGTGTATTTATAATGATAACGATCTATCATCAACCATAATTCGGGATCTTATTCATAAAAATATTACCACTGTAATTATAGATTCAAAAAAAGTACGAACTCGTGTGGTGAAAAGATTGAAAACAATCGCACCTGATTGTATAAAGAAAATCAAACTATATCGTGAAGATTCAAATATTTTTGATGCCTACGGTATCGAGAAAGAAATTTCGAAGATATTCAGATCACGAATTTATATGGATAGTGGGGGATTTATTGTCATTCAACAAACAGAAGCACTTGTATCTATTGACGTCAATACCGGTAGTTTTGTCGGAGATAAAAATCTCGAAGATACAGTTACTACGACGAACATTGAATCAGCTAAGGAAATAGCTCGACAGATAAGGTTGCAAGATCTCACTGGTATGATATTTATCGATTTCATCGATATGAATAAATCAGAAAATAGATCAAAAGTAATTAAAGCTTTTCGTGAAGAGACGAATAAGGATTATTGTCCTCATAAGATTTTCACCACAAGCCCTTTAAATATGATTGAAATGACGCGAAAACGTGCGAAAGCTAATCTTCTTTCCAACTTTTATGAACCATGTCCTAGTTGTCAAAGTGCGGGAAGAGTTTTATCACGAATGAGTATCCTTGATAATATATTTCGATGGATGGATCGTGCATCAAAATATCATACAAAAGATGAACTTGAGATACATATACATCCTTGGGTATATGAATATATTTTAGAAAAAAAACCTACAATAAAGAAAGAATATCCCTTTACTTGGAAATTTAGTCTTGATGGGGAAATGAGAATAACCGAATATAAAATATTCTCATCAAAATCCAAGAAAGATATCACAGACCTTTATCAAGTTTAAGGGAATATCTCACAAAAACTTGACATGAAAAAAGGGCATTAGAAATTAGCAGTTCCTAATTATAAGGAGCTATAGATGTACGCAATAATAGATTTCAAAGGGCAACAGCACAAAGTCAAAACTGGCGATACCGTCAAAGTTTCTTATCTGGCAGATAAGAACGAAGGTGATCAAGTTGAGATTGATACCCTGTTGCTTCTTGATGATGAGAACAAGACCAACGTAGGTAATCCCCAGATAAAAGGGGCAAAAGTCTTGGCAGAAGTCCTCGGGCATGGTAGAGATAAAAAAATAATTGTCTTTAAAAAGAAAAGACGCAAAAGCTACAGCCGAAAAAAAGGTCATCGGCAAGATTTTTCGAAAATAAAGATCAAAGATATCATTAAAGGATAATACTATGGCACATAAAAAAGGTGTAGGCAGTACCCAAAACGGTAGAGATAGCAATCCCAAATATTTAGGTGTGAAAAAATACGCTGGCCAATTTGTACAAAAAGGTAATATCATTGTTCGCCAGAAAGGGACTAAAATTCATCCCGGAAACAATGTTGGACTTGGTAATGATTATACTATTTATGCTCTCGTTGATGGTTTCGTAAAATTTGAACCATACAGATTTGCCGGATTCCGTACAAAAAGGAAAAACAAGCGACAGGTAAGTGTGTACGAGAAGGAAAATTAATTTTTATTTCTCTTACTATTACAAAATTTTATTGGCAGTTAAAAATATTTGACTGCCATTTTTTTTATCCAATTTTATAATCAAAAATAAACGGGAGGTGGTGTGTCCTTTGTTCATCTGCACAACCATACGCAGTATAGTCTTTTAGACGGTGCAAGCAGGATTTCTGATCTGATGGAAGCTGCAAAGAAGTTCCACATGCCAGCAATTGCCATGACCGATCATGGAAATATGTTTGGTACAATCGATTTTTTTAGAACAGCTAAGAAATTTCATATCAAACCTATAATCGGCATGGAAGGATACATTATCAATGGAAGTATATTATCAGATAGAAGCAAGCAAAATCATAGATATCATCTGACATTATTAGCAAAAAATCGTACTGGGTATCATAATCTAATCAAACTTTCCAGTATCGCATTTATTCAGGGATTTTATTACAAACCCCGTTTTGATAAGGCTATTTTAAAAAAATACTCTAATGGATTGATCGGGATGAGTGGTTGTATGCAGGGAGAGATTGCTCAAAATATACTATCCCATAAATACGACAAGGCAAAAAAGATCGCACTGGACTATCAAAATATTTTTGGAAAAGATAATTTTTATCTTGAAATCATGCGACTTGGTCTTGAAAATGAAGAAATACTGAATGAACAGATTGTGAAGCTTGCAAGGGAAACTGGTATTCCGATCGTTGCCACAAATGACTGCCACTATTTAATCCAACATCATGCCAAAGCACAGGATGTATTACTTTGCATACAAACTGGCAAGTTGCTTGAAGAAGAAAAACGGATGAGATTCTCTACAGAACAAATATATTTTAAAAGTCCAGATGAGATGCAAGAGCTCTTTGAAGATCTCCCAGAAGCTTTAGAGAATACGATTATTGTGGCAGATAAATGCAATCTAGAATTAGACTATAACGGGTTTCTCTTCCCAATATTTGATCTACCTGAAGGATATAGTGACGAATATGAATTTCTCAGGGATCTGGTTTATAAGGGTGCATCCCAAAAATATCTAGAGATCGATGATGAGATCAAAGATCGTATTGAGCATGAGTTAGACGTGATATATAATATGGGGTTTGTGAGTTACTTCCTTATTGTATGGGATATTATAAAAGAAGCAAGAGAAATGGGGGTAACAGTCGGTCCCGGACGTGGTTCGTGCGCAGGGAGTATTGTAGCTTTTTGTATTGATATTACCAAAATCGACCCGATCAAATACAGTCTATTCTTCGAAAGATTTCTCAATCCAGCTCGAGTAAGTATGCCAGATATTGATACAGATTTTTCCAATGAGACACGTCCACTTGTTCTCGATTATATCGTAAGAAAATATGGTAGAGAAAACGTGAGTCAGATAGGAACACTTGGTACCCTGGGTGCCCGTTCTGTCGTTCGAGATGTAGGAAGGGTTATGGGGATCCCACTCTATGAGATCGATGCGATAGCAAAATTACTGCCGGGTGGGCAAGATTCTTCTTTAAAAAAAGCATATGAAGAAAATCCAAAATTGCGAGACATTATCGATTCGAATGATGACTATAAAGATCTCTGGGATTATTCAACAACTCTCGAAGGATTACCCAGACATGCAGGCGTTCATGCTGCAGGCATCGTCATTGCTCCCAAAAAAATTACCAACTTCATACCCCTTTTTATCAGCACAAAGGACAAAACCATTGTTACTCAATTCGATGGGAAATGTCTGGAAAGTCTTGGACTACTCAAGATAGATTGTCTTGGCTTAAAAAATCTTACGATAATCGAAAAAACGCTGCAACTGATCAAACAACATCACGATCTCGAACTTGATATTGATACAATTGATCTGCATGACATTGATACCTATAAACTCTTCTACGAAGGAGAAACTGATGGTGTTTTTCAGTTTGAGAGCTCTGGTATGAGAGGAATACTAAAACGTATAAAGCCAAATTCCATTGAGGATCTTGCAATATGTAATGCCCTCTATAGACCGGGCACTCTTGATAGTAACATGCACGAGGTATATATTCAACGTAGAAGTGGAAATGAAAAAGTTGATTATACCGAGCCAATGCTCGAAGATATACTCCGGTCAACCTATGGAGTGATCGTATTCCAGGAGCAGGTCATTCAGATAGTTCACTCATTGGCAGGATTTACGCTTAGTGAAGCAGATATTCTCAGAAAAGCCATGGGGAAAAAAGATAAAAACCTTATGGATAAATATCGACCACTTTTTATCGAGGGCGCTGTCAAGAAAGGGATCAGCAGAGAGAACGCTATCGAGATCTTTGAGCTTATTGAAAAATTTGGAAGATATGGTTTCAATAAATCCCATAGCGTTGCCTATAGCATTATCGCCTACCAGACCGCTTACCTAAAAACTCATTATCCTGCAGAATATATGGCTGCACTCATGACTGTAGAAAACGATACCGCAAAAATTGCTAGACTCATCGAAGTCTGTCGTAAAATGGAGATCGAAGTCCTACATCCTAACGTAAACTTTAGCGAATATGATTTCACAGTGAAGGATGGTAAAATTATTTTTGGATTAAAAGCAATTAAAAATTTAGGTGAAAATTCCATCAGAGCAATTATTGCTGCCCGAAAAAATCAACAAACCTTCAGAAATATCTTTGAGTTATGCGAACGCATTGATGCATCCCAGATCAACAAGACTACCTTAGAAAGCCTTATTGGTGCTGGCGCCTTGGACGAGCTTGATGGTAATCGTGCACAACTAACCGCTTGTATTGAGACAGCCCTGGAGTTTGGCTCTCAGAAGCATAGGGAACGGCAAAAAGGACAGTCATCTCTTTTTGCCTCTTCAATTACGTCGGATGAAGATCTTTATCCACCACTTCCTGCCAAAAAAAATTGGGATTACGGACAAAAACTCGACACAGAAAAAGAACTTCTCGGATTCTATATTTCTGGCCATCCACTTATGGGTCTCGAAAGAGAAATTGAAGCATTTACAAATATTACTACACAATCATATATAAATCTCATGAAATCAAAAAAATTGGATGAGTTAAAAGGAAAGCAATTACGCGCTATCGGTATTATTAATGAGATAAAACTGATTAAAGATAAAAAAAAGCGGACTATGGCATTTTTGTCCTGCGAAGACTTGCATGATAAGTTTGAGATCATACTTTTTGCTTCTAATTATTCTGATTATACTGATACACTCAACGAGAAGGATGTTATCTATGTAATCGGTAAAATATCCGTGAAAAAGCGGGAAAACCAGGATAGCTTATCGATCGTTGCCGAGAAGATCATTCCAGAGAGTGAATGGCAGTCTGAAATTGCTGGAAATCTATCCTTTGAAATCGATGAAATAAATTATAATGAAAAAGATTTGGACAATTTTATTAAGGATCAAATAGCTAAATATCCTGGTAAATTCAGAGTCTTCTTTAACGTAAGAACAAAATTATTTGGCACTCTTAAGATTGAATCTCAACGCTACAAAGTTTACCCACATAAAAATCTTTACAAGTATTTGGAAAATAATGAACATTTTATACAAAATATGAAGGTACATTTTAATGAAAATTAAACAATTAGTTTGCTTCTTTCTATTTCTGTTGCCACATTTACTTATGGGAGAATTAAACGTTTATTTTGATTGTAACCGATTTCCTGCAGATAATATGAACACGACCTTTGAAATTACCTACAAAGTCTTCCATTCTGATCTCGATTTCTCTGCGCAAAATAATATTCTCACCGCTCAGATTCTTGTCAATTTTAACATCTATAATGCAGCTGGTGAACAAATGTATGCAAAAGAATTTTTAAAGCAAATTCAGATTGACCTGAATAAAACTACTGTCTTTAAAGATGAATTTTACATAGATAAGATCATCGCTACTGTTACTCCCGGTAATTACAAATTTTCTGTAAAAATTAAAGATAGGTTAAGCGATGAGAGTATCAGCTGGGAAAAAACGTTTAGCACCTTGGATTTCTCTCATATGAATTTAAGTGATATTGAAATCAGCTCCTTCCACCAAGCAGACTCCAGTTTGAGTTTAATAAATTTTATACGTAATAATATCGTGTTCCTTGTCAATCCGAATCATCTTTATAATCCCCTAACGGACGATGGTTTCACCTACTATTTTGATGTGTTTACTCAGGATTCTACAACAGCCCTGGTAGGTTATTGGCAATTAGCCCTACAAGGAAAAGACGGCGATGATGAATATTCTTACAAGCAGGAATTTGCCATACATTCACAAAGCAAGGCATTCTGGGAATGGATATCGATATCTGATTTACACGCAGGCACCTATACCCTCTCTGTAAAACTCTTTTCTGAAAAAGAGGCAATGACACCCATCGCTCAAAGACGGGAACTTATTTTTATACAACCAGAAGAGAATGTGATATCTAATACAGATGTTGAGAAAGAATATAGATATGCTATGTATTTTCTTAGTAATGCAGATAAGAAACTTTACGATTCTTTAGATAACGAAGGAAAAATGGAGTTCCTTAGACGGTTTTGGCAGGCACATGATCCAAATCCAAAAACAAAGCAAAATGAGTATAAAGAAGAAGTCATACGAAGGGTGAACTACACGAACAGAAATTTTACTCAAAATGATGATGGCTGGCGTAGTGATCGTGGAAGAATATATATCCGATGGGGTAAACCAGAAGAAGTCATTGATAAATCATACGAATTTCAAGCAAAACCCTATATAATTTGGAAGTATTATATGGGTGGAAAGCGAGTATATGTATTCGTTGATTTCACGAGTCTTGGAGATTACAAATTAGTCTATACAGATAACGATGAGTTAGAATTTTCAGATCCCAACTGGTTAGATTATATGGGACCATATTTTGATGAAAATGAGCTTCAATAATCTTCTCCCAGAAATGCATTCTTTATATGATCAAGTGTATAATCTTTCGTTTTCTTGTTGTAGTCCAGCGTAATGACATCAAAACGAATAGGTATTTCAAGGTCATTTTTTGATAAATAGTGATATGCTGTCTTGATAATCTTATCTCTTTTCTTTTCTGTGATAGCGTCTAGGGGTTCTCCAAAGGTATGCGTTCTCCTTGCCTTCACCTCCACAAGAACCAGCACCCCATCCTTCTGGCATATAATGTCTATTTCTCCATAGAGTGAATGGTAGTTACGTTCAATGATTGTGTAACCATTGTGCTCCAAATATTGCGTTGCAGTATCCTCTCCAAATTGGGATAAAGTTTTGTACATACCAAAAAAATGAACTTACGAATGAGATTGTAAATAATTTATGAAAAAATATATTGAGATCGCCCTGCCCATAAACTCTGATAGAACTTTCACATACTCCCATCCAGAGAATACTTCTCCAGTAATAGGACAAAGAGTATTAGTAAATTTCAACTATAGACTAAAAACTGGGATCATTATTGCTCTTCTTGATAAACCTGAATGTGATGAATACAAGGTTAAGAATATTTTAGAGATCATTGATGATGACCCGATTATTAATGAAGAGCTTTTTTCCTTTGCTAGGTGGATCTCGAAGTACTATTATTGCCCTATCGGACTTGTGTTCAAGGCAATGCTTCCATCAGGTATCAACGTAAATACATTTCAAAAGATCATACTCAAAAATGAGCATAACATAAAAGAAGCCAGTATTTGTATTATACAACATTTAAAGAAAAACAATAATGAGACTACTCTCGCCGAACTCAAAGAATCAAAGATACCTTCCCTTTTCAAAAAAATAGTCGAGTTGGAAGAAGAGGGAATCATTGAGATCGAAAGAAAATTCAAAGGAAAGATACAAAAAAAGACAGTTAACTGCTTAAAAATAATTGAACAACCTCAAAAGGGTGACCTTACTCCAAAACAGGAAGAATTATTCTCATGTCTGGAGTATGCCGGACAACCAATTCTTATGTCTGATATTGCAAAAAAATTCTCTTATAATTTAATAAAAAGATTGGCCGATAAAAAACTTATATCCATTTATAAAAAAGAAGTATATCCAAATATTTTCTCTCACGTTCACAAAAAAGAATCACCAAATTTCGAACTGACAGAAGAACAATCTGAGGTTTTAAAAACAATTGAAGCACAGATTGAAAAAAATTCTTATAAAACCTTTTTACTTCATGGTGTGACGTCCAGCGGCAAGACAGAAGTGTATATTCGTGCTATGAAGAAAGCCATGGAAAATAACAAAACTGCATTACTTCTTATTCCAGAAATATCACTCACTCCGCAAACCGTAGAACGATTTTATTCACATTTCGGTGATATAATTGCAGTACTGCATAGTAAGCTAAGTGAACGAGAACGGCTTCATTATTGGAATCAGCTGAGAAAAGGGAAAAAACAAATTGCTATAGGCCCTCGCAGCGCAATCTTTGCTCCCTTATCAAATATTGGATTAATCATCGTTGATGAAGAACACGAAAATACCTACAAACAACATGAGCGACCTCCTCTTTATAATGCCCGTGATATGGCTGTACTGAGAGGTAAACTAAACAACTCTGTTGTAATCCTAGGAAGTGCAACACCGTATCTCGAATCCTACTTCAATACTCAGAATAATAAATATACTATTCTTAGGATGAGTAACCGTGTAAAAAATCAGATCCATCCCTCTATCACGATCGTGGATATGCGACAGGAAGAAGATCATACACAAATTTTTTCTGAACTTCTAAAAGAAAAAATCGAAAACCGACTCAAAAAGAAAGAGCAGATCCTGCTTTTTCAGAACAGAAGAGGCTACGCTTCATATGTACAATGCACGAAATGTGGTCATGTGCTGCAATGCAAAGATTGCAATATTAGCCTTACGTACCATTCATATAACAAAAAAGTGACGTGCCATTATTGTGGAAGAGAGCGTATTCTTCCACGCCAATGCCCTGAGTGTGGTGGTTATATATTCCATTTTGGATCTCCGGGCACAGAAAAGATCGAGCATAATCTTGAGTTTCTCTTTCCGACTGCGCGCATTGCACGAATGGATACAGATACGACGACAAGAAAAGATTCTTTTCAAAATGTCTTTGATCAATTTAGAAATGGTTATATCGACATATTGCTTGGCACGCAAATGATCATAAAAGGACTTGATTTTCCGAACATTACACTGGTGGGTATAGTATCTGCAGATGTAAATCTTAATCTTCCAGATTTTCGAGCTTCTGAGCGAAATTTCCAACATATAACTCAGGTTGCAGGAAGAGCCGGCAGGAGTAAAAAAAAAGGAGAGGTCATTGTTCAAACATTTAATCCAAATCACTATAGTATTCAGTATGCACAACAACAGAATTTCAAGGATTTTATACAACATGAACTCAAACTGCGAGAGTCCCTCCATTATCCCCCCTTCACCAAACTTGCTCGAATATTATGTACACTCGATAATGAAGAGCGATTAAGTGAAAATATGAATAATATTATAAGCAAGATGGATAAGTATCCACGAAAAAATGAACTTAGGATTCTTCGACCAACTCCTGCACCAATAGGTAAGATCAGAAAACAGTATCGTTATCATATAGTGATAAAAGCGAAAAACCAACAAGTTCTACATCATTATATTGAGTGGTTTCAAAGGATAAATAACCTTCCAAACTACATAAAATTGCAAATAGATATTGATCCCATCTCACTTTTATAATGAAAGATATCTGCGTATGTTCATTACAAAATTTGACAAGAATTTTTTACTTTTCCAAGGTTCAATAAGTTCACCCTGATCTTACTGGGTAGAACATTATTACAGGAGGATTGTTGATCTTAGATAAATACTTTGAAAACCGAAGAGAGCTAATTGATAAAGCTCTTATGAAGTATCTTCATTCTGATAACACAAAACCTGAGATACTTCACCAGGCAATGAGATATTCTGTATTAGCCGGGGGCAAGCGTCTTCGTCCAATATTAATGCTCGCAACCTATGAAATGCTTACTAATAGGCGTGATAAAAGAGCTATACAACCTATACTCCCTGTAGCTTGTGCTGTAGAATTACTTCATACCGCTTCTCTGGTTCATGATGATCTAACCTTTATAGATAATGCAGATGAAAGACGAGGAAAACCAAGTTGTCATAAAAAATATGGTAATGCCATTGCGATTCTGGTTGGTGATGCTCTTATGACAAAGGCTTTTGAAACAGTGTTAAAAATTCGTAATAGCAAAAAAGCAGTCCTGTGTTTGGAAGAATTGATTGAAGCTGCATCGACAAGAGGAATGATAGGCGGTCAGGTGGTTGATATCACTTCATCTCAGAAGAGAGTAAAGCTGCATATCCTTAGAGATATTCATCTCAAAAAAACTGGAGCTTTGCTGCGTTCAACAGAACGTTGCGCCTGTATTTTAGCTAACGCTTCCGAGCAGATTACAAATGCACTCAGTGATTTTGCACTCAATATAGGACTTGCGTATCAAGTAATAGATGATATTCTTGATGAAGTTGGAGCTGATGATATTCTGGAAAAAGAATCTGGTGAAGATCAAAGAAATGAAAAGGTTACTTACCCAACACTTCTGGGCATTGATGAGTCAAAAAAACAGGCACAAAAACTCATTCATGATGCCCAGAATATTATTAAATATATTCCAAACAACAACGTTCTCGTAGATATTGTAGAGCGGATTAATGATAGAATCCCATAGTGCTCAATCATTTTGTCGCTTACATCCGTATACTCAGGCCATTGAATTGCATCTTTGTAATATTCGCAGTACTATTTGGAGTGTATTACAAAAATGCTGCCCATTCAATTTTTTTCCCACTTGTTGCAGGAATTGCAGCTGCTCTTGTTTCGGGTGGAGGTTATGTGATCAATGATTTTTATGATCATCCTATCGATTTAATAAATAAAAATAATAGGGTTTTACCATCAGGATTGATTGAACCCGCACGAGCAAAAAAGTATGCCTTCTCACTGTTTTTAAGTGGTATCCTTATCTGTATTTTTTTCCAAAACCCGTGGATGATTTCCCTCGCGATATCTAATTCTCTATTACTCTATATCTATGCAATGAAAGGCAAGCATATACATTTTTGGGGTAATCTTATGGTTGCTTTTATTACCGCGACAACCTTTATTTTCGGGAGCTTGCTCACAAATAATGTTACAAACGCTTTATTCTTAGCTATCTGCGCATTTTTCTACACGACTATTAGAGAGATGGTAAAAGATATTGTAGATAAAAAAGGTGATAGTATTGAGAAAGCGAAAACACTTCCACTCTTAATCGGTGACAAAAAAACTCTATTCCTTTCACTGATTTTCTGGATTGGATTAACTGCTACCCTAATAATAGGATATCCTAAATTCTATTCAGAATTCATCATGGGTATTTTGTTAATAATCATTTCTCTATTTCTCCTGATTGATCTATTAGCACTACTTGTCAATACTACTAGAAAAAGGGCATCATATTCAGTGATGTTTATGAAAACACATATGTTTATATTTTTAATTATTTTATGGATGGTACAATGAATAATAAAATTCAAAAGTTTTTATATTCAATAAAGAAAAAGAAGAGAGCAGGTTTTTTCTGTTTAATCGACCCGGATAAGCAGAAACCAAAAAAATCTGCTGAGCTTGCAAAAAAATGTCAGAGAAGTGAAGTGGATGTAATCCTCGTTGGTGGAAGCGTAATGTCCAATGACTTTTTTCATGAAACCGTACATATTATTAAAGAGAATGTAACAATACCAGTGATAGTATTCCCTGGAATTTTTAATTTTGTTTCTCCTCATGCTGATGCAATCCTCTTTCTCAGTATGATGAGCAGTAGAAATCCGCAATTACTTATTGGCGAGCAAGTACGAACAGCTCCCTTAATAAAAAAATATGACGTCGAAGCAATACCTACTGGATATTTTCTTGTAGAGTCGGGTTCTCTCACTTCTGTGCAATATATAAGTAATAGTCTTCCGATCCCTCGTATAAAAAATGAGATTGCAGTTTCTCATGCTTTGGCTGCGCAATATCTTGGCATGAAACTTATTTTCTTTGATAGCGGAAGTGGAGCAAAATTATCTGTTCCTGTTGGAATAATTCGTGAAGTAAAAAAGAACATCAGTATTCCTCTCATTGTTGGCGGTGGAATTAGAACACCCGAAGAAGCACGGGAGAAGGTAGCTGCTGGTGCAGATTTCATCGTCATTGGAACTGCCATAGAGAACAACAATACTAATGATAGTATCAAAGATTTTGCACACGCAATTCATTCGAAGGATTGATGATAGATATTCATACTCATGTGCTGCCAGGCATTGATGATGGAGCACAAGATTTAGTAGAGACCTTTGAAATATTAAAAGTACTTTCTCAACAAGGCGTGACAACTCTAATTGCTACACCACACATTATTTCTGGAGTATATGAAAATACTCGTAGCATTATCGATAAGAAAATTCAAAAAGTTCAAAATCTTATTGATGAAAGTAAATTGAATCTTACAATATATGCAGGGGCGGAACTTTATAGTGAACCAGATATTATTACTAAAACCGATAAAGAGAAACTCACACTTGGAGATAGTAACTATATTTTGATCGAAACTTCACTGCAACGTTTTCCAGATAATTTTGATGAGATTCTTTTTCACTTTCAACAAAAGGGTTATCGACCAATTATAGCACATGCAGAAAGGTTTTTGCCTTTTATTAACAACATCGACTATTTACTTACAATTGTAAATCGAGAAATATTTATTCAGATGAATAGTGGAAGTTTGCTGGGTATCTATGGAAAAACTGTCAAAGAATTAGCCTTAGAAATGCTTAAAATTGGATGTGTTCATGTTATTGCTTCTGATGTGCATGGGCTGAAAAAACGCCCTATACTGATGAAAGAAGCGTATGAATATATTGCAGCAAATCTTACTAGAGATATTGCAGGATTGTTGTTCTATGAGAACCCCAAGAGAATTCTAAATAATAAACCGCTAATCTCGATACATGATGGCTATTATGAAGAATCTACCCCTAAAACAAATATTTTATCTACATTAAAAAAAGTTTTCAAACATTAAAGAGAATCGTTTGTCGGAGATTTTGGATTTCGAAGCGCATCAGTAAGTCGCATCCCGATCGAAGAAAAAGATAGTGCCCCTAAAGAAAAGATCACAATCGTCGTCAGGATATGTACAGTAGCAACTGCAGCTCCAGTAAGATTTTTATCCACTCCCAGTGCAAAAGAAAAAATAACCACCCACATGAATTCGTTAGAACCGATCTGTGCTGGGGGAGTGGGTAAAATATAGGTCAGGTTCATTAATGTGTAGCCAAAAAGAATCTTGACGAATCCGATATCATGCAGACCAAGACTGCGAAAGATCATATACACAAAAAATCCCTCAGACAAAACTGCAAGCAGAGTTAAAAGATAGATGATAATTGTGTCTTTTTTTCTTCCTCGAAGAATTCCCATACCTTCAATGAAGCTTGTATAAAAATCCTCCAGCTTGAACTTGAACTTATGGGGTATAAAGAAAGATAATTTCATCAATACCTTGTGCATATTTTCAGGGCTTTTCATCGAAAAAATGAGGATAAATAGTAGGACCGAATACATGATCATGATGCCGATAATAACCCACGTGAGGGTTTTACTTATCGAAATCGATAAGACAGGAATTAAAATGATAATAAAAATAATCGGAAAAAGATCTGTGAGTTTATCAATAAATATCGAGGGAAGTGATTGTGATATCTTCACACCCTTATTTTTTTTGAGAAAAATGCTTTTGGCAAACTCGCCAGCGCGGACAGGAATAAGATAATTCACCAACATCCCAGCCATAAAATATGAAAAGGATTCTAGCATCTTCATTTTGTAAATCGGTTCCAGGATAAGCCTCCAGCGAAACGAACGAATTAGATATGCCAGAATATAAAACATCGTAAATATGATTACATGAAAGACATTCAGATGTCTCAGATAATTCCATATTTCGTGCATTTCCACGAGGAGGAACCATAATCCCAGAAAGATAATGCCAACTATTATACCAACGAAAATATTGAGCTTACGCTTCATCCTTTACTCCCAATGCCCAGACAATATGTGCTTTTTTTCGTTTTCGATAAAAGCCCTCAAAAAGAGGAATCCACAAAGTAAAGATAAAAGGAACAACTAAAGGCAAAATTGGAAAGTTCATTTTGGACGATGTTTCTCCTTCTTCAATGGGATCAGATTGCCAGGGCGGTGCATCTGCATAGCCGCTTTCTTCAACTTCGAGTCCATCATCACGAATTGCCTTTTCCATCTCTTCTCTAGTAAATCCTCGACCCGAATGATCTTTGTTCGATGAAAGATATAGCATGCCGTCTTTATATTTTCGTTTTAATCGTTTGCGAATTCTTTCCACAGATTTGATCTCAAAGATCTCGCCAAAACCTTTTACCTCACATGTATAGGGCTCAGACATATCAAGTTTAATTATACCTTCCATCGATGCTCCTTTATGATATATGATACAAGATTATCCAATCCTGCTTCATAAGAAAAAATAGGTTTGAATTCTAGCTTCTGCTCTGCTTTCGAAATATCATAGTGTACATTTTTTGTCATTGTATCGACCTTTTCTTTTGCGATCACAGGCTCAGAACCTGTAACTTTTAGTCCAGCTTTGTAGGATAATTCAAGTAATGCGGCACTCATTTTTGCAAACCACCGAGGTATCTTCAGCTCACAGATAGTCTTTTTCTTCAATCGTTCCCTGATCATTATCACCAGATCATTAACTGAGATTGATTCCTTATATGATGCGATATAACTGCTATTCGTAGGCTGCATCTGCGTTCCAACTTTTTCAAAAAGGTCTATCAAATCCTCGATATATATTAATTGCAAATGATTTCTACCATTTCCTATTGTATGATAACTGCCATCCTTAATCATCTTTATTAAGCGAGACATCATACCACGAGGATCATGTTCTCCATACACAATTGAAGGCTGTATAATAGTAAACTCAGGTAATCCATAATGTTCTCGGTAATTGTATATAATATTTTCGCACTCCATCTTCATCTTACCATATAAGCTAATTGGCTTTCTTAGTGATAATTCAGAAATGGGAAGTGCTTTTGGAAATCCATATACAGCTACCGAACTACAAAATACGAAATGTGATATCTTTCCGATGGAAGATTCGAGTAGCAGTTTGATGAAATCCTGACCAGTTTTGCTATACTCTTCCCATGTCGTACCCCATCTATGACGAATACTTGCAAGGTGATAGACCACATCGAACTGTGAGAAATCAATACGATTATCTCTTAAATCATTGAAAAAAATTAAATTAATCGGCAACCCACGAAGTTTACGTGTTCTTGAAGATTTTCTTATTACACAGGAAACCTTGTGCTCCTTTTGAATAAGACGCTTAATGAGATGATATCCAATAAAACCAGTTCCTCCGGTAACAAATATGTTCATTTTTTTCCTTTTCTTTGAAAGAATTGAATGAATTTTTTTGTAAAGTTTTGTACAAAACAGTATTTTGTGAAGAATTTTGAGAATTTATTGACATTCCCTAAGAATTACACTGATTTCGAATGCAAAGTAAATTTTTATGACTCGGAGTATCTATGAGAGTGTCAGTATTCTTTACGTTATTTATTCTCCTGCTTTCATTATCTCTTTTTGCACAGGAAGTTACCTTCCTTGCTCAGGACAATCCTAATGATGATGGTGAAGCAATCAAACTGGAATGGGTCGCACCTGTAACGATATTTGAACTTGTCCTCGCACGAAGTGAAGATAATATTACATTCACAAAAATTGCTCGCGTTACACCACTTCTCAGAACCTATATCGATGATGAAAATATTGAGGACGGTAAGGAATATTCTTATCGATTGGCTGTTATTAATGATGAACAAGAAGTAGAGCAATATTACTTCTCTGCAGCTACTGCATCTGCTCAGTGGTTCAATACAGATAAAATTTCCCTCCTGATTATGGCGATATTTCTCGCATCAGCAATCGTTTATTTTATTCTTCACGCTCGAAGAGGGGGTCGCCTTTATATACGCAAGATCAGTGGATTGGATACTATGGAAGAAGCTGTCGGTCGTGCTACTGAGATGGGCAAACCCATTGTGTTTGTACCTGGAATTATGGACCTTGATGACATGCAGACAATTGCAGGATTGAACATTCTGGGACATCTTGCCACAAAAGTTGCCCAGTACGATTCGACCATTCACGTTCCTGTGTGTCGATCAATGGTGCTTTCAACTGCAAAAGAAATTGTGAAAGAATCGTACCTTCGAGCAGGTCGTCCGGATGCCTTTAATCCCGATTCTGTTTATTATCTCACTGATGACCAATTCGGCTACGTAGCAGGAGTTGATGGTATAATTCTTCGAGAAAAACCAGCAGCTAATTTCTATCTCGGCGCTTTTTACGCTGAATCCCTCATTCTTGCTGAAACAGGTTTTGAAAGCGGTGCGATCCAGATTGCCGGTACAGCCATGCCCACACAGATCCCCTTCTTTGTTGCCGCCTGTGATTATACACTAATCGGTGAAGAACTTTTTGCTGCTTCCGCCTATCTTTCCAATGAACCAAACCAGCTTGGTAGTCTCAAAGGGCAGGATGTCGGGAAAGCTATCATCATTGTTGTGCTTCTTGCAGGTGTTGTTTTGGAAATGTGCGGTGTTCATTTCCTGAAAGATTTTTTAAACCTTCATTAATATAAAGAGGATACATGAGAAGACAAATTCCAATGATCATTACGTTCCTTGTAGGAACACTCATAATCGTCTCTGAATTCATTCCCCATAAACCCTTTGGTAATCTTTCTACTACTCTCGAAGGATGGTTCCTAATCATTTCTGGTTTTGCAATAATTCTAGGGCAGCTTAGTTTATTCAAGGTGAACATCATCAAAATTCATCGCAGAACCCCGAACTGGCAATATTATATCATTGCGCTGGTAAGTTTTTCAATTATGGTGCTTTGTGGAATTCTGTGGGGTACGCAGCAGCAACCAGGCTTACTAACTGTCCGTGAAGGTATGCTCAATTTTTTTGGATATAAACCTTTTGACTATATCTTTAAATACTTTTTTGAGAACCTTTCTGCAACTATGTTTTCGCTGCTTGCCTTCTTCATGGCATCAGCATCCTACAGAGCATTTCGAGCTCGCAGCCCGGAATCAACATTACTCCTCATTGCCGCCGTGTTGGTCATGCTTGGCAGAACAACGATCGGCAGCACGCTTACTGGCTGGATACCTAATTCTCTCAATTTTCTGCAACTTCCTAAGATCGCTTCCTTTATTATGAAATATCCAAACACCGCAGGTCAAAGAGCCATCATGATCTGCGCAGGATTGGGTGTGATCGGGAGCTCACTACGCATCATCCTTGGCATCGAACGCTCCTATTTAGGGGGTAAATAATGAAAATATTTGAAAGATTTCTCACTATAGATAGACGCATCATCTTTCTGCTGATATTCATTGGTGTAGCCCTTCCCCTGATATTCATGATCACCTTCAATCTTGAAGTGACCGAAAATGTACAGAGCGTGTATGAACTCCTTCAGGAGATGGAGCCTGGAACACGAATTCTCATTTCTTTTGATTACGATCCATCAACCAAACCAGAAATCCAGCCAATGGCCATAGCTCTTTTGCAGCAGGCATTCACCAATCGCTTGCGAGTTATTACCACTGCCCTCTGGCCCATGGGTGTGCAGATGTGCAATGAAGCATACGAAACAGTTAGTGCAGAGTATCCTGATATAGAATACGGCATAGATTTCATAAATCTCGGGTATAAATCAGGTGGAATGGTCACGATCAATCATATGGCAAAGGATTTTCGCAGTACTTTTCCTGCTGATGCAGGTGGAGTGCCGATCGATGATTTTCCTATTATGAAAGGGATCAAAAATTTTGATAAGATTGGCTGTATGATATCGCTCTCGGCAGGCGATCCCGGACTTAAGCAATGGGTCATGATCGTTCATGATACATTCAACAAACCGGTAGCTGGTGGTACCACTGCGGTTCAGGCACCCACTATGCTTCCTTATGTGAATGAACAAAGACAACTTATTGGTTTACTTGGAGGGCTCAAGGGTGCTGCAGAATTTGAACTTCTTGTAAAAAAACCCGGATTCGCCACAAAGGGTATGGGCGCACAATCAATCGCTCATCTAATTATCATCCTATTTATTGTAATCGGAAATATCGGCTATTTTGTAACCCGCAAACAGCAAGATACAATAAAATCAAAAAAACCATAATGCGGAGGAATACATGGAAATTGTAATGCATAGAGTTGGAATCTGGATCGGTGCTTTTCTCACCTTTGCAATCTTTAGTTTTTTATATAAAGATAATCCTTTTTATAAGATCGCAGAGCAGATCTTCATTGGCATCTCTGCAGGATACTGGTTCATCTATACCATATATAACATTCTTATTCCAAACCTGTTTACTCCTTTGTCAGCCGACTTCACTCAAAATTGGATATTGCTATTACCTGCATTACTCGGTGTGCTTATGCTATGCCGTCTTATTCCAAGTATCGACTGGGTAAGCAGATATGCACTCGCAATGGTCGTAGGTACGACTGCAGGTCTTTTCTTCAAAAGGTACCTACAATCCGATGTGCTCAATCAGCTCAATGCAACGATGCTTAATCCCTTTGCCTCTGGAAACATTGCTCAAATTATTGGAGAGTTGATACTTATCGTCGGAACCATAACAGGCATTGTGTATTTCTTCTTCAGCAAAAAACATGAGGGTGCTTTTGGCGCTACTGCACGTGTAGGTATTTACTTCCTGATGATCAGCTTTGGTGCTGCGTTTGGCTATACGGTGATGGCTCGTATCTCGCTCCTTATCGGACGTCTCAACTTCCTGCTTGGAGATTGGCTGGGGATCATCAAACCGTGAATTTATTATTATCTTGTTACTTTTTGGAGTTAAGATGAAAGAAAATGTTCTTAATAAAAGTACTATATTCGCTATTTTGATAGTCTCATTCACCACCCCACTCTCTGCACTTACTCGAGAAGAATATATAAAGATGGATCCTCTGCTTCAGAGAACCTACAGTCTACTCAAAGATGGCAAAGATATGTATGATGATATCGTTCCTCTCAATTACAATGGAAAATCACATTAAATCCCGATCTTTATCAAATCTACTCTCACAAAGAACGACCTCTCAGCCTTCAATATCAGACTGGGAAGTATTGCAGGCAATATAGCCACAGGCTACGTAACATGAGAACAGCTGGAGAAACTTCTGGAAGTAAAAGAGATAAGCAGAATCTAATCAGGAGTGAAATGCTATCCGCTGCTCGATGTAAGTACTTCAGATTCTACAATGGCGGATTGTGGATATACTATCTATGTTGGCAATAATGCAGATGGTGTTCAAGCGCTTGGTTATACTGGAGAAGGAGTTATAACTTCTGTGATAGATCCTGGAGGGATCAATTTTGACCATCAGGATTTCCAGGTCAATAGCAATACACGTGTACTGTACATCTGGGATCAGACAACGGGCAGTGGTGGTTCTAATCATCCCACTGACTTTGATTATGGTACAGAATATGATAGCACAGACATCGATAATGGTTCATGTGCACAAACTGCTGGAACTCACGGAAATAATTGTATCGGGATCATGGCAGGTAACGGAGCAGCATCAAGCGGAACCTATAAAGCAATGGCACTAGAATCCTATATAGTATATGTAAAATGCAGCTCATCTGCTAGCTCAACATATCTTCAGGATGGTATTGATTATGTTTTCGGGAATGCATCTTCTCTTAGCAAACCTTCGACAGTAAGTATTAGTCTTGGAAACCAATACGGCCCTCACGATGGTACCTCGCTTCGTAATGAAGCTATCGATAACCTTTGTGGGGCTGGTAAAATTGTGTGCTTTGTGTGTGGTAACTCCGGTTCAAAAAGAAATCATGCGGACGCAACTATCACTCAGGAATCTTCTCATACCTTTAATATTGATGTCATCGCGAGTGATTTCGATGTAGATTTCTGGTTTTCCGGAGATGATACGCTGCAGGTATATGTAGATCCACCAAATATTGATGAAATTGGTCCTATTGCATATGAAAGTTCCTATGAAGATACCACGTCTGATGGCATTATAGAAATATATAATTGCACAGATAGTCCATCCAACAATGATCATCATATTGTAGTGTATGCATCTCCGGATGACTCAAATTTTGCAACTTGTACCTGGTGTAATATTATACGGCCAGCACATCTCATCAAAAGGCTGTGACGTGGAGGGGTGGAGTTTTACCTATAACAATAATTATTTCACTTCACCATCAGGAGGAAATACAAGTAGTACTATTAACTAACTCACATGTGGTTATGATTCTATCGCAGTAGCAGGATTTTATGGTGGAAGCCTGAATTCTACAGGTGTAATTTACAGTGGAAGCGGACCAGGTCCCACGAGAGACGGTCGACAGAAACCAGATATTGCGGGAAATCAACAAGTAAAGGTGCCAAGTTACGACGCAAACGACACATATTCAAACGTCTCAACCGGTACAAGCTACTCCTCGCCTCATGTAGGCGGTGCAATTGCACTGATGCTTGAAAAAAATAACAATGCAACTCCCTCACAGATCAAATCCAGTTTATGCGACTATGCGTTTACAGATATCTACACTGATGATGCGGGAGAAGAACCGAATTATCAGGTGGGTTATGGAAAGCTAAATACCTATGCAGCTTTTGATAACACACTTCCAGTCGTTCTTTCACATTTTATTGCAATTTATGTGCCACAAGATGTTTCTGATGAACACATCTCCATCTCGTGGACGACGCAGTCCGAAGCAGATATACTTGGTTTTAATATATTTCGTGCAAATATTAATAACATCGCTACAGCAGAAAACACAATTAATAATGAATTGATCAATGGAATGGGATCTGTGACAATACCTACCACGTATGAATTCAATGACTATCAGTCGAATGTATCAGAAGAGCATTTTTACTGGCTTGAAGTACTCAATTTTTCTGGAATACAAGAGATACATGGTCCAACTCTCTACACTCCTGGTGACATCAATGGGGATAATGAACCTGAGTACATCGTTGAGACAATTCTCTATGAAAATTTTCCAAATCCAGCACATAATTCGACCACGATTCGTTACCATATAACAGGAGCTATCGATGAACAAATTGCTTACGTATTTCTCTATAATATTAAAGGACAACTGGTAAAAACGAAGGTGGGAGAAAATGGTCGTGCGACCCTAAACCTTGAGGGTCTGGGATCTGGAATCTACTTCTATCAGATAAGATACAAGGCATCGATCATCACGAAAAAAATGATTATTATCCGTCAATATTTAAATCCATTGTTGTCATTGTCTTTTCTTGACGACGAATAGCTAACAATTACTGAACACCTCAATCTTGACATCCCTAACCCACACTTCTGAATCTATCTCAAAGATTTATAAGAAGGATGTTTCATGCAAAGTATTGTCTCACAAAGTGATGTAAAAACGTTAGAAAATCTCTCAGAAACAAGAGAAAAGATCATTAATGAAATTCATAAAGTAATTGTGGGTCAGGATAGAGTCATCGAATATTTCCTGATCTCACTCTTTGCAAACGGACACTGCCTGCTTGTTGGTGTGCCAGGTCTTGCAAAAACACTTTTGATAAGTACAATTTCTGAAGTTCTCGATCTAAAATTCAGTAGGATCCAGTTTACACCAGACCTGATGCCTTCAGATATCACCGGAACGGATATTCTCACAGAGGATAGAACTACCGGTAAAAGAGCTTTTCAATTTATCAAAGGACCCGTTTTTGCAAATATTATTCTTGCTGACGAAATAAACAGGACTCCTCCAAAAACTCAGTCTGCACTACTCGAAGCAATGCAGGAAAGAAAAGTCACTGCTGGCAATCATACATTCCCGATTGATCCTCCTTTCTTTGTACTTGCCACACAGAATCCTATCGAGCAGGAAGGAACCTACCCCCTACCAGAAGCACAACTCGATAGATTCATCTTTCATGTAGATATTGAGTACCCTTCATATGAGGAAGAAAAGCAGATTGCAGAGATAACTACCAGCAGGGAATTTGAAGCGATAAATAAGATTGTTAGTGGAGAAGAGATCCAAAAATTACAAAAATTTATCTTTACAATTCCAGTTTCTGAACACATTCTTGAGAATGCAGTAAAACTTGCACGGCTCTCTCGTCCCAAATTTGATGATGCTCCGGAATTTGTGAAAAATTGGGTGAACTGGGGAGCGGGTCCTCGTGCCTCACAATATCTTGTACTTGCAGCAAAGACAAGAGCTGCACTTCATGGAAGAACGGTTCCTTTGACGGAAGACATAGAGTTTGTGGCAACTCCAGTTTTGCAACACAGGATATTACTCAACTTTGCTGCGGAAGCAGAAGGTATAACCTCAAAAGATGTAATTAATAAACTATTATCAAAGATAAAATAACATTTATATACAGGGGGCTTATCGATGAAAAAGATTTTGAACGACCCCGAACACTACGTTGCAGAAATGCTCGAGGGATTATGTGCAGCACATTCAGAATATTATAAACAGGTTGGTCCGCAAGGACGTGTCATTGTTCGACCAGATGTACCGATCAAAGGAAAAGTCGGAATTATCACTGGTGGTGGTTCGGGGCATTTGCCTGTTTTTACTGGCTATGTTGGTAAAGGACTCCTCGATGCGGCAGCGATCGGTGATGTATTCTGTTCCCCTACTGCTGAGCAGATCGCAGAAGCAATGCGTCAAGTAAATAGCGGAGCTGGAGTCTTACGGTTATATGGAAATTATGGTGGAGATGTCATGAATTTCGACATGGCAGGTGAGATGGTCGAGATTGAAGGAATTGAATCGACGACGGTTACTCTGGCTGATGATGTGGCAAGTGCTCCACCACAAGAAAAAGAAAAGAGACGCGGCACTGGTGGATTGGTCTATACATTCAAGATTGCAGGAGCAAAATCTGATGAAATGTGTAATCTTGTTGAAGTAACAAGAATTGCCCAAAAAGCTGCTGATGCGTGCCTTTCGATCGGTATAGCATTGACACCCTGTACTGTGCCCCAGGCAGGTAAGCCTGGTTTTGATATTGCTGAAGATGAAATGGAAATGGGCATGGGTATTCACGGTGAACCGGGTGTGTGGCGAGGAAAACTCAAGAAGGCAGATATGATCGCTACAGAGATGCTGGAACTGCTTCTTGCCGATAGACCACTCAAAAGGGGAGATCGTATATCTGCACTGGTGAACAGTCTTGGAGCGACCCCTCAAGAAGAATTATACATTTCCTATCGATATATCAAATCTCAATTGGATAAAATGGGTGTTGATATCATAATGCCGCTGGTTGGACGGTATGCGACTTCAATGGAAATGGCTGGCATGACACTCACGATCATCCTGCTTGATGATGAGCTTGAGAAGCTGCTTAAAGCTCCGTGCGAATGTGCCTTCTGGAAAGTTGGATGCTATGAGTAGTGATTTGACTACAAAGAAACTTGCTCGAGCCATTATAATAATGTCTGATAAAATGGCATCCTCTGCAGAAGAGCTTAATCGACTCGATAATCTTATCGGGGATGGAGATATAGGTATTACTATGAAAAATGGGTTCTATGCAATGCAAGAGAAAGCAAAAGAATTTCCAGAAGATATTGGCATGGCCTTTATGATGTGTGCCCAAGCATTTACCAGTAGCAGAGCTTCTTCCTTTGCTACGCTTTTTGCTACAGGACTCATGTCAGCAGCCAAAGAAACCAAAGGCATGACGCGGATTCCGAATAATCGCATTCCGAACATACTGGATGCTGTTATTGAAAAAATGGCTTTGCGGGGAAAAAGCAAACTTGGAGAAAAGACTGTACTAGATGAATTGGCAGCAATACGAGATGCACTCAGAAATGCAGAACAAACGCAATCATTACTGGAGATTGCAGACAATGCTGCTGAAAAAGCAATGGATAAATTCAGAGATCGTCCATGCAAGCAGGGCAGAGCGCGAATCTTCGGCGAACGGACCATTGGCGTCGATGATCCTGGCATGAATGTCATTAGGTTGCTTGTGCAAAGCTTAAAAGAAACTCAAAAGTAAATAATATCAACTCTCTTTTGTTTATAAATATGCGCAAATCATTAATTCAAGCAAAAATGCCTTATGATTTAATATTTTCTGAGTATATGAAATTATGATTCATAAGAACTTGACATAATTTATTACACAATTTTTTTTAATCAAAAATTTTTGAATAAAAAATAATTAATAATCCACGGAGGATATTGATGAAAAAAATAGCACTTATTGTGGCTCTTTTTCTCATGCTTTTCTCATCAGCCGTTTATGCAAAGCAATATAACGACGCCTGGGGACCTCATGGTTTTAGCATGAATAGACAGAGCAACACAGGTATTTCACTTAACTTCTCGATCGAAGAATATTACACTTCAGAAAAAGAAGTTGATGGTGAAACTCTCCAGAGTATTCATATTCCCAGTGTTTTCCTTCCGAATGATGAAGGTGCTCCAGACCTTCCTGGCATGAGTCGCTACATTGCGATTCCAGAAGGAGCCTCTGTTTCTTTTAATATTGTCGATTTTAGAACTGTAACAATTCAAAATATTGATATTGCCCCTGCTCCTCGAATTCCTCTGGATACTGAAGATGGTCCTCTTGAATATAACAAAAACATGCAGATTTACTCCAAAAATGAGTTTTATCCTGCAGAACCAGTATTAATTTCTAATGTAAGGCAAATTCGCGGAGTCGATGTTGTCATTGTAGGTATCACTCCCTTCCAATATAATCCCATTACAAAAGAAATGCTCGTATATCGCGATATGCAGATTGAATTTGAATTTAATGGTGGTACTGGTCAGTTTGGTGAAGATAGACTTCGCAGTCCATGGTGGGATCCAATTTACCGTGGTAACATCATCAATCATGAATCAATTCCCGAGAAAGATTACTCAAACACCTCGACTCGTAATAATGGTTGTGACTATCTTATTGTCGTTCCTGATCATCCTGACTTTATTGCATGGGCAGATACCATTAAAGCTTTTCGTCAGAAGCAAGGTATTACTGCACAGATCGTAACACTGAGTGATATTGGTGCAAACAATGCCAATACCATCGAATCGTTTATAAACAATGCTTATAATACCTGGAATCCTGCACCCTCAGCGGTTCTTCTACTTGCAGATTATGGAACTGGAGGACCAACAGGTACTGGAATTATTTCTCCTTCATTCAGTAGCTGTGTATCAGATAATATCTATGCTGATGTCGATGGTGATGATCTTCCTGAAATACACTTTGCCCGAATCACTGCACGCAACAATTCAGAACTTGAAATCACAATTTCAAAATTCCTTGATAATGAAAATGACCCACCAACAAATCCCGTATTCTATAATAATCCTATTTCATGTTGTGGATGGCAAACGGAACGATGGTTCCAAATCTGCTCAGAAACCGTCGGTGGCTACTGGCTCCATGAACTTGGAAAAAGCCCTGTAAGAATCAATGAAATCTATAGCGGAAATCCTAACGGTGGTGTATGGTCTACCGCTACTAATACAAGTATTGTTTTAAATTATTTCGGACCAAACGGTCTTGGGTATATTCCAGATAATCCAGCTACTCTTGGTGGATGGACTGGAGGAAATGCATCCCAGATTAATGCTGCAATTAATAACGGCGCTTTTATGTTACAGCATCGTGATCACGGTGGTGTACAGGGATGGGGTGAACCGGATTACAGTAATAGTGACCTCACGGGTCTTTATAATGATGATCTTGTGTTCGTATTCTCTATCAACTGTCTTACAGGAAAATATAATAGTTCAACTGAGAGCTTTGCAGAAGCACTTCACAGATATGAACACAGAGCTCTTGGTGTTATTGCTGCTTCAGAAACGTCATACTCCTTTGTGAACGACACGTATGTCTGGGGTATGTATGATCTTATGTGGCCCAATTTCATGCCTGATTATGGTGCAGCTCCTTCAAGTTCAGATTGGATATATCCCTGCATGGGTAACTCTGCTGGTAAGATTTTCCTCGAAGGTTCAAGCTGGCCCTATAATACAAGTAATAAACAAATTACCTATTATCTCTTCCATCATCACGGTGATGCCTTCATGACTGTCTATTCTGAAATGCCCCAGAACCTCAATGTTTTCCATGATGCTGCCATGCTCAGCAGCCTGACAACATTCGATGTTACTGCAAACCTCGGAGCAAACATTGCCATAACTGTTGATGGAGAGATTATTGGAACTGGTGTAGGCAATGGTCTTATGCCCACACCTATTACGATTGAACCTCAACTTCCCGGAAATACTGCTATTGTTACAGTCACCAAGCAAGATTATTACCGTTATGAACAAACAGTAAATATTATTCCACCATCAGGTCCTTATGTCATATATGAAAATCATACAATTAATGATTCATTAAATAATAATAATGGTGTTGTTGATTATGGTGAGGATATACTTCTTGGACTCACGCTGAAAAATGTTGGTGTTCAATCTGCAGATAGTGTTAATGCGACACTCACTACATCAGATAGCAATATTTTATTCACAGATCACATTCATAACTTTGGAACTATTGAAGCTGGTCAATCCTCAACTAAGAATGATGCTTACGAATTCACCGTTTCTGATGATGTAGAAGATCAGCATACTTTGCTTTTAAATGTAAATGTTGAAGGTGAACCCGGAACAAAAGAAAGCTGGGAAACTTCATTCCCGATTGTCATTAATGCTCCTCACTTTATTGTTGAATCACTTACGATCAATGATTCTGGCGGCGGTAATAACAATGGACGCCTCGATCCGGGTGAAACAGTAGATATTATTATTAGTTCAACCAACGACGGACATGCAATTTCTCCCTATGCAACCAGTACACTCTCCAGCAGTAATAGTTATGTAACCATCAATGTCGGAACATTTGATTTAGGTAACTTTAATGTTAACCAAACTAAATTATCTAATTTTGAAATCACTATTTCGAACGACACACCAAATGGTGTAAATATTCCACTCGAATTTTGTATGACTGCGGGTAACTATGGTGTGACAGAAATGTTCAATGAATATGTTGGCCTTTCAATTGAAGACTTTGAGTCTGGTGATTTCTCTGCATATAACTGGGTTATGGGTGGAGCTGCTGATTGGAATATAGATGAAATCAATCCCTATGAAGGAAATTATTGTGCTAAATCTGGAACTATAGGACATAATGCATCTACAGAGATCACTGTTACTGTTAATACAAATGAAGGTGATATTGCATTCTGGAGAAAAGTCTCTTCAGAGAACAACTACGACTATCTGCAATTCTATATTGATGGAGTTAAGAAAGATGAATGGTCTGGTTCTGTTAACTGGGGCGAAGTATCGTATCCTGTGACCGCAGGTACACATACATTCAAATGGGTATACGATAAAGACTACTATGCCACTGGTGGCCAGGACTGTGCATGGATTGATTACATTACTTTTCCTCCAATACTTTCTCCTTTCCCAGTCTTCTATCTTTCTCCTACATCTCTTGATTTTGGTCAGGTACAGGTTGGACAAGATTCTACAAAGCAGTTTACTATTTATAATCTTGGGAGTGGAACACTATCTGGATATATTTCTACGCCAGAGGGATACCTTGTTTCAGAAGCTGGTTCTACTTCTAGAAGAAATCAACTAAATTATTCGATAGAAATGGCTGGTAATATGACATACGATCTAAAATTTGCACCTCAAAATGCGCAAAGTTATGATGGGCAGGTTCTCATCGCGATAGATCCTTTTGCAGGAGAATATCTTCAGGTTTATGGTACTGGTATTCCACAAGTGAGTATTGACGATAATACCTTCTATCAAAATACAGAAATTATTGGAAGTTTCCCAAATCCAGCTAGGAACTTCACTGTGATTAAATATCATCTCAAAGGTAGCGCAATGAATCAGGATTCAGCCATTAACATTTATAATATTCAAGGTGAATTTGTGAAAACAGTTAATGGTATTAATGGTCTAGCTCATATTGACATTTCGGATATGGCCACAGGTATATACTTCTACAAACTCGTTAATCAAGATCATGATAATGTAAAAAAGATGATACTGGTAAAATAGTATCTATAGTATAAACCAAGAAAACCTCGGATCCAATCCGAGGTTTTCTTATTATATAATAATTTAAGCTTTCTTTGCGATGATCTTCAAGCCTTTTGAATCCATAGTGAATGGTGATTTCTTCCAATCTCCATAGATTTTATATACTTCCATTCCACCTTCTTTAAGAAGTTTCTCGATTTCATTATAGTCGTAGAGACGTATGGAAAAGGGAATATCTTTTCTCTTCCCATCTCTGATAATAATACGTTCGTCAATCAAACGACCGGTTTTAGGATCAAAAGTATTGCGATCGATCATAAGATCTTGCCGAATTTCATGCACATAGTAGGGAAGAAACTCTTTCAGGAAGGCATCCCTGTTAAATGTATCAAAACAGAATAATCCACCTGGCACAAGAGACTTTGATATATTCTTTAAAACTTCCAAATTTTCCTGATCACTGAAATATCCAAAAGCCGTAAAAAGCAATAATGCTCGATCAAATTCCTCATTGAACTCTACATCTCTCATATCCTTTTGTATGAAATTGATCTTTAGTCCTTCATATTCAGCTCTTTTTTTTGCAGCACAGATAAATCCATCCATGCGGTCTATGCCAGTGACATAATGCCCTAATTTAGCCAGTTTAAGCGAATGACGTCCAAATCCACAACCTACATCTAAAATGGACATCGGTTTATCAAGTCCAAGCTCTTCGATGAGAAACTGAATTTCTCTCTCAGTCCTCTCATCGGTGAGAACATTACCATAAAAATACATGTAATCTTGTGGATCAAATACTCCATCAAAGTTAAATGCACAGTCTTTTTTTTCTTTCATAGAAACCTCCAATTAGCTATGCTGTCTAAAGTGAATTGTAGTGAATACTGTCAATTTTTTATATTTCTTTGACAAAATAATAAGATTCATCAAATTTCAATATCGAATAATATTTGGGATTTGCATATGATTGAAAATAGTATATCATTAATTATTGGGTTGATCGTAGGAATATTGGTGACCTTTTTCCTGATGAGTAAAAGAAATCAAACTTCCAGAAAGGAGCTTCAGGATCTGGAGATTATTAAACAGGATAAGGTCATTGCAGAGACGAAACTTACTCAGTCAAAAGAGTATATTGATGCGCTAAAATTTGAAAAAGAAAAGCTTGATAAGAAAATTTCAGAACTTCATGTTTCTCTGGAAGAGCAAAAAGAAGAAGGTGCTCGTTTAGAGACAAAAGTACAAGAAACAGAAAAAAATATTTCTGAACAGAAAGAACTTCTCAAGCAGGCAACCGAAAATTTGAAAGATGCTTTTAATTCATTATCTTCCGATGCGCTGAAAAGTAATAACGAGACCTTCCTTAAGCTGGCAAAACAAAATCTGGAAACTGTACTCGAAAAATCGAAAAGTGAATTTGGTAAACAGGCGATCGAAGAAACTCTCGAACCTCTTAAGGATTCTCTAGAAAGATATAATCGTGAAATAAAAACAATTGAGAATCTCAGGAAAGAAGATCTCGGCACACTAAAAGAGCAGATCATCCAACTGGCGAATTCCAGTGAAAATCTGAAGAAAGAAACAGCTGGTCTGAAAAATGCTTTGAAGCGCCCAGAAGTTCGTGGTAAATGGGGAGAATTGCAGCTCAGACGTGCTGTCGAACTTGTGGGCATGTCAGAATATTGTGATTTCACAGAACAGGTCAGCGTAAAAACTGAGGATGGGCAGCTTCGCCCGGATCTTATAGTTTATTTGCCTGGACACAGAAGTATTGTCGTCGATTCCAAGGCACCAACAAAATATTTCATGGAAGCGTATGAAGCTGAGACAGATGAGAGAAGAGACGCTGCAAAAATCGCCTATTCGCGGGCAGTACGGCATCATATGAATGAACTTTCAAAGAAGAATTACTGGAAGCAGTTTGAGGATGCCCCCGATTTTGTCGTCCTCTTCCTTCCGGGTGAGTCCTTTTTCTCAGCAGCCTTGGAACTCGATAACAAACTTATCGAGGATGGCATTCAAAACAAAGTTATAATCGCAACCCCTACCACATTCATTGCACTTCTTAGGACAGTGGCAATGAGCTGGCAACAGCAAAAATTAACTGAAAATGCCAAACAAATAGCGGAAACCGGCACCGAGCTCTACGAACGAATATGCACTTTTCAGGAGCATCTGGAAAAAGTCGGTTCGAGTCTGGATACATCGGTGAAGCATTATAATAAAGCAGTTGGTTCATTCACGAACCGAATCGTTCCAGGGGCTCGTAAACTTGAGGAATTGGGAGTTCAGCAAACCAGGAAAAATCTTCAGGAAACGCAGGAGATAGATACAATTCCACGTAATCTTCCAAAAGATTAAAATTGTGATAAAAAAATGGTGGGCGATGTAGGATTCGAACCTACGACTTCTTCCTTGTAAGGGAAGCACTCTAGCCTCTGAGTTAATCACCCACGTGCGTCATAATGTAGAGTTCGATCTTCAAACGTCAAGAATATTGACATCCAAAATGTTCAGTCATTTCATGCACATCTGTATGAATAGAGTACAAATATTTCTGTTTGTTTTTATTTTGCTCATTCCTCTGAATCTATCAGGAGAAATTGAACTCACGTTTGCTCGTGTGCAATATGATGGCGGAGGCGATTGGTATAACGACACGTCTGTTATTCCTAATCTCTGTGAAGAAATCAATAATAGAACGTTGATAGATGCATCTTCTGATCAGGCTATTGTCTCTTTCAAGAATAAAAACGTTCTTAACTATCCAGTACTCTATCTCACTGGTCATGGTAATATAACTTTTTCTGATGAAGAAATAACAAATCTTCGTGACTATCTCATGAAAGGAGGATCTCTGTATGTTGATGATGATTATGGACTGGATCAACATTTCAGGAGAGAATTAAAAAAAATTTTCCCAGAGAAGGAACTCCAGGAGTTGCCTGCTTCTTTTCCTCTTTTTGATTGCTTCTATACTTTCACAAATGGACTTCCAAAAATTCACGAGCATGATGGTAAAAGACCACAAGCCTTTGGCCTTTTTGATGATTATGGTAGATTGATGATTCTCTATACCTATGAAACAAATATAAGCGATGGTTGGGCTTCTCCTGAAGTTCACAAAGACCCCACTCATATACGGGAGCAAGCATTTAAAATGGGTATTAATATTGTATATTATTTCCTTACACATTAAATATGATGTATGAGAGTAATTTGCGTATCTGATCTTCATCAACGCTTCTTTGTCGATAAAGAGGAAAAAGAAAAGATGGACATCTTCTATTCTTTTCTTGATGTTCTTATTGCAAATCCTCCAGAGAAACTTATTATTGCAGGAGATCTTTTCGATGTATGGTTCGAATATTCCATGGTCATTCCAAAAGCCTTCTTTGAGACTCTCCATAAGCTAAAAATGCTGACCGAAAAAAATACAAAGCTTATTTATATCTCAGGAAATCATGACTTCGTATTTAAGGATTTCTTTCAGGTATACTTGAAAGCTGAAGTATATAATAATGATTATGTTTTTATCTGTGGTGGGAAAAAATATTTTGTATCTCATGGAGATGAGTACACTACTAATGACTTACAATATCACATGCTTAAAGGTATCATGAGAAGCGACATCTCTCATAAACTATTTGGTTTACTTCATCCTGATCTTGGTCTGAGAACTGGAAAATTCATGTCACGTTCAAGCAAAAATTTTCGTAAATCTCGGAAATCACTCGAAAGACAAGAAAAAGGGCTGATTGACTTCTCAAACTTACTTTTTGAACAAGGATATGATTATACAATAATGGGTCATATACATAATCCGAGAATGATAGAACTTGAAAAGGGAACTTATATTAATCTCGGTGATTGGATTTCCTTTTATAGCTATCTTGAAATCACTGATCAAAAGGTCGAACTACGATACTGGAAATAAATTATTTATATATTATTGGTAATATTGATAAAAATATTTCTTCTTGTAAGGTATTACCTTCATAATCAGAACACTCTTTTGAAATTATCAATGAATATGGCACATAATTTCTGAGTTTGTTTTTTGGTTTTATACTAAAAATATAGCCATTAATTTTTTCTATATTAAGGTCAACATATTGATTGTTTTCTGAATTAATCAATGAGATAGACAAATTTTCAGTTGGAATTATTTTATTGAATTTCAAATGAAATTCTGGCAATAGTGAGGAAATGGTTTGTCCATCAACATGAGACAAAGAATCGATTTCAAGATCAGTTGTATCAGGTGGCTGTCTATTAACAAAGACAACTGAATCGATTAGAGTCACATTTTCTTTAAAATCTGTAATATCTCTTATTTCAAGCAAATACTCGCTTGTATCTGGGATTTCTGTAAAGCACTCAATATTTGAATCATTAATATAATATTCATAAAGGGGTAATGCCCTCTTGTCTGACTTTCTTGAAATTTTTATTTTGTTAACATTCTTTATACTTTCACTGAGATTAATGACTAGATGCTGCGTGCTTTTTTTGATAATGTTCGTAATTTTGGGCTTGATCGTATCTTGAAGAGAAAGAGTGAGTGTAATGCTATGCTCTTTAGTATCTAATTGTATTGTTTTTTCATCGAAAAGTTCTCGAGATTTATCAACAGCTGAATTTCTATTTTCATCTAAGAAACCTATTACTCTTACTTCTATCATAGGGAGAGCATTGAAAGTTAATTTCTTGAGTTCCTCTGAATTCTGTGATGTAATGTGAAGTGAATCTTGAGCAGAAAATATTTTTACAAAATACGATCCTTTTCTTGAAGGTGTATACTTATCGATCAATAAATTAACATCTAAATTTCGTAAACTCACACTATCTGAAGGAGAAAAAATTAATGTTTGTATTTTTTCAAGTGGGTTATCACGAAGATCTTTGCAATGAGTATCAATAGTTAATATATAGGTTTGATCATGCTCTAATTCTTCCAGGAATTTAACACACGCTTTTTGCTTATTTACTGATATTTTCTTTTTGAGTATAGAGGGATAAATATTCAGAGCATCCTTGAATGAAGCTTCATCAATAACTTCACTAAAAGTAATAATAATTTCATCTTTCTTAAATTTTGTTGTTAAATTTTCTGGTTCGAGATCAATAATTTTAGGTGGAATTATATCTTTTTGTCCTCCAGTTGGAGGTCTATCTTTTCCACAAGCAAGAAAAGTAGTAATAATAAATATACAGCAAATGATAAGAGCTTTTCTCATATGATAAACAAAACTTAGACGTATGATTACTGTCAAGATATGGTACGTAAGTTACGTATGCAAACATGAAAAAAAACTTATTACTTGACGAACTTTTTAAAAATACTTGATTTCAAAAAAAAATTTTTGGGGGTGTACATGAAAATTAAAGTTATCGCGATGTGGGTTCTTATCATGATTCTTCTGATATCTTTGGCCGTTGTTCAAGGATGCGGGAAAAAGAAAACTGAAGAATCCAGTAAATCAACAAAGACTGAAGTAACACAACACCAAAAAACACAAGATACTACAACACAGATAACTGAAGAAAAAGTTCCTTCCCAGAAAATCCCTCCGGAAGAAGCAAAGGTCTACGAACTTCAGGTAGTAGCAAGTCCAAGTTATTCTAATATAATTACAGAGAAGAATAAACTTGAACATTATGGTTATGAGACTAAGATTACTACTACTAAAAAAAGAGGAGAACTTTTTTATCGTTTGCGTCTTAAAGGTTTATATTCAGTGAAAGAAGCAAGTGATTTGGGTGAGGAACTAAAAAATAAATTCCCTTCTATAGATCAATATTGGTTAGCCAAAGTTAAATAAAACAGAATAAGCATAATACAAATCCCAACATGCCAATCTGGTATGAAGGGATTTTTCTGTCTCTATGAAAAACGATAACGAGCAATTCCGTAGCTGGACAATAATTGAGCTTGATAATTTCAGACACAATATTAAGGAATTAAAAAAACATCTTGCACCGGAAGTCCAATATATGCAGATTGTTAAAGCTGATGCATATGGACATGGTTCGCTTGAAATCGCAAAAGAGTGTGAGAAATTAGAAATCGAGTGGCTTGGTGTAGCAAATAGTGACGAGGGTGCATTACTTCGGCTTGAAGGTGTTTCTCAAAATATACTGATCCTAAGTCCGTCATTCGAAAATGAGGTGGGAACAATACTTTCTTACGATCTTATCCCATCTTTCTCTGATATCCATTTTGCTCAAATTCTTAACCAACAGGCAGGTGCTCAAAAGAAAATCTATCCCGTACATATATTATTTGATACAGGAATGGGCCGTGCTGGTTTTCTATGGACTGATGCACAAAAAATTGCTAAAGAACTACAAAATCTCCCATACCTTAAAGTTGAAGGACTGTCATCACACTTCTCAATGAGCGAAACGCAGAATCAAGAGTTCACAAAAATTCAGAACACTCGCTTTATTGAGGTCATTGATACATTCATTGAGATGGGAATTGATCCCCCTTATAAACATATTGCAAATAGTGCGGCTATAGTAAATTTTCATGAATCTCATCATACGATGGTTCGCGCAGGGCTTTTATCTTATGGAATTTATACTTCAGATAATTTAAAAGATAAGATAGCACTAAAACCAGTGATGTCCTTCAAGTCCAAGATAGGGTTGATCAAAGAATTTCCTGCTGATTTTGGAATAAGCTATAATCAATCATTTATTACAAAGCAATCTGTTACAGCAGCAGTACTCCCGATCGGATATGGGGATGGATATAATTTTCTGCTTTCTAACCAGGGAAAAGTTTTGGTTCGCAATCACATATGCCCTATTCTTGGCAGAGTGACGATGGATATGATCGTAGTTGATATTTCAGAAGTTAAAGATGCAGCAGTTGGAGATGAAGTAACACTGATAGGTCATGATAACATTAATTCAATTTCTGTGGAAGAATTAAGTTCACTATACCACGGCTTGACATATGAGATGACCTGTAATCTTGGCAGGCGCGCACAAAGGGTGTATATAAAAGAAAATGAAAATGCTGCAATCGAACCAATTTCTCGAAGAACTTTTATAGCTCACGACTTTACTGATGCCAAGCTTGAAAAAGTCATCCAAACATCTCTTAATCAACGGCTTAATAGCAACGAGATCGGAAGCATTGTTTATCAAGAAATTCTCAAAAAGCTATTTTATAAAAGCGATCGAAAAATGAGTTGGAAGAAATATTTTAAGCATGAGATCATCTTGTCGGATAAATATCTGGAACCTGTCGTTTCAAAATTTTTTTTCCAAACGAAAACCAAACTCCGATATAGGAAAAAACTGACCCATGACACTTTCAAGATAGTGTGTGCTACCAATCCGAAAGATCTCGAAGACTACTTCCTCTCTTCTGATGTAGAATACCGCTGGCTACTCGACAGTAAGATAGATCTCGTTAACTCATTCCAAATAGACAGAATAATGATCGATGAGTTAGTCTTACATCATAAAATTTTACAAAATGGAGACAGAGAAGGCAAGAGTACGAACCTTGAAATCGAATGTTCACATCCAAAATTAAGAAAATTGATTGGCTCAGAAGTTGAGTTTAGCATAGATACAACGACATATTATCCCAAAGATAAACATCAGCTAACTATCTATATTGCTGAACTCACCAAGGGTATCACGATCTCATTTGATTATACAAAGACTGCCATTAAAAATGTTGAAACTGTCTCTCTTTTCGCTGGCCGTGAAAAATATCTTACAGAAGAATCACGAAAGAAACGAATACGTATGGAAAGTTCATCAGATGAATGGTTCTTTCCAAACAGTGGTGTCGTGTTTGTCTGGTAATCAAACGTCTAGATCATATCAAAAAAATTGACATAAAAACTAATCCAAATTTCTAAAACTTTGGAGAATATATGGTCTCAAAATCACAGAAGATACGTTTAGGAATTTTCCTTGTTGTTGGCATCATTTTTCTACTTATGCTGATTTCATTGATTATCGGATCAAAGCTATTTGACAAGAAAGATAATTATTTTATCGCATACAAAGATCAATCAGTTAGCGGCTTAAATGTGGGAAGTGCTGTCCAATACCACGGTATTAGAATCGGCAGAGTTGAAAATCTAAGTATCGATCCTGATGATGTGACAACTGTAATCGTAGAGATTAGTGTGACTGCAGGAACGCCGATAAAGGTAGATGTGACGGCAGTACTCGCAGCAGTCGGTATCACTGGTTTGAAGCAGATAGAACTTGTCGGTGGTGATCCACGGGAAGAGAATCTCAAGCCGGAATCTTATATCAAATCCGGTGAATCCACACTTGATATGATCACAGGTAAGGCAGAGGATATCGCAGCAAAAGTTGATTTGATACTGCAAAATATCGCAAATATTTTTGACCCTGAAACCCAAAACAATATCAAAGAAGCAATCGCAAGCACAAACAACTCTCTTAAAAACATCAATCTCATCCTTGATGAAAATAGAGAAAGCCTAAATGAAAGTATAGAGAACATTGCTCATATCTCTTCTGAGTTTACTAATCTGCTGCAAACGATCAACGATGTCACCCAACAACTCGATTTTGAACAATTTAATGCTACTGTCGTAGATATCAACAAATCTGTACAGCAGCTGACAAAAGCCTTTAATAATATTAATTATACCGTTCTCGAAAGTCGTGAAGATATCGTAGAGACTGTCCGTCTTCTCAAAGAGACAATGCAAAATATAAATGAATTCTCACGTATGATATCAGAGAATCCCTCTCTTTTGTTTAAAACACAGAGAAGCACTATTCCTGGAGGACCATAATGAAAATAATAAGAATAGCATACATATGTCTTTTGCTTCTTCTCTTTGGATGTTCACAGACTCAGTGGGCTAAGTATTACCTTCTTGATTATGTCCCCCCTGTTCTTGAGAATGACAGGCTGAGTGAGTCATTTAACTATTCTATTCAGGTTCAAGAATTCAAAATAGATCGTACTTACGACAATTCCCGCATTGTGATACGGCAATCAGCTCATGAAGTTTATTATGATCGACTCAGCCTATGGGCAAGACGACCTCCGGATGCCATTGCTTCTCTTATTACAAATCATATCAAAGCACTGAATCTTGTAACCAATTGCAGAAGAACATTCCTTGAATCTCGTCCAGATTTTATTATAAGTGGAACAATACATAATATTGAGAAATATATGAGTGATATTCCTCAAAATGAATTTCTCAGAGCCGACCTTAGTATTAGTCTGCAGATGATTGACACAAAAACAGATAAAATAGTTGTCAGACATAATTTTATACGATACACACCGCTCTATACTCAGAGTATGAGTTACTTTGCAAAAACTCTTAGTGATACTCTTAAAAACGAAATTTCCATTTTTTTACGCAAAGTACAGGAATATTTTGAAACAATACAGCATCAACCGAATCCTTTACAGGGATAATGATTGCGGAGGAACAATGAAAAAAATTTCACTAATAGTAGTTATATACCTTGTTTTTAATTTTCCAGGATGGTCTCAAGCAACGAATTCACCAACAGTTTGCTCCGACGAGGCATATCAAACATGGTCAGCTCCCGAACCTATACAACAACTTGAAGAAGAAGGTGTTGACGATCAGCTTGGCATGGCTAGAATCTTTGTTCCTGCGATGTCTGACCCCCAACGTGAACCAGAATATACAATTTATCAGGATAACGTTGTCGTTCGTGAGCGATGCCCGGTTGGTAAAAGCATTTTTGTTGATCCAGGAACCTATGTTCTCGAAATCGGCTCTGGATTATTAGAAGAGCATAAGATACATATAGATGTTACTGTTCAAGCAGGACAAACACGCCTTATCAACCCTACCTGGGGGGGTTTGATCATTATAATTATCGATCAGAATAGAAATTATCTCCGTGAACCTTACGAAATCTATGATATCAACGATTACAATAATAGCTTTGGTGTAAAATACAGTGCAGAACAGGATAAACCTGGCGAAAAGCAGGAAACATGGTTGCTTAAACCCGGTGTGTATAAGATAATTAAGTACGGTGAATCACCAAAGACATTTACGAATTTCGCTACTATTCGAGTACTTCAAGGCACATTAGAAGAAATGACGATTGTAATAAATTCATCTACCTCAGATTTTATTGGTGCTGGAATATTACCCGAAATGAAGGAATCTGATCAAATTCATGCATGGAAATCTTATACTTCAATCAAGGGAAGCGGCCTTCTGAGTAGTGATAATTTTGCAAATAAAGATGAGTCCACTACGAATATCACTTTAAGTGCAAAATTGGATAACGAATTCAAATATGATGCATTTCCTCATTATTTCTCGACACGTCAGAATTTAAATCTTGGATTAACAAAAGAACAGGATAAAGATTTCAGAATTTATTCAAATTCACTACAGGTTCAGCCAACGTATATTCATTATTTCATTAAATCCTTTGGCGTATACGGTAGACTTCGCTTAGAATCGAACGTTTTTCCGACTCAATTCTATTTTGATACCACACAAGATACTATCTACAAGTATGATTCGGATGGCAATCTGATTGAAACGATCAAGAATGTGGAAAAAGTGCAAATCACACCAATGCTCTATCCTTTGAGTTTGGAAGAAGGAGTTGGATTTAACTTCACGGTTTTTAACACAAATACAAGCAATTTGTATGTAAAAACAGGACTCGGTTTTTCACAAAATATTAACACAAATGTCTTTGAACAGGATGCTTTAGAACCTGAGGTATTTAGAGAACTTGAGTCAGTCTCTTTGAGTGGTTTTGAAGGAACTGTGAGTGGAGACTTCCGTATCGCAAATAACGTTAACTACGTGTTTGAATTCTATACATTGTATCCCTTCGAGAAAAGTCGAAAGCAGGTTTTCAGGTTTGATAACACAGTTTCTGTCAGAATCTCTAGTATTGTATCTTTGGACTACTCTCTTACTATAAAAGAGGATGAGACCAAGACCTGGACGCAGGTTGATCATAATATTTCTTTAGACCTGACTATTATTTCATTCTAATATGAATTCCTTTGAATTCAAAGAAGGAACACTCTTTATCTCGGAAGAACTGACGCGTGATAACGCAGAAGCCCTTCTGAAATTTTTTCGCGTAAATTCTTCTACTATCACAAAAAATAAGAAAATCTCAATTGACCTAAAAGCACTTACAAAAATCGATAGTGCTGGCGTTGCTGCGATAGACCAAATAATTGATACACTCAAGAAACAAGCGATCGAAACCGATATTATTAATGAATCCAAAAAGGTTAGAGATTCATTGCAGACTTTCTCTTCATTGTCGTATGCAGATGATCTATCTGTGAAAAAATTCCGCATCGGATACCTGGAACGCTTAGGCGGACACGGTTTCTCTGTGATAGATAATATTAGATATTTTATTTATCTTGCAGCGGATATGCTGTATTGGGGTGTCGCGGGTATCTTTTTTCGAAAGGGACAACGCAAGGGAGAATTCGTTGTACAGAGCAATATTATCGGAGTAAATGCGCTCCCTATTGTTGGATTGATCTCATTTCTTGTTGGCTTTATTCTTTCACTACAATCAGGGCAGCAATTGCGTGAATTCGGCGCAAATATCTTTATTGTCGATCTGATAGCGATCTCAATGACACGAGAGATGGGACCATTGATGACAGCGATCATTCTTGCTGGTCGAAGTGGATCAGCTATTGCATCAGAGATAGCCACAATGAGAATCTCTGAAGAACTCGATGCCCTCAAGACCATGGCTCTCAATCCAATCAAATATGTCGTGCTTCCCAAACTCTATGCCATGACAATTGCTACCCCATTACTCACAGTTTTTGCAGACATCATTGGTATTGCTGGTGGATTCGTGATCGGCATTACCTATCTCAAGCTAAGTCCGACAGCTTTCATTGACCGAATGGCTAATGTGATGGTTCTCAAGGACATCATTACCAGTGTGGTGAAGAGTCTGGTTTTTGCCTGGCTTATCACCATCGTAGGTGTCTTCTTTGGACTTCGTGCACGAGGTGGTGCTGGTGGTGTGGGTAAAGCTACAACTGCGTCTGTAGTAACTGCCATCTTTCTTGTTATTGTTGCTGATTCGGTTCTGGGACTGCTTTTCTACTGATCTATGAATAACATCATCGAAGTAAAAGATCTTGTAACTGAATATGATGGACGGAGAATACTTGATGGCATTTCTATAAACATCAAAGAAAATGAGGTTTTTATCATACTCGGTGGAAGTGGTTGTGGTAAAACAACACTACTCAAACATATCATCGGTTTGCTGGAACCTGTTTCCGGATCAATAAAAGTTTTTGGGAAGGAAATAACCACCATGGAAGAAGAGGATTTCGAAGAGATCCTTATGAAATGCGGGGTACTATTTCAAAATGGCGCATTATTGAATTCACTCACCATCGGTCAAAACGTTGCAATACCCATTGAGCAGCATACAGATTTTAAGCGAGCGCTTATTGATAGAATGATAAAGACAAAACTCAAACTTGTAGAACTTGGGAATGCTGCTGATCTCTCACCAGCAGAGCTATCAGGCGGCATGAGAAAAAGAGCTGCTCTTGCTCGGGCTATTGCGCTTGATCCACAAATACTTTTCTGCGATGAACCATCTGCAGGTCTTGATCCCATTACTTCTGCAGCTATCGACTCCTTGCTTCTTAAACTAAAAGAGCAACTCAATATGACTATCGTAGTAGTCACGCACGAACTCGTAAGCATTCACCGCATTGCAGATAGAATCGTGTTTCTTGATAAAGGAAAAGCGCTTTTTGTAGGAACTCTTAAAGAAGCACTCGATTGTGATATAAAAGAGATACAGGAATTTTTTTCTGTAGGACGCTTTTAATATGCTCGGAACCATTATAAATGTCGGTGCAGTAATTGTGGGAAGCACACTTGGATTGATCCTGCGTAAACAGCTTCCTGAAAAAATCACTACTATCGCATTTCAAGCAATCGGATTGTTCACGATATTCCTTGGTATAACTATGACACTAAAAACAGAACATTATCTTATCATGATATTCGGTATCGTACTCGGTTCAATTATTGGGCAGATACTCGATATTGAAGCCTGGCTTTCTAGATTGAGTGAAACATTAAAGAATAAATGGCATTCAAAGAATGAAAAATTTTCTGAAGGATTGGTCACTGCATTCCTCCTTTTTTGCATGGGCTCGATGACTATTCTCGGTGCGATAGAAGAAGGACTCGGCGGAAGACCTAATCTACTCCTGGCAAAATCTCTCCTAGATGGCTTTGCGTCTATCGCACTTGCTGCTGCACTTGGGATAGGCGTACTCCTATCGATCATTCCCCTTTTCATTTATCAGGGTGGACTTACGCTCCTGGCAAAACTTTTCGAAAATTCTGTAACCATGCCGATCATCAATGAACTCACCGCTATTGGAGGACTTATTCTCATCGGGCTTGGTATAACAATATTAGAAATAAAAAAATTGAAGGTGATCAACATGCTCCCAGCGTTAGTTATTGTTGTGATACTTTCGATCATATTCATATAAAAAAAACTCCATGGAGGACACATGAAAAAAATACTGATTCTTACATTAAGTCTGCTGTTATTCTCGACATTGCTCTTCGCTGATAACTTATCGCCAGTTGGGTGGTGGAAAACTATCGATGATGAAACCGGAGAAGCCAAATCAATCGTACACATCTGGGTTGATGATGGAGAAATGAAAGGACAGATCGTCCAACTCCTGAGAACTACTCCAGACGATCCGAATCCAGTCTGTGCAAAAGGTTCTGGCGAACTTACCGGCAAACCTATCCTTGGCGCTCAAATTATGTGGGGACTTACAGAAGACAAAGATGGATGGTGGGACGGTGGTAAGATACTCGACCCAAAGAAAGGTAAGATCTATCATTGCAAGGTCCGCACTATTGAAGATAAGGAAAAATTACAGGTTCGCGGCTACATCAAAGCAATAATTCGAATCGGCAGAAGCCAGATCTGGGAACGTGTACCAGAACCAATCAAGACTGAGGAAAAGAAGGAACCTGTAGAAGAAGGTAATAGATAGTATTACTATTAAAACAATGACGCCCCTCTGATGTAAAAATGGGGTGTTTTTCTTATAGATTCTTACTTACCTGGACATTGAGCAATCACTTCAGGATCAATACTCGCACTCCCATATGCCTTATCAAAATGCGTACTGAACTCAGAAGCTAATTTCTTTGCACGTTCATCGTATGCATCTTTGTCCTGCCAGGTATTTCTGGGATCAAGAATTTCATGAGGAACGCCCGGACACTCAAGCGGTACATACAAATGGAAAAGTGTGTTCTCACGATACACCACTTTTTCAAGAATACCACTCAATGCTGCATCGACCAGCTGTCTTGTTAAGTTTATATCCATCCTTGAGCCAACCCCGTAGGGACCTCCACTCCAGCCAGTATTTACAAGGTACACATGAGAATCATACTCCTTCATCTTCTCACCGAGCATTTTTGCGTAAACATCTGGATTGCGTGGCATAAATGGCTCGCCAAAAAAACGAGAAAATGTTGAAACCGGCTCGACAATTCCTGTTTCTGTTCCTGCAAGTTTGCTGGTATATCCCATCAGAAACCAGAGCATTGCCTGCTGAGGATTGAGTTTGGCAATAGGAGGAATGACTGCATTGGCATCAGCGGTAAGGAAAAGAATTGTCCTTGGATGTTCTGATTTTGCAGAATCCTTAATGTTCGATAAAAATGTAAGTGGATACGAGCCACGAGAATTTGGAGTTAATCTCTCATCATCAACATCAAATTTGCCATTCGGATACATCATGCAATTTTCGATGATCGCTCCATGTTCGAGATAATCAGCATCGTGGAACACAGCATCAAAAATTTCCGGTTCTTTGTCAGCTCTGAGATTGATTAACTTTGCATAACAACCCCACTCGAAATTGGCAACTCCTTTCTCACTCCATCCATGTTCATCATCACCAAGAAGCGACCGTTTAGGATCAGCCGAAAGGGTTGTTTTTCCGGTTCCTGAAAGCCCGAGTAAGAGTGCACAATCGCCATCTTTTCCTTCATTTGCAGAGCAGTGCAGAGGAAGAACCCCTTCAGCAGGTAGATAGTAATTCATTACGGTGAACATGAGTTTCTTTACGCTTCCCCCATACGCAGAACCATACACCACTCCGATACGTTTGTCAAAATCCATCACAATTGCCATATTAGAAGTTTGTCCATCTGGCAACGTTCGCATAAGTCCTTTATATCTTTCCCTATCTAATTTATCATAGGGTAAAACAAGGATAGTAAATCCATTCTCGTTGAAGACACTCTCCGACATATCATCTGGTACCAGTCTAAACATATTGTCGGTGAATAGTGCGGTGAGTGCTTTGTCGCATATCGTTCTAACCGGTAGTGCATAGGATGTTTCTGCGCTGAGAACCCTGTTCGTGATATAGATTTTCTCCTTATTTGAAAAGGTTTTCAGGGTATCTTCCAGTATCATATAAAATGTTTCTGGATCAAGGGGAATATTGTTTGGGGATGACCAGTCGATTGTGTCTTCACTTTCGGGATGCCGCACAATCATCGTATCCTTGGGACTTCTCCCGGTAGACTCGATCGGTGTCCATGTGGTGCATGCGCCGTTTGCAGAAATAACTACCTCGCCATCATTGATCGAACACTGGATCATTTCGGGTCGAGGAATGTCTTCCAGAATGTTTTGATGGTGATCGAGTAAATCATTGAGTTTAGATAAAAAATCCATCTGTGCTCCTGTAAAATGTATTTATTTATGAACTTTTATTATCATGATTTTACTAACCCTCTGTGGTATAAAAATATGCTTTGCTATTGAAAGAATTGATTTTCTTGTCAATGATTTCACAAACTGTACAGCTATGCCATGAAAAAAAATTCATTATCGGTACTCATAACTACACATCTTTATCAATATCCTTCAATGGAATTAAGAGATGTATACAAATTGATCTATCAAAGTGTAATGGGGCCAGCCCATATTCTTGAAGATGAAGCCAAGGCTTTTTTATATTTGAGAGCAGAATTTGAGGATAATTATCAAGGTTTCGAGAAAAGCATTTTCAGCGATATATCTCTCGAACACGAACTGGTAAGAGTACATATTCCAATTTACAAAAACACAGGTTCTGCAGATCAGCTATATGACATGGTACGCCAAACCGCAACAAGAATCAATCCAAATAAAACTGTGTTGAATAACTACTGGAATGTATTGGGTAACCTCATTGAAGAACATAGATTTGTAAATTTCTCAATAGATGATTACAAAACATTAACCAATTTACTGCAGGAGCAGGATTTTCCTCACTTATCACATTCTGAAAAATATAAGAAATTGTATAAACCTTCGTATAGAATTGTGTTGAAAGAAATGGTGAAAAAATATTCCAGTTAGCAGTTCATTCTTCGCCGCGAACCACTTCTCTAAAAAGGATTGTGACCCTGAGCCGACATATCGTAAAATATGGAGAATCAAAGGATCTCGCAAAAAAGATAGATCAACAATGATGGAGATTCTTCTGTCGTTTCACTCCCTCAAGGATGACAATGCTTATTTTTGATGGCTCGTTTTTCCAATGCAACCATTGCGAAGGTATCACATACGTTCAACCAGTCGCAAGGTTTAGCATTTTAAATTTTACGTTGAAAAAGGTCAGCGAAACCGGATCATCTTTCTCACAACTGCATGTCCGTTATATTCTAGCTTATACAGATATGTTCCCAATGCCACCTGTCTGCCTTGCTCGTCTGTACCATCCCATACAATTTCTGTTCTAACCCAAAAGTCATCCTTTTTCCCTTCATATCTTCTCACAAGCTGTCCTTTTGTATTGTAAATTGAAAGCGTATATTCCTTTATCCTTTCATAATCTGCTGAGATAAAAGATATTGTGGTGGATTCCTTAAAGGGATTGGGGCTGTTATTAAATAAGTACAGATTATGAATGAATGATGTATCCGGTTCATCTATACCATATCCTTGATACTCGTATGCTCCTATATCTATTCTCCCATTATATATTCTCGGATTACCTGCTAAGTCCTTAGCCGGCAAATGTAGCCCTGTCGTGTCCGGTGTGCCTGCATCGATGCATGGTGAATCTTGGGATAACTCATAGCTGAATGGCTCTCCACCAACAAACAATGGATCTTCGTCTATGTTGCCATCTCCCCAGTTATACGTCCCGTTTCCATTTGTATGAATACCGTTTTCTCCATTTCTCATGTCAGTGTAAGAAATGTCTGAATAATTTTGTTCAAGGTATGGATAGTAAAATATTTCTTCATTAGCATTATTCCAGACAATTGAATTAACTAATTCTATATTCCCATTTTCTTGTAAAAAGATAGTTTCATTACCAATATTGCTTGCTAAAGAATTATTAACAGAACGAACATAAGAATTTATCCCTATAAACAGACAAGCTGTTTCATTTCCCAAATTATTAGTAAGTAAAGAATTTGTTAGTACTAATGAAGATTCATTAATACATGAAATACCAGCCGTACCGATATATGTTGGATCTGCAGAGTTATAAGAAATGATACAATTGATAAAAATAGGATTACTCTCTACCACTTTTATTCCTCCGCCAACTTCAGCAGTATTTCCTAAAATTGTAACATTCTCAAATATTGGATAGCAATTGTATCCACAAAATATACCACCTCCATCTCCTCCTATAGAGATATTATTTTTTATTGTTACATCTTTAACGATTCCGTTAGAATTATTGGTAAATTTAATTCCTGCACCGTTATAAGATTCTAAATAACCATTCTGAATTGTTACATTTTCAAGCCGGATATTTTCATCATAAAAAGCATAATTGACTAAAAAATTTATGCTATCGCCATCTAAAATGGTAATTTCTTCTGATTTTCCGACTAAACCAACATTACTACGAGCATTTAAAGGAAATCTTTCCCCGGTTAATGATGGGGAATAGATCCCTTCATCAAGGTTAATGGTATATGTGCAGATACTATCAGAAGCAATTTTTAACAGAGCATAAGATATTGTTTTAAGTGGGGACACTTCATTAAGTCCGCTGTTATTGTCATCTCCTGAAGGACTAACATATAAATCCTGATTTATAGGTGTAATTTTAGCATGTAATATATTAAAATCTACAGAAGTACTATAAAACGTGTTCACAAAATCTTGATCCGGATTAAAAACAGTAAAAGTGTCTACAATTATTTCTGTGATTTCATCACAATAAACGAGAAAAATATCACTTCCCACACTAGAATAGTTCAGATAAATATTACATCGATTATTCGAATCAAATATTATGTTAGAATTATTGCGTAAACAAAGTCCTCCCCCCATAGCGGTAGCATAATTGCCATGGATGCTTACCTTTTTTAAAGTTATATTTGATGAAAAACACTGGACACCACCACCCCAATTAGAAGAATTATTTGTAATGATAGAATGTTCTATTACCGGATTCGAATTATTACAAAAAATACCACCACCGCACAAATACTCATATTGATATAATGTTCCACTCCCATTCATAAGTGTAAATCCAGATAAGACTGCCGTGCTATCTTCACCATTACTAAATGTCACCACGCTTCCATTCTGGTTTCCATCTATTATGGTTTTATCAATGAATGAATCTGCTTGTGTTGTAAGGTACAAACTTGCAACAGTAATATTTTTACCATTATAATTAATATTTTCATAATACGTCCCAGGATAGACTAAAACAGTATCTCCGTTTACTGAGTTATCTATTCCTTCCTGGATTGAGGTATAATTACCTGTGCCGTTAATATCGACGATGATCATATTAGAATATAGAATTGATGAGAAAAATAAGAATATGAATCCTAAAATAATAATAAATATTTTACATTCTTTTTTCATTTGCATTATCCAAATTATAATATGGAGTGCACAAACCGTATCTTCGATTTATTATTAATAAAATCCATGCACTACTCAACAAATTATTATCTGATTATTATCATCTTCTTCAGATCGGAGTATTTACCGGACGTAACCTTATAGAAATAAATACCATTCGAGACCGGTTTATTATGATTATCGGTGCAATCCCACACTTCGTTAAATCCTACATCAGCATCACTAAATCCTAATTGTTTTACCAATTGCCCTTTGATATTGTATATTTTGATTTCTGTATCCCCATAATCTTTAGGTAGTGTAAACGAGATAGTAGTTTTACTAACAACAGGATTAGGGTAATTTTGATAAAGTTCGAATCCTACTGAAGAATTTGTATTGCCAGCTGATCCTAATCTCACGATAGCATAACTATTCTTATTAAGTACAACAGGTTCTTCCATATATATGTTTTTTACTTCATCATAAAGGTAAACGGAAATATTACTTCTACCACCTTTATCGTAACATGCTACCTGAAATGTAAGTTCATTGCATTCTTTTTTAAGCGTAGAATCATCTTCGACATAAGCTGGTATAAATACAGGATATCCTTCAACGACACTCGCTCCAATACATTCATCCTCAAGAAATACCCCTATTTCATCTATACCATTAAGGATTTCTGTGCTATCTACAAAAATCGGCATATAGTCCATAGTTTCTTCATACGTAAATAATACTGTCTCTGTTTTATTATATTCTTCTATATGAAAAGGACTTTGATTCCAGATAAAACTACAATCTTCGAGTATACCAACCGCGTAACTCTTGCCATAATCAACGGAAACAGTACCGCTGGTTTCTCCCCACCATTCATCGCTATTCCATTTTCTTCGCAAGGTATAATCGTCAGCTTTAATAAAAGTAAGATTATCCCACACGTTAGCAAAGGCATCCTGGGGTGACTGGCTATAGGGAAGGAAATATCCTATCCAATTATGATAGCCCATGGGATAAAATTCCGGTGCTTTATCTTCCTCCACAATTAGATCGATCTGTGTCTCGGGAGAAATCTTATACCCATATAAAGAAATAGCATCGGCTTCATACATCTCTACACGATAACCATCCACTGTTCGTAAATTTCCTATATCATTATGCCAAATACCCAAAACATCTTTATACAGTTTGATATCTCCAAATTGAACTCTTTTTAAACTTCCGCTCTGTATCAAAGGTTCAAAGAAATCGTATGCATCAATGTTATTCGGATTGAGTACCGGGAAAGAGCACCAATTTATTTCCTCACTGCTAAATTCGTAGGTTTGGGGAGTAGCAGTAAATGGACCCATATCGACTCGTGTGCCGTCGGGATCAAGGTCAGAATTCGGATCACCCGCATCTATACAGGGGCTTGTCTGAGATAAAGCGTAGTCGCCAAAGGATGGATTGACAAAAAGAGGATCTATATCAATATTTCCAGCACCATTCCATCCTCCCTCTATATCTGAATAAGAAATTTCAATAGATGAGTTTCCATCTAAATATATATTTGTATCATTGTCCCAGATTATAGAATTTATTAACTCAACGTTTGAATTATAAAGGCACTCTATTCCTCCTCCAGCTTGCCCTGATTCTTGTGATTCATTTCCACATATTGTTACATTTTCTATAGATACATTGCTACATTCACATGAAATACCAAAACCATCTCTAAATGAATTATTAACTATACATACGTCTTTGAGAAATGTTTCAATCGAATATAAAATAATTATTGAATTTTCATAGCTATTTGATGGTGATGAATTCTTATCATTATCAAGTATAAATATGTTATATATTTGTGGATTACCCCAACTTACTTTTATACTATACTGGTTGCTATTAACAATACATAGATTTCTTAAGATTGGCGATGATGCTTCGATGTTTATTCCAATCGGACAACCATTAGTAATAGTAAAACCATCTAAGATACTATTACTATTTTCCCAACTATTAAAATTTACAGTAAAACCATTATTATCACCATCAATAATTGTGTTCTCAATATAATTTTGCTCATTAGTATATTCATATCTTGAGCATACTAATATTTTTTTTCCTAAGAAATCTATATTTTCGTAATATATTCCAGGTTCAACTAATACTGTATCACAATCGCTAGCATTATCAATTGCAAGTTGTATGGTACTATATTCACTTGGTACATTTAGGACATTAGGTGTGTATGCATATAATGTAATATCAATATTTGTAACATTATTTTTAAATATTTCAATATCTTCTTCAATTGTATCTTCATATCCATATAAACTAGCTACTACATCATAAATTCTAGGATTCTCTGATTCATATTTGGATGGTAAACTAATATTAAATTCACCATTAGAGTTAATATTATATTGTCTATTTCCAATTGTTAGTATTACATCACCTACATCTCCTAATCCATCAACTAATTGAACATTACCATTTAAGGTTCCAGTAGGTGGTATAATATTTAAAACCCCCCTAACTAAAACTGAATAATTTGTTGGTAAACCATCTGGTAATGAGTACCATGTGTATCCAATAAAATCTGGAGATGTTATTCCTTCTCCATAATTTAAGTGATACTCATTATCTGTATTATAACCATCACATACTATTGAATGACATTGATCATGAACTGGTTCTTGAATTGTTAATTCAGCAGGATATGAATTCATCATATTACTTTGAAGCGCATTATAAAATACACCGTTTTGTATATATATTAAATCGGCATCTATATAGGATAAATCATCAGTAAAAAAGCTACTTGAAGAATTAGCATATGATACATAACCATAATTCATTTCACATAATATACCACATGCAAAATTTAAAGCTGCTTTATTTAAATCAGTTGAAATATTCTCTTTATAATTATTTTCCATAAAATTTAAATATGAATTCAACCTATTAAATGAAGGAAATTCAAACAGTAAGGAGTCATTATCTATGTATATTGTATCTTGATGATTTCTTGATATATAATCATCAGAATCGCTAAAAGTTCTATCACCAAAAAATCCACAATGATAATTTAAAATTTGAGATAAACTAGTAGCTACACATCCTGTATGGCATCTATCTTGTTTATTATTTAGGCTAAATAATGGACATAATGAATTATAAGGTGAATTTTGAGACCATGCTGTTTGTAACCACCCATCTGTTATTGTACTCCCTTCCGGGGGCCATTGCTGAAAATCTCTTTCAAGATATGATGAGTCTCCGTTTATATATATATCACAAAGTTGATTATTTAGTAATATCTTAGGATTAGTATTTTCAGATATTGCTTGTAAACACAATTCCATATCGTTTTTCAAAATGTGATATAAAATATTATTTTCATTTGCATCATATGGGAAATTACAATGAAATGAATATGATATTATAGGTGTTATATCTGTATCTGTTGATATTGCAATGAATCCGTATGGATTAAGATTTGCAATATATGAAACGGTGATATTATCAGAATTCTTAAATTCATAAATTTCATTAACTGTGTAATTATCTGATTTTTCTTTAACTAAAAGATGGAAATTTGCAGCCTTCTCAGCATCAGTAATCGTAACAGGAACTGCTATTAATAACGTATGTATTAATACTGATAAAAAGACTATACCCATAGCTAAATAAGTATTCTTTTTCATTTTAACCTTTATAATTTTTTCTCCATTTTCTTGTCCTCCTTCCATTATGGAGTCAACTTACGGAATAATTCCCACAAGTGCTTGTCTCAGCCCCTATCCAGTCCTCACATTTCAACTTCAATTTTCATATAGAATACCTCTCTAATTTGGAAAGTGCGTTAGAGAGGTGGTCGCTATGTGAATTTGTTCCTAATTATGTTATTCATATTTTTTCCTTTTATTTAAAATATTATCAAATACGAGAATGATCATGCTGAATAATTTATAATTTCATTAAAATATTTTTGTCAAATTTAATTTTGTCATGCTATAAATGTGGTCAAGATCTCTTATTTATTAAACTTAGAAAACTTCCAGACTCCTCAAATGTATTTTCTTATGAAGGTGATGGCTTATATAGGTTCTCAAAATCGTAGTGATCGTTTGACTATCATGCTCAGAAATTTCGAAGGATTCAATGTTCTGCAAATTCCTCAATGTAAGCAGTAGATCACGGTTTGATTCATTGATCTGAAAATGCTCTGTAGATAGTCGCTTCTTGCTGCAATTCGTGCAGATAAATCCATTATGTATAAAAGAAATTCCCTGGAAAGTTTCTTTATCCTTTGTACCACAAACCTGGCACCTGTCGAATTTAAGAGAAAATCCCAACAAACTTGCGATACGGAGAAGAAATCTCCAGAAAACTAAAATATGATTCTTATTTACAGTGGGAAGAAAACCAAAGAATTTTACTAATAGCTTATAGAATTTCTCATAATCACTTTCTTCGAAAATCAACTGAAGATATAGTTCTGCTGCTGCATGTGCAAGCGTTGCCAAATCATAATTAGATGAAACCTGGTGGTAATCATCTATCAGATTGATCTCTTTGAGCAGTGATAGTGTGCTTTCTTTTTTGTAGATCACGATCTCATATCTCCCAAGCTGTTGGATCAAACCATAATATTTGTTTTTAGGATTTCTCGTTCCCTTGGCTATTACCCCTACATGCCCGAATTCCCTGCTGAAAAATTGTATGATCTGGCTGGTGTTACTGTATTCGGTCACCTTAAGCGCAAACGTTTCGCACTTCTCGATCCGCTGACTCATTGTCGTTATTCTACTGTGACACTCTTAGCTAAATTTCTTGGTTGATCAACATTAAGCCCACGTAGAACTGCCACATGATAGGCAAAAAGCTGAAGTGGTATCACTGTGAGTAATGGAGTGAGTGCTGGCAGAGTTCTCGGAATATAAATAATATGATCTGCAAGATGTTCGATGCCATCAGTATCCTTGTTTGCCACGACAATAATCCTGCCTTTCCGCGCTTTGACTTCTTCTATATTACTGACGATTTTCTCATACACAAAATCATCAGGGGCGATCACGATGACTGGCATATTTTCATCTATGAGTGCAATTGGTCCGTGCTTCATCTCAGCAGCAGGATATCCTTCAGCATGGATGTAAGATATTTCCTTGAGTTTGAGTGCTCCTTCCAATGCAACAGGATAGTTAATACCACGTCCGAGATAGAGTGCATTGTCAGAATCGTAATAATGACGGGCAATATTTCGAATCTCATCATTCATTTCTAAAATATTCTGTACTTTATCAGGTATCAGTTTTATTTCTTTCAGGAATTCTGCACCATCGCGGGGTGAGACAAACCGCATTCTTCCCAGCAGTAGTGCCAGAAGTGAAAGTACAGTAATCTGCGAAGTAAATGCTTTGGTCGAAGCAACCCCGATCTCTGCTCCTGCATGAATATAGGAACCAAAATCTGTTTCTCGGGCAATCGAGCTACCTATCACATTTGTGATGCCCATGACCTTCACACCTCGGGCTCGTGCCTCTCGTAGCGCTGCAAGTGTATCAGCTGTTTCTCCAGACTGGCTTATGACAACCACTAGCGTATCGGGACTTAAAATTGGATCTCTGTAACGGAACTCTGAAGCATATTCTACTCGCACGGGTATCTTGGAAATATCTTCTATCAGATATTGACCTACAAGTCCTGCATGCCAGGATGTTCCGCACGCCACAATGCAAATGTTTTGAATTGCATTAAGCTCATCAATGGTAAGGGATATACCACCTAATCTGGCAGTATTATAAGCATCCATAATCCTTCCTCGAAAGGCATTAGCAATCGTGGTGGGCTGTTCAAATATTTCCTTGAGCATGAAAAATTCGTACTCACCTTTATCGATCATTGAAATATCCCAATCTATTTCACTTATCTCACGCTGTACTTCATCATCTGCAATTGTTTTTATGGTGAAATCATCAGCACTAATCTCGACAGTTTCATCATCCTGAAGATAGATCACATGCTTAGTATGAACCACGAGTGCAGCAGCATCTGACGCAACAAAATTCTGTTTATCGCCCACACCAATAATGAGGGGACTTCCTCTTCGTGCAGCCCATAATTTGTCAGGATGATCACGGTTAATCACGGCAATCCCGAGAGTGCCTTTTAACTGACTCATTGTCATGCGAACAGCAGTGTGCATATCACCACAACGTTTATAGAACTGTTCGATCAGATGTGCTATCACTTCAGTATCAGTATCACTGATGAAATCATGTCCTTCTTTTTCCAATTTATTCCTGAGGATTTGATAATTTTCTATAATACCGTTATGAACTACTGCAATCGTACCGTTGCAGTCAGTATGAGGATGAGCATTCACAGTAGTGGGTTCTCCATGTGTTGCCCAGCGGGTATGCGCAATTCCCACATGTGAATCAAAATTAACACCCTTGGGAATCGATTGCTCAAGTTCAACGATCTTGCCCTCTTTTTTATGAATGACAAGCGCATCATCAGAATTGATAAGCGCAATACCTGATGAGTCATATCCACGATATTCCAACCGTTTGATCCCTTCGATTATGATAGGAAGGGCTTGTTTCTGACCAATATATCCTACAATTCCACACATGTGTTACTCCTTTCTAAATAACCTTGATGCAACCTTCATCCCTTGGTGTTCATCCACTCGTTGCAAAAGTATCAATCCGGTCACAAAAAATACTATAATACTAAGAATTGCCCAACGCTGGCTGTTAAGCAATAATACTAAAAATCCATAAATTAAAGGTCCAAGAATCGCTGCTGCTTTGCCACTTACTGCGTAGAAACCAAAGAACTCTGCATGTTTATCTTCGGGTGTCAATAGAGAGAATAATGACCTGCTGGCAGATTGACATGATCCTATCGCTATACCTGCGAGCAGACCCACACCATAGAACTGAATAGCTGAGTTACAAAAAAAAGCCCAGATGACCGTTGCAATCCAGATGAGTAAGGTAATTGAAATTGTTCTTTTTGCACCAATTCTGTCAACGACAAATCCGAAAACGATTGCTCCAATGAAGGATGTCACATTAGCAAGCACAAAATAGAGGATGAGCTGAGCACCTGTCATGCCGAAGCGCTGTGCTCCATAAATCGCTCCAAACACTATGATCGTTCGTATGCCATCATTATAGATAAAAAATGACATAAGAAATTTCCAGAGTTCTCTGAAATCTTTGATGTGACGAAGTGTGTTTCGAATACGTGTATACCCAATTCTGATATAGTTGAGTTTAGTGTTTTTTTGTGTAGTTACGTGTTCTTTCAACATAAGAAAAGTCGGAATAGCAAAAAATCCAAAAAATGCAGCGGTCAACGGAAAAACCATTGGCACATTTGTTTCTATGAATATATATGAAAGTATGAGTGCACTCAAGCCGCCAAGGTAACCAATCCCCCATCCAAGACCTGACACTTTACCAATATTTTCTTTAGTCGTTATTTCAGGGAGAAAAGCATTATAAAATACGTTGCCTCCCTCATAACCAATATTCGCGATGACAAAGATGAGTATTCCCCAAAAGACTGCACCAGCACACACAAAATAAAGCAATGCGGTAAAAACAACTGAGATGTAGCAGAAAGTAAAAAGGAACTTCTTCTTGGAGTGAGTATGGTCAGCGATCGATCCAAGTATCGGTGAGATCAGTGCAACGATAAGCATAGAAATACTCACCGATAGTCCCCACAGAGAATCTCCAATCCCCTCTTTACCAACAACGATACTTTTAAAATAGACGCTATACACTACAGTTACTATGACCGTGGTAAAAGCTGAATTGGCAAAATCGTAACTAATCCAGCCAAATATTTTTTTATTCATTTTTTTGCAGCAATAAGAAGGAAGCCCTTTGCATAAAAGAGCTCTAAAGTGTTACTTACATATCCTGCTGCAACTGCTCAATATACTCCAACTGCTGTTTTGATTTATAATAATTTGAAGATGAATCAAATTTATCTACGATGATCGTGTAATATTCCTTAGCTTTCTCATATTCATCTAAATAAAAATAATGCTCTGCAATCTGAAATGCGATCTGTGGAACATTGTATGAGTTCGGAAATTTCCTTATTAAACGACTGAGAAATTCGTAATATGCTTCTTCACTTTCTGCCAATCTTGTGCATTCTGCTAGACCCATCCACGCAGCCTCTTTGAGTACATTATTATGTAATCTTGCTCTCGCTTTTTTAAAATACATTTCAGCAAGTTCCACATCAGGTTCACTTCTTTCAATATTGATCTTTCCAAGATACAGATATGATAGCGCTTTATATTTACTTGAACTAAATTGATCAAGAACTTCATTGAAAGCTTGTTCAGCTATTTCATTTTGATCAGTTTTATAAAGTGACAATGCTTGATCGAACTGTCTTAAAGCAAGTACATTCACACTTTTAGACCGAGAAGAAAAAGCTATGATTATAATAATAATTACAATAATAGCCCCAATACCCAGTGCAAATTTTTTCCAATGGTTCTTAATAAATTCGTAGAATAAAAGTGCATTCGTGACAAACTTATCTTCTTTTATTTCATGGTGCTTACGTCGTTTAATTTTCTTTGCCATACTAACTATCCTTCATGATTTTCAATAGGACACTTATTTTTTATCTCGTTATTATTTGTCAAAGGATAAATGATGTAATTGGTTCAGGAGAAGGCTCGAGGTTTCTTCTTCCAGGAAAACAGGTTCAATTTACCACCGATACCGATAACTGTAATATAGAGTGGCTGCAACAACATCCAGAGTGAAAACAAGGATAATCTCTTCTTTTCGATATGAAATCTATTAGTGCCTTTTCGAAAGACAAGATACTCTGCAATTAATTTTATGAGCCAGATTATTCCAACATAAATAGGAAATAAAAACATTCCCACGAGAATCATAGTATTCAAAAGAAACACATCCAAAAGGTACAAGAAAAATTCCTGATTCAAAAAAAACTGCGGTTTTTCATTTGATGCCCAGCGAGTGCGTTGATTGAGAAATGCGCCAAGATTTTTCTCTGATTTTGTAAATGCATACGTTTCTTTTCCAAAAGCGAACCTGATTTTATATTTTGCTTGTTTTATCAGCTGCATAAGCAAGACATCATCACCAGAGATATAATCTTTGATATTTTCGTAGCCTCCGATTTCGTTAAAGGCTTGTCGAGTAAAGGCAAGATTCTGACCGCTGCACGAGAAAGGTTTATCAGCTCCCAATGAACCTGCCGCAGCAAAAAAGAGTCCGATTGTGTCTATATACTCATACTTTTGAACGAAAGTTGCTTCTTTCCACTGTGGAATAAAGGGTTGTGAAAAACCAGCAACCATTCCCACACCCCTACCGAAATATCTAACTATGCCCAATATCCACTGATATCCAACAATACAATCTGCATCGGTCGTAAGAATAATGTTACCCTTACTCTTTTCAATTCCGAGTGAAAGGGCATGCTTCTTTCTTGAACGAATATGTTTATCCACTGTACTATGAATCAGCATCAAATTTGATGCTTTTTTTTTAAAATCCTTCACAATCTCGGTAGTATGATCTGTTGAACCATCATCAACTATAATGATCTCATAGCTCTCCTGGGGATAATCCTGACTGATAAGTGATGTGAGAAGCTGACGAATGGTTTTCTCTTCATTTCGGGCAGCAACTACTACAGAGACTTGAAGCGCAGCAGCATTTGCTGCAAGATATTTTCTCTCCAAACCAGTATAAAAGATCCCCACATATATCAGATAGTAAATTAGGAACACCCCAAGAATGATAAGATAGATCAGCATTGATTACTTATGATATCGAATACTTTTATGATAATCCATTGTACGATAATACTCATCCACATCGATAAAAAGCGTATCCGCTTCGAGATCCTGGCAACCGAGGGGTTCAAAATTGTAGCCGAGACTATCCGAAAGAATCGTTGGTTCTGTACCTCGTATAAAAATTTCTTCAGTAACGTCTTTTTCAAAGGGTTGTGCCAGTAGTCCGGTATTTTCTGAGATCGTCACATGTACGATATTATTCGGTTCATGAAATTCATAGAGTTTTTTATTCACGATAGCTTCACCTGTCGAATCTTTTGGAGAACTGTTATATACTGCTCTCTTCATGATATAAGGCCAGGGTGGAACAGCAACATATGCACCCGCTTGACCTTTTCCAAGAGTGATATTATCATCAAATCCGACCCAAATCCCAAGTACCATCTGAGTGGTATATGCAATGCACCATGCATCCTGGAAGTTATCGGTCGTGCCAGTCTTTCCTGCAGCTGGCAAATAAAAACCTCGCCATCGAATACCACCTGCGGTTCCCCCATCTACCACAGACTGCATGAGACTGGTCATGACATATGCAATCTCCTCTGGAATAACTCGAGATGAATAGGGCATATGTTCTTCCAATATTTTTCCAGTGTCATCTTCGATCCGTGTAATATATATGGGCTCAATTCGCTCACCACCATTTGCAAAGGGACAGTATGCAGAGATCAGTTCTGCGGGGTAGACTTCTGCAGAACCCAGTGAAAGTGCCGGGAATGGATACAGTGGACTTTCGATTCCCAAACGTTCTGCATATTTGATCACCTCATAGGGTGTAACGTGCATAAAGAGAGTTATTGCTGGTATATTTCTGGAGTGTTTCAGTGCGATGCGCAGACGTGTCAAGCCATAGAATTTATCAGAATAATTAGGTGGTTTCCAGAGTACAGTATCATTTTGCAAAAATACAAGTGGAAGATCATTCACCATTGTCGCTGGTGTATAACCATTGGATATGGCAGCAGTATAGATAAATGGTTTGAACGCAGACCCTGGTTGTCTTTTTGCCTGAAGCATTCTATTGAATTTGCTATGATTGAAATTTCTTCCACCAAGCATCATACGAACATAACCGGTACTTGGTTCTATCCCGTATGCACCGCCCTGCACATATTTTGTTTCAATATCAAAAGTGTCTGGAGAAAAATCCTCATATTTGACCTCATAGTTCATTTTTTTTTCGAACTCGTTCAGATGGTTATTTATTACCGAGTCTGCATGACTCGTAAGATCTGTATCAAGCGTTGTATAAACCTGCAATCCCCCTCCATAAAGCATCGAGGTTCCATACTTCTGCTCAATATATTTACGAACATATTCCAGAAAATAATCAGCTGGTTCTTTTGCTTTTTTTTGTTTTTTTATTTCAACTAAATCGTAAAATGCTCGATAATAAGCAGAATCATCTATGTAGCCAAGTTCATACATCTGAGCAAGGACAAATTTACTTCTGCGAACCACTTCGTTATAATTCAATCGTGGATTCAAATAGGAAGGTGCCTGTGGAATTCTTGCAAGTAACGCACATTCAGATAGATTAAGATCTTTTGCAGATTTTCCAAAATAGTTTTGTGCTGCAGACTCTACTCCAAAGTTACCACCACCAAGATAGGTCTTGTTCAAATACATCTCCAGTATCTGATCCTTTGAGAAGGTACGCTCAATACGAAAACCGAGTAGTGCCTCCTTTACCTTTCTATTCATCGATTGTTCCAGACTTAAGAACATGTCCCTTGCCAGTTGCTGAGTGATCGTACTTGCTCCCTGACTTATTGAACCTTTTCTGAAATTTGCCAGGAATGCTCGCAGGATTGATGGAAAATCAACACCAGTGTGATCATAGAAATTTTCGTCCTCAATCGCAATAAAGGCGTTGATAAGTGTATCTGATATCTGAGAAAGAGGAACGCTTTGTCTGTGCTCACTTGCAAAGACCTTGATAAGTTCACCATTCATATCATACACTCTCGTGCTGTTCATCAGCTCATACTCTTCGAGCTGAGATATGGGTGGTAGCTCAGAGGTGAGATGATAAAACCAACCCATAAACAGCCCTACGATGAACAAACAGGCGCTGACCACAATAAATAAAATTTTCAAGAAACTCACTTTTTTCATATATTCACATTTTTTGTAGAATTACTTATTAAATGTCAAAAGTTAATCGTAAATCTCTATATAACACATTAGACAGCAAAACTGTTATCAAGCCATTCACAAAACTGATGAAAGGGATGGGAATATCAATAAAAAAGTTCTGTTATAGGATGTATTTTGTCAGATCTTCATCGGTAATGAGTTTACCGAGTTTTTTGCTCACCAGATCTTTTGTTATCTTAATGTTTTTTGTTTTTATATCAGGAAGGTCGTAAAGATAATCTTCAAGGAGAATTGAAAGAACAGTATGAAGTCTTCGAGCACCAATATCTTCCATCTTTGTATTTGCCTGTGCTGCAAAATTAGAAATTGCTTTTATTGCGCCCATCGTAAATCGGACATCAACATCTTCTGTCTTTAGCATTTCTGTGTATTGTTTTATAAGAGCATTTTTTGGAAGTGTAAGAATTTTTGCAAAATCTTCTTCTGTCAGACTTTTCAGTTCGACGCGAATTGGGAATCTACCCTGTAACTCAGGAATGAGATCGGAAGGTTTGGAGACATGAAATGCTCCTGAGGCAATGAACAGAATATGTGTTGTATTTACCATGCCATATTTGGTAGGTATATTAGTACCTTCAATTATGGGAAGAAGATCTCGTTGCACCCCTTCTCGGGAAACATCGGGTCCATATTGTGATTTCTCCCCAGCAATCTTATCAATTTCATCCAGGAAAACAATACCGTTTTCCTCAACCCGTGAAATAGCGATCTCTTTGACATCATTCATATCAACAAGATTTTTTGATTCGTTATAAAAGAGGTATTCCAGAGCTTCAGAAACTTTCATTTTTTTTCTCTTATCTCTTGAGGACTGTCCAGGAAGAAAGCCAGACAGAATTTCTCCCATATTAATATCAAAACTGTCCATTCCCATACCAGAAAAAACTTCAATGCGAGGCTCGGGTAATTCATCAAGCTTCATCTCTACTTCTCTATTATTTAATTTATCACTCTGGAGCATCTTTCTTAGTTTTGACCTAGTTCTTTCATATTGTTCTTTTTCTTTTTCGTATTTCTTTCGCTCTTGTTTTTGCTGTTCTAGAGAAAGATTCGTTTTTCTTTGTCGTTTTGGTGGTGGAAGCAGCAGGTCAAGCACCTTTTCTTCTGCTCGTTCTCGCGCTTCATCTTCCACCTCCATTGTAAGTTCTTCCCGAACCTGATTGATTGAAAAACTCACAAGTTCACGAATAATAGATTCTACATCTCGACCAACGTAGCCGACTTCTGTAAATTTGGAAGCTTCAATCTTTATAAACGGTGCATTAACAAGATTTGCCAGTCTCCTTGATATTTCTGTTTTTCCTACCCCTGTTGGACCAATTAATATTATATTGTTTGGTAATATTTCGTCCCGAAGTTCATCAGAAACGTTCTGTCTTCTCCATCTATTTCTAAGGGCAATCGCCACTGCACGTTTTGCTTTATCCTGACTAATGACATATTTATCAAGTTCTTTAACAATCTGTCTTGGAGTAAGTTCGTATGTATCCATCTAAATTTCCTCAATGATAATCTTCTTGTTAGTGTAAACACAGATATCAGCAGCAATATTAAGCGCTTCTGAAACTATCTCTTTCGGAGTTTTCTTTTTATCTTTGATTAGAACTAATGCGGCTGCTTTTGCAAATGGTGCACCAGAACCAATAGCTGCAATATTATAATCTGGTTCGATTATATCACCATTTCCTGATATAATTAGCAGATGATTCTCATTACCTGCAACGATCATGGCTTCAAGCCGACGAAGTATTTTATCTGTTCGCCATTCTTTTGCGAGTTCTACAGCAGCTCGCATGAGATTACCCTTATATTTTTTAAGTTTTTCTTCGAATTTTTCAAAGAGGGTAAAAGCATCAGCAGTAGAGCCTGCAAAACCAGCGATAACCTTGTCTTCATAGAGTCTGCGAACCTTATGAGCAGTCGCTTTGAAAATAGTATCTCCAAGCGTTACCTGTCCATCACCACCTATTGCTAACTTCTTACCAATCTTAACTGCGATTATTGTCGTTCCCTGAAGTGTTGTTCTTTCCATTATTATATTTTTATGATTCCTTATTTTTATTTTCTAATTCTTTCTCTTCACTTGCGAGATTACCATTGATATAATCCTTGTAGATTTTATCGATTTCAATTCCTGTCAGAGTCTCTTTATCCAGCAATTCATCTGCAAGTGTATGCAGAAGATCTTCATTATCAGTAAGAATTTTTATACAACGCTTATATTGTTTTTCAATAATATTTTTTATTTCAGCATCAACAAGCTTAGTGAGGTCTTCACTATGATTATTGGGTTTACCCAATTCTTTACCAAGGAATACGTTTTCGTCTTTTTCCCCAATTGTCATTGGACCAACTTTGTCACTCATACCCCATTCGCACACCATTTTTTTTGCAAGTTCTGTTGCTCTTTTTATATCATCACCAGCACCAGTTGTGGGTTCACCTCCTGCTATTTGGTCTGCAGCGCGTCCTCCAAGAAGATGAGCTATAGTTGCTTCACAATAACTTCTTGAATAGGTAAGTCTATCATCAAGAGGAAGAAAGTGTGTCGATCCAAGTGAGCGTCCACGTGGAATAATCGTAGCTTTGTGAATTGGATCACTCCCTGGAATAAATTTTGCAACCATAACGTGACCAATTTCATGATAGGCGGAATTTCGTTTTTGTTCCTCGGTAAGCACGAGACTTCTTCGTTCCTTACCCATAAGGACTTTATCTTTTGCAGTTTCGAAATCATCCATTTGGACAGCTTTATGTCCGAGACGAGCACCCCATAACGCTGCTTCATTTACCAGATTTTCTAAATCAGCACCAGAAAATCCAGGCGTACTTTTTGCAATGACAGAAAGTTCTACATCTTTTGCAAGAGGAATCTTTTTCGCATGCACTTTAAGGATACCCTCTCTTCCTTTAACATCAGGTCTATCCACGACTACCTGTCTGTCAAAACGGCCAGGACGAAGGAGAGCTGGATCGAGGATATCAGGTCTGTTCGTTGCAGCGATAATAATAACACTTTCATTATCTTCAAATCCATCCATCTCAACAAGTAATTGGTTAAGTGTTTGTTCTCGTTCATCATGACCACCGCCCAGTCCTGCACCTCTATGACGACCTACTGCATCAAGTTCATCAATAAATATAATACATGGAGAATGTTTTTTCCCTTGTTCAAACAGGTCGCGTACACGAGATGCACCTACGCCTACAAACATCTCAACAAAGTCTGAACCACTGATACTAAAAAACGGGACTTTTGCTTCACCGGCGACAGCTTTTGCGAGAAGTGTTTTTCCTGTTCCAGGGGGTCCAAGTAAAATAACCCCTTTTGGTATTCTGCCACCTAATCGCTGAAATTTCTTTGGATCTTTAAGAAATTCTATAATCTCTTCTAATTCTTCTTTTGCTTCATCAACCCCAGCAACATCCTTAAAGGTTTTGTTTGAACGACTACCAGCAAACATCTTTGCACGGCTTTTTCCAAAACTAAATGCCTTCCCTGCACCCCCTTGCATAGATCGCATGATAAATATCCAGAAAACAATAAAAATTACAAAAGGCAGCCAGTAAGAAAGTAATGTGGTCAAAATTGAGGGCTTCTTTGAAACGATCTCAATATCTTTGTAATTGGCTGATATTTCTTTTACAAGGTCAGGATCATCAAAAGGGATATTAGTATTTTTCTTGGAATTGCCTATAAAATAGGTAATGTCCTTTCCACTAAAAATTATTTTATTGATTTTTCCAGATTCAAGATCTTTCTGAAATTGTGTATATGAAGCTTCGGTAGAACTGGCACCACCAGAGAAAAGTTGAAAGAACGCAACCACTGCTAAAATAATAATAAGCCAGACAAGAAAGGAACTTCCTTTTGGTGATTTAGGTAATTTATTCTTAGGAGGTAAATCCTTATTACTTCCAGGAGGTGTTTTATTATCCATTTACCTGTAGATCTCCTTTTTTAACACTCCAATATAAGGTAAGTTCCTATATCTTTCATCATAATCTAAGCCATATCCCACAATGAAATCATTAGGAACATCAAAAGCTTTATATTCCATTTCTATATCAGGATCATGCGCATATATTTTATCAAGAAGGACACAAATCTTCAATGATTGAGGTTGTTTGCCTTGCAGATATCGTGTAATATATTTGAGTGATAGACCAGAATCTACAATATCCTCAATGATAAGTACATATCTGTTTGATATGTCTATGTTGCAATCCTTTGTTATTTGAACTACCCCAGAGCTTTTTGTTGAACTGCCATAACTCGCCACTCCCATGAAGTCAATCTCTATCGGGATATCCACAGCGCGCATAAGATCTGCCATGAATACGACTCCGCCCTTGAGAATGCTAATAAAAATGGGATCTTTCTCTTTGTAATCCTCAGATATTTTCCTGCCTATATCTTGTACTTTTTTTTTGATCTCTTCTTCTGTAAAAATAATTTTTTCTATATCATTATGCATAAAAGACCTTTTTCATATTTATTTAATTTATGTATAATATACTCTTAACAAAGGTTTGTCAATACTTTATTTCATAAGCGACGAGCCTTGCGATAGGTCTCAAGTTTTTTCATAATTTTCATTCGAAGAACGTGAGTTGTCCGAGACGTTACCTTTACAGATTCATTGATGCGCATCCCTGCTACCCAAATGATTCTCTTTTGATCTTGAATAATGATTTTCTTCTTTCTTTGGAGTCGTGGTATTTTCTCGTCGATAAAAAAATTTTTTAACTTTTTATGATTTTGCATACCGAGTGGTATAAAGCTATCACCAGGTTTACGGTATCGTGTAATAAGTGGAAATGTTATTTTATCAAAGTCTATATAACAGGTATTTTCCTCTTCAAAATTAAATCCATGTATGGGCATTACTTTAATATCTGACAACATAATATAATAATCATCAAACAATATTTTTCTTGTGTAGCGTTTAATTTCATGGCAATAATCAGGTGTAGTATAATCAGGGGGAGTTAGTTTGAAGATAAGCGTATGAGTGCTCTTTATTACATACACATTGTGTGGAAGATGTATAAATTTACCTCCGGATTTCCTCAGAAGCTTATTTATCTCCAAGAGATGAATAGAATAAAAATCAGATTCTGAACCTGTAAGTAAACCGAATATTTTTCGGAAGATATAAAAATACAGCACTTCACTTTGTTTCAGCTTATCAAGGAATACAATATATTCCTTCATCTTTTTCATCTGTACAACATCTTTGAAAATATCTCTGCTATACATCTGTAAAAATTGGTCCGTTTTCTGAAAGATATGTGAGCTTTCGTAGATTTTATTTATTACAGTGGGATTGAATTGCTGTAATATCATAGGGAGAATTCGATGTCGTATCTTATTTCTGTCGTACTCCAAATCATTATTGGAAGAATCAAAGGAATAGGAAATATTATTTTTCTCTGCAAAAGAAGTAATTTCTTCGCGTTTCAAACCAAGAAGAGGGCGAATTATATTTCGACTTTTTGGAAGCATGCATTTAAGGCCCGTAAAACCACTTCCACGAAAAAGATGTAGGAGAAAGGTCTCTGCCTGATCATTCATATTATGTCCCACAGCAACTTTATTGAAATCATATTTCCTGAGGAGATCTTTGAAAATTTTATAGCGTAATTTTCTGGCAACATTCTCGATATCGGATGTATCATTTATTGTAACTTTACGAATGATGATAGGTATTCCCCACTTATAGCAGAGCTTTTTTATAAACTGTTCATTTTTTTGAGATTCTTCTCCGCGCAGGTTATAATTTATATGAACTGCAAGAGTGGTAAGTTGAAATTCTGCTGTAAATTTTTTTAAAAGATATAAAAGGACTGTTGAATCTATCCCACCAGAAACCCCTATAAGTAATTTATCATTCTTTTCTAGTAATTTTTCCTGATGTATAAAATTCTTGAGACGGTATATCAGGTTTTTCCTGTTATTCATGGATTATTTCTTAATGTAAACCTCAGAAAATTCCTTACCTCTATGAAATGCTTCAAGATTTTTATTCACGACATCTTCACCCTTTCTGCCAAATATCACAAGAATACCATCTTCAAGCATGTTATAAGGAAGTTCCAGAAAAGGTGATGATGCACCTAACATTATCATGTTTATCGCACGTGGAGCTCCTATCTCTTTTGAAATTCCATCACCATCGATTACAATACTATGTCCGTGAGCCTTTACTTCCTTTATGATCTCCCCTTTTTCAGGATAATCAGGAATATTAACAAAAGGAGTACTATTTGTTATAAGCCATCCATCTGATGTGAGAAAGGGAAAATATCGTAGAGATTCCATTGGTTCCATGGAGATGATCATATCAGAACGTCCATGAGGCACGAGATCAGAGTGTATTTCATTATCTGAAATGCGGAGATGAGATTCTACAGCACCTCCACGTTGACTCATGCCATGCACTTCTGCCTGTTTGAGATAAAGTTTAGATTCTACTGCTGCATATCCTATTATCGCTGCAATAGATAGTATTCCCTGTCCACCAACACCTGCAAGAATGATATCTTTTTTCACGATGACCTCCTACTTCTTTTTCCTGAGTTTGGATGCAATATGAATACAGTGTCGACGAGGAATGATAACAGAAACGCCATTATAATCAATCTCATTTTTTATGATTTGCACATTTTCCTCATGCTGGCTTTTTATAGGATTGAATACTTTGATATGCTCTTTTTGCACACCAATGCCGCTACAAATATCTTCTATTCTACCTGTTACTGATGAATCCTGCATCCCTGTCATTGCCACTATACTGTTATCAAGAATGAATACAACAATATTTGAGTTATTATTTACTGCGTCCAGGAGTGGAGTCATGCCGGAATGTCCAAAGGTAGAATCACCAATCACTGCAATAGAAGGGAATAGACCAGCATTCGCAGCTCCGACAGCCATAGATATCGAGGCACCCATATCCACACAGGTGTTAATAGCATTAAAAGGGGGAAGAAAACCAAGTGTATAGCATCCAATATCAGCAAAGACATGTCCAGGTTCATATTCTTCCATTGCTTCATTTAATGCATTATAAGAATCTCTGTGAGGACATCCCTTGCAAAGTTCTGGAGGTCTGTTTCGTACAATCTCCGGAACTTCTTTGAGTGGATGGGGTCTCAAACCGAGGGCTTTTCTAAGGATTGCGGGATTCAATTCACCAAAAGGTGGAAGTGCTCCATCCATTCTACCTTGAATATTCACACAGCTATCAAGCAGTCCTCGTAACTGTTCTTCTAAAATGGGCATACCTTCTTCAACAATCAGGATCTCATCGCATTCACTGGTCATCCGTTTTATTAATTTTCTCGGAACAGGATACTGGCTTATTTTTAGGATTGGGAAGTCACAATCTGCTTCAAGATGATTTTCTTTCACGTAATTATAGCCAAGACCACAGGCAATAATTCCCAGAGTTTTATTGGATCCATCATAATATTGATTATATGGTGATTCCTCTGATTCTTTTTCAAGTTGCACTTGTTTTTCGAGAAGGTTTTTATAATTCACTCGAGCAAAAGCTGGAAGAAGCATGAATTGGTTCGGATTATCTGGTAGTTTGATATCATGTTCTTGTATGAGATCTTTTCGCACTATTCCAGCTCTTGAATGTGAAAGCCGGGTAACCAGTCGCATAATAACTGGTACTTTAAATTTTTCTGATAACTCAAATGCATCAAAAACCATATCATAAGCTTCTTGTTGATTTGAGGGTTCAAAGATCGGAACAAGTGCAAATCTTCCATAGTGTCTGGAATCCTGTTCATTTTGTGAAGAATGCATTGAAGGATCGTCTGCTACTGCAACGATAATACCACCATTCGCTCCTGTAATACCAGAATTTACAAAGGGATCAGCTGCCACATTAAGTCCGACATGTTTCATCGTAACAATACAACGTTTCCCTGCATAGGACATGCCAAGCGCCTCTTCCATAGCAGTTTTTTCGTTAGCAGACCAGGTTCTATGAACATTTCTTTCTGCAGCCTGCTTACTCTTTTGAATATATTCAAAGATCTCGGTTGAGGGAGTACCAGGATATCCATATGCACCTGAGAGACCAGCATCAAGAGCACCTTGTGCAAGAGCCTCATCACCCATTAGAAGTATTTTGTCCATTAATTCTTCTCCAACGAATTTTTCCTCAAAAAATTAAGTATATGCAGTATATGTCAATGAAATCTTAATTATTAATATTCACACAATTCCTATAGTTTTCAAGTAAATAAATGAAAACATACTCTTCATAAATTCAAAATAATCTTACAAAAGATAGGTTTTGTAATTATCTTACTCTAATTCTCTAAATGCTTCTTCTTTCGTATCTACGATCGTGAATATGGGTGTGAAACCAGAGATTTCAAATATCTCTTTAATGAAATCTTTCATATTACACAGTACAATATTGCCCTTATTATTTCGTAATTTTTTTGCTGCAAGTAAAAGCAGTCTAAGACCTGCACTGCTTATATATTCTAACTCGGAAAAGTCCAGAACGAGCTTCTTCTTTCCTTCATCGATCATCGGTATAAGAACAATTTCAAATTCACTAGAAGTATTTGCATCAAGACGTCCCACTAGATCAAGTATCGCAATATCACCATGTGTATCTTGCTTTATTTCCATGTAATCCTCCAGAATAGATTAATATTTTTTATTACCTTTTGTTCGAATTTTCTAAGAATTTTGTCAATGTTAGGATATTTTTACCATCTTCTCTTTTATATTTTATCGAGTTCATGAGTTTCTTTACCAGATAAATCCCAAGACCTCCTATAGGTCGCTCTTCAACTGTATGTTCTAAATGAATTGGATCTTCCTTTTTTACTGGATCAAATTCGATTCCATCATCAGTGAATACAAGAGTAATTTCTTTTTCTGTAACACGAAATTGTATTTCTATGATATGTTCTTTATCATCTTTGAATGCATAAGATACAATATTTGTGACAAGCTCGTCAATGCAAAGAGAGATATCATAAACAATGCGTTGGGATAACGCCTTATCTTCTGCAAACGCTTCAAATGTCTCTATAGATCGTGCAATTTCTGGCAAAGAATTTTTGATATGTAAGGTCAATATATTCATTGATACCTCACTTTCTATAATGAAGGTTAAGAATCGTTATGTCATCAAATTGTACCGCGTCTCCCTGGAAATCGTAGACTTTTTGAACAATTCTCATTGTTGTTTGCTTTGGTGTGTAATCATGACATTCTGAAAGCTCTTGTTCCAGCAATGCTAAGCTAAATTGATCATCATTTTCATTAGTAGCTTCATGGACTCCATCAGTAAATATAAAGATTTGATCATCCTGCTTCATAAGTAGGGATTTTGTTTCGAACCTAAAATTCTCCAAAACACCGAGGGCAATTCCTTGTGTGTTAGTTATTTTGGTTATTGAGCCTTCTTTATGAACAATGTATGGGATATTATGACCACCATTTGCGTATTGAACTTCACCAGATTGAATGTCCAAAATTCCAAGAAAAACAGTAACGAACATACTCGACTCATTCTCTTCACAGAGCATGTTGTTTACCTTGAAAAGGATATCTGAAGGAAGCATATCTTGCTGAGCATGTGCTTTCACAAGAGTTTTGGTTACAGCCATAAAAAGTGAGGCAGGCACTCCTTTTCCAGAAACATCTCCCACATAAAAACAAAGATGTCTATCATCAAGAAAGAAAAAATCATATAAATCACCACCGACTTCTTTTGCAGGTTTGATAATGGCAAATAGATCGAATTCAGGACATTCTGGAAACGGGGGAAATATTTTTGGAATAATACCCATCTGAATGTCATGAGCAATTCGCAGGTCGTGGTCAATCTTTGCTTTTTCTGCTTCAATTTTTCGCTCTTTTACCAGATTTCGAGCAATGAATATAAAAATAGCAATTCCCACAGCATTAGCACAAGCCATTGGAATTATTGCGCTTTTTATTATCTCCCAGGTTTGATGTACTTCTCCAGTATAAAGACTCCAGAAGTAAGTAATTTCCATGTGAAAAAGCTCTATTAACACTGCAAATAGAATTGCTCCGGGAATGGTAATGATCCTTTTTTTTCTAATTAAAAAGACGATTCCCCCGAACAATCCTGCACAAAGAGTAGCAACCGCACAAGGCACATTTGTAATACCACCCATGAAGAAACGATGGATCCCACCAATAAGCCCCGCACTTACTCCGACAAGAGGTCCTGCTATGAGTCCTGCAATTGCTGGTCCAAGGTCACGGATATTGGCAGTGGCATCAAATATTTTAATACCACTCAAGGTTCCAGAAATAGAGAACAACCCAAAAATTACTGTGAGTATTGCTCCGTTTCCCAGTGTGATCTTTTTTTCAATGATCACTTCAGAATAAATTTTTGTACGTGTAAGTACATACGCAATCACTATCAACAATGCCATGTGATTGATCAGTGTGATAACCATCGTCATAATCTACCTCTCAATCGTAATACAATGCAAGCCACACAGTTTTTTCCTCAGGATCGGTCCATGAAACTCTGTGAAGAGTTCGAGCGGGAATATTGAGATAATCTCCAGGTTTCAACGATATTTCTTCTAAGCCAATTTTATATTGTAACTTCGCAGAACCTGTCAACAGCATCACCCATTCATGCATTTCTTCACAGAGCCATGTGCCTGGTTCGGTAATTTGTCCCTGCGAAATTATTCGTTCCAAATAAAAATGTTCATTTCTCAATAGTTCTTCGAAAAGCTCTTCTTCAAGACATTCTGGTAGATAAGCAAAAAGATTATGTATCTCTTCTTTTTTCATGAGTTTGTTCTTTCGGTCTTTCTTTGTCATGGATTTCCGAACCGAACCATTTCTCATAAATCTCATCATATATACCTTCATCTCGTAGAAAATTCATTCTTTCGTTGATGAATTCAAGTAATACACTATCCCCTTTATCCACAGCAAAATACATGTAACTTATTCCCAGAGTTTTCTTTGAGGGTTTTATATTGGTATATCCATTCATCTTAATAATATATCCCGCTACCTTTGCAGGACCGACAAAAGCGTCAACACTATCTTTACTCAGTGCATTTAAAGCTTGATTTTCTGATTCCGTAGGAATAATAATAATGTTTTCGTTCTCATTGAGTAAGTTCTGATAATAACTTCCATTTTGTACAGCAACTTTTTTTTCTGAAAGATCCTCAATAGAATTGATCAGAAATTTTTTTGTATAAATTTTTATATCGTCTGACAAATATGGTTTATCAGAAAAATCATAGATTTCTTCTCTTTCAGGAGTCTTATCCATCTGAGACATAAGGTCGACTTTTATACCTTTTCTTAATGAAGTAAGTGCATCACTCCATTTATATTCAGTGGGAGCAAAGCCATATTTAGAGTCATCAAATATGGGAGTAAGCAAGTCTATATCAAAACCAACAGGTTCATCATTTTCTATAAATGAAAAGGGAGCATGATTCTTATCAAAAGCAAAAACAATACCACGAGCTTTTGCCGATAAGATCGAGGACACCATTAATAATGTAGTTACTGAAGTTATTAGAAATAGTCTTACTTTCATAGTAAAACTCCTTGTGTATTATTTTTCTCTTTTTAAAAGAAGGATTGTAATATCATCAAATTGATTATCTTTCTGAAATCCATCAAGATCAGTCGTAACCTCATCGAGTATTTTTATCAGTGATTTATTATAATTTTTTTCAAGTATAGTAATAAATTTCTTCATGCCATACAATTCTTTCTCTGGGGAAGTTGCTTCAAGTACCCCATCAGTATAAAGAACCATAATATCTTCAATTTCAAGCTGAGCTTCTCCTTCGTGATAGTCATGAGTTTCATCGATGCCAAGTGCTATATCTTTAAAAGTTTTAATGATACGATGAGAGCCATCTTTTGAGATAATAATAGGTTCATCATGACCTGCATTTGTCCAACTCATTTTACCAGTTTTAATATCATATATTGCAAGAAAAAGAGTTGTAAACATACATGCATCATTATCCTGGCAAAGCACATAGTTAGCTTTACTCATAGCTTCTGAAGGTGAAATATCTTTCACGCATACAGTTTTCATGAGTGTTCTGGTGACCGCCATAAACAGTCCAGCAGAAATACCTTTGCCAGAAACATCTGCAATGATCACAGCAAGATTTTCTTTATCCAGCATAAAGAAATCAAAGAAATCACCTGCTACTTCTTTTGCGGGAATATTTCTTGCATACAGGTCAAAATCTTCTGTATCTGGGAAAGGTGGAAATATTCGTGGAAGGAGAGATTCTTGAATGCTTCTTGCAATTCGAAGTTCACTTTCTACTGCTTCCTTCTCTTTGGTCGCAGTAGTCAGATCGCTAATGTAATGTTTCAGATCATAGGTCATTTTATTGAATGCTTTTACCAGTTCATTAATCTCATCGTGACCTTTGATGCCGAGTATTTTTTCATTCAGATCACCCTTAGCAATTTTTTGTACACTCACCACCAGCTTACGTATTGGGTTAGTAATACCTACCGAAGCCCATATGATAACCAAGAGAATAATAAGCAATCCAACAACCATAATAAATATCTGTTTGAGTAGCATTGAGTGTACAGTTCTCATTATCTCCTTTTCTGGTATCACTGCCGCAAAACTCCATCTGCAATCCGGTATTGGAGAATATACCAACCATTTTTTTTCACCAGTCAAAAAATCATTCATTGTCGATACACCACGTTCACCCGAAACCATCTTTTTTCCGATTGTACGCATATCAGGTTGGTCATACTGCTCTGCCAGACTGAAGATACTCTCATTCATCATATACTCTTTTTCGGGATGATAAATGAACGTGCCGGTTCTGGTAATGATGAAAGTATATCCCGCCATGATTCTGATGTTGTTCATCTCACCTTCAAGATCATCCAAAGATATATCGGCAGTTGAGATTCCAATACACCTATCATTTTTATAGATAGGTTCAGAAAAGGTAGTCATAAGAATGTCACCACCTCCTTCATCAAAATAAGGTTCTCCCCAGTATGAACTGCCCAATAGTTTTGGTATTTGATACCAATCCAGATACATATAATTATATGAATCAGCAAGATCAACACTCACAATTTCCTTATCACCTCTGTACACGTAGGGTGAGAAGAGATTGATATTCCTACGATAGGAATGGGGCTCAAATGCGACAGCCATACCGAATATATTCTTATTATCCTGCAACTTTTTTTTCATAAGGTCTATGAGCTGATCTTCATTAGGAATAGGAAGTTCTTCAAGCGCATCAGCGATTCCAATAGAGGCTTGCGAAACTTTTGTGAACTTTCCATCCAGCATGCATGCATGGTGTTCTGTCAGTTCGAAGAGATATTCCTTCATTTTATAAAGGGCATTTTTACCACTCCAGTAATAGGTAAAAAGGATGATAATGATATAAATCAGAAGGAGAGGAACGCCTATCCAGAGCAACATTTTTCGACCGAGGGGTCGTTTTACATGAATACTTTTATTCAGCATGGAAGACATCCTTAAAGAAAGTACTGAAGGAAGGAATGGATTTGATCAGATCCTGTCGTAGAAGTTCTTCTGCAACGGTCTCATAGTCTTTCTTACTCAGTGTACCCCAGTTTTGCAAGTTATCACCAACTCTATATGTTACTGCCGATTCAATAGCATCCAGCATCCATTCTTGATGAGAACGGTTTGTCTGAATATGATATTCTCTGCAGTACTTCATGACAATATCAAGTGTTTCTTTTTTATTCCGAAAGGCATACTCCCACCCCTTCAGTGATGCCTCGGTAAAATCTCTGCATAACTCAGGATCATTCTTGTATGTTTCTTCAAGACAGTATATGCCGTCTTCAGGAAAATTTAGATCATAATCCGAAAAGAAGAATGTCACGAGTTCCTCCTCATCGATACCTGCTTGTAAAATCTTATGGTATTCATTATAATACATAGCAGACGTCACATCAATTGCTCCCACTAGGAAACCATCAATGCGGAAGGATTGTGGAATAATATCGATATCTAAACCAGCTTTTCTGAAGAATGCCGTGGGTTGTATGGAAAAATCTCCTCCCCAGTTGCTTACCAGTTTACCTTTCATATCTTCTGGTGATGTAATACCACTTGATTTTCTCGCTACCAAAATAAGTGAAGATTTCTGGAGGACCTGGCAGATGTTAATGATTGGAATGTTTTGCGAGCGGAGCATAATAGCCTGAGAGAGCCATCCTGTGCAAAAATTAACTCTTTTATCCAACACTTCCTGTAGGGGACTATCAGAGCCATCAGAAAAAATGATAGATACATCCATGCCAGCTTCATTATAAAAACCCATTTCATCAGCCATTATGTAACCAGCAAATTGTGCTTGCGGAAACCACTGAACCATAATCGAGATATTTTTTTGAGAGTCAGCACTTAGTATATTATAGAATAAGTATATACAGAAAAAAATACGTATTATGAAACGCTTCATCCATACTCCATCATTGCTTATGTTGAGTAGATATGTTAGTCTTTTGAAGTATAATTGTTGTCTTTTGAAGAAGTTTCATTCTGTCTTGTATCTTTATATGATTTGTGACGGTATCTGTATTGCTTCAAAGCTTTAGAGATATCAAGAATATTAAATATTTCTGTTTGATTTGCAAGTTCCTCTAACTCTTGTGAGAGTTTTGTTACTGCCTCTCTTTGAAATCGAAGAGCTTTAGTGAATTCATCTTTGCTTTCTATTCGTTCGTCATCACGTAGTCTAAATTTATGAACTTCCTCTATTGCTTCGGATTTAATTGCTACATCGAGATATTTCTGGGCGTTCTCCATGAAAGGATCTATTCGGTACATATAGAATTGTACGTTAGATTTGTTTCTCATCTCATGCATTAGTTCGGGTCTTGGACCAATTATTTCACCTTTAAATTTGAGCCACCAGTCATCAGTCTTCTCATCGGTTACAAAAATAATTGGCTTATAGGTAGATTTTGCATGCTCGATGATTTGAAACCAGATAACTAAATCTCGATATTTATCGATATCCTTGTTTTCATTAATACTATTATAGCCAGGAGGGATATTATTTTCATAACGTTCTTTTCCCTCTGTATAAATTTCCTCAAGCTTCTCTTTATTAAAATTGGCACCAACTTTTCTTTCGAGAAGATTGGCAATAACCTCCTGAAGTTTATCATTCTCAAATAGGGCTAGATATTCTTCTTTTCTCTCTCGAAGTTTTGTTTCAATATCTTTAAAAATAGTTACTACCTTATCAATAAGCTGATCTGCCAGAAAAGAATGGTCATCAGAGAGCAGTCTATTTTTTAGCTCTTCCTGGATCTCTTGTAAAAATTTTTGAAGATCAAGGTATGAGTCCTCCTGATGTTCGATGACCTGTAAACGGCGGTCATGATATTCCAGCGCAGCATGATAGGGTATCCATATACGATTTTGAAATTGCTGAAGAGTATTGAGAATCTCTGTATTGGTTTCTGCAGAATAGCGATAAAGGTTCAGTAGTACATTTGCATCAAGTATAAAAACGCTATTTTCCCACAACCGTGTTAATTCGGTTTCCGTGGGCTTATAATAGCCAATGAATGCATTCCTCATCTAGGTGCTCCGTCTTTCTTTTTATCTTAAAATACAAAACAAGGTTTTTTTAAAATTCCGTCAATGTTCTTATTCTTTATGAGTTTTATCTAAATCCTCTCTGATTTCAGTCAAATCAAATCCCCGTTTCCTGAACTGCTCAAGAAGAGTTTTAGAATTCTGCTCCCATTGACCTAATTTCCTGCTGATGTGCTCTGTCCAACTATAGGTTTTAAAGTCGAATGTCTCTTCATCTTTTTCTGTAAGTTTGATCATGTAGCCGGCATTTTTGTAATAATCTTGCGCAAGATAACCCTCATCCATGACATCCATGGCTTTTGAAATTTCTTTATCTTCAATCTTGGGATAGTTATTTTCGAAGAGTGTAAACTTCATGGGATAGCGTGGTCTGGTAGGAGGATTTTCTGCAGGATAACCGACTGTGATACCAACAAGAGGAAATATCTTTTCAGGAAGATCAAAGCGTTCTGCGACCTTATCTGCATGATAAGGAACTGAGCCAATATAGCATGTGCCAAGCTCGTAACTTTCTGCAGCAATAACCAAATTTTGAGCCATATATGCAGCGTCTTGTAATGAGAGCAAAAGCGCAGAAATATCACACATGCGAAATTTCCACTCTCTCTTTTTCATAATAAGTTCGATTTTATGCAAATCAACACAAGGAATGAAATAAAGGGGGGCGCCGAAGGGATGCTTTTTTTTATTCCTCGAAAGTAACACACTGTATGCCTGATATGCAAAAGCAGCCTGCTGTCCAGCACGAACAATGGTCTCAATGATATCTACTGGAACTTCCTTATCTTGATACTTACGTATAGAGCGATGCTGTAATAGAAGCTCAACTATTTGATTCGTCATATTGCTATTATTCCCGTCAGAGTCCACAATCCTTATAGTATTTCTCAGCACCAGGATGGAGCGGAAAACCAGTATCAATGAAAGCATTCTTGGCTTGAATCTGTTTGAGTACAGGTTCTGATCGAGAAAGCATTTTTGTATTTTTGAGGAGAGTTTTTGTTAGCGCATATACACCGCTTGCAGGAAATTGTCTAATCACGAGAAGTACTGTATAATCTCCAATAACATGAGTATCATGAGGAAGGAAGTTGTACGTATGTTTCTTTAATTCGTGGCTGGTTGTTCCGAGTTGGTGATGCATCGCGTCGCGTAGTTTCTGCGAGCATGTAAGGATACGGATATCTATCTGTTGTGAAAGTTCGAGTACAATATCTGCAGGTGATGATGCCATAAAGAGGAAGGCATCGATCTTCCCTTCAACAAGATGAATTGCACCGCTATTATAGCTAACGAATTCGACTCTTCCATCCCCTTCATCGATTTGTTCGTAGGATGAGCCAAAATATTCTATAACATGCCTGCATAAAAATTCACTAACCGTCCCTTTTTTAAGAAGAGCAATGCGCAGAGGAATTTTCAATGCAAATAGTTCATCAATTGTATCTACCTTATGCTTATATGCAAAATCCTGTTTTACGATACAATAGAAATATTGTTTATAGAGATTACCAATACAGGTAACACCAGTTTGAGGAGAGGTGAAAGGTTCTGTTCCTTCAATGGCAGCTTTACCGAGGATCGCAGCAGAAAATCCCATTTCAACATGCCCAAGATTCACATTTATCACATTCTCCACTCCACCACCTTGGACAGAAACGGTTTTCACAAGTTTATCGGTATATAGCTGCTCCAGAAGTTTCCCGACAGAAAACCAGGTACCACCAGAAGGACCTGTGGAGATTACAACTTCTTTAGGTAACTCAATATGCTTCTGGGTACATCCGAATAGTAATATTATAAGTAAAACTGCCGTAAGAGTTAGGGTAATTGATTGTTTCATGAGAGCTTTTTATTAACGATATTTCTAAGGATGAACACAAAAATAAATATATTTATTGTATTGACGGCAACCATAGGTATAATAATTTGTTTTACGAGGAGCAGGGATTTAGAATATGGTTTTGATATTATCAAAATAAATATCATATGGAGAAGTTCGATGCCTATTGTGACGATAATTGCCATCCAATAGGATATTGATTTCTTGAAGGGTTTAGAAAGCAAGCCAGCAACCGTACCTGCTAACAATGTGGCAAGAGCACATGGAATTTTGGTAAAACCACCCATAAGAAATCTATGAAGAGCTATAAGAAAACCAGAAATAATGCCAATTACTGGTCCACCGATAAAACCAGCAATAAGAGGGGCAGTGTCACGAACATTTGATATAGCATCAAAAACTCGTATGCCCATCATAGATCCGTAAATACCCATTAGAATAAAAAGGATAATGGTAAGTAATATATTCCAAACTGTAGCCTGAAAATGAAAGACATTCCGGAATGTTCTGCTATGGCTAAAAAGGAAAAACGCGAATATCACAAGCAATCCCTGTTCAATAAGACCGTACAGTGATTTTACCAAGGTGCTGCTTGCAAGAGGTGCTGCATACACAATGCGAGCCTGAAAAACAATGAACATGATCAGTAATAAGACAGGAAGTATTTTCATCACTTTTTCATTTTTTCTTTTTAATAACATACTCATTTTGATTTTCATTTGTTACCTCCTAAAATAATACAAGAAAATTTTAGAATGTTTAGTTTATGTAAAGTTTTTCTTATTATTTCAATCTGGTCGGAATAAGTTACTGAATTTCTAAACATCATCTGTATTATATTTTACAAAATTTCTTACATTGCTATTTTTACTTAACATATTTCAATTATTCTTGACACCATAACATCCTCTAGAAAATAAAGTTTATGAGTCTGAGTGAATATAAAAATTTCAAGGATTGCATTCTTCTATGAAAATTACCTTTCACGCACTTTCATTCACGACCAAGATGTTGATCCTCATATTAGTAATTTTTATATGTACTATCATTGCCTTTGTACTACTTACTCAACACGAGATCGAGAAGGTTATGTGGAACACTGTATCTGCTTCGGTAAATGATATGCGAAAACTCATTACACTATATATAGAAAGTGAATATCAAGACCTTATCTTTCATAAAGAATATGCGCTTAATGGATACAAAGAGCAGCTTAAGAATGTTACAAAAATTGTAATTGCAAATATCGATCATTATTACTCGCTTTACAAAAGGGGAATACTATCTGAGGAGGATGCAAAGAACTTTGCGTTAGAGAATATTGAGAACTACCGCTATGGCAATAATGACTATTTCTATATCTATAGCACCGATCTTGTTGCCATCGCTCATCCAGATCAAGAGACTAAAGGAATGGACATGACCAATTATCAGGATGAAAAAGGCAACTTTCCCCTCAAAATGATCCAGAAAACAGTATTAGAAAAGGGTAAGGGATTTGATTCATTTTGGTATTTTCATCTCGATGAAGAAAAGCCTATAGAAAAACTTACGTATAATTATTTATACAAGCCATGGGAGTGGATTATCGGAACAGGTGTGTATATTGATGATATTAATAAAGATATTGAAAGCAAGCTTTCTGAAATACTGGGTAACATACGGGATACTTTCTCAAAAATACATATCGACGAGAATGGATATTTCTTTATGTTTGACAGTAATCATATCATTCTTGTACATCCCACAATGGAAGGTATGGATTTTGTAGATATTGATAAACCAGGTTTGGGTATTGAGCATTGGGAACATCTTGTTGAAGTATCAAAAATGCCAGATAAACCATATACCTATTATTGGGATAAGCCTGGACATGAGGGGGTTTACAAATATAAAAAGGTCTCATACGTTGATTATTTCGAACCGCTTGACTGGTTTATTGTTTCAACTTTTTATATTGATGAATTGGAAGAACCAGCTCGCCGTATTTTTCAGTGGTCTATCACAATCGGTTTTCTTGCACTATTTATATCCTGCGTTCTTACAATCTTTCTCATTAAGAGGTTCACCAAACCAGTAAAAATTTTAACCGAACATGCAAAAGATCTAATAAAGAATGATTTTATTCCTACCGATTCTAATAAACTGTTCGATCTCACAGAACGTTCACATGATGAAATGGGAAATCTTGCAGGAACGTTCATCAATATGGAAAGCACCTTACAGAATTACATTACCGAGCTCAAACAAACAACAAGTGCTAATGAGAAAATAAGAACTGAACTCAAAATTGCACACGACATACAAATGAGTATGCTTCCAAAAAAATTTCCTGCCTTTCCGAATAGAGAGGAAATAGATATTTATGCAATACTCATTCCTGCAAAAGAGGTTGGTGGAGATTTCTACGATTTCTTCTTCATGGATGATCACCATCTCTGCTTTATGATCGGTGATGTTTCGGACAAAGGAGTGCCTGCTGCACTTTTCATGGCTCAAAGCAAAAGTCTTATCCGTGCTACATCCATGCTTCTAAGAAAAAAAAAAACAGATATTCCATCTCCTCATCACATACTATCTGAAGTTAATAATGAATTATGTATCAATAATGAGCATTGCATGTTTTTGACACTGTTGTTAGGAATCTTGAATTTACATGATGGGAAAATTTCCATTACCAGTGCAGGACATAATCCACCATATGTCATCATGGATGACCATATAGAAAAAATTGAGTTACCCCATAAAACCCCACTTGGTGTACATCAAAACGTACGATATCGATCTGAAGAGATTGAACTCTCACCTCGAAATGGTTTATTTCTATATACAGACGGAATTACAGAAGCAACAGATAATAAAAATAAATTGTTTGGAGAAGAAAGATTGGAACACATACTACAAAATATTTCTGATCATAAACCATCTTCAATTCTTAATTTGATAATAAAAGAAGTCCGTAATTTTGTAGGAGAAATGCCACAATCGGATGATATTACTATGCTTGAAATAAGATTTTTAAGTAAAATGCAAAAGGAATGATTATGCACATTACCACAAATACAGAAAAAGGAATACGTATTATCAGCATTGATGGAAAGATTGATTCTTTCACTTCCAAAGATTTCCAGAACTGCCTTATTACTCATATAATGAATGGTGAGGAAAAAATTCTTGTTGATTGTTCTAAGGTTGAATATATTAGCAGCTCTGGTATTCGAGCATTCTATTTTGCTCTACGTGAGCTTCAGGGCAAGGGAACTATCGCGATATGTTCACCTAACGAAAATATCTTTCATATTCTTGAGCTAGTAGATTTTGGTTCTGACTTTCCAATATTCGAAAACCTCGATACTGCGATGAGCAAACTATAATAGTAACGACATTCTACATTGAGTGAGTAAATCGTAATAGATATTATTTGTGTTATCAGCTGATTGATTCCTGGGAAAAATACTGGTAATAAACTTGTAAAAAAAAGGGGTTGACATAAGCCAGCCCCTACTATTTCCAGCTTATTTAACCGCTACTACTTTATAGAATTTCTTGGTAAGTCCAGATACTTTCTCACACCACGATGTTCCAGTAATGCCAGTTGCTTCAACAGTCCATCCAGAGGGGAATGTTACATATGGATCTGTAGAACTGTAAACTATATACGACGTTGCACAAGGTACAGAATCCCAGGTAACATACATCGTATCAGATGATTCAAATATGCTAACTACAGGTTCAATAAGTTCATAAATGACTACCATATAATCTTCGACTTCACCATCAGTTGCCAAACCATCATAGGATAGTCCACCAATCATATTAAATCTGAAACGTGCAAAGCTTGTACCAGGTACTGCTGATGCAGGTATATCAAAGGTCAAAGTATTTGTACCTGCAAATAATGTAGCATCATTAAGTATTTGTTCATCAGAATCATCCCAATCATAATCACAATTAAAATCTACCCATGCATTCAAAAAGCCATCAATAGATGCTGTTAATAGTATTTCTGTAGTTCCACCTGGTACCATGCATGACATAAATGTAACACCATCTTCATCATCAAAATTATCATTATCATCACCCAGTGCATCTGTACTTTGCAGGCCATCTGTTTCTGCATCTATTAGAGTACCAAGATAAGTCTGTCCATCCAAGATATGACGTGCACCATCGTTAGCAAGAAGTGTAGGAAACATTCCAGCAACTGTATCAGGTGCATCACCAAAATCAAGTTCATCTGGTGATGGATTTCCACTAATAACAAATGCAAGATCCATTGATCCACCAACCCATTGATGGGGTGAAGGATAAATTAACTCATTCCAATATGCTAAAGTATCAGTCCACACAGCACCATCATTCCAATGGTCAATACTTGTTTTCCATCCTATAGCTGGACCTGGATCTATTAATTCTGCCTGAACACAAAGCCAATAGATTGTACCATTCTGTTGTTCAAATGCTAAAGATTCAGGGATTGAAATATTGTATTGCCAAATAATGTAATCACCTGGAAAATAAAACTCACCAGTGGTAATATTGAACCACCATTCACCCTCATAAGTCTCTTCATAAATTTCGTAGTAATAGTTATCTGGAATTATCAACATACTCCATTCCTCTTGATACGGTTGACTATATCCATTTGGTCCTTCTGGATTATCAGACCAGATGCTAATGTTGAAGTTTGGTTGATTATCTGGAAGCCAATCGTCGAACCATGAAGTCCAAATAGTAATATCTGTTATCAAACCAGTTTCTGTACACTTAAAATCATCAGCTAAAAATAATGGTGAACAAGTAAAAACATCAATTCCTGTAGTCATACTATCAGGATTCTGTGGAAAATGCATTTTACATTCTTGCTTTTCTGCATGAAGAATTGTAGTTAGAATAAAAAAAATCGTTAAAACAAAAAAAGTTGTCTGTTTCATAAGTTTTCCCTTTTAAATAAGTATGTTATTAATATAAAATAAAAAGGGGCTGACCATAGCCAGCCCCTTCAGTTTCAATTTATTTAACCGCTACAACTTTATAGAATTTCTTGGTAAGTCCAGATACATTCTCACACCACGATGTTGCAGTGATACCTGTTGCTTCGACAGTCCATCCAGTTGGGAATGTCGCGTATGGATCTGTGGAACTATACACTGTATAGGTATGTGCACAAGGTACTGGATCCCAGGTTACACAGATACTATCATTGTCAGCACTGATATTTACTATAGGTGCAGTAGGTTCACAATCAATATAGAATGCGAAATCAATTGAGAATGGATGGAAGGGATGATCATCTGGATAACGTAGTTCGTTCCACGTTGTTCCATCAAGTCCCCAGACTGCATCATCATTCCAGTGATTGACAGATGTTTTCCATCCAAATCCAAGATCAGGTGGTACACCAAGAACTTTAATACCGAGCCAGTAAATAGTTCCTTGTTCCTGTACAAATGCTTCGTCATCGGGTATACTGAAATCGTATTGCCAGATATTAAAGTCTGCCATTGGAAGAACGATGTATTGCAAGGGATCATACCACCATTCACCATCTGGTACTTGATTATACAAGAACTCAGTATATTCACCTGGATTGAATAATCGACTCCAGAGCAGCAATTCTGGTTGGCTGTATCCTTGTGGTCCTTGAGGATTGTCTGACCAGATCGTAATCTCGAACGGGGGAGGAATCATCTCATCAAAGAACCATGAACCCCATATATGAATACTGTTGATCAAGCCATTATCTGTACAGAGGAAATCATCTGCAAGAATCAGTGGTTCTGTTGCACGTACATCCATACCATACCAGGTGGTATCAGGCCATTGATGGTAATGCATCTTGCAGTCATCATCGGGTTTCTCTATTATTTTTATCCTGTAATCTTCAACTTCACCATCAGGTGCAAAACCATAATCTGGAAGACCTGGTACGGTGCTCAATCTAAATCGAGCATAGGTATATCCAACCGCAGCACCAGCAGGTATATTGAAGTTAAATGGATGAATACCTGAATAGATGTTTTGATCTATAATCACATGCTCATTTGCATCAGTCCAAGTACCATTTGCATTATAATCTATCCAACAATTGAGGAATGCTCTTCCCGTTGAATTTGTCGTCACTGTAAAGGCACCTTGTTCTCCGGGAATTAATGGGCAGGTAAATACCACACCATCCTCATCATCAAGATTATGGTTATCGTCTCCTAGTGCAGAGATACTTTGCCATCCATCAGGTTCTGCATCAATTTGAGCACCAAGATAGGTTACTCCATCAAGTGCATGTCTGGCACCATCGCTAGCCAGTAAGGTGGGATATGAAGGATCAGGGGCATCTCCATAATCTAATGGTATAACTTCTTCTTCAATTTCTACCGTATAATCTTCAACTTCACCATCATACGCTATTCCATAATAATCAAGATCGTAATCCCAGCTTATTCTGAAGCGAGCGTATGTCGTACCGACTGCTGCAGAAGCAGGAACAGCAAATGTTAACGTATCCATTGTATGACTATAATATAGAGAATCATCAATTACATGTTCATCTGCTTCATCAAAGTCACCGTCATTATTAAAATCAATCCAGCCATTAAGATAGCCACCATTTTTTATGGTAACAATAACTGAACCGGTGGAATTCTGCACAAGATTTGCCGGGAAAACAACACCATCTTCATCTCCAGGAGGATAAGGTACTCCGGCATAGAGAATGTTTTGATCATCACCAAGTGCATCAACTGCGGGTTGACCATCAGGTTCTGCATCAATTGTATCTCCAAGCATCGGATTATACATAGTAATAACATGCCGTGCTCCATTTGATACAACCTTAGTTTTGTAAGAATTCGGTGCATCACCCAGATCAAGATCGGCTGGTTCACCTGTAATAGCAAAGGAGAGGTCAAGTGTATGATCTGCCCATATATGACCTGAAGGATATTCTAAAGGAGCCCAGTCATCATCCAGCCAGTACACCGCATCATCCATAAAGTGATGTAATGTATCAGTTGATTTCCACCCAATAGAATAATTTCTATTTGGTGCATATTCTTGGATAGAGATCCAGTACACAGAATCTTTCTCCTGTACAAATGGACCTTCTGGTATTATGATATCATATTGATAACATTGTAGATGATTATTTGGAATATAGCTTTGATTCGAGGGATCAAACCATCCTTCTGGATTATTATCAGTAATTTGTGTGCAAGTATACCAATAGGGATCAGCCCAACCTGTCCAGAGAAGTTCTCCTGGTTTACTAAATAATTGATTTGGTCCTACAGGTATATTATCATAAATGTTAATAATAAACGGTAAATTTTCTGGACCACAATCTGGTAAGATATCTGATTCAAAGGAAGCCCAGAAATGAATATCTGAGACATAGCCAGTCTCGGAGCATTGCCAATCATCTGCAAGTACCATCTGAGAAAGTCGTACATCTATACCAGTTGTATCGATATCAGGCCATTGCGGATAGTGCATTTTCAAATCTTCAATTGGTTCTGTCACAAATAATCTATAATCTTCGACTTCACCGTCAGAAGCAGGACCATTATAGCTTAGTGATGTATCGGTAGTAGTATATCTAAATCGTGCATAAGAAGTTCCAGCTGGCATTGTTGCAGGAAGCACTAATGAGAAATAATTACATATTCCACCAGTAATATTTGCTGAATTTAATACATGTTCACTTGAACCAATGAAATCACCGTTGACATCAAAGTCAAACCATGCATGGAGAAAACCATCTACAGAAGGTTTTACATAGAAAATGAGTGTATCCCCGGGATGAGCAAGTGTAGTAAAGATCACGCCATCCTCATCATCAAGATTAGTATTATCATCACCTAGAGCTGTAAGGGTTGGAATACCATCTGTTTCTGTATCAATTAGTTTTCCTAAGTACACTGAATAATCTACAGTATGTCTGGCTCCATTACTTGCAAGAAGTGTTTTGTATGAATCAGGTGCATCACCAAAATCCTTTGTTGGCAATTCCTCAGAAGTTATTTCAAAAGCCATATCAGAGTAACGAGTCGGAGGTGGTGTTGACCAATCTATTGGTGACCATATTGGATTATAAGTACTTTTGTATGCTGCGGTACAAAGAATTGGAGAAGTTGAACGTGCAGATTCCTGCCATCGCCACAATGCGGTATTTTGTGGATTATATGGATCTACCGTATACGCGGAAATATCTAGCCAGTATGTTTGACCTTCTTCTTGATAGAAAGGTTCATTTAGATAATATGTATAAACATAAATCTTATTTCCTTCACTATCATACAATCCTGTCCATGTTTCGTTTACATCCGCAAATGGCACATCAACTCCCCATATTTCAGGATCTAGTGGTATACATCCTGTAGGATCATTTAAATGAATACTCAGGTGGAAATGATCAATACCCAAACCTACCTGCTCATAGTTACCCCACCAGTGAATATCTGTAACAACACCACCATTACAAAGCCAATCATCAGCTATTATATTTTCATTATACACATTCGAAAATTCGTCATGACAGTGTAATCCAGGAAGTTCTTCACAGGGTAATTGCGACCACTTCACATCAGAACTATCTATGACCTCAACTTTATAATCTTCAACTTCACCATCCTGAGCTAGTCCAGTTACTGTAAGATTAGGAGTTGTACTATATCTAAACCGGGCAAAGGTATATCCTGTATCTGCATCAGCAGGAACATAATAATTAAGACATACAGTATAACCGAAATGTATAAAGGTATTTGTGAAGATTTGTTCACCTGGATCACTCCAATCACCATCCTGGTTGAAGTCCATCCAGCCCTGTAGATAGGCAGAATCACTGGTAGTAACCATTATCTGAGCAGGACTACCTTTTATTATCGGCTTGAATACAATACCGTCTTCGTCAGGGAATCCATGAGTATCATCACCAAGAGCATCTGAACTTTGCCAGCCATCAGCTTCTCCGTCAATCATAGCACCAAGGTATGTAGAACTTAATATATGTCTGGCTCCATTACTTGCTTTAAGTGTGGGATAGAATGGATCTGGTGCATCACCATAGTCCAGAGCTTCTTCAATTACCACCATATAATCTTCAACTTCACCTCTACATGCTAATCCTTCATAATTTAAATTACCAGCAAGGTCAAATCGGAAACGAGCACATGTGGTATCAATAGTTGCTCCGGCAGGAACATTAAAGGTCAGCGTATTAGCACCTGCTATAAGATTTGTATTGGTAAATATTTGTTCACCAGCATCAGCCCAGTCATAATCACAATTGAAGTCTACCCACGCATTCAAAATACCATCCACAGATGCTACTACTGTAATATTTGTTGATCCACCAGCAATAAGACCTGAATTAAAGGTCACACCATCTTCATCATCTGTATCATGTGTATCATCACCAAGGGCATCTGAACTTTGCCAGCCATCTAGTTCAGCATCAATAGAATCTCCAAGAAATGTCACATAATCAATAATGTGCCGTGCACCATTACTGGCAAGCGTGGTTGGATACATCATTGCTCCTGCAGGATCAGGTGCATCACCAAAATCAAGCTCTCCTGGTTGACCAGTAATGACAAATGCCATATCCAGCGACTCTTCTGTTATAGGATCGCTTATTGGGTCCCATTCATAATTACCCCCTAGATGATACCACCCATACATCGCATTCATTCTGAACTGTTCAACCCCTGATGTTTTCCATCCAACCTGATAGAGATCTGGATCATTTAAAGCAACATATATATCAAGCCAGTAGATGCTTTCCTGACATTGTACAAAAGGCTCCTCTATGTTTTCTATATCAATGCGGAAGAATTGTGTGTGGTCATTGGTAATATACTGCCAATTTTCGTAATCAAACCAGCCCTCGTTTCCATAGAACGGTCCACTTATTGTGAAATCATTTGGATAGAAATTCCTTTCCCAGACACTCTGATAATATGGCGTATAATATCCTGGATATACTTCATAATCTTCGTGAATACTCAAATGTATACTATCTATACCAGGGAATGGATCTGGTAGATAATCACCCTGGAAGGAAATCCAGAAATGTACGTCTGTTACTGGACCAGATTCTATACATTGCCAATCATCAGCAATGACATTGGGTGGATTGAATTTAATATCCCAGCCTGTTGGATCAGGCCACTGGGGATAATGCATTTTACTGTCTTCAATATCTGAGTAAATTTCTACAAGATAATCTTCAACTTCACCTTCTGTTGCTGAACCGTCGTATGACAAACCACCATTTATATTGAATCTGAATCGAGCATAGGTAGAACCCCTTTGCGCACCAGCTGGAACAGTATAACTAAGATAATTATCTCCTGCTGCGATACTTAAATCATTAAATATATGCTCAGTTGCATCTGCCCAATTACCATCACCATTGAAATCTATCCAGGCGTTCAGCATTCCATCCACTGATGCCCTGACAGTGACATACGCGGTATATCCCGGAACAAGGATCGAGGTAAAGGTGACACCATCTTCATCATCTGGAACACCTGCATATAAAATATTGTTATCATCACCAGTAGCAGGAGTATTTGGTTGACCATCAGGTTCTGCGTCAATGGTGTCACCCAGGAAGGTTGTATAATCTACTACATGCCTAGCTCCATTGTTTGCCAGTAAAGTTGGATACATACTGGCTCCAGCAGGATCTGGTGCATCACCGAAATCGAGTTCATACGATGGCTCCGATCCAGTTATTGCAAATGCCATATCGAGTCGTTCTTGAGTTATCGGATCCCAGAGAGGCAGCCATACACCATCTACGAAATACACTGCATTGTCCATAAAGTGATGTTGAGATGTTTTCCAACCCAATTTATAACTCGAATATTCAGGATCAATATATATTCTCACATCAAGCCAGTAAATAGTTCCTTCTTCCTGATAGTAAGGATCTGGAATTTCAGTAATATTAATCAAATCAAAGTATTCATGATCATTTTGTACGTTGAAACCCTCTAAGGGATCATACCACCCTTGCCAACCTTGACCCCAAAGTTCTTCATAAGAAAACTCATCAGGGTAAAAGTTTCTTTCCCATAAAAGAGTTCCAGGCATACTCCAGGGAGCAGAGACACCTGCGGGAATGTCTTTATGAATGCTTATATGAATACTGTCAATCAAAGCAGGTGAACCATCTCCAGTAAACCAGGACACCCAGAAATGAATATCTGTTACAGGTCCGGATTCTGAACACTGCCAGTCATCAGCAATAAGATTTGGCTCTGTACAGCATACATCCCACCCTGTTGGATCAGGCCATTGTGGGAAGTGCATCTTGACATCTTCGATCGGTTCATGTACTATAACCTGATAATCTTCTACTTCACCATCATTTGCTAGACCTTTATACGACAAACCTCCTGTAGAATTAAAACGGAAACGAAGATTACATGGACCTGCAACAGCACTTGCAGGTACACTGAACGTTAAAGAATTATTTCCAGAAAATACCTGTTTATCAGTATAGATCTGCTCATTAGCACCAGTCCAATCGCCATTGTTATCAAAGTCTGCCCAAGCATTGAGGTATCCATTCACAGATGCATTCACTGTGATAAGTGCTGTATTACCTTGAACAAGGACTGAATTAAAAGTGACACCATCTTCATCCCCAGGAGGATAAGCGACTCCAGGATAGAATATGTTAATATCATCTCCAACTGCATTAGGAGTAGGTTGACCATCAGGTTCTGCATCGATCTGAGCACCTAGATAGGTTTGTCCATCCAATACATGCCGCGCTCCATCATTTACCAAAAGTGTAGGATAATTAGGATCTTGGGCATCACCGTAATCAAGATCAACTGGCTCATAATCACTCGTTAATGCAAATGCAAGATCAATAGGTTGTCCATAATATATATGGTCATAGGGATACCCTAGTTCATTCCAAGGACCATAATAGGGTGCGTCACCAATTGTCCACGTGGCATTATCCATAAAGTGAGGGGGTACTTCTCTGGTTTTCCAGCCAAAATAAGCATTTTGATCTTGGGGTATGGCTTGTATAGCAAGCCAATATATTACAGGTTCATCTGGAGTACCTTCTTGGTAGAAATATTCAGATTCATCTAAATAAAGATTATATTTAAAACAGTGTTGATGATTATTATCATAAAATAGTGGTGGTTCAGGATCATACCAGTCTTCTAATACATCAGGTATCCACTCTACATCATCATAGGTTGGTTGCCAGATCGTTGACCACAGAATATCTCCTGGCCTACTATAATTAACACCACCTCCTACGGGTATATCTTGATGAATACTCAGGATAAATTGCACTGCTGAAGGATCATCAGCATATGGCATATAATCATTGAGCCAGGAACCCCAGAAATGAATATCTGTAATATAACCTGATTCATCACACTGCCAATCGTCAGCAAGTATATGCTTTGGTTGAACTCCTTCAAGATCAGCAGTTGCATGCACATCCATACCAAATTCAGACAAATCTGGATACTGTATCCACTTAATTGAAAGGTCGTCTTCTATAAGTATCTTATAATCTTCTACTTCTCCATCAGTTGCCAGACCAGTATATGAAAGTCCTGGATAAGAACTGAATCTAAATCGAGCATAGGTTGTACAGCCACTTGGCCAACCTTTTACAAGGTAGCTTAAGGTAGTAGTACCGGGACCTAAAGGAACATCAGTGAAGATCTGATCATATGGTTGAGACCAGCTTCCATCAGTATCAAAATCAACCCAGGCATTCAGGTAACCATTTGTTGATGCAGTCACATCAACTGTAGCCATTTGACCTGGCATCAATCCAGATGTAAATATCACTCCATCTTCATCATCAAGATTGTTATTATCATCACCTAAAGCATCAGCGCTCTGCCAACCATCCGGTTCTGCATCGATCTGAGCTCCAAGATAGGTTTGTGCATCCAGCACATGTCGTGCTCCATCATTAGCAATAAGCGTCGGATAAGTAGGATCTGGTGCATCACCAAAGTCATATTCTTCGGGTGGTTCTCCCTCAGTAGTAATCTGGAATGCTAAATCAATTGACTCATTTTGAAATTCATGACCATCAGGATAGATCAATTCATTCCATGGATCAGGTCCATTATAAGGTTCTACCGCATAAACCCAGACAGCATCATCGTTCCAGTGATCTAGCGATGTCTTCCAGCCAAAACGACATGATATATCCTCATCTAAAGGTGTGGCTTGAACATCAAGCCAATACACAATTGGATTATCTATAGTACCTTCTTGGAGATAATAGTCAGCTGGATCTAATATATAATTGTATTTATAGCATAAATTATGATTATCATTCATCCACCAACCTTCGAATGGATTATACCAATCTTCTGGACCTTGATAAACCATTTCCACATCATCAGGTGTTGGCTGCCAGGTTTTTATCCATAATACATCACCAGGCATGCTATAACCGGTTGGGCTTTGGGATGCAGGAATATCTGCATGAATACTGAAAGTAAACTGAACAGCTGCCGGATCTTGATCAAATGGAATATAGTCATTTAACCAGGAACCCCATATATGAATATCAGTTATATAGCCGGTTTCAGTACATTGAAAATCATCAGCGAGAAGTATTGGTGGTGGATTGTTTGGTTGATGAGTTGCATCCACGTCCATTCCGGTTGGTGAAAGATCAGGTAGTTGTTCCCATTTAACAGTACTTCCCGAACCACCTGTTCCTGTAATAATGAAGTTAAATGTATCATCTGCGGTTCCACCCGTGTACGTTGCACGGATTGTAATATCAATATTTACATCGGAAGTTACAGTTGGATTTTCTGAGAACACAAGTTGATTATTAGCATTGATTGTTAAAGCAAACTCCTCTGTAGAGAGATCAGTTGCTACACTATAACCTATCAGGGTAGGCCCTTCGTAATAATTATCCAGATCAACACCGGTGTAGGGCATTTGAGAAACATCAATTGAGACATCTGGTAATGCTTTCCATTTTCGTGGTTCGACGCCAAAAAGAGCTGCTTGAAAAAATCTATAATCATATGAAGGGAGAGAAGGTGCTATAGCGTCTAAAGTGTAATATCCATCATACAATCCACTCCAACCAAAGTTAACATGGTAATTTTGATTTGTCGAACCTGAATAACCATCTATTACAAAAGCATGTCCATCAGAATAACCACTATTATAACCCTCATATACAAGCGGACGATTGTTATCCAGTTCAGTTTTCAACATAGCATGCCACACAGAAGGTGTAGAACTATAATTATTTCTTTGATCGTAATATGAATTAGGATCATATTTAAAGTAATCTTGTAAAGCACTCAATGCTGTAGCTGGATGTGCACCACCAATCCAGGCTCCTGAACCATATAATCCGTAGTTCATTTCTGCTCCAACTCCCACATGATATAAAAGCGTATGTACAGCAGGAGTTACAGCTGTTACATTATTTGGCATTGCTGCCCAATTATAATTAGTTGCAGCAAAATTGGCAGATTGTACTCCATAAGTGGCATGAGTATAACTATGTGAACCTTCACCGGTTGCAGGATGAGCATGATATTTCATCACTTGAGCTGTTGCTGTAGCAGTACATCCTGCCCAAACATAGCCATTTTGTGGTGTACCTGTAGCACCAGGTATTGAACCAGCATCGGGTGGACAACTCTCGTTATAAAATTGTCCTTGATTCCATGTAGTAGATAAAAGTGGACCTACTGCTCGATAGTTTTCTGGTATGAAAACATCGTTAGCTACATTAAGTCTATTCCACTCGTTCACTGTTTCCTGAGATGGAACATAATTATTTTGCTTAAGATAAAGAATTTGATCTTTATAACTAGCCAGCATTGCATCAAATTGAGGTGGGTGATTTTCTGTAGTGTAATTATGATTGAAAACATAACCAAGAACAGGTACTGCAGCATCATCTGCAGCTACTATAACAAAACCATGATCCTTAATATTGAAAATATAGAACAGATTTTCAGAATTCTCTATTTCTGTTATTACCTCTACAACTTGGATATCGGATGTTCTAATATCCGCTCTTTCTGCATAGATATTTACTCCCACTCTTATTGCAGTTTCCAATCCCACAGATTCAGCTTGGAGATATTTAATAAAAAAGCAAGAAAATAGTAAAATGATAAAAAAGATACTTGTCTTTTTCATAGTTACTCCTTATTAATCTTTTCATTCATAAATCAAGAAATTCTTAGATGAATTTCAACCTATTTTAGAAGTTATAACATCATAAACCTCTTTAATAATTTTCATCCACATTCTTTCGTAAAAAAATCAAGTGCCAACAATGTTATCAAACTCGACATATTTTTTTTATATTTTTTCAAATAATTTGTCAAATTTTTATTGTTTATCAACCATTTTTTAATTGATACTCATTGAAAAAAAGAACATTTTTGTGTGATTTTATGTTACGTTTGGTTAAAATATACAGGATAATTAAATCAAAGACACGCATAAATAAAAGGTCATTTTGCATAATTAAATTTGACTTTTATTAATTCTTATTATTTATATTGAAAATAAAAACAAGAGGTAATTCTTATGAAAAAGATACTACTTATTACATTTTTACTATCTTTCATTATTATAGTCTCTTTTCAAACTAATGCAGATACTATGATATACCAGAAAAATAATGAGGAAATTAAGCAGGATAACAAGCAGTCTGTAGGCATTACGTTTACGTTTGATAATGATTCTGTAAAAGTAGTGAATGATACTGTGCGGTTAGTTTTTGATATTATGATACAGGCATCAGATTCTGGAAGTAAATTTGGTGATGCTATGGTGTATGTTGATTATAATACAGATGCATTTGGAGAAAATATATGTGCTCAGAATAATATACATATAACAAGAGGAGATATTCTTCTTGGTGATTTTATGGGGTATGATCTTTATGAACTCACTAATTTCACAGATAATACTTCTTCCAGGTTTGCAGTCACCACCTCATTCATTTTCCCTGCTTTACCAGATATTGCGACAGAGTTACCAGCCCAACCTGTTCAGTTCCTCCATATTTCTTTAGTTGTGAATGATACCCTTAGCACTTCAGGGTTATCCTTTCAACAAAATTTAATGTCTGGTCAGATTTATTATTCTGATAACACCACACTTTATGATCCAGTCATTGCTGATGATACCCTTGATATTGTTCTTATTCCTCAGCCAGAACCATTATCACCACCGGAAAATGTTCTCATTGAAATTATTGGGACAGATGTACAAGTATCATGGGATCAAGTATCAGGTGCAAGTTCATACTCAATCTATTCCTCTCTTCTGCCGGATACTGGTTTTACTCTGGAAGCTTCTGGTATTATAGATACGGATTGGTCTCAGCCGATTCCTGCAAATAAGAAATTTTATTTTGTAGTATCGGTAAACTGAAGAAATTTATACATTCATAATAGTACATAATTGCTACATAGTTTTGTAACACTTTAAGCCTGCATAATAATTGAATCACTCTAACTTGAGAAAAAGGTATAATTTGAACCTGTGACCATATTCTCAGCAAGATATGCTATTTCACTATATGAATAACATTACACATTGTGTATTTAAGTAGCTCCCCTTGAGAATAAATATATAATTTTAATCCTTTCCTTTGAGGAAGATTTCTGTATAAAGTATGTGACGCAAATAAATTGTTATGATCTCCTGTTAGCCCAGTGTTGATATTCAAATTCTATAGATAAAAAAAAGGCAGAAAATTTCTCTTCTGCCTTTCTAATTTTTGAGGTAAAACTCAATCTATTAACATTATTTAAGAAGAACCATTTTGCGTATTACTTCTTTATCATCAGTTACTAAGCGATAGAAATAAACACCATTCTTCATGTTTTCACCTTGAATAGTAATATCATGAGAACCAGCATCAGTATATTCATCAAGCACTGTTTTCACAAATTGACCTTTCAGGTTATAAATTTCTAATTTTGTGTGAGAAGGTTTGGGTATTGAGAATTGAATTGCTGTAGAAGTTGAGAAGGGGTTTGGTGAATTCTGAGAAATTGCAAATTGATCTGGATCAATTGGATCTTCAATACCAAAGGTGAAATGCATCTGGAATGGATTAAGTGGGTCACCATGAACCATGTCTGGGATGAATTCAAGAGTTTCAGTTATATCATACTTCAAATTTGAACTTACATCCCAATATTTGAAATTCAATATATCACCACTTGTGTTATTACTATAAACGGTGAGGAAGAATAAATAATTTCCAAGAAACTCTATTGGTGTTTGTACTCCACGACATACTCCTTCACAGAAAGCACCAATTTTGTCATCTGGTGCTGCATTAGCCCATATTGTTCCATCTTCATTATATGCCTGGCAGGTGATATTACCATTATACTCATACGCTGCAGGATTGACTTCCCAGTCTTCTTCACCGGAAACAGTAAGTTGGAATGGATTAAGTGGATCACCATGAACCATATCTGGGATAAACTCAAGGGTCTCATCAATATCATATTCAACGTCGGCAACTGAATCCCAGTATTTAAAGGTCAACATATCTCCGCTTGTTGCATTGCTGTATACGGTAAGGAAGAATATATAATTTCCAAGGAACTCTATTGGTGTTTGCACACCGCGACACTCTCCATCACAAAATGCTGCAACTTTATCACCAAGTGCACCAATTTGAGTACCATCCATAAATACAGCATTGGTAATATTTCCGTTGTACTCAAAAGCTGCAGGATTGACTTCCCAACCTGGATCTTTATCACCTTTTGTATAATAAGGTCCTGCGGGATAAATAAGATCATCACCTGCACTCATCTGTAAAGCATACCCATCAAGAGGATTCATATTGACAAGTGAGCCTATCCAGCCATACCCTGTAACATACTGAGCATAGGCCGTCTGGCTCTTGATCGTCACACCATTATCATCCAGGGATACCAACGCATTAGTAACACTCATTGATGATTGGGGTAAATAGGATATCCAGTTCCATCCTGTTACCACTGGAATTGGGGTCGTTTCATCAAACGGCATTCCTTCAAATACAAGATTATCTGCGGCTGATGTCTCTAAACGATAAGACTGCAGATTTGATATTGTGGTAAGTGAACCTATCCAGCCATAACCTGCGACATATTGTGCATACGCTGTCTGGCTCTTAATGGTAAGTCCATTTACCAACGAGGATAGTACATTGTTGACTGTCATATCTGCATCATACACATTTAACGAGAACCAGTTCCAACCTGTTCCTAAAGGTATGTTAGCTTCAATTGTCGACGCATTAAGCGTAAAATCAATATTTGATGTAACCATACCTTCGATTACAACAACATCAGTAATTGTCTCAGGTGTATAGCCAGCAAGTGAAGCGGTTACGTCATACGTCCCTGGCTGAATGGGTAATGAATAATCTCCATTCACGTCGGGATTCGTTGTTTCACCATTTGCAGCAATTTCTACATCTTCTACATTGCCTGTACCACCTACTAAGGTTACTGTTCCTTCAATAAAACCATCAGAAGCCTTTGAAAGATTTCCATCAGGCGCAAATAAAGGTCCTGCGGGATAAATAAGATCATCGCCTGCACTCATCTCTAGGGCATAACCGTCGAGAGGTACCATATTGACAAGTGAACCTATCCAGCCATAACCTGTTACGTACTGGGCATAGGTGCTCTGATTCTTTATCGTCACACCATTGTCATCCAAGGAAACCAACGCATCGGTAACATTCATAGATGATTGTGGTAAATAAGATACCCAGTTCCAACCGTATACTACTGGAATTGGAGTCGTCTGATCAACAGGCATTCCACTAAATAGAAGATTATCTGCTGCAGACATTTCTAATCGATACGATTGAAGATTGGAAATCTCTGTAAGTGAGCCTATCCAGCCATAACCTGCCACATACTGTGCATAGGATGTCTGACTCTTAATGGTAAGCCCATTTTCCAATGATGCAAGGACATTGTCTAATGACATATCTGCATCAAACACATTTAATGAGAACCAGTTCCAACCAAAACCTAAGGCAATGTCTATGTCTATGCCTGTAGAAATATTCATCGCAAATGGATCAAGTGGTGTACCATGAACCATATCTGGTATAAATTCAAGTGTCTCATTAATATCATAAATCTCATTTTCTACTGCATCCCAATATTTGAATGTTAAAATATCGCCACTGGTTGCATTACTGTAGACAGTAAGGAAGTAAATATAGTCTCCACTGCCTGGAGGAAATTCTAAAGTCTCTGCCACACCACGACATTCTCTACCACAAAATGCACCTATAAGATCATCAGGTCCACTTATCTGAGTACCATCCATAAATACCGCACTGGTAATATTTCCATTATACTCATATGCTGCAGGATTGACTTCCCAGCCTGGTCCATAAGGATCAAGGGTAAAGTCAATATCTGGGGTAACCTGATCTTCAACAACTTCAACATCATACACTGTCTGGCTGGTATAACCAAGAAGTGTCGCTGTTACATCATATGTGCCTGGCTCTATTTGAATCGAGTAATCACCATAAGCATCAGGATATACAGTCATACCATCTGCGGTCACTTCTACATCTTCTACGTTACCTGTTCCACCAGAAAGTGTTACTGTTCCTTCAATCCATCCATCTGATGTACGAGAAAGATTTCCATCTGGCTTAAATATTGGCGCTGAAGGATAAATAAGATCATCACCTGCACTCATCTGTAAAGCATACCCATCAAGAGGATTCATATTGACAAGTGAGCCTATCCAGCCATACCCTGTAACATACTGAGCATAGGCCGTCTGGCTCTTGATCGTCACACCATTATCATCCAGGGATACCAACGCATTAGTAACACTCATTGATGATTGGGGTAAATAGGATATCCAGTTCCATCCTGTTACCACTGGAATTGGGGTCGTTTCATCAAACGGCATTCCTTCAAATACAAGATTATCTGCGGCTGATGTCTCTAAACGATAAGACTGCAGATTTGATATTGTGGTAAGTGAACCTATCCAGCCATAACCTGCGACATATTGTGCATACGCTGTCTGGCTCTTAATGGTAAGTCCATTTACCAACGAGGATAGTACATTGTTGACTGTCATATCTGCATCATACACATTTAACGAGAACCAGTTCCAACCTGTTCCTAAAGGTATGTTAGCTTCAATTGTCGACGCATTAAGCGTAAAATCAATATTTGATGTAACCATACCTTCGATTACAACAACATCAGTAATTGTCTCAGGTGTATAGCCAGCAAGTGAAGCGGTTACGTCATACGTCCCTGGCTGAATGGGTAATGAATAATCTCCATTCACGTCGGGATTCGTTGTTTCACCATTTGCAGCAATTTCTACATCTTCTACATTGCCTGTACCACCTACTAAGGTTACTGTTCCTTCAATAAAACCATCACTGGCTCGTGAAAGATTCATATCTGGTTGAGATAAGAACTCATTTGCATGAGCAATACCCGCTGTTACAAGAATGAAAGCAAGTATTATAATTACTTTTCTCATTTCGTTTACCTCCGAATTATTTTTTGTTCTTTCTTAAAAACCTATTTGAGAAATTAACATTTGTAAACTTAATATTTATTTTACTTAGCATTTTATACCTTCATTTTCTACTGAAAATTATTTTATATTTTAGACAAAGTTCTAAAAAAACTGTCAATTTATTTCTTATTTTAATTCTTTCAAAACAACAAATATTCATGCAATTTGCATCTACCTACAAAGAACCATTTTGCTCACTACTGAATCATGGTCTGTAGTAAGCTTGTAGAAGTATAATCCATTCTTCATCTGCAGATCATTAGCATTAACTATGATACTGTATGTTCCAGAATCTTTCCTATCTTCAACAAGTGTTTTAACAATCTGGCCTTTAATATTAAAAATTTGTAACGTTACTTGTGAAGGTTTGCTCAGGGAATATTGAATTTTCGTATTTCTTTTAAAAGGATTAGGGTTATTATATAGTGAAGTATTTGAAATATTTGGGGGATTATCAATACCAACTGTAATATACATATTAAAAGGATTTAGAGGTGTTCCATAACTCATATCTGGATAAAATTCAATTGTCTGATCAATGTTTTTTGTTAGGTTTGTACTTTCATCCCAGAGTTTGAAGTTTAATATATCTCCACTAGTTTCATTACTATAAACAGTAAGGAAGAAAATGTAAGAACCCGAACCAGGAGGGAATTCATACGATTCCTGTACTCCTCGGCATTCATTATTATGAAAAGCAGCGAATAAATCTTTTTGCTCAGTTGGAAATAAAGTGCTATCAGAATAATACACCTGACACACAATGTTACCACTATATAAGTACTGGGTAGGATCAACATCCCAACCAGGACCATAAATCATAAGTGTAAAATCAATACCTGTAGTAACTTGTCCATTAATTACTGGAACATTAGTAATAGTTTCTGAAGTATAACCAGTAAGTGAAGCGGTTACATCATAGGTACCAGGTTGAATGGTTAATGAGTAATCTCCATTTATATCGGGATGCGTCGTTACTCCATTTGCAGCCACTTCAACATTTTCTACATTTCCTGCTCCATTAAATAACGTTACATTTCCTTCGATGGTTCCAGCACCTGGTCCATTGGCTGAAATATCAATCAAAGCGGTACCCAATATTGTAAATAAGCTATCAAATATAGGTTCAAAATACGTAGTTACTTGTGTAATTTCATACGATTCACTATTATCCCATAATTTAATAACAATATCATTCCCTTGAATAAATCCATCTATTTCAGGTGTATTAGGATCATCTGCAGTTGCTGCTATCTGTAGTATAGGAGGAATAGTATTTGTAAGAATGCCAGCTCCTACACAGAGATCACCATCAAAAATGCCTATTTCATCACCAGCTTGCATATCTTCATTATCGATCTGAGCGGAGTTAACCAAAATTGTCATAGGCATGAAAGGATTGCCTGGCTTATAACAAGGTTCAAAATAACCGTTTACTAAATCTACAAAAGCAGTCCCAAGAGGAGTAAATACAGTATCATACGATGGATCAAAATGTGCTGTTACTTGTGTTATCTCTTCTTCTTTACTACTATCCCAAAATTTAAAGATTATATCATTTCCTTCAACGAATCCATCTACTTCAGGTGTACCGGGATCATCTGCACCTGCTTCGATTTGCAGTATGGGAGGAATAGTATTTATAAGAACGCCAGATCCTACACAGAGATCACCATCAAAAATACCTATTTCATCTCCAGCATCCATATCTTCATTATCGATCACAGCAGAATTTACGAAGATTGTCATGGACATAAAAGGATTACTTGGTAGATAACAAGGTTCAAAATGCCTGCTTGATAAATCCACGAGAGCAGTCCCAAGTGAAGCAAATACATTATCAAATAATGGATCAAAATGTGCTGTTACTTGTGTTATCTCTTCTTCTTTATTACTATCCCAAAGTTTAAAAATTATATTATTTCCTTCAACAAATCCATCTATTTCAGGTGTATCGGGATCATCTGCACCTGCTGCTATTTGTAGTATGGGAGGAATGGTGTTTGTAAGAATGCCAGCTCCTACACACAGATCACCATCAAAAATACCTATTTCATCTCCAGCTTCCATATCTTCTTCATTAATCTTAGCTGAATTCACCAGAACTGTCATTGCCATATATGGGTTGCCTGGCCAGAAGCATGTCTCAAAATGAATAGGACCACTAGATAAGTCTACTAATGCAGTTCCCAGAGGAGTAAATATATCGTCCATCATAGGATCATACATAGCAATAACCTGTGGTATTTCAAATTGTTCACTATTATCCCATAATCTAAATGAGATATCATTACCTTCAACAAATCCATCTATTTCGGAAGTTGTAGGATCATCTGCAGTTGCTGCTATCTGTAGTATGGGAGGAATGGTGTTTGTAAGAATGCCAGCTCCTACACAGAGGTCGCCATCAAAAATACCTATTTCATCTCCAGCTTCCATATCCTCTTCATTAATCTTAGCTGAATTCACCAGAACTGTCATTGCCATGTATGGGTTTCCTGGCAGATAACAAGGTTCAAAGTGAACTTGAGCTGAAAGACCTGCAACAGCAAGTAAAAACATTACTATAAAAAGTACTTTTTTCATTAATAAACTCTCCTTACAAAATGGCTTCTCCACCCCGAAGGGTGAAGAAGCCTTGTTTATTCCTATTTCATATAAATCATTTTCTTAATACAGCTATAGTTATCGGATTCCATGCGGTAGAAATATATACCGTTTGAAACTGATAAACCTTGCGCATCTTTTCCATCCCATTCTACGCTATAATTTCCTGTATCTAAGTTTTTGCTTATCAAAGTTTTTATCAATTGTCCTTTAGTATTGAATACACTAAGGGTTATGTTTCCAGGTTCTTTTATTGATAAGGATATACTAGTTCTATCAGTGAAAGGATTAGGATAGTTTTGAGCAATTGTTGTATTTTCTGGATCATCACCAGAACCTATCGAAGGTGACATTAATTCTGCATAGGATGTCCCTAGTTCGGCAAATATATCATCACCAATGAGATATTCAGCTTGTACTCCTTGTAGTTCTGTGCATTCACTTGAATCCCAAATCTTATAAAACACTCGTCCACCAGGAATAAAGCCATCAATTTCAAAGGTTGTGGGATCATCAGCTGAAGCAGCAATTTGTACAATCTCAGAATCGTTTTCTTGAATAACATGATTTCCAACACAAAGGTCATTATCAAATATAGCAATTTCGTCACCAATGCCTAAATCTTCAATACCACTTACATTAACTATGAATGACATATGATTATATCCATTTCCTTCAAAAACAGTATCAAAATGCATTTCACCAAAATCTTTTTGAGGATTGTTACCTTGTGTAATTGTCGCTGCTGAATAATCAATAGTCAAGATAGAATTTGCAGATACATTAATATAATACCCTTCTCCCGATTCAAAATTACCTATTCCATTATACCATACATTTCCTGGAAGTTGAATAATAGCATGTCCAATTTCATCTTGAACTTTTACTAACACACCATCATTAATAAGTGGTTGTACTACATCAATAGCATTCTGTGGAAATTCGCATGGATAACTCATGATATTCCAGTTTTGCGTAAGTGGTATATCAAATGGCAATTCTACTTCTGACCCAAGTACAGACAAGGTTGAATTTGAATTGACTTTCACATAGTAACCTTCGGTATTAGCAATATCACCAATTCCATTATACCATGTTCCATCTGGCAACTTGACTAAAACGTGTCCCAGTTCATCTTGTACTTTGACCAGTATTTCTGCATCTATCAAAGGTTGCATAATAGTTTCTATATCCATTACAACTGGTTCAATGTAGAATGATATGATATTCCAACCTAATGTAAGATTAATGAGTTGCTCAATATAAATTGATTGTAACGCAAAGTCAACACCTGTGGTTGCTTGTCCATCAAGAACGACTACATCATAGATAGTTTCTGGAGTGTATCCAGTAAGTGAAGCGGTTACATCATAGGTGCCAGCATCAATGCTTATTACATAATCACCATTTACATCGGGATTAACTGTAACACCATCAGCTGTTACTTCAACGTCCTCTACATTACCTGTTCCACCGACCAAGTTTACTGTTCCTTCTATCGTGCCAGGTACCGGTATATATTCAAGACTGAAGTCAACACCTGTAGTTGCCTGTCCATCAAGAACAACGACATCTGTAATTGTTTCTGGAGTGTATCCAGTAAGTGAAGCGGTTACATCATAGGTGCCAGCATCAATGGTTATCACGTAATCACCATTTACATCGGGATTCACCGTGATACCACCTGCTGTTACTTCTACATCTTCCACATTACCTGTTCCACCGACCAAGGTTACTGTTCCTTCTATCGTGCCAGGCTCGGGAGGGGCGCCCAGATTTAAATGGAAAGGATCAAGAGGTGTGCCATATACCATATCGGGTATGAACTCTAAGGTCTCTACTGCATCATGGATCTCACCTGTCACTGAATCCCAGTACTTAAAGGTTAATATATCTCCGCTGGTCGCATTGCTGTAAACCGTCAAGAAGTAAATATATTGCCCACTTCCAGGAGGAAACTCCATGTTGCCAGCTACACCACGACATTCTCGTGTTGAGGTGAACGCTGCAATAGAATCACCGGGGTTACCGATCTGTAGGCCATCAAGATAGACTGCTGAAGTTATGTTTCCATTGTATTCGTATAATGCCGGATTCACCGTCCAATTAGGTCCGGATATCTCTTCTAAGCTGAAGTCAATATCTGTGGTTGCCTGTCCATCAAGAACAACGACATCTGTAATTGTTTCTGGAGTGTATCCAGTAAGTGAAGCGGTTACATCATAGGTGCCAGCATCAATGCTTATTACATAATCACCATTTACATCTGGATTAACTGTAACACCATCAGCTGTTACTTCTACATCTTCGACATTACCTGTTCCACCGACCAAGGTTACTGTTCCTTCTATCGTGCCAGGTACCGGTATATATTCAAGACTGAAGTCAACACCTGTAGTTGCCTGTCCATCAAGAACAACGACATCTGTAATTGTTTCTGGAGTGTATCCAGTAAGTGAAGC